>Ga0214545_1006449_pt1 | contig 20408 bp, 23 predicted proteins | sample CNSS4metaG_FD_160064 | JGI IMG/M metagenome (GOLD analysis project Ga0214545, IMG submission 160064) | Root nodule microbial communities from cowpea collected in UCLA plant growth center, Los Angeles, California, USA - CNSS4 | ecosystem: Host-associated > Plants > Roots > Nodule | place: USA...
TAAAAAAATAAATATATATATATATATATATATATATATATATATATATATATATATATATATATATATATATATATATATATAGTAATCTTTTTTTACCATAGTTAATCATTTTTTAAAAACTTTTTTTGAGTTAAAACACAATAGAATAAATTGCAATTGTATACATTTTTATTTGTATTTTTCAAATTACAAATAACAACTAGTTAAATATTTTTTCTTAAGTCTATGAAAAGGTGAATAATCTTAATTTCATGGCTTGCATTAATATTTTCCATAATTAGTAACACCTTTATTTCATAATAATAATTAGTACAAGAAAATTATGTATTAATAATGACCAATCCAATCAGTGTTTTATTAATAGATTTTACCAACAAAATTTTTCATGAATAATTTAAATTTTAAAATTTGTCCGTAATTTTTATCGATAAAATTATATGAACAATTATAAAAGTTCATTGTAGTAAATACATTTAAGCTTTGTTTATTTCTATTAAGAGTAATAAAAGAATGTTTATGAAATATTTTACTAAAATACAGTATCATTCTTTCTTTAATTTTTTTATGTTATAATATAAGCATGTAATTTATTTTAAATAAAATCAAATAATTAATATTTATATGAAAACTGATGTCATAATTATATATATATATATATATATAATTGGGAATTTTGTTGAAAATACACATCAAAAGAAACAAATTTGAAATTTTTAATAAAATAAAACTATAAATTTTAATCTTTAATGTATTTTCATTCATAAAATATGATAAGTCACTCTACTGTTGAACACTTGAGTAATTCAAATATATTTAAAGTTGAGGATCAATATTTGAAAAAAAGATTAAATCAAATCTTTTATAAAAATTAAAGAATAAAAATATATTTAACGCATAAATTTATTACGTAGCCCACGGCTCGGAAACACTTCCTCTTTTGTGAATGCAAATTGCAAATGAAGTTTTTATCGGTTGCAAGTGGGTAATTATAGGATAAAATAACATTATAGCTAGATACGCATTTATGATTTAAATTCAGATTTTTTTTCTGGTATTAAGTTATTGACGTATGAATTCAAAACCCCATTAATTAAAAATAAAAATGTAAGTAATATATAAAAAAATAAAGACATAAACTTTAAATTTTTATGTTGAAGGTTCTTAGATTTTTTATACGTGTAACTCATATATACATAAAAAATAATCAATCTCTGTAATTAATCACAATTAAAAATTCCTAACACGTTCTTGTATAATTTTCACCTTATGTGTATGATCTTTATATGTTTAATATGATGGGAGTGGGTTGGTAGCAGTGGAAAGAAACAGAAAATTTTCATCGTATGTACGTCAAAGTGTAGCAATAACATTATGACTAATTTATAATTGCAACATTAACTGAAAGCATATAGTGTGGTAGGGCTTAGTCCTCATATTCATTTTTATACCTTTGTGTAAATGAGATACATGTCCATAAGTGATGTAACAATGAGGGCTTCATGGCGTATTATTAGCTATAGGGAAATAATATTTTATGAATTTCACATTCTAACTTATATTCTAATGATCTACTATAGTGTAATTTAATTTATTTAAATCTTTTTTGAAGAAATTAATTTTATTCGTATTAATGATTTACGATGTAAATCATAGGATAGTATATATATATATATATATATATATATATATATATATATATATATATATATATATATATATATATATTCATTTTGAATAACTCTATTTGAAATTTATCTAAATTTATCTAAGCAAGTAGTATCTATGGATACCTATCAATATAAAAAAAAATAATTAAAAAATAATTTTAAAGAGATAACAATCAACAATGGAATATGTTTAAAGAAAATAGAAATAGTTATTACTCATACAGTCTCAACTTGCACCTTTTCAATTAACAATTAGCTTGTACATAGATTTGATTAAAACAAATAAACAAAAATATAGATTTAATTTTATCTTTTGGAAAAAATGAATGAAGTTAGCATGTTGTAATAATACTACGCTACGCCATTCATATGTCATCATGGAATCACTGCTGAAGTAGTCAACTTGCTAAAGGTCATTCATACTATATGAAACCGTGGAAAATTTTGTGAACAGTGATTCTAAATTTCTACACACTAGTTGCCACTAAATTTGCAACAGTAAAATCATACTATTAGACATGATTTCTTGAGATGTTTTCTCTCAGTTCATGTTGAACAATTCCTTTTTGTATTTGACTTCGTTTGAAATAAACACCTAAATGTGCATTAAGCCCTAATATAAAACAAAAACTTATATGAAGTTGCTTCTGCCTAATTAAACGTGAAGCATAGATGTTGGATGAGAGGTTGAATTCAACCAATTTATTAATTCTATTGAAATAATTATAATTGGTAATTCTAAAATAAATATATCAGGCCAAAAAAAATAAAATAAACATATACACTATCAAGAACAATATCTCACATCTAAAGTATTAGATTAAATTCGACTTCATTTAAATTATTATATATGTTCGTAAGTGTACAGTAGGTGTACTGTACGGCCCATCGATCAGGCAAACTAAGGTCAAGCGGTCGCAGGCTGTCCGCTACAGGCGTACCTCACCTTGGGATGTTGATGTAACAATTTTTCCGGAGTGCTTTAAGGGAGTCGCAACCAAACTCCCCGTTCTCTGAATGAAGTCTCCGTTCTGAACATGTTAAATCGGCTACTCGTCGATCAGCCGGTCTAAAACCAATGTTCATTTCCACTTGAACTTTGTTTCTACTCTTGTGGAGACCCTCATCTGTAAGGGCAACCGACAGGTCGCATAGCCTGCCGACCGGGCGGCCAAATTGAAACTAAGCCAGTGAGCTGAAAGTTAATTAAGGTAAAGTAAGTTAGTAATCAAGTTTAAAAAGCAATTGGGACACCCTAATCATCGGCCCACACCAAAAACTATAAATAGAGGCCCAAGGTAAGTTGGTAAGGATCTGAAAACTGCATTTATTATAGCATTTATTACCACTGGATGATCGGCCTTAACTGACTTAAGCATCAGAGCCTTTTAGGCAGGTACCCCGATCGTCCGATTGACCGAACGGAGGAAGAGAAAGATTGCACTAAATTGAGGATTGGACCAGTTAGCCAAGGAGAGTACAGAATGGAAGAACTTGAGGGTAATTTGAGTGTTGATAGTAGGTGCTTGACTTCTACACCCGAAACATTTTGGCGCCCACCGTGGGGCCGAGCAGTCATTTAGAGACATCATACCCTTATGGTGACCACAAGAAACGGAACAAGCAACACAGACGGAGGAAGGATGACTGACGATCAAGTGGACACCAAGCAGATGATCAGAGCTATGCAATAAAGGATGGATGAAATGCAAAGGAACTATGAAGCGCAGGTGCGTGCTCTACAGGAAGAGAATGCCGCCCTCAGGTAAAAAGGACGACCATATCCCCTCAACGCTAATTGTGCCAGACCCGCCCTGGATGAGCAGAGCACAACCCAGGATGGAGAAGGAGCAGCTGATAAGCCGACCCCCCCCCCCCCCCCCCCGACGAGAGGGGAACAATCGCAACCACAAAGGGTAGAGAAAACTCTAACCTCTAGGGGCAACGCTTCCCATACGGTTGCTGAGAGCTCGGGAGCTAGCCGAGGTGGACATCTGGGTCGTCAGGCGGTACACGCAAAGAGGAATTTCCCCTTCACCCAGTTCATCTTGGAAACCCCACTGCCCGACCGATGGAAGATGTCGACGTTCGATAAGTACGATGACACGACGAACCCCAATAACCATCTACTAGTGTTCACACACCAGATGATGTTCCATGTAGTAAGTGACTCGATATGATGCCGGGTGTTCTCGACCTCTCTGACGGGAGAGGCGCTGGAGTGGTTTTTCGAGCTGCCGCCCAATAGCATAGACTTCATTGCTACACTGAAAGCCAGGTTCAGCACACAATTCGCGCCCCTACGATCGGTCGTTCTAACGGTGGATAACCTGGTCAACATTCGTTAGGAGAATGGTTAATCCCTAAAGAGTTACCTTGACCGGTACAACCGCATGTCGATCAAGATCAAGGATCTTAGCGACGAGATAACTCCGCATCACTTCTCCTATGGCCTACAACCGGGCGTCTTCGTAGAGAAAATAAGCCGCAAAAAACCAAAGACGATGGAGAATATGAGGGAGCGAGCGACAAAGTTCATACAGATGGAGGACATGCAAGAATTTTGGGTAAAGAAGCGAGAAAAGGAGGACGCGGCGGTGGAGAGGAATACCCATCGTTAAACCGGCTGAAAAAAAGGGCCCCAAGTTCACCACCTACACACCACCACTAGCCATCCCCCGGGCGAGGATTTTGCAAGAGGCTTTCAGCAATGAAACACTTCCCCCTCCAAGAAAGAAACCTCCCCCTCCTGATGTTGATGGTAGTAAGCACTACCAGTTCCATCGGAGATCGGCCACACTACTGAGGAGTGCCACACCCTCCAGGACAAGATTGAGGAACTTATCTGGCAAGGGCATTTGAAGAAGTACTTCAAGCAGGATCGCCCTGCTCGCAGCCCAGAAAGGAGGAGTCCGGCTCAGGCCCGTTCCTAACCCAGAAGAAGCGACAGATCGAGGAGGGCACCAGAGAGGAAAAGAGAGAAACATCCCAGAAGGCGTCAAAGAAGTTGGAGCCGAAGCAGGAGCAGGGACAAGCCTTTATGAGGCTACATCAATACTATCTCCGGAGGATTTGCAGGTGGAGGATTGACCATATCCGCCCGAAAAAGGCACGTCAAGGCGCTCAAATTGGTCCACCTGGTAGAGAAGAAAGTTCGATCAATGCCTCCTATCACCTTCACCGACGACAACTTTAAGGCGCTCGACCCAGATCATGACGATCTGATGGTGATCTCCATCGAGGCGGAATACGGGATTGGCAAACTCCTGGTAAATCAAGGGAGCTCCGTCAACATCCTGTACTGGAAGACGTTCCAAAGGATGAATTTGTCCGAGGACCTAATTGTCCCTTACAACGAGCAGATCGTCGATTTCTCAGGCAAACGGGTGGACACCCGAGGGTATCTGGATCTTCGCACCCGGATCGGCTCTAGGAAAAACGACCGGGAGGTAAGAGTTCGATACATTTTGGTCGAAGCTAACATTTCTTACAATGTTTTGTTAGGGAGATACTGTTTGAACGCCTTCGGAACGATCGTCTCCACCATCCACCTTGCGATGAAATTCCCATCTGATAAGGGAACGATATGTACCGTGTACGCTGATCAGCAAATTGCAAGACAGTGTTACGCTGCCAGGCTGAAAATAGTCTCATACAACCGTTCAAGGAAACAACATCGGTCGGAAGTTGTCGATCGGATGGCAGCCAAACCAAATCACCAAGTTGGAATGGTTGTTGAAACCAGAGGAAGAGGCCCTCTTAGCCATAGTCATCAACCAGAACAGGGACCTATTTGCTTGGACGTCTACCGACATGCCGAGCATCCATCCCAATGTCATGTCGCATAAATTAGCCACTTTTAAAGAAGCTCGACCGATAGCCCAAAAGAAGAGGAAGATAGGTGAAGAACGACCGCAAGCGGTTAGGGAGGAGGTTAGGAAGCTCCTGGAAGTTAGGCTTGTTCGGGAGATCAAGTACACTACTTGGCTTGCCAACGTGGTTATGGTGAAGAAGTCGAGTGGAAAGTGGAGAATGTGCACGGACTTCACCGACCTCAACAAAGCCTACCCGAAGGATGCTTACCCCTTGCCCAGCATCGACCGGCTCGTCGATGGGGGCATCTAGGCATAACTTCCTAAATTTTTTAGATGCTTACTCAGGGTACAATCAGATCCCGATGTATGGTCTAGACAAATCCAAAAGGGCGTTCATCACCAATCAGGCCAATTATTGCTACGAAGTGATGTCGTTCGGTTTGAAGAACGCATGAGCCACTTATCAACGTCTTATGGATCGCATCTTCCAGGAGCAGATCGACCGAAGCATGGAGGTTTACGTTGATGATATGGTGTTGAAATCACAGACGGCCGAGGAACACGCCCATGAACTCAGGGAGATCTTCCACCAAGTGCGGAAATACAACATGCGGTTAAATCCAGAGAAGTGCCTGTTCAGCGTACCGATCGAAAAATTTCTCGGGTTCATGTTGACCGCCCAAGTGATAAAGGCAAACCCTGACAAGTGTGCGACCATCATGGAGATGAGAAGCCTAAAAAACCTCAAAGAAGTACAGCGGCTGGTCGGTCGGCTGACGTCTTTAGCCCGCTTCTTGCCACGATTGACGAAGAGGATCAAGCCAATCCTCAAGGTGATGAAAAAACAAACGGCTGATAAATGGGATGACCATTGCAAAAATGCTTTCCAAGAAATCAAGGCCATGATTGGCAACCTTCCTATCATGTGTAGACCATTCGATAACTCCCCCTGCAGCTGTACTTATCGGTCTCAAAGGACATCATTAGTGCGACTTTGGTGCAAGAAAATTCGGAACAACGGCTGGTATATTTCATCAGTTGAGTTTTGCAGGACTTAGAAACAAGGTATCAGTTGGTGGAAAAAATAGCGTTGGCATTACTCAGGTAATCGTTTGCACCGATCATCCTATCGCCAAGATCCTCAGAAAGTCTGATCTCGCTGGAAGAATGATAGACTGGTCAGTAGAATTATCTGAGTTTTGCCTAAAGTACGAACCGGTCGGCTCCATAAAGGGCCAACACCTAGCGGGTTTTGTTGTGGAACTACAGGGTTCACCCGATCGGCCAGAGCAGGTGTGGACACTCTTTGTCGATGGGTTGTCTGACAAACGCAATGCAGGAGTAGGGATCGTTATCAAAGGACCAGACGACTTTTCGGTAGACCATTCCCTGGTGTTTAAATTCAAGGCATCCAACAACCAAACAGAGTACGAGGCGTTGATCGTCGACCTAAGGCTAGTGAAGGATTTGGGAGCGAGGAAGCTTAGGTGTAACACAGACTCGCAGTTGGTGGTAGGACAAGTGCGGGGGGAATACCAAATGAAGGACAATCTGTTACTCCAATACTACCATCAGGTGATAGAGGCCATGAAGGATTTTGAAGAGGTAACGCTGCACCAGATCCCTCAAGTGGAAAATGTAAGACCCGAGAAGTCGGGATGTTACAGAAAATACTTGAGCAGGCCGACTTTCAAAATTGACATAAGGGAAGGAAAAAAGGCAATTAAAGACCATAATCAAACAGACTCTAGTCAAACTATTGGTAGGAAAATGTGCAGTTATCGACCGGACGATCGATTGGAGAAACGAAATGAAAGAGCTCCTAAGGAAGAACGACGAGGGAGAAGGAATCAAGCCGAGCAAGCGCAGACGCGCACTCAGATTCATAATCATCGGAGAAGACTTATACAAGAGGGGATTCACCGCCCTGCTCTTGAAATGCCTATCAGAGGAAGAAGCCTCCTATGTTATGAATGAAGTGCACAACGGAGTTTGCAGCATGCACACCAGCCGACGGACGACGAAGTCTCGGATACTTCAAGCAGGCTACTACTGGCCGACGATGGAGCAAGACTGCAAAATGGTGATATGTAAGTGCTAAGGATGCGAGGCGCACGGAATCCGACACTTAACCAACTCGGTCGAGCATCCCCAAACCAATGGTCAAGCCGAGGCAATAAACAAAGTCATCGTGGCTGAGTTAAAGAAAAAACTGGGAGAAGCGAAAGGAGCTTGGATGGATGAGTTGCAGCAGATCCTATGGGCCTACTGATGCACCCCGCACGGGATGATGGGCGAATCTCCATTCAACCTGTCATACGGGACGGATGCTATGTTGCCGGTTGAAGTAAGAAAGCTGACGTTAATAAGGGAGATGCAGAACCTATACGTCAATTGCAGGCGAATCCGTGAGGAACTCGATTAGACGACCGAATGATGGGAGTGGGTGACCGTGTGGGCAGAAGCCTGCAAAAGGATGGTGGCCAGAAGATACAACGCAAAGGTAAAACCTAGGAGCTTCATCAAAGGGGACTTGGTATGGAGGAAGACCAATGACGCAAGCAAGAATCTGGACACGGGAAGTTAGCACCCAACTAGGAGGGACCATTCCGAGTAATCGAAGATCTAAGAAACGGAGCTTACCGGCTGGAGTACCTGAGCGGAAAGGAAATACCCAACACTTGGAACGCTACCCACTTAAAAATGTACTACAGTTGATTATAACTATCCATACATCAATAAAATGGGCGTTTCTCAAATCTAATCTAGGGCGAAAGGCCGATAGGCCGAGCGGTGCTCCCGACGGGATCCAAACCAAGCCTGTTCGATCAAAGGGAGAGCTTCCACGAAAGCCCCGTTCGAACAACACCGATCCAAGTGATCAAACGGAACCCTCAATGGGTACTGGTGACACGCATTGTCAAAACGAACGCCCTTACGGGGCTTCGAGTTAACTTAATCCTCAACCAACCTTGCTGAAAGGTCGATCGCAAACTAATGTCGATCGTCGTGCACGAAATCAACGCGAACAAGTAATCAACTATTTATAACACTTCCTCACCGATCAACCTAACGATCGATTAAACTGCTCAAATCGGCTACTTACCTAATAACACGAACAGAAGGGCCAATCGCCCAAACGATCAAATCAAATCACACGAAACAATAATAGACCCGATCAACCCATAAATAACTAAAGCGCAAATGATGTTAGACGATTGCGACCAAAGAACCAGGGTCGACCGCACAAGCATGGTATAAAATACAAAAGGGTTGATCGCTCAAGCAAAAGAAGCGCAGAGAAAGCCATAATCAAACCAATCGAACAAGCCAATATGCAAAGAAAATTATCAGTGGATTAATGCCAAGCGTCACCAAAAGTCATCTAAGACCGATCGAACACGATCCACCTAAAGGATGATCGGGGTCGATCGATCGCTCAAAAAATATATACAAAACAAAAAAATTACAAGTTATAGGAAACTAAGAATCTAAATCTTCAACAACTGGGACATGAGTGGTAGTAGCAGGAAGGTCGGCCCGGTCATCCAGCGGGTCGTACACGTTGGCCAACTTTCCCTTAACCACGCCAAGGCGGACGTCGACTCGATCAGCAGGAACCTTGAAGTGATAGACCGTTTGATCCACAACCATCTAGAAACTTTCTCGTATGCTATCCGCAGCTCTCCCTCAAATTCATCAGCCTTTTTGCGCCAGCCATCAGCCGATTAGACGGATGCCAAGTGCTCCAAAGATAGGTGATCAAAGCATCGTTGGAGCTTGCGGAGCTCTTCAACTGCAGCCATAGTCTTTTGCTGCTCATCCTTCAGCCGGTTGTTTGCTTCCTTCAGCTAACCGACACATTTAGCATGCTCCGCTTTCACGACATTGAGCCAGTTGAACTCCAACTTCAGGTCGGACACGAATGCCTTCACCTCTTGCAGCTCCACCCGAGCCGTCGCCAGCTCCTTCATCTCTGCTCTAATCAGCCTTGGGGAACTTGGTGCATAGAACAGATAGCCTGAGGCTCAGCTCCCCAACCGTCTGGACGACCTCATCCTCGGACACGTCCTTCAACATGTCCTTCACCTGAGACCCCGGGTGATAAGAAACGTCCTCCCTCAACCGGACATCACTCCCTAAGAAAGCAGAAGCCAAGGATCCGGAGGCCTCTCTTCACTTACTCCACTTGGGCGATCGGCCAATGGATACAACCCCTTTGTTTTTCTTTTTTCTCTTCGCCTTTCCTCCCTCGGCTGTAGGGATCGTGGTGATCGGAGGAACCTTAAGGACTTGTGGGAGGGGCATGTCCCCAATCCCTGACGCCCCGGTCGAAGCGTCATGTTCTCGTGTTGGATCAGCGAAGGGAGCAACAGGACCAGCCAAACAAGCGGCGACAGCTTCAAAGGATTCTTCGGGCTTGCGACGTGTCTTGGCTCGTGCCATAAATTCAACATTAGAGATGGTCGTACGGGCCATGACATCTACAAGCAAACAAAAAATTAGATAAGTCAATTTACCCCTAAAACGATCGGTCGGATTAGAACAACTAACCATAAACCGCTCTGGATAAATCCTGCGAGCGAAGCCAATGGATTAAGGGCCTTAGTGGAATCTTTTCAGGAAGACCCTTAAGGACGGTGAGGTATGCCCGCTCGGCCAGAGTCATCCAATCCTCAAACCAGGGGTCAATGGGCAGCGGCATCTGCGTCTAGTACAGAGGAAACTTCAGTTGATCTTTCTCATCAAAAACGAATCTCCTCCCACGAGGCGGAATAAAGACCTTGAAAAATTCGGTCTTGAAGCCCTTATAGGAGGTAAGGTAGAGGCCGATCAGGATCTTGTTCGCTCTAAGGAACGACACCCACCCCTTCGTTAGAGTGGGGCGGGTCTTGTAGAAATGGAGGAAGAGGGGCATGGTCGTTGTGAGACCGGTCGCTCGACAAAGTACATCGAACGGCTGCATAGACGCCCAGGCGTTCAGATGAATCTAAGTAGGGGGCACATCTGAAAAAGGAAATCATAGACATAGAAAAAGTCTAGCTTCGCCCCCTCCCGACCGTGGCACACCCTCTCGTTGCATGCACACACTTTCACACGGAGGAACTCGTCCTCAATGGCATCCCCAAAAATTTTCATTTTCTCGACCAGATCCCCCAGATCGTTTCCCCATCAGAACCTCGTCGTATAGGTCCTGGGCTCGTAAGGTGACCACTCGTAACCCGGGACGGAAGGCAGGTCAAGCCGATCCCTTCATCAACAACGTCAATGCTAATGAGATCCCCTCCCCCGCCTCTAGAATTTTCGCACCCTTCTGGCCGAGCGACCGACCGAGTGACCCCTCTGTCTCTGACAAGCTAAGCGCAAGAGAAAAAACCGACCCGTCGTCCCCAAAGACTTCGACATCCCGACCAAAGGACCCATCCGAGCTCGACCAGCTATAAGAAGCCATTATTACCTATAGAAAGAGAAAAACGATCGACACGTCGAGTAAAGAGAAGATAGAAAGCGTGAAAATAACGAGAACTACACATCGCTATTTATAGAAAATCCGGAGGACATGTGGCAGCAACAGAATCACATGATCACAGGATGATCAACGACTCAAGAACTATGACTCTTCGCCTCCCACCTAACAGGCATGATCCACGAAGCGATATAACCGTCGAAAAGTCCTATCCTCTCATTCACCCGATCGACAATTTTTCTGTAACTCTCTTTGCTTCGTCCCCAACATCGCTCAAGGCTTGGGGGCTTGTGTACTGTATGGCCCATCGATCAGGCAGACCAAGGTCAAGCGGCCGCAGGCGCACCTCACCTTGGGACGTTAATGTAACAATCTCTCCAGAGTGCTCTAAGGGGGCCGCAACCAACCCCCCGTTCTCTGTATGAAGTCTCAACTCTGAACACGCTAAATCGGCTACCCGTCGGTCATCCGGGCTAAAACCCCCCAATGTTCATTTCCATTTGAACTTTGTCTCTACTCCTACGGAGACCCTCATCTGTAAGGGCAATCAACAGGTCGCACGGCCGGGCGGCCAAACTGAAACTAAGCCAGTGAGCTGAAAGTTAATTAAGGTAAAGTAAGTTAGTAATCAAGTTTAAAAAGTAATTGAACCATGATTAAAGAACCCTAATCACCAGCCCACACAAAAAAACTATAAATAGAGGCCCAAGGTAATTTGGTAAGGATCTGAAAACTGCATTTATTACAACTTTTATTACCACTCGCCAATCGACCTTAATTGACTTAAACATCAGAGTCGTTTAGATAGGTACCCCGATCGCCCAACTGACCGAACGAAGGAAGAGAAGGATTGCACTAAATTGAGGATTGGACTAGATAGCCAAGTAAAGTACAGAACGAAAGGACTTGTGGGTAATTTGAGTGTTGATAGTAGGTGCTTGTCTCCTACACCCGAAACAGTAGGTATCCAAATACAAATCGATTGAGTAAACACCAGCTTTAGAAGCCTAGCTTGATCTGGCTGGGCACTTTGGACAGTGAAGAAAGTCCATGGCGCCTCCATGTCAAATCCCTGCGAAGGTCGACCGGTTGATATAATGATTGATCCGGTACATAACAAGTATGGTTAAGAATATGTGTAGATATTAGTGCAAATAAGTCTAATAATTGTATTTAAGGGGTAATTAGGCTGTGATTAGGTCATTGGTAAGTAAAAACTCATTATAATTTGTATAAATAAGGGGTCCAAGTAAGCTAGTTTGTTACTTTAGTTAATACATTTAATACATGAGCACTCACACCCTTTCTAACTTAAGCATCAGAGTACCTTTTACAAGTGTCATCCGAATGATTTTGGACAAACACGGAAAATCCAAAATATCGACCGGCTAGATATAAGAGCATACCAACATGAGAGAAGGAAACGAATAATTTAGTTGAGTTGTAGATACTCGACTGGTCTAGAAGAAACAATAAATTTAACATTTATACATAAATCTAAATTTTATTTATTTTTTGTTTGAGAATATTAAAGTTTAATAGTTTCAATTAATAAAAAACATCTTTTTACTATTATTTCTAAAGTAATTTAGTATAGATGTTGATGATTACGTGCTTTCAATCCATAAGATATTTATTATTCAAAATACAAACATACATGTCCATTTTCTTGTATAACAGAAAAATATAAATACTTTTATATAGAATTCTTCAACACACATTTATATATCTCAAACATGTGACTAAGGAAAAATGACAAACTTATGATATTTAAATTTAAGAAACCATATTCTCGTCGGTGCAACCCATGTCATTTTACTATAAGCTAAATCTTATGTCAGTCTTAAAATAAAGGTTTAATCATGCCTTTAATTTTCATTTTGGAGTCAAAATCTCAACTTGGTATCGGAATTTTTAAAAGTCTCAAATTGGTCCATTTTTTTTTGTTAAAACGTCTTAAGTTTGCCTTTTCTGTTAAGTCTGGGTTGACGCCGTTATAGGGAGTGCCACGTGTTAGTTTCTGAATTTTTTTGACTTATTTTTATTTATTTATTTATTTTTAATTTATTTTTGAATTTTTTTAAAAAAATCAAAAAAATTGCCACGTGTTAAGATTTCACCGTTCCACGTGGTAGTGATAGAGTGATGTGGCAGTAACAATGACACATGTCACTTATGTCATTTCCAAAATCTCAATTTGGTCCCTTTATTTTAATTTTTGTCTCAATTTAATCTCAATTTTTGTAAAAATTAACAATTTTGTCCATCTCCAAATTAAAATCAAATTTAATTTCTATATAAATGTACACAAATATTTCTATCAAAATTGATATTTTAAGTAAATATTTTTAACCAAATTAAGTTCATTTAATTAATATTTTACATTGAACTTTATTTAAAATTATTTTAAAGTTGTTAATAGAAAATAATGTTAATAGAAAAAAAAATCATAAATTAACTAGTTCATGTAACAATAAAAAACATATAAATTTAAAATTTGAAAACAATTTTAAGTAAAGTTGAATGTGAAACACAATTTTAAATAAACTTAGTTATGTTAAAAATATATAATAAAAATATCAATTTGAATAAAAATATCAAATTTAATAAAAATATTTATATAACATTTATATAAAAATTAATTTTTGTTTTAATTTGGAGAGGGACGAAATTAGATTATTTATACAAAAATAGGGACTAAATTGAGACAAAAATTAAAATACAGAGACCAAATTGAGACTAAGAAAATGACACTTGGCATAATACTGACACCTGACATTATCACTGCCACATCACTCTGTCATTGCCAGTGGCACGATGACGGCTTGACACATGACAATTTTTTTATTTTTTAAAAAAATTCAAAATAAATAAATAAATAAATAAATAAAATTCAAAAATAAATAAATAAATAAAGGGTTAATTATGTTTTTCGTCCCTCAACTATTGCTAATTTTTGGTTTTAGTCCCTCACCTAACGTTTGCACTATTTTAGTCCCTAACATTTTGAATTGGATGAAATTAATCCTTAATTTTAAACTCCGTTAATTCCAATTGACACCTGTCAAACGAAATGGCATATCAGGATCTGTTTTTAGTTGACTTAATTTTTTTTTTGCATAAGGTTATTTTTTTGGTAAATTGTGAGAGTTTGTTCTGTGCGCCCTGCTCTACCACTGGCATTGCCACAGTGGTTCCTTCTTCCTAAAATTTTATGGCTACCACAGACAACCACAGCAACACCAACCACAGGCGTGCCTCGCCTGCGTTGGCAGCGGGCTTGCTCCTTCGATTTCTCTCTTTTACGCGAGGGTGTGCCTCCTCCGTGCTTACTTTCGGGTGCTCTTTTCTCAGCCACAACGGCCTCCACGTTAGCCAGCGTCGTCTACCACCAACGCCCTCGGTGGAGATTTCACAACCGAAGAACACCCTTCTCTCTTTATTAATTCTCTTCTTGTATGGTTATTGATTGTTGATAGTGAAGAGTGATGATGGGTTCATTGGTTATGGACTCTCTTTTTTTGGTGTTGGTGTTGGAATTTTAAATGGATGATGCGTGTTGGGTTAGAAGCACACGGAAATTTCTGAATTTTGAGTAATGTTAAGTACTAACCTTTTGCATATGGTCTGAATTATGAAACAGGTGGTGAACTTAATACCTTTCAACCCTATCGGTACCTTGAGTCAATTCAAACCTACCAGTGAGTAGAAAGTCTCAAATTTTTCAGAAAATTCTGAGAGGTACATATAATATTCGAACCATAATTAGGAAGCGGATGGGTCAAGAGATAAGTGGTGCTTGTGGACAATTGGTTGTTAACATACCAGACAAGTCTCTTGCCCGTGCAGACCTCCTCACATACATAGAAGATCTTGTTATTTGATATCATATAACTTCAATTTAATTCTTGCCCTCAATTTTAAATGTCTCCTAGTTCATGTATTTTTTTTAATTTAATCTTATAGAAATTAGAATTAGAAGTGTAGAACTATAGAAGTATTGATTTTGTTTAATTTCTAGTACCTAAAAATTTATAAAATTACGATACTTATTTGTTTCTTCCGGTCTTATTCTAAAATTATGTTTTATTATTTTAATGTAATTTATCAGTTTATTCATTTTAAATTAATAAATTAAGTGTCGTGCGTTTTTATTTAAAAAGCTGTTTTTGTTGAAGGAAAAGGAAATGAACCCCTCACAGTTTATTCTTTTGTTGTCGAAATTTGAACATGATTCATTCTTTCTCGTGGTTAAGCTCACTATAAATTCATTTATTTTGGCTCTAATGCGGATTAGAATTGGCATTTGCATAAACAAGATAAAAAAATGCCTTCGAAAACAAGGCGCCTTGAACCATTATACGTTAAGCTTCAACTTATACACTGTATCATATTTTTTGAAATTAAGTCTTCAACTAACTATTAGTCAATAATACAAGCTTCAGATCCTTGCTTTGAGAAGCTATCAAAGCGTTAATAAACTCCGTTGGAGACTGACTAAAGCCGAGAAAGAATGCTCATCTCCTATGGTGTTCATGGATCTTCTTTATGGAATCATAGATCAGTTTATCAAAAGCATCAATTTCTTTGTGCTTCTCAGTGCTTGCCAAGAATGAACAAAGGCCACAAGGTACTTCGCGCAACTCATCCCAATCTGAACAAAGGCCACAAAGTAAGCAGCGTCAGCGTCAATCTTATTGTACTTCACCATGCTCACAAGGGACAAAGCCATCAAGCATTGGATAACCGTAATCATGCTCATTTACCAAACCATAGCAATGGGGATATCCCTCGAAGGCTTCTTCGTCTCTTCAGTCATCGTTGCCACCATGTCGAAACCGCTGTAGGACCAGTACACCACGACCACGGAATTGAACACACCGTTTACACCGAAAGGAGTAAATGGCGACAAGTTCGATGCCTTTCGGTGGATGAAGCCGATTATAATTATGAACGCGATCACCAATGTGGTGATCAACGAATTCAGCCAGGTTAAGATTGAGGTTTTGTGGGTACCGCTAACGACAATGTCGTTGGTGATGAGAAGAATCGCCACGGCTAACGGATCAAGCAGGTCGAACCCGGGTTTGAACCTCCAGCAGGATGTTGCCGGTGACGACGAAGGCGAGGAAGTCGCTGAGCTCGATGCAAAGGAAGGAGAAGGAGCCACCGCCGACTGGAACGTCGATGGCAAACTCGATGTAGTAGAGGGCGGAGAGGAAGGCAAAGTCGCGTAAAAGAGAGAAATCGAAGGATCAGGCCCGTTGCCAACGCTGGCGAGGCACGCCTGTGGTGGGTGTTGCGGTGGTTGTCTGTGGTGGCCATAAACTTTGAGGAAGAAGGAATCAATGTGGCAGTGTCAATGGTGGAGCAGGGCACGCAGAACAAACCCTCACAAGTTATCCAAAAAATAATCGCATGCAAAAAAAATTTAAGTCAACTGAAAACAGATCCTGATATGCCATTCTGTTTGACAGGTGTCAATTGAAATTAACGGAGTTTAAAATTAAGGACTAATTTCATCCAATTCAAAACGTCAGGACTAAAATAGTGCAAACGTTAGATGAGGGACTAAAACCAAAAATTAGCAATAGTTGAGGGACGAAAAACATAATTAACCCATAAATAAATAAATCGAGGAACTGACACGTGACACCCCATTTAACGGCGTCAACCCAGAGTTAACAGAAAGGGCAAACTTGAGACGTTTTAACAAAAAAAAAGACCAATTTGAGACTTTTAAAAATTTGGATACCAAATTGAAATTTTGACTCCAAAATGGGGACCAAAGTCATGATTAAACCTAAAATAAATGTTTTATTCTCAATCTTACTGTCAATGACCTACAAACCTTCACCTAACTTAGAACAACTCAAATTGGACAATTTAATTGAAACTAGCCCACTTTGTTCAGTATCCCATGTCCAAATAAAGTTTCTAATCAATATACCCACTTGCTGAAAAAGTTTTACAGTACAATTTATAAACTTGGAAGCTATATGATAATAAACTCACAATCACATAATTGACCACTGAATCCCATCCATCATGTTCAACATACGACCTTTCCAACAAGCCAACTTCTCCTAACGTTGTTTCCAAAAAAAATCCAATTTTTGGAGCCCCTACGAAAAGGGACACATCCAAATAATTAAAAGGAATTGTCCCTTTATTGTAAGAAAAAGACCTTCTTAATACATCTTTCATATAGGAAAGAGATGAATCAACAATGTAAAAGTAACTTATAACAGGATTAACCGACTAATAAGAGAAATTCTCATATAGTTGCAAGAAAACTTTATGGTGTGTTTGGATGAGGTAATTCAAGAGGGTGATTCATTTATGTGGAGCATTTGAAGTTCTTCGCAATGAAATACTTTGTTTGGATAGAGAAATTAAAAAGCATTTAAAATGCATGCATTTTTTTGAAGTATTTTAATTAGCTAAATTAGAAGAAATTCAAATACCCTAACCTTGTGTTTGGATGGAGCATTTCAACAATGCTTAGAAATTGAAATGTTTTGCATTTGAATTGCTTGCAATTAAATTTCATTCATTTTTTAAATAATTTGTTTGGATAAGGAAATTAAAATACCTTACATTTCAATTTCTTGTATGGAAAAAAATTTTGAATTTATTGTGAGATAAAATTTAATTTTAACAATATTTATTTTAGGCTTAATTATGTTTTTAGTTCATGATACATTTAGAAACATGCTCGACAACCCAGATGGGTCGGGCAGACCCAACTACACAACCAGATTGGTTAGACCCGATGACCAACCCGAGCTGGAACGACTGGGAAGCCCAAACAAGCTGGGTGGCCCGATGATCTAGAGGCCTAACGGCCCATACTGCACGCTTGTGCCGTTAAGTTCGTCAATATTGGCCTAATGCTCCAGATGGGCCCGACGACCCAAACGGGCTCGACGATCAAGATGGGCCCGACGACCTGGACGGTCCGACGACCTGGACGAGCCCGACAATCCAGATGGGACCGGATATCCAAATAGGTCTAAATACTCGGACGAGTCCAAATACCCAAACGAGCCCATACACCTAGACGAGCCCGTACACCCAGACGAGCCCGAAGACCTAGACGGGTCCAACGACTAGGATGGCCCGAGGACCTGAACGGGCCTATGGACCCGGACGAGCCTGACAACTCGACACGTTCGACGACCCGGACATGCCTGATGACCTAGACGACTTGGACACGTTCGACGACCTAGACATGCCCGATGACCTAGACGGGCCCGAGACTCGAACGGGCCCGACAACTCGTACGTGCCCTTTCAAATCGTCGGGTCCGTCCGGATATTTTGGCTCGTACGAGTCCTTGGGCCCGTCTAGATCGTTGAGATTGTTCGTGTCATCGGGCCGTCCGGCTCATCGTTCCTGTCCAGATCGTCGGGCTCGTCCGGGTTGTAGGGCCTGTCTACATCGTCCCGCACTTCCGGGTCGTCGGGCCCAATGATTTGAAAGGGCCCATCCGGGTCATCGGGCTCGTCCAGGTTGTCTGGCCCGTCTAGGTCGTTAGGCCCGTCCGGGTCATCGGGTCCGTCTGGATTGTCGGGCCCATTTGGGTCGTCAGGCATGTCCAGTTCGCTAGGCCCGTTTGGGTCGTCGGGCACGTTCGGGTCGTCAGGCCCGTCTGGGCCATCGGGCACATTCGGGTCGTCGGGCACGTCCAGGTCATCGTGCCCGTTCGGATCGTCTAGAATGTGAGGTTGAGTGGGAAGAATTTCAAATTCCACCTATTTTGAGGGTATTTGAATTTCTACTAATTTAGCTAATTGAAATCCTTCTAAAAAATGCTTGCATTTGAAATGCTTTTAAATTTCTCTATCCAAACAAAGCATTTCATTACAAAGAAATCTAAATTCTTCAAAAAAATGAATTGCTTCATTAAAATACTCTATCCAAACACACTCTAACCTTGTGTTTGGATGGAGCATTTCAACAATGCTTAGAAATTGAAATGTTTTGCATTTGAATTGCTTGCAATTAAATTTCATTCATTTTTTAAATAATTTGTTTGGATAAGGAAATTAAAATACCTTACATTTCAATTTCTTGTTTGGAAAAAAATTTTGAATTTATTGTGAGATAAAATTTAATTTTAACAATATTTATTTTAGGCTTAATTATGTTTTTAGTTCATGATACATTTGGAAACATGCTTGACAACCCAGATGGGTCGGGCAGACCCAACTACACAACCAGATTGGTTAGACCCGATGACCAACTCGAGCTGGAACGACTGGGAAGCCCAAACAAGTTGGGTGGCCCGATGATCTAAAGGCCTAACGGCCCATACTGCACGATTGTGCCGTCAAGTTCGTCAATATTGGCCTAATGCTCTAGATGGGTCCGACGACCCGAACGGGCTCGACGATCAAGATGGGCCCGACGACCTGGACGGTCCGAAGACCTGGACGGGCCCGATGACCTGGACGAGCCCGACAATCCAGACGAGACCGAATATCCAGACAGGTCTAAATACCCGGACGGGTCCAAATACCCAAACGAGCCCGTACACCTAGACGAGCCCGTACACCCAGACGAGCCTGAAGACTTAGACGGGTCCAATGACTAGGATGGCCCGAGGACCCGAACGGGCCCATGGACCCGGACGAGCTTGACGACTCGACACGTTCGACGAACCGGACATGCCCGATGACCTAGACGACTTGGACACGTTCGACGACCTGGACATGCCCGATGACCTAGACGGGCCTGAAACTCGAACGGGCCCAACAACTCGTACGTGCCCTTTCAAATCGTTGGGTCCGTCTGGATATTTTGGCTCGCACGAGTCCTTGGGCCCGTCTAGATCGTCGAGACTGTCGGTGTCATCGGGCTCGTCCGGGTCGTCGGGCCCGTCTGGGTCGTCGGGCTCGTCCGGGTTATAGGGCCTGTCTACATCGTCCCGCACTTCCGAGTCGTTGGGCCCAATGATTTGAAAGGGCCCATCCGGGTCGTCGGGCTCGTCCAGGTTGTCTGGCCCGTCTAGGTCGTTAGGCCCGTCCGGGTCATCGGTTCCGTCTGGATTGTCGGGCCCATTTGGGTCGTTAGACCTGTCTGGGTCATCGTGCCTATTTGGGTCGTCAGGCCCGTCCAATTTGCTGGGCCCATTCGGGTCGTCGGGCACGTTCGGGTCGTCAGGCCCGTCTGGATCATCGAGCACGTTCGGGTCGTCGGGCACGTCCAGGTCATCGTGCCCGTTCGGATCGTCTAGAATGTGAGGTTGAGTGGGAAGAATTTCAAATTCCACCTATTTTGAGGGTATTTGAATTTCTACTAATTTAGCTAATTGAAATCCTTCAAAAAAAAATGCTTGCATTTGAAATGCTTTTTAATTTCTCTATCCAAACAAAGCATTTCATTACAAAGAAATCTAAATTCTTCAAAAAAATGAATTGCTTCATTAAAATACTCTATCCAAACACACTC
>Ga0214545_1006452_pt1 | contig 20404 bp, 12 predicted proteins | sample CNSS4metaG_FD_160064 | JGI IMG/M metagenome (GOLD analysis project Ga0214545, IMG submission 160064) | Root nodule microbial communities from cowpea collected in UCLA plant growth center, Los Angeles, California, USA - CNSS4 | ecosystem: Host-associated > Plants > Roots > Nodule | place: USA...
CCTTTATTCAGTTAAGTTCGAGACCATGGCGGCCCAGGTCGTGTACTTGGGTTGTCTCTGGCATGTTCGTGAGGGTTATCATTTATATGGTTAAATTGACCAGGTCCGGTACAAGTTAGACTGACTCGGCCTAGGTTGAATACTTGGCTGCCTTGATGCATTGTTTACTTATTTGATTGAGTTTGGTTAGGTATGGTACAAATATGTTTTTAGTTCCTAAATTGGATATTAATTTTATGTATATAAAAGTTTGGAACACTCTTCAACACTCCAAATAAATTAACCTTATTAAGTTAAAAGAATTATATTTATTTATTTTTAAAGTTTAGAAATTAAAATATATCAAACTTTAAAAGATGAATAAATTCTAATTTTACATCCAAATTTAAAGAATAAAATCTTATTTAACCCAACATTTAATAACACATCTTGCTCGCGCTGCTAAGGGTGGGAAATGGTGAAATGTTATCCTAAAATGCTATTGGGCTACCAGTTCTTGTTTCTCAAAACTTTGTGGGGATTTCTTCCTGCACCTCCAAAGATATTTTCTACACCTCCAAATATTTTTAAAAATCCAAAAATACCTATTGACCATTTGAAGGAAGCCACATAGATCACACCCCAAAATTGTTTCCAAATATTGACTCTCAATAAAAGATACTTTCAGAAATCGACATCCAGTTAAAATTTTAGACTTCCGGATGTTAGAATATATATATATATATATATATATATATTTATATATATATATATATATATTCTTTTTCTTTTGCTTTCACAATTTTTTAAATTTAAAGTTTAATTACTTTTAATTTTAGTTACTTTTTAATACATTATAAAAACAAAATTATATATATATATATATATATATATTAAAATTTTATTTTATTTTCAAAATATACATTAAAAATAATAAAACTTATAAAATATATAAATTTAAAACAAAAATTACTTTAAACAAAAAATATTAAACTAAGGAAAAAATAATTAAAGTAAAAAAAATTAAACTTTAAATAAAATAAAAAATTCTAAACAAAAATATTTTTTTAATTTAAAATTTAATTATTCTTTGAATTTATTTTATTTCTTAATTTTATTTATTTTTAAAAGATATATAATTATGTAATTTAATATACATATTTGTATTATACATTTTGAAAATAAAATAAAATAACAAAAAACGAAATAAAAATATTAAAAAATAAAAAATTAAGATTAATAAACTTTAAGTAAAAAAAACAATATATATATATATATATATATATATTCTTTTGTTTTATTATTTATTAATTATGTTTAATTTTTTTTACTGTTAGCTTTTAAATTTTATTTATATTGTAATATTTTATTTTGTAATATATATTTTAAAAGTAATATATAACATTAATATATATTTATATATGTATATAATGTTTTTAAACTTTTTATTTCTTTTGTTAATTAAGTAATATTTTTCAGTTTAATTTATTTAAAAATATATTTTTTAATCTTTTAAATAAAAACAAATTATATATATATATATATATATATAAATTATTTATTTCTAAAATGTATATTTACTTTCCAATACATTACATAAAAATAATATTATATATATATATATATATATATATATAAATATTTTATTTAATTTTTAAAATATGTATTAAGAAATATGAAAACATAAAAAATTAAATAAAATAAAAATAACTAACAAAAAAAAATTTAAATTTAGAAAAAATAAAGTTTAAAAAAAATTAAAAAACGTTAAAACAGAATTAATATTTTTTATTTAAAGTTTAAGTATTTTTAATTTAATTTATTTTTTTACCTTTTATTTGTTTTTTTCAAGAATATATATGTATATATTTAATTTTATTTTTATATAATGTATTAAAACGTAAGTTAAACTAAAAAAAATAAAATTTACAAACAGTTAGATTTTAAATTAAAAAATCAAAATCAAAAAATTATATATATATATATATATATATATTTATTTATTTTGGTATTTAGAAGTATGTAATTTTAACTGTTAACTTCCAAAAATATTTTTATCGAAAGTCCCCATCCGTAAATAGTTTTAGAAGTATGATTTTTGTGGCTTCCGTTCAAATGGTTAAAAGTTAATTTTGGAATTTTAAAGAAAACTTGGAAGTGTATGCAGAAAGCCAAAGTAAACAACAGTGCTCATGCTTCCAAAATTCAGGCCGGCCACCGGCAGCTGCAGTTGTGGCGGCTCCACCAATTTTTCTGAGAAAAATGATACCAATTGTCCAAGTTATGACTACACAACATTTTTTAAACTTACCAAAACCGATTTTAATATTATTTCCACAACAAAAGAGACAAAATTATTTTCAGTAAAAGAGGGGACTACACTGAAGTCGAAACCGGCTCTTCGCGGGATCCAAAGTAACTAATTTTTAAATGCTAAAATTACTCTTTTTTATTTTTTTCTGTGCAATTTTCCATTTTTTATTTTTAAAAATAAATGAAAAAAAATAAGAAGATTTAGTTGCAAATTTGGCACAAAAGGTGAACGCCATGTCATGTACGAATCATGATACATACAGAGAGAAAAACAGCTTGAAACACTGAATAACGCGCAAAGTTGATCTCTGTCAGTAGTTCTTCACTGAAGCCATTGGCTATTGTCGTTGCCATTGCCCAACCAATTTGCCACTCTCTCCCTCTCTTTAGGGTTTCGGGGATCTAAAAAAGAAGAAGCTTTCTTCATAACTCGGTAATACGAATCCTCATTCTTTCTAGAACCGCAATTCTTCTACATTCTGATTTCTTCTTCGCCGTTCCTAAACCCTAACATCCTTTTTGTTTCTGTTACTTGAGGGCATCGATTTTACTGTTTTGCCCTGGAAACGCTTGAAATCGAGCAATTAAGGTGCCGGAAAGGAAGTCTTTCATTTTTCTTTTCTTTTTGAGCGAATGTTTTTTTTGGGGGAAAAAGTAAGTATCTGTTGTGGAAAATGGGTCGTCGGTGAAAATAGAAAGTGCAGGAGATGAGACTAAATATGTTACACCGTTTTGTGTGTGAAAATTGTGGGAGCTGAGTTGTGTTCCTGTTGATAAAGATTTCTTACAGTTGGGTTTTTGTGTTTATCCTTTTAGGGGTTTGGAATGAAGTGTCGGGAATGGTTAGAAGGTTGATTGTTTAGCATTGAGGCGAGGAGATGGATTCTGCAAGGAGTTGGCTTCAGAAGTTCCAGCCTCGAGATAGAACCAGGGCTGCTGCGAAGAAAAAGGAGGAGGGTAGTATTGGAGGAAACGAGGATTTGAATGCGGCGGTGGATGAAGCAGTGCTTTCCAGTGTCACGAAACAGAAGGTGGCCGCAGCAAAGCAGTACATTGAAAATCATTACAAGGAGCAAATGAAGAACCTTCAGGAGAGGAAAGAGCGGTATGATTCAGTTAATCGGGGATTCTGATAATGTTTTATGTATCGTGACACATCAAGTGTTGACACTTGTTTGTTCAAACCTCTTGCGTACAGTTTTGGGGGTACATTTTTGTGGGATTCCTCCCTTTTCTTTTAAGGACTTTCGGTAATTTTCTTGATATTAGATTTCTTATAACTGATGCGGTCGATTGATTCTAAAGTGTTATAATTTTTGTCAGATAGATAGTTGCTCTGCTGGTATTGCTTTTCATCATGCTGGACTCTAGTTCTGTAAATTTTTCTAGTATATGTTTTTAGTATTGCCGTGGCACTTTTCCATCGCTACATACATATTGCTCATACTGAACGATATGTTAAATTGGGCGCTTGGCTGCGCTGATTCTAGGCAGGATTATCCAAGAATACAGAGCGCACTTTCGAAAGGAGTGTCTGATTGAAAATTGAAGTTGGTTTATGTCTCATTGAGTTCAGCCTTATGAAAACCTTTGAATTTCTTACTCAAATCTGGCACTGTAATTATTACCACCAGTATGTTTTAATGTTTTTTGTGAAATTTGGTGGACTATCCATATAAAGAACTGATTACTAATTTTGTTTTTTCATGAAGCTTGTATGTGCACGTTCGTCTAATGGGTTGGAAGACATATCTCTTCTATGTTCATAACTGGAAAGTTTAATGACCCACTAGGGTTGGCCTAGCACTTATGGGTTTCCTAGTAGCATGCGTGAGATTGTAGGTTCTAACCTTGGTATGTTTGATCATTCTTCTGCTAAGAAAAATTGGAAAGATTTAACGAGACTCAAGTCATTGGCTCATATCACAAACTCTTAGTGTGTAGCTATAAAGTTCTCATAATTAACTGTATCGGAAACACACTAATGTGGGATATGGATTCCTCTGTTTTTTGTAAGGTGCATGTGAATATTGCTGAAACTGTAATTTGCTTGAATATTATGTGTACTGTGTTAGTTGCTTTGTCAAACATATGATAAACTTTTGTAACACCTCACCTACTTATAACAGTCGAACCATCTTGGAAAAGAAGTTGGCTGATGCTGATGTCTCTGAGGAGGATCAAAACAACCTGCTTAAATTTTTAGAGAAAAAGGAAACTGAATATATGCGCCTTCAGAGGCATAAGATGGGTGTTGATGATTTTGAGTTATTAACAATGATAGGAAAAGGAGCATTTGGAGAGGTATGTATATGATTGCCTTTACTTTGTTCCTTGAACTTCTGATCAATGAATGTACTGATTTCTATCTTAAAAGATATAAAAAGACTGATTTCTATAAAATATTAACAATGATTGTCAACTTATAAAAGACTGATTTCTATCTTAAATGAGGATTAATTTGAAGATTTTATTTGCGAAAGCACCTACCCTTTCGTGAAACACAAATTGATTTTTGGATTTTGTGTAAAAGTGTAACAGAATTTTACAACTGATTTCCTCTCCCACTTTTTTTTCTGAAAAAGGATCTCGATTTTGACTACCATACTGAAAATTGAATTTTTCCAGGTTAGAGTCTGTAGGGAGAAGACTAGTGGTCATGTGTATGCAATGAAGAAGCTAAAAAAATCAGAGATGCTCCGCAGAGGCCAGGTTACAAGCATTGGTCAAGCTAGATTATGTTTTCCAGAATTTACAGTTTAAATGCCTATGGTCAAGAAGATCATTATACTTATTCCCATTTGTTAATTTTTTCAGGTTGAGCATGTTAAATCTGAAAGGAATCTCCTCGCAGAGGTTGACAGCAATTGCATAGTCAAACTTTATTGTTCATTCCAGGATGCTGAATATTTGTATCTTATTATGGAGTATCTACCGGGTGGGGATATGATGACTCTACTAATGAGAAAGGATACCTTGACCGAAGATGAAGCTAGATTTTATGTTGGAGAAACTGTTCTGGCTATTGAATCTATACATAAACACAATTATATACACAGGTATGAATATACTTGTTCATTTACTTCCAGAGAAGTCTGATTTCCGTGGTTATTCCACATTTAACTTTTGTATGCAGGGTTATCTTTTAATTGATTCTGGTATAACAGAGTTAATTTCCAGAATATACTGTTACAAGTATGAGGCTTACATATTTGCTACTAATTTAAAAAGGATCTAATTGTGAAAACTGTTGATGTATGAAACCACATGTATTTGTTTGAAACTAAAGCAAACTTAATCAGTTATATAGTTTAAGTTTGTCTCTTCAATATTTTGTGCTACAGGGATATCAAGCCAGACAATTTGTTACTTGAAAGATATGGGCACTTGAAATTGTCAGATTTTGGACTTTGTAAACCATTAGATTGCAATACACTTGAAGAAAAGGATTTTTCTGTGGGTCAGAATGTGAATGGAACTTCACAAAATGAAGAGCGGACAACTCCTAAACGTTCACAACAAGAACAACTTCAACATTGGCAAATGAACCGGAGAACACTTGTAAGTTCACTGCTATAATGCTATTATTATTTTTTAATTCCTGACAGTGCATGCAATTGTAAAACTTGATGTTGTGTTTTCCTTGTGATGCAGTGAAATAAAGTTATGATAATTTGTACATATCAAAACCCTATCTGCTCACCAAACCCAAAATCAAAAAATAAAAATAAATGGCTCCATTAAACTAATGGTTAAAGATGGCATTGTTATACATCTTTTTTATGTGCTTGTAATTTTCAAATGTGTTCAATATTGAAAAAAAACTGTATAGGGTTAATCTCCCTTGTGTCTAAAATACATATAGGGTGAATGCATTTATAATAAAGAGTGATACAAGTATATATGATAACCAAACACAAATATGTTAAATAGAAGATATTGTAGTAAACAATATCAACAATATCTACCAATATCAAACAATATCTATTTTTCCTAATAAATAATAGATGCTATGTTTCCCTAACTAATGGGATATATCTAACAAAATGTATAAACCCTTGCAGGCTTATTCCACAGTTGGTACACCAGATTATATTGCTCCAGAAGTTCTTTTGAAGAAAGGTTATGGGATGGAATGTGATTGGTGAGTTTTATGTGTGTGAATGTTGGCATGTTAAGTATTAATTTATTTATGCTATGATGTATCTATATCATAACAGTTGTGTTTGTCATTTATTCATTTTTGGTGATCTTTTCAATAATTTTCCAGTCCCAACCTAGTTTGGCATTCAAATTTCTTGCTTCCATAATTGGGATGCAATCTGGGAGACTTCCTTTTCTATTATTATTTCCTTTTCAAATGTCCTAAAAGTATGTCAAATTCTGCTTCATTTATGTGGAATTTGTGAACATAAGTTTTAGGTTACATATTTTATGTTGATGCAATGATGGTTTTACCAAATTCACAGGTGGTCACTTGGAGCGATTATGTACGAAATGTTGGTGGGATATCCACCTTTTTATTCTGATGATCCGATGTTGACTTGTAGGAAGGTAATCATTTCAAAAGAAATGTTTCTTTTGACTATGCTCGTTTGACATTCACTTTGTTAAGAGTAAACTTTCTATAAGTGCAGAGTGGATCATAATTGATATTGATAATGCAGTCTTTATTTTTTTATGAAGTACAAGCGATATGATATCATGCCTGGATTTCAGAAGCGAATTCTTTTGATTTTCTTATCATTGGTAATCTGTTAAAATTTAGTATAGAAAGTAGAAAGAACAATTAGTCAGAGTGTGTTTGGGAACCTGTTTTCATCATTGCAAATGGTAATTCACACTTTCCAAAGCATGAAATGAAGAAGAGACATTTTGTATCATTGGCATTGAACATCTGTTTGGATGATTTGAACTGATAACCAAATACAGTTGATTAGATGGGTGGAAGCATACGCATTTAGCTTAAAATTGGAGAGGTAGAAAGGAGTGGCATAAAAATGTGCTAGAACAAAGCTGGAGGTTCGTTGGAGAGATCTTTCTTGATTTTATTCATTTTTTCAGTCAAGGATTAAAATCACCTTTTTTTCCTCTCAATTTCCATAAAATGGTTTTCTAACATGATCCATGGTATAGTGCAACCTACACTCTATAGTAGAAAAATTCTGTTTACATAATTGTGTATAAATTTTTATAAATTTTATAGAGCATGCTAATCTTGGTTTCTGTTTTTTGTAGATTGTAAATTGGAAAGCTTATTTGAAATTTCCTGAAGAAGCTAGGCTGTCCCCAGAAGCTAAAGATCTTATTAGTAAACTTTTGTGTAATGTAAATCAGAGGCTGGGGTCAAATGGTGCAGATGAAATAAAGGTGCTGTATGCTCTGTGATTTTCTAAATTCATCTGCTTGCTATCTTATACCTTTTGGTATGGATTTTACCTTTTCGCCATATTCTTTAGGCTCATTCATTCTTCAAAGGTGTTGAATGGGATAAGCTGTATCATATGGAAGCTGCATTTATTCCTGAGGTCAATGATGAGTTAGACACTCAAAATTTTGAAAAGTTTGATGAGGTATTTGAGTCTCTTAGATTTTCGCTTTGTGTAGCTTGTTAGAACTGCCTCGTTGACTTATTCTCATTTTATGTTTTGCAATTGTAGTCTGACAGCCAAACTCAATCATCGTCGAGATCTGGTCCATGGAGGAAGGTAATATTTGGCGTTTCCTTCTCTGTGCAAAATTGTTACCAAGTTATCTATAGATCATGTGTCACCCCCCGGTACTGTAGAAAAGTACAGAGAAGATTAGTTAGTCATCATTTTATACTTTGAATTACTTTTATTTTAACTACCCTGCATGGATGTGATTTATGAGTGGATTCTTGGTGTATCTTTTAGTCTTCATGAGTTGTGTTAGTTGTTGAGATGGTAGAAACCATAGGCAGGACCATGGTGGTTGGAAAAATCAAGGGTTAATTATGTTTTTAGTCCCTGAACTTTGACACAAAATTGGAATTCGTCCTTGTCCGAAACTTCAATACATTTTGGTCTCTAAACTTTAGAAATAAATGAATATAGTCCTTTTAATCCAATTATGTTAACTTTTTTTTTACGTGCCGAACGCTTTTTATGTTAGTATTGAAGTTGTTTACACTATTTGACATATTCTTGGTTCAATATCTACTGAGAAATGCGTTTGACACCTAAAAAAAGGTTAACATAATTGAGTTAAAAGGACTATATTCATTCATTTTGAAAGTTTAGGGACTAAAATGTATCAAAGTTTCAGACAGACGAATTCCAATTTTGGGTCAAAGTTCAGAGACTAAAACCATACTTAACCCAAAAATCAATTAGTCATCATTGTTTTGTTTATACTTTTTGAACTATTTATCTTCTTCAAATTCTTGATATGAATAGTGTTTGGGCTTTTACTTTCGACATCTAACTACTTTTACAATTTTTCTAACAAGAATTGATACTTGCCCGGAATATTTTGGAAACCTAAGTCATGGCCCATGTTAAAATGTGTATCATTAAGGCTTTGAAAAACGTCAGCACTAGGTTAGCAATAACTTTCATGACATAGGGTTGCTTAGATCTTCTTGAGTCTGAATTATATGAATTTATATTAAAGGCAATTCTTGTTAACCATTATAATGACTTACCGGTGTTTAGCTTGGTTATACTTATTATGAGCAGTGGCCAAGGGCTATCTCGCAAGTTACAATTTTTGGTTATTTTGTTCTTTTTACCTGACGTCTATCATAATTTTTTAATATTTTCTATTGCTGCATTATATTCTCTATCTTCAAATCTTCAATATGTTAATTTCTGTTGTTTGCTCACTCCTATCGATTTCTTGTCCTTGTCTTTTTGTTGAGATGTTGCAGATGCTTTCATCTAAGGACTTAAATTTTGTTGGATACACATACAAGAACTTTGAAATTGTCAACGATTATCAAGTTCCTGGGATGGGTACATCTCTTTCTTTTTCTTTTTCACTTTTCACTGCTTCAAATTGTTTTATGTTAATGTTTTTCGGGGATTCTATTTTGGCCATGTCATAGCTATTATGCTTGTTATGTTAGATATATTTTATTATAGGAGGGATCTTCAGATATTCAAAATCATTTTTGAGATAATTATGGTGGAGGAGCTCTTTTTGTGTATGTGTTTCCATCTTAGATACTGATAGAAACTGGTATTATATGAAAGGAAGTAGATGATATTGTAGGAGAACAATTACTTTACAGCCAAAGGAGTATAACTAAAGCTTAGAAAAAGAAACCAGGAAAAACGGAAAATAGTAATCCAGAAAAGAAGATAACATCCAGAGTTGCAAGATGCAACCGTGCCTGCTAATACCTCACCCAGTTTCTGTCACCCCCTTTTGCTACTCTCTCGTACCTCATGACTGAGTATTCCACTCCAATGTCCCCTTTCCATGTGGACATTTTGTTATCCATATCTCACCTTCAAGTTTTGCATTTTCATGCTTTTAGCCCATTTAGTCTCACAGCCCATCTTCCTTCTTTTTACACCTCTTCCTCTTGTGAACAGGTGTTAAAGGCCCAACAGATGCATTAATTGAGAGTGTGATTGTTTAAGTCAGTAAATGGTTATTACATGAACAAATAGCAACATTCTTAAGCATTGTTCAGATATTATTGCAAGGATATATAAAACCTCAGTTTCACATCAATGAGGTGACATGTTTTTTCAGGAAGGAAACATAACTGGTGGGGTTATGTTGAAAGGCAAAAATATTTGAATTTTTGTGTTTGTCTTTTGTGCTGATCGTATTTGCATTTAATGTCCTGGAAGGTCGTTTGTTTTGTTCTGTTTTGTTGACTTTGGTTTCCTCTTGCCTCCCAGCTGAACTGAAGAAGAAACAGTCCAAACCAAAGAGGCCAACCATCAAGTCACTTTTCGGTAGGCTTTCTCTTGCTTTGGGACCATTCATTATTATATTCCTTCAAGCTGTTTTCTTTTTAGCTTGTGTTTCACTGTAACGTAATCATAATCTTTTGAAGTGATAAAACTGGCTGACATGATATTGTGAATCAGAAACACCAGAGCAAGAGTTGTCTGATACATCTGCTCAAGGAAGCTTTTTAAAGCTCTTGCCACCCCAATTAGAGTTATCTCGCAGAGACAAGAATCTTCCTCCCAGTAGGAATCATAACTCAGCATTTTAACCATTTCCACCTTTAAAATTTTACTCTGTATACGTTTGGATTTGTTCTTAATTACACTAATGGCTTGGACCAATCTCGTCAGTGGCCCGCAACTATTGATTTGTAAATCTCTTACTCCTCACCATCTCCCTTGTGACACATGCTACACTAAAACATACACCCATTGTCTATCAATACTTCATACCATGTATATTCGCGTTCTCTTTTACATTAATGATACCAAAGCATTATCCCTGTATCATTGGAGTGTAGTATATAAGAACAACACCTGTTTGCATTTTCTTTTTTAAATGTCATTAATTTGTAAGGGTTATTATGGTTCGTTTATTTATTATTATATTGAACGGGATGCCTGTAAGCTGATATCTATTCATTGCTTACACTTTAGAATTGGAGGATTACTTTTCCTATTAACACTGAATTCTTCTGTAATATTTAGCCTGTTAACATGATACTGTACTTTTAGGAGTAGTTGATTACCTACATTGTTATTGACAGTGTTTATTACACATAATATGTGAAAAATCTCCTTTTGTATCTCTTATTTTGTGAATTACTTTTACCCTTGATTCCAACATGCTTCCTGCATCATGTGGGAATGTAAAATCATCTTTCTTATTTCATGCATCATACTAACATTATTTTATTTTACTAAAAACAAGAAACTGAAGTAAAACTTTTGAAGAATGTCGGATTTGGTGATCACTACTTTTAGAAGTTGACATGATTAATACCATCATACCATTGCACGCGGTGGTAATGTTGCTGGCTTGTCACTTATCTTATGCCAAAGTTGAACGAAAATGGATCAAACCAAACTGTTTTTGTCCCCCTCAAATGATCTCAAATTTTTTTCAGCTTAAGGATTTTATTAACCTTGACATTCCAGTTTTAATCATACCGAAGATGCATCTGTTATCACTTATCACAAGTCTGTGTATTTTGTTTTTGTTCTTAACTTGGACTGTCTTTTGATAAAAAAAAAATGAATAGGCAGATACTTCCTAGTTATAAAATATTTTTAAAAAAGGTATTGAAATCATAACAGGCGAAATTTGCGTCAACCTTGCAATTGATTAATTGATCAATAATTTACAGCAAAAATTATGTTTTCCATTTTTGAAATCATGCGTTCTTAAAGCAAACAGTTAGTGCCTCAACTAGGGATGTTAACGGGACAGTTAGGGTACGGGTAGTGACTTCTTCGCACTTACCTGTTGAATAAATATATGTCCCGTATCTATATCCGTCGGGTATCCATTATGTGGGTACCTACCTATTTTTTTCATATCCGCGGGTATCCACAAGTAGTCGTGGGTATTTATAAATTTATTTAAAAAAAATATTTAATCATTAATTCAAATAAAATAAAATAAAATACTTCACTATCATACATTTTAAATAAAGTTCAACTAAATTTAAATTCATATAAGTCCAAATAATTATAGAAGTAAATATAAAATGATGTTCAACACATTAAAAATTCTTTAATTAGTGTTTTGATTAACAAGTCCATTTTTTCCAATTGATTCCTGAAAAATAAACAAATAATAAACCTCAACTGGCACGTGCCAAGTATTCTTATTTTGATTCCATCATTTGACAACAAGCATACCATAAACGTCACTGTCTATATAAGGTTTGATGTATATGTCCAATTTCAAATAAAGGGAAGAGAAGAATGTCAAACGGTGTACCTGGAAGAAGACCAATACTTGAAACTGGAAGAATGGAGACAAAAGATAAGACAAGATGTGCACCTTAAAACAAATTATGTCACAATATTTTTTACATATATATATATATATATATATATATATATATATATATGAAAATATTTTTGTGAATTAAAGTTTAGCGGATACGGGTATCCACGGGTACGGATACTATGATATCCGTATTCGCCCCGTTGACATATGGGTATCAAAAATACTTGTGTCCGTAAATAGCGGGTATCCATTTTTAATATCCATTTTCTACCCATTATGTTTTGCCACATATACCCATGAGTACGGATTTTTTGACATCTCTAATTTTAATACAAGTTCGAGAGAAGGAAAAAAAGAGGTCAAATATTGTTGTATTTAGTAAAACCGCGTTAACATGAAGCAGTCGCTGGCAAATATAAGTTATTGTTATGATTGATTGGTGCAGGACCATTCCAAGGAAAACTTATTCGAATATTCTGTCCAGATTTCAGAGATGACATATGCCTTATTACATCTTTAAAATATTTATTAATTTTTTTTACATTTCTTTTATAAAACATGATTTTATTATTTCCATCTACTTATATACCATGGTTTAATATTTTTTATCGTATATACCATGGATTTAAAATAAAATTTTCATCATATACTTTTATTTTACAATAAATACTTTAGTTTACTAATATTGATAAAGGGAAGAATTGTTATAACTAAAAGAATTAACATATATATATATATATATATATAAAAGATTATAAAAGTTCAAAACTAATTAAAAAAATGAAAAATTAAACTTTGTTTACCTAGAATCAACACATTTTGACTGCCTCCTTTAGCTCCAACATTTGATTTCTTCTCACATTTACAGTGTGACACTCACACTTCTTTTTTAATGCTTTGGAATGGTTCCTTGCTTTATTTCTTTACTTTCTTCTAAATATTAAATAATTGCATTCTACTGCATACTCATTCCCTATGAAGCAGCCTTGATCAGGAAAATGTCAAACTTACATAACAATTATATCACAAAACACCAAGAAACAGCCCACAGATACTAATACCATTATTTTTCATGTGCCGTGTCGTTTAAAGCATGTTATTTAACTTCATTAACTTCATCTTCTTTTTCTAATCACAGTTAGAAATCAATAATCTTTATATATTAAACTGTCATTGTAGCATGGTAAAATAATTGGGACGGTCCTTCCATACCCATATAGACCTTTAATAAACTAACATACCCATCTCTTTCATCTAAAAGGTGGTTTAATAATTACTCAATAAATATATCTTATTCTCGGTTAAAATCAAAGGAAGGGCTTAACCCACTTTTAAAGAAGAATGCCATTAAATAAATATCTACATGGGAGGGATGGAACTTTTGTTGAGGATTGAAAAGTGTTCAAGTAAAAAAGACATTGCTCACTTTGCTGAACTGATATGATAATGAACAGCAATTTCCATTTCTCAGTGGCTTTGCGAAGTCAGAGAGGATTAAGATAAACAAATGAAAAGCAATTTTCACTACAGTTTATGATGACATTAATCATATTATTATTTATATAGGGTAGTTGCTCCTTCTCCATCACCATGTCACCACAAACAAAAACGTCACTCTCCATGCTTTGAAAAATAGCTCAAAGTTAAGACATGTAATAAAAAGCTTAAAAACATTTAAGTTCATTACTATAATAGTAAAATCACTGCCAAATCGACGTGTAATGATTAGGCTTCTAGCCACTTATCTTTTTCTTAGTGGCTTTATTATGCCGGCCAGCCTCTGGAATTGGCAATGTCATTGACAATACAATACAAAACAACACAAACTCCTATTTTTATTTTTATTTTTTCATCAAATTTTGCCTTTAAAAGTGGCACAAGCCTATTCCTCAAAGCCCCTCTTACACCTTCTCCTACCTTGTTCCACTACTTTTGTGTTTTACTACTTGTTTCTTATCCCTATCTCAGAATAATTTATTAAATTTGTTGCATTATTATTTGATCCTTGTATGATGAAAGTGGGATTCGAGCTGGTTCATGCAAATTATAATCAAAACATGATTCGTCCACACATGCATGAAACATGGGATCACTACTCAAATGCCCCAACCCCAGCAACAGAAAACCAGTGCCTAAATTTGGGGCAGAATGAAGTCTCTGAGTGGATGGAGGAACACATTGGTGACATCACCAAACACCTTGTTGAAGAGCTAACAGAAACAACTTGTGATAGCTTGTTGAAGACTTCCCATGACAACTTTGTTCCCTCACTTTTACCCAACTTCATTCTGCCCCAAAGCAACAATGTGTGTGATCAAGGGTTGAGCCTCATAACCCTTCTAATGGAGTGTGCAGTGGCAATTTCAGTTGAGAACCTGGGTGAGGCTAATAGGATGTTACTAGAGCTAACACAAGTGGCCTCACCCTACAAAGCATCATGTGGTGAAAGAGTTGTTGCTTATTTTGCCAAGGCCATGAGTTGCAGGGTGATGAATTCATGGCTTGGGGTGTGTTCACCTTTGGCTGATCACAGAAACATTAACTGGGCATTCCAAGTGTTGAACAACGTTACCCCTTTCATAAAATTTGCACACTTCACTTCGAACCAGGCAATCCTTGAGGCAGTGAACCATTGTGACAGTATTCACATCATTGACTTGGACATCATGCAAGGGCTGCAATGGCCACCTTTTTTGCACATATTAGCGACCAGAATGGAGGGTCCAGCACAGGTGAGCATGACATGCTTGGGAAGCTCAATGGAAGTCCTGGTTGAAACTGGGAAACAACTCTCCAACTTTGCAAGAAGGCTTGGGATATCATTCAAGTTCTACCCCATTGCAAGCAAGTTTGGGGAAGTAATTGATGTGTCGATGCTGCATGTAAAGCCTGGCGAGGCAGTGGCAGTGCATTGGTTGCAGCATTCACTGTACGATGCAACTGGACCTGATTGGAAAACACTGAGACTCCTTGAGGAGTTGGAGCCAAGAATCATCACCTTGGTGGAGCAAGATGTGAACCATGGAGGCTCATTCTTGGACCGTTTTGTGGGTTCCTTGCACTACTACTCCACCCTATTTGATTCTCTTGGAGCATACTTGCACTTTGATGATGCTAACAGGCACCGAGTGGAGCATGACCTTCTCTCTAGGGAAATCAACAATGTGTTGGCCATAGGAGGCCCTAAGAGGAGTGGTGAAGACAAGTTTAGGCACTGGAGAAGAGAGCTTTCTACCCACTCTTTTCTTCAGCTTCCCATGAGTGCCAATTCAATGGCTCAAGCTCACTTGATATTGAACATGTTTTCACCAGCTTATGGCTATAGCCTTTCACAACTTGATGGCACATTACGGCTTGGATGGAAGGATACAAGTTTGTACACAGCTTCTGCATGGACCTCTTCTGCATCTAACTAGCTTCCTATACCTTCTTCAAGCCCTCTTATCTCTTCATACTTTTAAACTACTACCTTCACTACCTGTAAATCTACTTTCTTTGCTTTTTCTTCCATTTTCTTCTCTCATTGCCTTGCCAATTTAACCACATCACAAAACATTACAAGTTAATCTACTTTCTTTTCTCTTTCTGTGGTCCCCAATGTTGTTTAAATTTAGACATCCACATGCGTATGCCTCTCTACTTGGATAAACAAATTAATGGCAGAAGCTGTAGAACAAAATATGAGTGGCAACAACTTTCCCAAGTTTAATTGGGTTTTCGGAACATGTGTATACACTTCATTAATATTGTTGGACCTAATCAAATTTTGTCCAACTTTTATAGGTGAAGCATGTTTTATGGAAAATGTCAGATAATCTTTAATTATTAGGTTGTTTTTATTTGCAATATGATAGGGTAGTTAATTAATTGTGAGTAGCAGTATTTTAAAAAACAGATCGGGGAAATTTGTTTGCTGAAATATTGGGTAGTTGTTAATTGCTGAGATATTGGATTTATTCCATTATTTTAGGCTAGATATTAGATAGTTAATTATATGTTGCACGACTATTTAAAAGCAAGCCTTAGTTCAATAAAATAAGGCAACAAGTTAAAGTTTATATGGTGTGTGCGTCTCGATTTTTATATTAGCATAGCAAGTTTGTGTCTCGTCCCTTCATGTGCGTCAGTTTTTGGGTGTAGTGGTGTTTGGGTGCTCTCAATAGAAATTGGGCCAGTTTAAGAGGAAGGGTGACTAGAAGAAACCTAGAAGGTGAGTTCTAGCTTAAGTAACTTTAAAGAAGTAATGACACAAATTTGACAACATTTATTTACTAATCTCAAAGTAATTTTTACAATGTGATAGCCTCTACTTATGATTCAAGAAACCCTAGAGGTGTCTTCAGAAAAGGGGAGCAAAACCCTAATTAATCTACTTTGGGGACCAAGGGAGAGTCATGTGCCAAAGGTGACTTGCCAAGTGACAAGAGCATGCGTCTCATGCACCAAAGGCACAAATGACCAACACACCCTCACCCTTGGAGAGCACGTTAGGCACACAAAATGGGTCGACTATAAGTCAACCTTAAAGGTCTCCTTTAGTGCATAACCCTAAGCCAAAAACACTATACTACTACCTGAGGTCCAAATACAAGGTCCAAAGAAAATCATATATTACTTGGCGTGTAATATAAGGCTCAAAAGAATCGTACTCTACTAATTACAATAACTCATTGGCCCAAGATAATAAGAGCTTGGCCCACCTATTTCAGATGAAGCCTGCTCTTCTTATATGCGCATGATCATGGCTCTTGTGGTTGGTTCCCTAGGGGTTTGCCATCAACACTGGTGGGCTTCACTAGAAAATGTGATACTCCTCGCTAATAGAAAATGGGTTATGAGATTGTAGTTCGTTGAAAATGTGTTATGAGATTGGGATTGATAGGAAGTAGGTTACATGATTATAATAGTTACAAAACGGGCTAATACAATTAACGTAAAATGAAGACATGATGTTTTGTAATGTGATTGTTTTGGTAAGGTAAATCAGAATATCTTATTATTGGTATTGTGTTTTAAAATGAAACTGGTTTTTTTTATCAACAATAAAGAATCAATACAATATAAGAAGCATTTGGGGTTGTTCTAATCCTTTTATATAGTTATGAGTATACATGTTACGTTTACAAAATATATACATTTCATGTGTAACTTTACGCGAAATATAACAAAAAATAACAAATACTAGTTTAATCAAAACAAACTTCACCAAATCATATAAAACATAAGTTTCATAAAAATATTCATTGATCCTTTGATAAAAGAAATTAAATTATATTTGTTTGATTTGTGATGTTTACCTCAATAATTCTATATCATGAAATTGCCTGTCTTCCATTTTTCAAGCATCAATCACGAAGCTTGTTTTGTCTCAGCAACATCGTGTCGAGGTCCCCAAGAAACTTTGTTTTGTTACAAAAGAGACATGTTCTTCATACACAGAAACTGTTGGACTCGATAGTCTTAATATCTTGCAACATATTTATAAAGTGTCAATGATGAATTCATATTTATGCCCTCATTTAATGTTTAATTCTGGGTATTTAATTAAATTTTTGTGCTTAAAAGAATATCTTAATTGACAATTCTGATAATTGTGTTTATTGAACTTGTGCGATAAAAATGTCTTAAAAAGTTATTTTGGTTGCATAAAATATTCTTGAATATTCTAACATTTTTTGATGCAGCTGAAGTTAAATTTTGTTCATTAAAAGTGTGAAATTGAATTGTTCAGAGTTACAAAATCAAGCCAAAATTACGCCATGTCATCAATCCACCACTTTCAAATTTGGCCAACCATATCTTGTCACGTGTCAACCTCTTAATGACATTCAAAGATGGTCAAAGTTTGGTCAAAGCTAGTCAAATAAAAAGAGGTTAAGATACAATTATTGATATATTGGGATTTCTCTACAAATTTAGACTACAAAAGCGCAAGGGCTGAATTAGAATTTTGGGCAAGATTTAGTTGTTGCTAATTATTTATATATTTTTAGATAATTAATCAGACAATATCAACCAAGAATATCTTCCTGATTTTTTTAAAACTAATAAATCTATTAATTATTTGGAAGATATTGCACCAGCAGATAAAACGATTATATCTCTCCAAATATTTTTAAATATTCATAATCATTATAAAGATAAATAATGTTTATCCTTATCTTTATTTTAGAAGGTGTACCACACCTAGCCGGCCTCGCTAACACGTCAGCACGTATCATCCTTCACCGTCATATATATATATATATATATATATATATATATATATATATATATATATATATATATATATATATATATCGGCAAAGGTTGGATGGACTAGTGTACCACACCTAGCCGGTCCAACCAAATAATAATAATAAACGAACACCATATATACACGAAGCAAATAAAGTAACCGGCCTAAGCCGATAGAAGAATAATAGCGGCCTAAGCCGCTAAAAGAGTAGCCGGTCTAGACCGACCACTCTAGAAAACTTAACAAAATCAAAGCACTTCTAAGATTCATCAAGCCCATAATAATCAAGCTAAGTGCCTAGGCTAAGGCCCAAGCCCACCTACAACCCAAACAAGGGCCTAGTCCATGACGTGGCCAGACATAATTAATAATCTATAAATATGCATGGACCCCACGAATTAAAGGTACACATTCATTACTTCCTTAATCACCAGATTTGACTTTCTTAGAGATTTTTCTGACTTGAGCTTCGGAGTCCCTTCTACAGGTAACCCCTCTCGGGTCCAAACCGATCACACCGAGATACCCATGAGCGACATGTATCAACCAGGAAGAAGCCTACCGAGGAGATGGCGGACCAGAGTAAGGTAATACTTGTGTCTAACATATATTTTTTGTTCTTTGCAAGAACAATTGGCGCCCACCGTGGGGCACGAGATAATACCTTACAACCCATTTTCTCCGAAAATGGTTTCTACCCGCAGCAGAGCAGGAGTTAACAAATAAGTTGAAGCAGGCCCCTCAGGACCTGCTAACATCAGCCTGGATCTGGCCGCCATCCTAGACGGTCAAGCTAAGATGCAACAGGAGCTGGCTGACTTGAAAAAGCGCAGTGTAGATGAGATGGAGGCACTGCGACAGGAGAACTCTCGCCTAAGGCGAAAGATTGAGGCCAATCCCACTCAAAAGGGAAAGGCCAAGGAAACGTCTGATGTCGTAGGGTCCCCAGCTTTCCAGCCTACTGAAGAAGAAAGTGAGTATAATCCTACCCTGCACACCTTCACCACCACCCAACAAACTCCTATCCTCTCAACCCATCTGATGAGTTCAAATTTTTGCCCTCATTTAATATTTAAATTTGGGGATTTAATTGAATTTTCTGTGCTTAAAGATTGATTTAATTAGGATTTGTGATTATTGGATTTATTGAGTTTGGTAAAAATGGCGAAAAAATTGATTTTAGTTGCATAAAATATTATTGGATATTCTAACATTTGTTAATGCAGCTAGAATTTATTTTTGGTCATTAATAGTATGGATTTGAAATATTCAAAGTTACAAAATAAGTCCAAAATCAGGTAATTCTGGAAAAGAATAAATCAGAAGCTAAATGCACCCCCATATTTTATTTGCACACTCCTTGTAAAGTGGACCACCAAAAAACCCTGTTCTGCACCCCCAGTTTTCACTAAGTTGCACCCTTCTTACCACTTAAACTACACTCAACCAGATCACGCCATGTGGCAATCCTCAACTTTTAAAATTGGCCAACCAGAACAAGCCACGTGGCAACAATCCTTGCACCAACATTGTGAAAATGGACAATCCAACTGGTCAATTGGTCAATTGGTCAAAGTCAGTAGTCAAATTCTGGTCAATATTGTGAAAATGATTAAACAAGAGGGGTAGAATTGGAAATTGGACAGAAATTAAGTTGCTAATTAATTAAATAAAAATAAAATATTTTATCAACCGACAGATAAAGCCCAAAGTCTAGTTGAAGCCTATATAAAGAGACTTAAGGGAGTAGAAGCAGGGGAACTTACAACTTAGAACTCTCTGGATTTGGCAGACACCGTCATCCATCACATCTCTCATTCTCTCTTTTCTTTTATTTCCTTTCCTTCATCATATATTATCATGTATTCCATCAAAGCCATGGAGGGCTAAGCTTTAAGGGTTGATTCCACTGTAATTTCTTAACTGGATTCTGAGGTTAGATGAATTTATGTGTTTGTTATTTTG
>Ga0214545_1006455_pt1 | contig 20398 bp, 19 predicted proteins | sample CNSS4metaG_FD_160064 | JGI IMG/M metagenome (GOLD analysis project Ga0214545, IMG submission 160064) | Root nodule microbial communities from cowpea collected in UCLA plant growth center, Los Angeles, California, USA - CNSS4 | ecosystem: Host-associated > Plants > Roots > Nodule | place: USA...
TTCTTTTTTTTTATGGGTTTTTTTTTTTTTTTTTTTTTCTGTTAAAGTGGTAATATTATATGTTGTATGAATAAATCTCCCATTTGATCCCCAAATATGTATCATTCATTCAGACTGAATTTATGTAATAATCTTTCCAGAAATGAATTGAATGTTTTGAAAAATTTCAAGGACCAAAATGGGGCCTTACTCCAAAATGTTTGGAGCATCTCTTAGTGCAAAATTGTTTTTCAATGTCTTTCGCACATTATTATTTTCTTATGGCTTTGATAATTGATTAGCTTTTTGTTTGAAAATTATTTTCGTTTTGTTCTTTCTTTATGGATGAATGTGCTTAAAAGGTTAAGCTAAAGTTAAATTAGGAAATCTATTATTCAGTCTATATGATGCTAAGTTGAAGAATGCATAGTACTTTGATTAGACCAGCAATCTGCCTATGCGATAGTCATTAAAAGTCGACAAACCAATCAAGCTAGTAGTTTGGAATGAGCAGATCTTGTTTTATCAAATTGAAAACTGAAGAAAATTTGTTAGTGTGGAATGAAACATTTTTAAGAAATTAATAATATGATTTATAGTTGGATTATTTTATTGGAAAATTAAAATATTGAAATTTCTTGTTTTGCAAAATTATAAAATAGGTATTGATTTGATTTTGAAATCCTATTGATTTTAGATTTGTAAAAATCCTCCATCCAATTTGGTTGATTTAGGTGGATATGTTTTGATTTTAGTTTTAATTGTTGGATATACCAATTCATGTGCACGTTTTAAGGTTGGTGAATAGAAGAACAACTACTTAAAAAAGGTGACTTAGGTCATGATGCTCCCACCAATTGAGGCTTGGGGGTTGATGTACTTAGTCCTTGCCCTACTAGTGGATAGGTTAGTTGGGGGTTTGAACCTATGGTTGATTACAAGGCAGCAACATTACCGTTATGCCAAGGCTCGCTTGTAGTAAGTGTTGAGAATAAAGAAGATAGGGATTGAGATTAATCTCCCTTGTGTATATCTAACAGTAAGCTTTTCTGAAATTAAAAATAATTTAGAAGTAACAACATCCTCAGTAGAGGATGATGGTTCTTTAGTTGTGTGCTTAGTAGGAAGAGAATTTTAGTTATGCAGTTGCATAATTCAATAATTTTGGAAAATTATAAAGAAGAGTTAAATTACAGTGTTTTTTAATTGGTCTGGTTAGAATTAATTAGGAATAGATATGACCAGAATTGATGTCCTTAGATTTATGCAGAGATTTTGAGTGTACTTTTAGAAATCATAGAAGGAGAACTTTGATTGCTTTTAATTTTTGGCTGATTGCTTTTCATAATTATCACTAGAGTATTTTCTTGTCTTATGTAAAGGTGAGCTTGATGAGATTGTGGCTGAACTAGAAGAGAGTAGAAGAAAACTAGTCAATCTGGAAATGCAAAAGGACACGTCAATAGGGATGAATTCTCCCAATGCTGATGCAGTGAATGGAAACCTGTCTCCTGAAAACATTGCGGACAGGAGCATGGGTTTGCGTGAGTTGAAGGATTCAATCGAAGAAGCAAAGGTTTTTGTCACGTGGATTTTTTTTTTCTCTGGATCTGTAATTCCGTTGTCCTTTTTTATCTAAAGAAGAAATATGATTGCTTAATGTCATAGATAGTGGATGCTGACCGTTTCTCTGAGCTCCAAGAGGCACAGGAAGACAATCAGACCTTGACAAAGCAATTCCAAGATCTTCAGGTTTGTAAGTTTCGATTATCTAGCATGATCATATTTTCTCAATTGTTGAGATGCCTTTGTCATACAATCCCATGTAAAAGTTTATTTTAATCTATATTTATTTCCAGAATGATTTGAAAGATGATAAGTACATACGCAGTTCACGAATATACTCTTTAGCTAATGATCAACTTCAACATTGGACATCTGAATTGGCCCGGTATAAAACATTGGTAGAATCTCTGCAGGTTAACACTGCTTTCCTTTTCTTTTTCCTTCAGTTGTGTTACGGTTTGGTTTTAATTTCATATCTGCGATTTACTCTTTTACAATTTCTCTTAAATGTTATTTTAGGCGGGCAGCGTTCATATTGCAAAATGGGAGAATGAACTAAATTTGAAATTGGAGTCTGCTGATTCTGCAAGGCAGCTCTTTGACAATTCTGATCATAGGATTGATGAACTAGAGCACCAGTTGCAGAAGTGTACGCTTGAAAAGAATGATCTTGAAATTAAAATGGAAGAAGCTAAACAGGATGCTGGTCAGACTTTAACTTGTTTTTGTGTTAGAATTGTGCTAGATGTGATTTTATCTATCAGTTTCTTACAATGTTATATATTTCAGGGAGAAAAGATATCAAATCTGAGTTTCGTGTTATGGCTTCAGCTTTATCTAAAGAAATGGGAATGATGGAAGCTCAATTAAAGCGATGGAAAGATGCAGCTCACGAGGCTGTATCATTACGGGAGAAAGCACATTCACTAAAAGAAATATTGAACATGAAGGTCGTTGCCACAAACTGATTTGATATTAATATAATTTGCCATTTCATTTCTTCGAAAGAAATTTATCTAGTTAGATTGAATCTGCAATGTTATTTGCTTTGTCACTTACAAGGAATTGGGATTTAACAAGAGCATGGCTTTTAGCCGACTTAATTTTTGTCTTCAAATGTAAAGAAATGATTCGATCAAATGCTAACCTGGTTGTTTTGAAATATTTCTCTAGCATACCAGAACAAGTAAAAGGCCTTTTAATTGCGTGGACAGTATAAAGTGACATCATTGAATGCAATAAATATATCCTTCAAAATTGTTAATTGTTCCCAAGTGTCCATTTCTTTTTTTAATGAAGACAATGCAGTTCTGTATGCATGTTAAATTATAGTAAGTCAATGGAAAGCTTCTAAATTGATGCAAGTTAACAAAAACAATCAACTTCCATTGTAATAAATCATGGTTACTGGATAAAACACTATGGTTAGTATATGATAGTTTGTGGTTATAAATAAAAATGGATTTTTTTTTTTGTTGACTATCCACCTTGAATTTAATGACAAAAAAGTGTTAGTTGAAAAAATAAAGCAAGAGCATGTGGGTGGAAGGTTTTGCCACTTACCACTGTCAGTGTATAGAGTAGTTTACAGTTTTAATCTGTTTAGTACCTGGTTAACTAACTAACTACAGCCAATTAGGCCGTGCTGTTGTCTAGTCAAAATAGGCTGCACAAGAACTTAATTGTTATATTTAAATACCTGAACTTTTAGTTTACATAAACCTCTCTCCTTTGGCTTAGTTCTACTTCAAATACAAACAGTATCCACGTTAAATAACTAACTGCAGTAAGTTATGCTGAGCTATCAGTTAGCTATGCCTAGATGAATACTAGTCAACATAGCCTCTATAGCAAGTTACTGGTTCTACATAGAGACCTGTACTTTCAGTTTGCATAAATGACTCTCTTTCAGCTTAGTTTTACTTTCTTCAACTAGATTCAAAATATACCTTTTTAGCATTAAGGTTGGCTAATTACTTTATTGTGATGCAGACAAGTGAAGTAAAGAGCCTTGCAAACAAATGTGCTGAACAGGTTTTGGAAATCAGGTCTTTAAAAATGCTGGTAAGTCTGCCTTGGCCTCTAACTTTTGTGTCTCTCTTGATCTATAGGCATTTTCTTCTTTAATGGCATTGTTGTATGGCAGTGATGCTGCTTACATATTACTTTCTGAATGTAGAGTATGTCTGTGACTGAATCAGATATGATTGCAAAACTTTTCTGTTGTCTTTGACTTGTATCTTGCATGTGCACGGGCACCTTTTCTTTGAAAGGTTCTCCAGCATTATTTGATTGTGATTTTAGGGGGATTCTTGATTGTCTAAACTAATTTTCAAATAATTTTTTGTGATATTTTGGTGCAGACTGAAAAGTTACAGAAAGAGAATCAGGAGTTAGAATTTGTTTTGGATATGTATAGTCAGGAGAATTATGATAAAAGGTATGCTGATTTGAATTATTAAAATGATGGCATGAGTTTCTTGCAGTTAATTTATGCGGTAGCATTTATCATAAAGTATATGCTGAATTTCTGATACGCCATACATGTAGTGATTTTTTTGCACTTATTGCTCAAAATAATATTTGTTAATGCAATTAAGAACCGGTATGTTCATGTATTTCTTAATAGAATACAATTAGTGTTCATGGGTATCAGTGTTTGATGGTTTGCACTCAATATTATCCCATTAACTAAGTCTCCAATTATTTCATACCAAGTTATGTGCTGATTGATTACGGAGAGACTATCAATGGACTCTTCTATAGCAGTTTATTGAATCTCCTTGTAAGTTCAATATTTGTCTTGCACTACATGGTATGATATTTGGAAGAAGGCTCTAAGTGCCTATTCTAATGATTTCCAACCACTCTATGATATTACTTTTTTGGTTTAGTCCCTCTCTAATCCAAACTAGATTCCCATACTTCCGGCATGGGACCCCATACCTTGCAATTGGATTTTAAAGTGAATCCCAAATGATTCCAGAATCTTCTGTGTGTATCTCTATCTGTATATTCATTATTCATGTATCCTTTGTACAGTTTAATCAATCAGAATGTATGCAATATTCCAAATAAGTCCGTAATTTTTCTTTGGTACCAAGTGTTTTCATTCATGGTGTGCAACTTGTTAAGTTTTTATTCTTAAATTTAACTTAAGGTAAGTATTACAGAATTTATTTTCAATTGAAATCAAAATTATGCATACTGAGATGATTCGATCTTGATTGCTGTAAAACTTGGATATCAGTTATTCAGAAGTTAGAGAATCTGAAAGTAAAGCTCAGTCTCAAGCTGGAGTGCTACAAAATGCTTTGGATGAGCATAGCCTAGAGTTGAGGGTAAAAGCTGCTAATGAAGCTGAAGCTGCTTGTGAACAAAGGCTTTCTGCCGCCGAAGCTGAAATAGAGGACTTGAGGGCCAAGCTGGATGTGTCTGAGAGGTTGGTCTTTAGGTGTACTACTATATTGAGTATGGCTTTTCTTAATCGACAAACTTGTCTATCACTTTTACTTCCCTCACAAACCCATATGTGTGCCTGTTTATTTTAGGAGAGAAATTTCTTGTTAAGAGTGGTTCTGATACCGTGTCACTAACCAATTAACCTAAAAGCCCAGGCTGTTAAGATACAACATCACTTTTATGCTTTATATCTTTGGCATTTAAACTGTACATTAAGTTCTGATAAAACCTAATGTACAGTTTTATTGAAATCAAAAATCTATTTTGAAACTTGTTTAACTCAAAAAAATGTCTTGACAGTTTAATTTCTGTGTTTTTATCAGCTGTTTGTTAAAATGTTCTTTACCAGATAAAGTCCAATGTGTTCTCTTAGTATTTTCATTTTTTTATGTTGACTGTTGTCATATGAATGGAATAAATATTTACAAACTAGCTTGTCTATTAATAGGTTGATACATGCCATTTTCATGTTTTATCTGTCCATGTTCAGGGGTATTTTGGAGCTGACTGAGGCTATTAAAGTTAAAGAAGCCGAGGCAGAGGCATATATATCTGAAATTGAGGTTTGCTATCTGGCTTTTTCTCTCCCTTCATACTAGATGAACAGCAATAAGTGGATTTGTTTACACTAACTCTCATTTCTTGTAAAATATAATTATTTGATTGCTGTCATGAAGACTATTGGTCAAGCATATGAAGATATGCAGACACAAAACCAAAATCTGTTGGACCAAGTGATTGAGAGGGATGAATATAATATTAAGGTATATCTTATTTTTATCTTCAGTAAACACTATCTCACTATGATCTTCACTGTTTTTTCATGGACAACAGCAATACATAGGTTATTTTCCTGGCCTTTGCTATTCTGGTTGATGAAAAATATATGGTTCATCTTTGTAGCTAATATATTAACTTCTGCTATTATGTGTAGAAATATATGTCAATGTTTTGAAGAACTGATTATTCATGAATCAACATGTAAAAATTAGCATCTGGTTAATTTATAGAAAAATAATTTTATAGATCATGGTGAATCTTATAAGATGGAATCATTAGGAGGTAGTTTTGGAGAACTTGTGTGCAGCATATCCTAGATTCAGCTCTGGATCAACCAAGAAGTTTGGGATAATCAATTTTGGAAAAATCTTAGACAATAATCAATTTTCTCAAACATCTTGAAATTTTGCTGTATGAGAATTGATTTTGGCAGGACAAAATTAATTTTGCACTTAGTTTTAGTTGAGCAGAAACTCAAACAACTTGAAGTGCAAATAGTGAAAAATTGTTTATAAGCTTCCTCTTATATTCAATATTTTCCATCATGTTTTAAACTTAATAACCATCACCACCAATAAAAATACCTTTTAAGATTCAATATATTTTTAACACTTTTAGTATCTAAAATATATTTGATGGTATTAAATTCTTAACCTTTTATAATTTTTTAAAGCTTACAATAACTATGGTAGTTTAATGCTAAGAATAGAAAATATTAATTAATATATTTAAGGTCGTAGAGAATATTTAAATTAAGATAATTATAGTGTTTATATATTCTTTATTTAATATAAATAATATAAAGGTTTTTTCAACCAATATTTATTTTAAAATATTATTTTTATTATAAATAGATATAATTAATATTATACCCCTATTATTTTATTTTTATATATTAATTTTGATACCGTAATTTTGAATGAGTGAAAAATAATTTATTTTCTTATATATAGAAAGTATATTAAAATATCAAACATGTATAAATGATTCAAATTGAATTATCGGTGTATCACATATTACAAAAGATAACAGTTTATGACTTGGACACTTGGTTATATTAATGGACTGAGAATGCCGCGGCTTGTCATACCTCAATTAAGAGGTGGTTACACCAGCAGGCTGAGAATGGAAAGCATGTCATACCTCCAACTAGGGGAAGATGGGGTGGAGATGGAAGAAGCACTTGAGGAGGATGGTGGAAATGGAAGAGGTTTACTAGTAAGAGGTGTGGTGGAGATGGAAGAGGTGCACACTAGTAAGAGGTGCAGGTAGCTTCTTATCTTAGTTTGATGCATTCAACAGCCCAAGCCAGCAGCACAGCCCACGACATATAATATCACTTTATTGCCCTCATTTAGGTCACAAGCCAGCATTACCTAGCTCGGCAAATAGTTATAATGTTAAGAAGGTTATAAAGTATGATTTGCATAATAAACTCTTTGGGACTTGTACCCCATGGGTCTCTCTGAGTTTCCTATGGTCAAAATAGTTATATTTGCTCAAACAATTCGACTTCTGGTTAGTGTGGATCATGATCATGTTTACATAATATTGCAATTATAATGCAGCTTGTATCAGACAGCGTGAAGGCAAAACAGGCCTACAACACTATATTAACCCAGAAGCAGGCCTTGGCTAAACAACTTCAACAACTGAATACTTCAATAGAAAGTTCAAAAGCGAGGATTGCACATAGTGAAGAACAGGTCCAACTTCCCCTCCACTGGCCCCTTTATTTTCTGATATATTTGGAAATTATGCTGAACAAATTTGCTGCAGCAGCAATTGCTTACTGTTTTGTTAAACAATATTTTGAATCCTGCAGATGAAAGCCATTCTATCTGAAGCCATTAAGTGTAATGAAGAAGAAAAACACCTTGCGGTCACCCTGGAATTTACAAGATGGGAATTGGCAGATGCCGAGAAGGAATTGAAGCTGCTCAAGTCTTCTGTTTCCTCCTCAGAGAAAGAGTACGATCAGATTCAGAAAGACACGGAAGCTATTGAAATGGAATTGGAGAGTGAAAGGTAATTTCTTGTTTTCAAGGAGGTTGATCATCCATCAAGTCTGGATCAGGGATAGATTTTCAAAGAAAGTTTTTACATTGCCACAACTTGCAGATACAGTTTTAATTCTAATAATGTAGTCTTGGAACTTAGGAATCTTGGTATGTGTCGTGCAGGAGTTCAAGGAAGAAGCTGGAGGAAGAATTAAGGGAATTGAACAGCCAAATTGCTGAGCTGACTTCTGAAACCGGAGAAACCACAATACAAAAACTTGAAAAAGAAATAAGGATATGCAAGAACATGATCAAGTGTACTGTATGCACTGATCGTCCTAAGGAGGTAACAACATGCCCACTTATCCATTTACATACACTTGCTTTCATTGTACTTAATTTGACTTGTCTCAAAGAAGTATTATGATTGTTTTGAGATAGGGGTAATACCCCAAGCTGATCTGACATGTTTTCTTGGACTTGCAACTGCACATATGTAGTATCTAATTTAGAATTTACAACAAGAAGTAAAAGTTAAAGTTTGATGTGTGTATTTGGCAGGTTGTGATTGTGAAATGCTATCATTTGTTCTGCAATCCATGCATTCAGAGAAATCTAGAACTTCGGCACCGCAAATGTCCTGCATGTGGAACAGCATTTGGACAGAGTGATGTTCGTTTTGTAAAGATATGAGACAGATGTTAAGATAACTTGTAGATAGATGTTCATTTTATTGTTTTGGTTTCTTGGTCACTACTGTTTGTCTCTGTCACCTTCATTATATAGGTTCAAACAAGCATTCCTACCTCATTTGAGTTGAGCAATGAATATATGCATTAGAGAATTCACTTTTTGTTGCACTTTTTCTGTCACATCCTCCTTCCTTCCTCATATTGCGTTTTTACCAACACCAGTCAACATTGGTGCACTTCTTCACCAATATAACTTCTAAGTTTTGACAAATAAAGTCAGTTTATAACAATTCTCTATTACGAAACACAACTTATTTGTTTTATCATAATAGAATATCTTAACATCTTAATTGTATTTATTTTTTCTTACATTTAAATAGGATAACTATATTTATTTTTGTTCACGAGCAGCTTCTTCTTGCATTTCCATAAATTTCTCCTTGTATTCCCACATAAAAACCATTTATTTTTGTCGATTATTTTTAAATTACACGATCTGAAAACTAAATTAAATTAAATTTTAAATTACACCATCCGAAAATTAAAGTTGACAAGTTGACAAAAAAAATTAAATTATATAATTTAAAACTTTTTTTTTTCTGAATTATCTGAAAGTCATTTTTTATTTTCGAATTATCAGAAATCTTTTCCAAAGAAAAAATTGACTCGAAGCGAAGCTTATGTAATTAAAAATTTATTTCTAACTTCTAGCTTACATAATTCAAAAATTATTTTTAATTTCAAAAAATGTCGTCTAAACTGTTTAGTCCAAAAAGGATAAAAATGAATTTCTTCCATATGGGGGTGTAGAGAAAATTTATATGGGTAGAGGAAGAAACTGTCATATACAGGTAAACGAAATCTTATTAACATTTTGGTTCAAAGCCCAAAGGTGTATTTATTGAAGTATTTGGAGATTTGATTTGATTAACTCAGAATATTATTGATAATTGGGTGTAGATGAAGTGAATGAGAAACGTGAAGCTTGAGAAAGAAGTATAAGAAACGGTTTTCCCTGGCAGTCTGAGGAAACGAGCACTGGTTTTGTGATTTGGCGTGGGAAGAACGCTTCTTCTCATAGCATCGCATATGCAGCGATTAAGGAGTTCTGTGTTTTCGGCGCCCAACCTTAAGAGAAAGTATCTCAATTCACGGGCTGCGATTGAAGACACTTTTTTTTCCACCAAGGTTTTCTCTTTCTTTCTCTCCCTCCATTCCCTTTTCTCATCGCATCTCACATGTCTCTGTCTTGTAGGATACGTTTGAGAGACATCGCGTCGTCTTCACTGTTGGAACTTCCATTGCTTCCGTTGCCACTGCTTGGTTAGGTCTGTCTTCTCTCTTCTCTTCTCTTCTCGTCTTTGCCCATTAACGACACTCTCTCACTCACTTTTTTTTTTTTTTTTTTAAATTTCATAGGTTACACCTTGCGCCATTTACATGACACCAAAGTGGATCAAAGACTTCAATCCATTGAAAATGCTGTATGTATTGCTTCTACTATTGTTTTTTCCTCTCTCTTTCTTCATCTTTATATCATGTGCTATGTTGCTTTTCCGTCAGATGAAAAGCAATTCCAATCTCCATCATACCGAAATCAAAGACATTGTCGCAGGTTCAGGAGGGTGTAGCATTCCTGCTTGTGTTGCCACCGCTGGAACGTCCTTGATTATCGGGTTAGTGCACCCTCTCCTCCCCACTCACAAACAACATGCTCCTTAACATTTCCACTGCATCAATCTTTCGTCCTTTTTAGCAATTTAACATTATTTCATTGCTGCAATCATTGTGGAACACGAACGAAGTTATGCATAATGGGGATTGAGAAATTTGTATGGTTAGGTTACCAAACATGATGATATATCATGCCATGATGGTTGTTATTCATTACGAGGATTGCCAAAAATTGTTTGTTGCATGTAATGCAACCGGCCTCATTCTGTTGGAAAAGGGCTGTGGTTGCTGTGTAATTGTCATGGTTTGATTATAAACTGCAGATTAAGAAAAAAAAATAATTACAGAAGTTTAATTGTGTAGCTGTAAAGTTCTTCTTATGCTAGAAATTCCCAACCTTTCAGTTTTGACTCTTGATATTATTCAGATCATTGTGAATCTTTTTGTTCCTCACAGTTTGCACGGATTAAATTAGGTCACTTGATACTTAAGGTTGAACAGTACTTAATTTTCCTAATAATCCAGTGATGTGGTTCAATTTTCCAACTAGTTTTACATTGACTAAGAAGGGCTTAATAGTGAATACAACTTTCCTGTTTTAGTTCGGCCTGGGACCGGCTATTCCATAAGACTAGGCACAGTAAATTTTCCAACTAGCACTTGAGAAAAAATCTGCAGAAGGAAAAGAATGATAGATGAAAAAGAATTTAAAGGAAAGCTGGAAACCGATAAAATTATAATGTAAAACTCAACTTGTTAGCAAACTAAATTTTAAATTTTTTAAGAGGATGAATTTACTCACCATTCTGATTTTGGCATAGCATAGCACATATTACTCTACCGGCTCAAGCCCTATTATTGTTTGAGTTCCTTCATTCACGCCTACAACTAAATCTATCACCCCCACATTCTGCCAGTTTACTTTACATAGCCCTTGTCTAGAGATGGCAAATAAACCCATATCCATGGACATTATCTGAACTCATCTTAATTTTTATGGGGAATTCCTATATTGATTGGACATGTGTATGAATATTCGATCTTTTAAATTGGGTATAAGGACGGGATGATAATGTACATAACCTACTCGTCCCGTCTTTATATCCATTCCAATGCTTGTTCGTGTCCTCATACCCATTTCCTTTTTAAATTACTAAACCTTTAATTTATTAAATAATCTCACAAACTTGCATTAACTTGTCTTTGTTTTTCAGTTTCCTAACTTATTTCTTTGGCACACATTTGATCAATTTTATATTTTTTAACTCATACACACCTGCCCCACCTCTTTGCCATCCATTACAAACCTCATACCAACTTATCTATTTTTAGATATTTCTTGGATTTCTCTTTTATGCACTTTGGAAACATGGGACAGGACATTGATTTTTGCTTAGAGATAGAAGCACTGTGAGCAAGGTAAATACACTCTGAGGAGGAATGTGGATGACAATACTAAAAGGTTACATGAATGATTTCATGAATTACAATTTTAAACCCCACATACCAACATCTCTTTACACATAAGTTTGATGCTTCTTAGCTTCAAGATCTCAAGCTTCTAAAATTTTTGGGATGACAAAAATAATTAAGGTTTTGCAAATCGGAAGGACTTTGGGTGTGGGAGGAAAACAGGGAAGGGGGAGGTGTCATTCTCAAACTCTTTCGCATTCCATTTCTTATGTCTGGGTTTTGTTTTCTCAAATCAAATCATTCCTCCAGATTATAGTTCTAGTATGATGTCAAGTTTATTCGTTTATATGGACTAGATGTCTCGGTTAAAATCACTTAAAAATGTTTTAATCTGTGAAAGGAAATACTGTCATGTTATATGGCATCTGTTTGATCATGTTCTGACAAGATCTTAGAGGTAAGAGTATTAAATTTGACCTGTTGATTGATTCTAGGTGTTGGCGTACATGTTTGACGTGAACATGTTTCCTCTGTTTTTATTTTCTTTGACACGTTGCTATCAATGGATTTAAACATTCTAATTTCCTTTTAGCTATGAGTTCTCACTTTAGCTGATATACAGGTATGCCTTAGGATGGAGAGGTGGAAGCTGGTATGCAACTAAGAAGTTCAGAAAGGAGCAAATGAAAATGCTAGGACAGATTACACCTAGAAGATGGCAATTGCTTGGGAAGATAAAACCTAAAGGGTTGCAATTCCAATTCCTTAGAAGGAACCTTACAAAATTCAAATTGTCGGATAGTGCCATGAAAACATCTGAATCAAGTATAAAGGATGCAGCTACCACACATGTTACTGGAAAATCCAATTAGTATACTACTATAAAATGGTTCTTTAAGCAACAATATTGATTGAGATGGCTGCAGATACCAGATTAGGCATTCAATTAGATGAAAATATTAGCAACGTGGTTATAATCAATTATCATCAAATTTTGCACTGATAATTTATTTTGGCCTGCAGCTGCTCACCCTTAGCTTCATAAATTCTTCATCCTTCATGCAAAAAGTGTTTTAGAAACTTGTGTCCTATTTGATTGTTAAATTTATAATCGAGGAAATACCCATTCTTTATTTTTTTTGGTGGCTGGCAAATAGAACTCTCTTTGTTGGAGGAAATACACATTAAATTTGTGTTGTGTAGGGAATGAAGTTCTCAATGGTATAATTTTACTAACAAAATTTTCGACCAAGATAATATAATTCAAGAGTGATAGTAACTTATTCTCTAACACCTGGTTTCCATCCCTTTCCCACGTGGTTGAATTCATGAAGATTCATTCCACTAGTTTGGGAATGGGTTCACACCAGATGAGATAAGAGATCAAATTGAAGGGATGCTCTTGGTCTTAAGAATGTTTACACCATAAAATTAGAATATGTTCTTTTGAATCTACTATTTTCTCTTAATTGAAATCAATTAGAAATTTTATGGATTTGATATCATATTCAATGTTTTACTTTCATATTTTGATAATTTTTAACGAATAGAAAAGAATGTGTTACTAACATACCTCTTCCTTAGTTGTTCTTTATTGATTGTAGTCTTTAAAAAAAAATGAAGTTATTTTAATAATTTAATGCTTAGCCTTGTGATACTAAGTTGTTTTTCTACAATTATGTCATTAATTTTAGGTGTGTTATGAGTGGTAAAGTAATTGTTGGACATTGTAAAAGGTGATATTTGTTATAAAATAAAACTAATAATATGAAAAATAAGTAAATGAAGAAGAGAGAATGTGAAGCAATAGAATGTCCTTATTGAGAATTCTATTTATCAATTAATTAATACAAATATTTAAATCTCGTAAAGAGTAATTAATTTATGAATAATTATAATAAATTAATCAATCAAAGGAGTAATTGTATCAATTCAATAATCAATAGAAGACCATTAATTCATAACATTCTTTTTTGGGGTCTATCAATAAGACAATGTGTCTTCTTAAAATCTTATTAGCAAAAGCCTTTTAAGATCTAAAATGATAACATTCTAATAGAGGAGAAAGAGCAACATTATAACATTATGTATTCTTTAGAATGTTATAGTGAATCATAAATTTTGCATTATGACTAGAGATGGCAAATAAATCTGTTTTCGTGGGTATTGTCCGAACCCGTCCCCGTTTTGACGGGAAATCCCCGCATTGACTGGGTATGGGTATTGATATGGGGAATCCTCCACTTTTTCAATTGGGTATGGGGATGGGTATGAGGATGTACATATCCCCACTATAATACTCGTCCCCGTTTAAATTATTAAAATATTACCAATTAATTAAATAACCATATATATATATATATATTATTTTTTATTTCTTCTAATTATTTGGTTTGTCATGAAACTCATCCGCATTTCAATTATATTTTTCATCTTATCATAACCTCTATGTAATTATGTTAAAAAGATGTATGTCAATTAAAAACTTTTATGTATCACATTTGAATATTTCTATTATTTTTAAATATTTTTATTTATTGTATATTTTTCTTTCACATGAACATATTTAATACTCTCAATTTAAGTATTTAATAGCACACAAACCTTTCGTTTACTAGGTAATATAAAAAAAATCATTTACTTATTATTCTTATTATTAGTTTTTGTTTCATTTGAAGAACTTTTTTTTTCACTAAAATAATTTTTGTTATTTCTCGACCACTGAGTATATATGTTGATATTTGAAAAGTTTTCTTAGATCTCTAAGATATTTTTCAACTTATCATACCCTTAATTATACATTTGTGTTCCTTTGTGCGATTTCTTTCAATAGTCTCTCAAATTATTTGTCAACATTTTTTAATTTTTTAATATTTTTATTTCTTGTTTATTTTCATTATGTAGAATACTATTTCGATATATTTTATCTAATTATTTTTTATTTTCTAACTCATTATAAATCATACTGTAATTTTTTTCACTATAATTGTATAAATAAATTTTATTTACTACAATATAAAAATTTAATGTAATTGTCATGAATATTTTTTTATCACCATCCAACATAATTGAAGTTCAAAAGATACAATATCTATGTTAAAATTTTATTATTATGATTATTATTTGTTCTTTGTATCATTTTGATCAAGTAATGCATTATAACTTTTATTAGTGTATAAAAAAGAGATTCATTAGAATTTAAAATATTGAAGTAAACAAACATTTAAAATATATTTTAATTTGAATATTTGTTTTGATTTTATATTTTTTTAAAATATTTTTAAATTTTATCAACTAAGTTTCATTAATGTTTGCAAATTTAATAAATGTGTTGGTTCTCATGAAATTTTATTTGGTATTATAATCTAAAATATAAACAATTATAATTTATTTTAAAATTTTATTATGATTATTATTTGTTCTTTGTATCATTTTGATCAAATGATGTATTATAACTTTTATTAGTGTATAAAAAAGAGATTCATTAGAATTTAAAAGATTGAAGTAAACAAACATTTAAAATATATTTTAATTTGAATATTTGTTTTCCTTTTATATTTTTAAAAAAATATTTTTAAATCTTATCAACTAGGTTTAATTAATGTTTGTAAATTTAATAAATGTGTTGATTCTCATGAAATTTTATTTGATATTATAATCTAAAATGTAATCAATTATAATTGATTTTAAACTTTTATTATGATTATTATTTGTTCTCTGTATCATTTTGATCAAATGATGTATTATAACTTTTATTAGTGTATAAAAAAAAGATTTATTAGAATTTAAAATATTGAAGTAAACAAACATTTAAAATATATTTTAATTTGAATATTTGTTTTTCTTTTATATTTTTTAAAAAATATTTTTAAATTTTATGAACTATGTTTCATTAATATTTACAAATTTAATAATTGTTTTGGTTCTCATGAAATTTTATTTGGTATTATAATCTAAAATATAAATAATTATAATTTATTTTAAAGTATTTGATATCGAAGAAACAACCATCCTTCTAATATTGAATATTTGATAATATTATGTTTCTTTTATCATAATTTTTTTTATTTTATAAAAATTAATTAAAATTAATATTAAAGTAGTAAGAAAATGGGTATGGGTATGAGTACGAGATTATACCCGTTATCCGGTGGAGATGAGGATGAGACAAAAGTTTAATACCCGTTGGGTTTGGGTATGGAGATAGGGATGAATTTTTTTATGGGGATGGGTATGGGATAGCAAAACCCGTACCCGCCCCGCCCCGTTGTCATCCCTAATTATAACATCAAAATGAGTGAATCAAATCCGGTTCACTTGATAATGAGTCAGAACTTTTGTAATACCCGACTCAACCCACCACGAATTTGTGGGTTAAGTCACCAACTCACATAAAAAAATTTATTATTTATTTATTTTTAAGTATTCAAATATTTAAATAGTTTGTTTAGCAACCCATGAGATGACAATCACAATAAAATCAATAATCAATGTTTTTATCATACTCACCACCAATATATGATAAATTGTTTTCAAGAAAGTGTTCATATAATTCAAAAAAACATGGCTAATATTAGACATTTTCTGTCATGCTATTCAATAAAATATAAATAAAAAATTACACATTTTTGTCATTAATTTAGAAAAATTTGTTTATAAGAAGATTGCTTGAGTAATTTACTATAAATATTATAGTTAAAGATTAGAGTATCAACATATATAACTTGACAATCAAATTAATTAAACATTCAAACTATTCAAATATTATTGAACAACATTCAAACATTTAAAAATTGAAATTGTGAACCTATATAATTAGGAGTAGTCAATAATTATTAAAAAAATTAAAAAGAAATTATAAAAAATTATAAAAAAATGTTACTGGGTTAAGTTGATCAATCCACATTCAACCCGTGGGTCAAGTGAACCGAGTTGAATTCAACTTTCACTTTTGAAAAAAATGAATTTTTCTCAATCCAACTCAGCTTGAACCCGTGATGAACCAGATTAACTGATAGGAAAACCCATTTTGACATCTTAAAATTTTCATATGTATATACAATTACTGTTCTGTTATAGAATATCGTGATTAGAGATAGCAACTAGGTTATCACATAATTAGTATTAAGCGCACAATTCAAGCATAGGCATTATAATTACATTAAAATAAAATAAAATATGACTATTAAAAAACTATTTATAATTCAACTTTTTAATAATAAAATAATTAAATATCATCTTTTAAAAACTATTACTACTAATCTTTACTCATTTTCTAGCTGCTTAAATAAAAACTCTCAAAGATTTAACTAAAAATAATTTTGTAAGATGTAGAAGTACATGGATGAACTAAAAATATATTTAATTATTGTTTGGTTAGCAAAACCTCCTTCTCATATCTCTAAAACTTTAAGGTTAATGAACATAAATTAACAAATATTTAATTGAAAAAATATTAATATATTTTTGTTGCTTAGCATAACCTCCTTACTTAATGCATTGAATTTTATCTCTATATTATTTGTTGTGCACAATTAGTAAAGATGTATTGAGAAGAATATTAACTAAGTTGTTAGAAATTCTAAAATATCAATTGTACAGAAAAAAGGTAATACATATAAAAGAACATGAGAATTAGGTAGTATATGTATTATTATAACTTCAGCTGTTCAATCCTCATCAATTACTCAAAAGGACTGAGTAATAATGATTCAGTTCTCACCATCCCATGTTATCTTATTACTAATTGCACAACTGAAAGTCTGTGTAACAGTATTATATACTTATTCGTTCATATCTCAACTAAAATTTTAAATATTTTTCTTCTAACTTGAAAAATATTGGATTCTTATAAATTAAGCTAATATGTTGATTCAGGCCTAAGTATGAACGCATTTGTTATGGTAATCTGTAATTTCATGGTAGTTTGCTAACTGGTTTTTGCTCTGTGGTACAAAACATTATAATATTTTGTTCTAAGCACATGTTTTGGCTTTTTGTATGCGCCACATTGGTGTGGTCAGGAGTCACCTCTGCAGTGAAAAAAACCATCCACACATTTCTTGCAAAGTTAAAAAAGCGTTGCAACAAAGTCCAAAAATTCCTAAAATTTAATAGTGGCTCCTTGGTAGACCCCACATATGTTTTTGTTTAAACCACTGTTGACAAAAAAGGTGGTTTAAAACCCCTCATGTGAATACCTTACAACTATTATTTTTTCCTGTTTTCTGCGTGTATAAATAATGTCTGGATTGGGAAGATTAATGTACCAGGAAACAGAACATGGCCAACACATCACTCTCACCAATCCTTGTGATTCTCTTCTGGGGTTTTACTCTTGCAACTGGGAGAAAACTCTCACCACTCAGCACCACTCCTGCAACATTGTCATCACCCTCCTCCACTGATGGTATTTGCTCATCTATGGTGAGGACAAAAGGCTATACCTGCGAAGAACACTTGGTATGTACCGTGCTTGCATCTGTTTCTGTTTCTGGTCAGAAATCAACAAGATTTAGAGCACCCAGTAGCTACTAACTCGTTTGTTGTGTAATATTTTAGGTGACAACACAAGATGGTTATGTTCTTAACATGCCAAGAATTAGAGTGGGAGAATTAAGGGGTCCACCTGTTCTTCTACAGCATGGGCTTTTCATGGTTATTAAAAGTTTCATAAACAACTATATGTCATGGATTTTGTTGTTGATGTTGGCAATTAATGTGGTGCTTTGGTTGCAGGATGGCATAACATGGTTATTGCTACCTTCAAAGCAGTCTCTTGCATTTCTTTTGGCGGATAATGGGTTTGATGTTTGGGTTGCTAACACACGTGGAACCAAATATAGCCGGCAACATATAACTTTACCTACTAATAGCTCGGTTAGTTTTTGTGTACTAAAATGTTGATGCATTTTTGTGTCAGCAATTTGTTTGGTTCTATTGATTATATCAGTTTTATTCTTTAGGATTACTGGAATTGGTCATGGGATGAATTAGTTGCATATGATCTTCCAGCCACATTCAAGTATGTGCATGATCTAACTGGACAAAAACTGCACTATGTTGGTCACTCACAGGTAAATTTCACATTCTAATCTTCAGAAACTGCACCATTCTTGTCTTTGACTTCTTCATAGAGTGTTGAATTCCTTTGTAGGGAACTTTGATTGCATTGGCTGCTTTTTCCCAAGACCAGTTATTGAACATATTGAGATCAGCTGCGTTGCTTAGCCCAATTGCTTATGTTGGTCAGATGACTTCACCCCTTGCTAAAAACGCAGCTGAAAACTTCATTGCAGAGGTATTAGTTATAAGAATGCTTTTATTGTTTGTCAAAAGAAAATTTTCCTTTTACAATTTAAATGATTGACACTGAAAACCTGTGTTTTCCTCTTTACAGTCACTGTACAACTTTGGAGTCTTCGAATTTAATATGAGAGGGTATGTTATTCTTATTGTCTATTATTCATTGTCATTCATTTCTTTGCTCTGTGGCTAAGATTAGAAGGCTGCAACGTTGGTTCCTCATGGTTCCAATTTTAATGTTGTAAGAAAGTAATATGCAGACATTTCTCAAATTCTTAGTGGGTAGAATAAGATCGGATCCAGAAGTCATCCTGATGTTAAACTGTGTTTCCATTGAATGAAAAGTTTAAGTATAATTTAAGAAACCACGAATTTGATCCTCCAAAGTTATATGCATCCTCACACTAGTCTTTCTCTGTCACCACTTTAGCCTTCAAAGATTTTGTCTCTGAAATATTCTTTCAAATGTTTAATCTATCACCGAATTTGACTCTAAAGAGTGTTCTTTCACTACTTTGTTTCTTCAAAAGGACCAATATGCTGAAGACTTATATCACTTCATTTTTCTGATTTCTGAATAGGGTCTCTGTTATAAAGTTTCTAAAGGACTTGTGCAATAACACAGGCATTGACTGCACCAACTTGTTGACCTCTTTCACAGGTAGCATTCATGTTCTTATTCAGCTATTATTCAACCACCAAAACTAACACTTAGTTTCCTTCATTGACAACACTGTTATGCTTTCAGGCCCAAATTGCTGCCTCAACCCTTCCATTGTAAATGTATTTTTGGATCACGAGCCTCAGTCAACAGCAACAAAGAACATGATCCATCTATCTCAGAGTAAGTGGTTCCATTTTCCTAATTTAGTTTTAGCAGAGATTTTGAAAATTTGACTACAATCAGCTGTTAAATTTTTCTTTCATGAGGGGTTATAAATCTTAATCATACATGAATATCAGTGATCAGAGACGGAACCACATCAATGTTTGATTACCAGAATGAAGATGAGAACATAAAACACTATGGACAACCCACTCCTCCAGCATACGACATGGCAAGGATTCCAAATGAGCTTCCTCTCTTCCTGAGTTATGGAGGCGCTGATGCTCTTTCTGATGTTAAGGATGTGCAACGTCTATTAGAAATTCTTAAAGATCATCGCCCAGATAAGCTTGTAGTGCAGTACAGAAATGATTATGCTCATGCAGATTATGTTATGGGTGAAAATGCTTATCGAGATGTCTATGAACCTCTTATATCTTTCTTTAGGCTCCAGCAGTGATATCTAGTGAATTATACATCCTATAGAGTTTTATCATCACCTGTCTACATCATAGAATTTAATAGCACAGAAATGTCACCATGTAATTTTACAGAATATGATATCAGTAAAGGAAATTCCTACAATCTTGCTTTTTCTCCTATAATTACTACCACATTTTATGGTATTAAAAACAGAAAGAAAGAAAGAAGAAGATGGTTTATGAGCTTGGGACACCTGGTTTTAGTGGGTTAGGAATGGT
>Ga0214545_1006456_pt1 | contig 20397 bp, 7 predicted proteins | sample CNSS4metaG_FD_160064 | JGI IMG/M metagenome (GOLD analysis project Ga0214545, IMG submission 160064) | Root nodule microbial communities from cowpea collected in UCLA plant growth center, Los Angeles, California, USA - CNSS4 | ecosystem: Host-associated > Plants > Roots > Nodule | place: USA...
ATAACTCAGGTAATTTATTTTTCCCTAGTAAAAGTGTTACCAACTAGTCTCACATTTTTTTTAACAAAATTATGATTTTTTAAAAATAACTAAAGAAAATAAAACAAAAGTTAGAAAAAAAAAAGAGAAAAATAAGATGTTAGTGATAAAAGAAAATAAAATAAAAACTAAACTGATACATATTTTAACTGTATTCTTTGAAAATGACAACACTAAATTTAATAATGTTGTCGTTGAAGCGATCAAATTAATACTACTAAACTATAATATGATGGTAAAATAATTTAATTTAATCTAAAGAATAAGCTGCATTAAATTCATGTGTTTTGAATACTTTAGGAAGACAAACAAATGGTGACTTTGCCCTATTTTTCTGTTTGTGAGTCCACACTGCATGTGCATTAAACGTTTTCACATTCCTCATATATGGCCACACACAGAGATGTAGAAAGAAAGATGAAGTAAATTTTGAAACGGAACATATGCAACACACTCACTAGTGCACAACCAGATTTGTCACAACAAATCTTGACTTACTCACTGCAGGACCAGATTTGGTTTCAGTTGAAATGTAATTTGTTTTTTTATATATTTTCTTCTATATATCTTTTATATTAACTAATTAATATTAGAAATGCAAATATAAGATGAAATATCGATTAAAAATAGAAAGTTGATCGATATATAAAGAATAAGACTCAAACAAAAACATTAACTTAAACTTTTTGAGGTGACGTATATTTAATTTATTATTAAAAATTTTCATATTACATTAGGTTTTTTTATAAATTTATTAAAAAAATTTGTAAGAAAATATTTTTTTTCTGTTTTTTTTTTAAGAATCTTAATTGGTAGGTAATTATTTCCTACAAAATTATAAAATTTGTAAGTATTTCTTACAAAGTTTGTTGTGAAAAATGTTTTATACAAAATATTTTGCAAAAAAATTGGCAGCAATTTTCTGCAAATTTTTTTTCATAACAAAATTTATAAATATTTCCTACGAAAAAAATTTCAAAACAAAATTGATAAGAAATATAAGTTTTTTTAGTAGTGATTCAATCTCATAAAACTATCTAATAAGACCAAACTTGCGTTCAACTTATAATTATTGTGACCTATTATAATTCTCAGTCAATATGAGATATTCAACATACTCAAAATGAATGAATATCTCAAAAAAAAATTAAATATTTATAAATAGTCTAACAAAAACTAATAAAGTTAACACAATAGTCTAGGAAAGATTTAGAATGATTGTATATATCATCTGAGTAAATGAGTTTATTTTTAATTCAACCTTCTAAAAAAAATAACTTTTAAAGTTAGAATTACACTCCTCTAATATTGCCTAGTTGGAAGTTAATGTGATCTTTTATATGATTTGCTAATGAGTCACCCTTAAATATCTCTCATCTTTATTTATACTTTCAAAATCAATATCTTAGACATTTTTAGGTAATAAAAGAAAGGGATCATAAAATATTTAAACAATTAATAGGTCAAAATTGTAGACATTTTAAAAATGTTTCAAATAAAAATATGGAAAACAAAGGCTATCCCTAGTGCTTTACACTTGACTTGGAAAATGGAATTAAATATTATGTCAACAAAAGATATTCTTAGGGATAGAGGGATAAAGCAAAAACTTGCAAATTGTGTGTTTTATGTGCAGAGCGGAGAAATCAATTGAGTATTTGTTTTTTGAATGTAAGATATTAAGCTAAGCTTGAAATCTCTGTAATAAATGGACTATTCAATTTAGTTTCAACTTTGGAGTATATAAGCATGCTATTCAAACTTTAGCTAAGGGAAATTTATGTGTTTTATTAAAAGAGAGTAAGAAGGTTTCGTTCATAGGTAGACCAACCTATATCAGAGTATTATGAGATGATTCACGTCAATAAGTTATACCCTGATCGAGGTATACTCTGTTTTTATATCTTAACTTAAACACCGATATAACCATGATTTTGTAAGGGACAGGTTTTCTGGAATAATTTTAAGAACATACATTGTTAAAGGCTAGGGATCCATGGAAAACATATTAAAGGGTGAACATATATCGAGTAACTATACACAAGTAAACAGGGATATAACAACATTTGTGTTTTGGTATTGGTTGGTTAAGTGTCCACAACTCCAAAATAACTTGTCCTACGACACTTCTTTCTCTTGTTCGTTCGGTCTCCAAGATATCATGTTCGTCCATAGCTGCTCTAATGGTACTTGCAGAAGGTACTCTGATGTTAAAGTTAGTAGGTGATCGATCAGAAAGGAATTAAGTGTTGTAATGCATGTGTGTGAACTACCATACCTTAGACATTTATTTATAGTTGGTGTTATGGACTTTTACCTTTTTCCTAGCCTAATCACGACCTAATCATACCTTAATTAGCATTAGTTGACTGATTCGTTGTTAATTTGATCTTTATTCTGCAACTGGTTGGATAAAGAGATAGACCAGAATGATCGACCAAAGAATGATCGGTCAAGGAATGATCGGCTCAGGATAATCGGTCCAAAGGGTGATCAACCAAGAATGATTGGTCTAGGATGGTCGGCTAAGGATGATCAGCCCAATAAGTAATCGACTAAGAATGATCGACCCAAAGAGTGATTGGTGTAGGATGATTGGCCCAAAAGGTGATCGGCCAATGAATGATAGACCCAAAAGGTGATTAACCAAATATGATTGGGTTCAGGGTGATCAACCTCAAAGTATGTACTGTACAGTTTGTATTCTGATAGTTATATGGTTATAATACTGAACTCGTGTACTTTAGATCTTTATATGTATTAGGCTAATCAAATTTGTACAATATAACTTTATAACCTATAAGTGATGAATGTATTCAGATGGCCTTATTTTCTGTCAAATTTGAGAAAGATTGCAGGATGTAGAGTAAGAAAAGTGGTTATGTTGTTTTTATGTATATAATAAATCATTGTATAAGAGATGAGACATTCCTATTGTCTCTTTTATATTTTTTTATTTGCTTAAAAAAAATTGGAAAATAAAACTAAATGTAAATAGGACAAAAATTATAGTTTGGCCTTTCATAATTTTTTGTATTCAAATATAAATCAAAATAAATAATTTCAAACTAATCAAGAAATATAGTTAAGATAATTTAGTTTTTTCTAATTTCATTTACAAATATTCTTCTTGTAGGATTGCATGTTTTTTGCTTCTAGGTCAATGGTCATAGTTTTTATGTTTTTAGAAAGAAAAAGAAGTTCATTGGTGAAGACATGGGCCATGTAGGATTATCTTGGTGTTAGTTTTTCATGGCTGGAATTCTCCCATGAAGAAGAGAACTACTAGTGTTTTTTGAGTAGAAAGGGAGTGTGTTGTAGGATACTTCGCCTTGCTTCCTTGTCATTGAAAATGTGAACACCGGGAACAGATGAAAAACCACACGTTGATAAAAAAAAGATATTGGTTTTACTGAGTTTAACTTAGTAGTCTCCGACCTAATTGTTAATGTATGACCAAATTTCAAATTATCACAAGAGGGAAGTTGATCTGCCAAGAATCTTTGATGCTCGCTCAACATAGTAAAAGATTTTCTGAGTAAAAATGATTATGAGATGATTATATTTGTGTGATGACATATATTTATAGCTTTTTAGGCCTATGAATATTGTATATTAACATATAGATATCATCAATGGATTATATTATTGTGAATGAATTATATTTTTATCATATGGGTTAAATATGTTTTTAGTTCCTACACTTGGACGTGAAAATGAAATTCGTCATTGTCTAAAACTTTGATACATTTTGGTTCTTAAATTTAAAAAATAAATAGATATAATCATTTTAGCCAAACGACATTAATTTTGTTGAGTTTGTTAAATGCGTTTCAAACTTGTATTTGAGTTTAAATATGTCAAACAGTGGAAATAGCTCAAACTTAACCTAAAACATGTTTTGCACATCAATAGAATTCAATGTAATTAAATTAAAACAACTATATTCATTCATCTTTTAAGTTTGAAGACTAAAATATATCAAAGTTTGAAATAACAACCGATTCTAATTTTACATCCAAATTTAGGGACTAAAGACATAATTTTACTCTTATGGTATATGATATCATATATCTCATGTATATTCTCTTTCCCTTATTTTAGAATTTCTTTATTTTAAGGTTGTTAATATATCACATAAATTGTGATCTTAATTTATTAGACCTTTAAGTATGCTAAAAATATAACTTTATTTTAGATATGGGCCCAATAAGTACATATATGAAAAACCATGTTAATAAGAAAAAACATAAAAAATCATGTTGATAAAAAAAAAAATATGAAAAACCAACCATGAATCTAAGTAAAAGATTATGAGACATATCCTTTTCCCAATTCGTGCTTGTAACATAAGGATGAATATTATAAAGACTTGTAATATTTCACAATTAGCCTAAATTCTTGCGATTGTATATGTACCTACTTAAAATGGTCAAATATAAACCTTAGCGTTTTTTTTTTCTTAAGTTTTGTTCATGGTAATAAATAATATTAGATTTTGAAGAAGTTAAAAAGTAATAAAAAGCATCTTTGAAACGATACATTATCTAATGATTGAAAATAAAAGTAAATATAATGTACCATATATATACACTCTCATATCTTAATGTTAAAAATAAACTTTATATGTAAATATCTTTATGTAACTTACATTTAAAAAAATAATAATAATTTAGTGTCTAACGCATTGTTATATTGAAATCTATATAATTTATAACAAAATTATATGAGGCTTCCAATGACTAATTTAAAATAAATTATATATAATATCTTGTATAGAAAATGAAATATATTACCTGTTGCTAGAAAAGTATATTCTACTCACTATATTTTTTTTTATCATGTATAAGTATATCAGATCAAGATTTTCATACAGGATGAATTATAAGTTCAGATAAAAGCATATTAATTATATCTATCAAAATATTAAATAATCATATAACCAAAATTATAACACAATTCTTAAAAAATTCTCATTTTCAAGTCATAGAGAAAACTTTTGTTAGAAAATCTAGCTATTAAGAGAAAACCTTCTGATATTTTTTATTTTGTGTACTCCTAGGTAGAAGTAATAACAAATACTTGATTGTAATAAAATTTACTACAGAAAAACATATGAATATGTGCAAAACTTATTTTACTAGCTGGTTTGAAAAGTTGAATTAAACTTAATTATTTTTTTTAATATAATATAAAAACTATGGTTTAGAAGCTCCAAACTTTATCTCTAATTGGTTTTATAAGGTTATATTAAATTTAAAGTTTTCTTTTTAATTAATAAATAACCTAAAATTTGAGATAAACAAATATTAAACAATCATTTTATCACTATTATTATTCACTTATTCCTTTTGGAAAAATCTTACAATTTATTCAACCTCATTTCTAAAGTCAACATGTTATTTAGTTTGTATTATAATTAATGTTTAATAATTCATTTGGTTACAGGTTTTTGTTAAAAAATGTTAAGTTATTCATTTAGTTTTTCTTAGTTTCAATTTGATTTTGATTTGTGAAAACTCACAATTTGGTTCAAATTTTTGAAAAATTTATGCAATTTAGTTATTTTTGTTAAATTTCTTGAGATTGATCATGAATTTTTCATCAAATTTAACATTAGGATTATGTTAATTATATTAACAAAACAAGTCATTTTTATTAACTTAAATTTTGATAAAAAATTATTGATCCCCTTCAAAAAATTTAACAAAAAAGGTAAAATTATATCAATTTGCACAAATCAGAACCAAATTGAGACAAAAAATTTGAAAACTAACTTAATATTTTTGAACGAAAATAACAATCAAATAAGTAATTAAACCTAAAATTAATCTCTTTAGAGTATTACTTTACAAGATAAGAAGAAACATCCCATAAGATAATAGAAAACAAAAAACAAAGTGTGAACAAACCTCCTATGTTCAATATTCAATGAAATGAAGTGATGTTTAACTATTAAACAGAAAATGGTTACATCAATTAAATCTTGTCACGTTGATAGGTTGAATGTGCAAAGAAAACTCTTTCCAAGAGACAACTAAACATAAGAAGTCAAACAAAAATACTTGTTTAATTCAAATGTCATAAACGCTTTCACTTTAATTAAGAAGACACAAAATTTTATAAATTCAAAAATACTATAGAGATATGAAATACTCTTAGATACACCAATATATAAAAACTCTATCTAAAGAAAATGAAATAAATATGATATTTAAAATAGATAGATTTTTAGATAATTTACCTCTATAAGTAATTTCTTTATGTGCTTTGACCCAATAATAGATTAAGTCCATATTAAAATATTGATGACATACTCGTGAACAAAAATCTATTTAAATGCTCCTATAAACCAATTTCCAACCAATTGTTTTTCTGTTAATAATTTATATATAATAACCAGTTACTTTATAATTTTTTATGCCTTCCGTATTAATATCGATGGTCAGTAATAATAATTTTTCTTATCCTAATTTCTTATTAACCAATTTGACCTCAAAATTAAAATTATTTCAAAATTAGCTAACAAAAAATTATCTCTACGTTAGGGTCAACATCTTGACATTAAATGGAACGTATGGTCTTGTCAAAATGACAAGACATGATAAATAAGTGTCCCATAATAAGAAATCAAAATAAATTATGTCAACGACCGTTTAAAGTAAATCAAAAAAGAGTTAATATTGAAAAGGAAAGGATATGGTTGATGATATTGTCTTATTCTTTCTTAATAATAACAATAATAATTGGATTTTATAAAAAAATAAGATAAAAATGAATATATTGAATTAATGGCAAAATATTATTCTACTTAATTTTATAATTATTTTGTATGGACGAAGTAAATAATATATAGAGTTGTCTTGTGTAAGATTGAGTGATCTCGACTTATAAGTGAATTTTCTACATAAGTACAAAAATTATGTTAGTCTGACCAATCATAATTATCTTAATCCATATGAGGTAATAATATATAATCTAATGTTATAATATGATATTTATTGTAATATGACATTTATCGTAGTATCTAAACATTTTTAAAATGGAGACGATAAACTAGGTATCACACCCCTTTTGACTCATTTCATTTAAGGGATACTTAGAAACATCTTGAACATCACAGTATACAAAATCTTGCAGGACAACTCAATTACAAAAAAAAAAAGAATAATTTAAAATTATACATTTTAATAGAGATAATCATCTTAAAACAAATATCTTTCATACTAAAAATTTATTCATAAGCATAAAATTTAATTTTGTGGATAACTTTTATTGTTAGACATTTATTTTTATATTTTTCTTAAATTAATAATTAGTGTTATTTTGTAGTTTTGAAATTCTTTTATTATCTCATATTTGACGCAGCAAGTTAAATTTTTATATTAACATTAAATAAAAGTAAATAAGATAAATCATATATAAGTATAAAGATACATAAATTTATTATTTTTTATAGGTTGTTCAAGGCAAAAATTCACTAGAGACACAATAAAACCTGAACTCAAATTACATGAGGGATTAACACTATCTCTAATCCAAGATTTTAAGATAATGAGTTTAAGAATCTTCATCATTAAATGATGCTCAATTTTATCGTTTCTACCAAATGTTAAACTTAGACTCACATTTAGATTCTTAACGATAAGGTTTGAAGTTAAAAATGATATTTTTGTCTCTTATATAAACTTGTTCAGGTTTTATTAGTACTAAATCTCTCTAATGTTTCTTCTTGAATTGTGGTGTAGTTCATCTTAGTAACAAGTATTATATAAAGTAGGTAAAAAGTTTTAAAGTTTAAGGATTCCTTGTATAGAAAATCTCTCATTTTAGAAAAACATGTTCTATTATAGAATGACGATGCACAAAAATGGTTACCACTAAAATATTTGTGCCTGAGAGTGTTCTGATGCGAAGACACTAACACTTTAAAAATAAATTATTAACAATTCAAAATAAATTGAAAATCTCACAATTATATTGAATAAAAATAACTAAGATCATAAACAAAATGATACATAAATATATTTTTAAATTAAAAATAATATTCTAATCTTTTATATAAATTTGTTGATATGAATATCGTGTGTTTCCCATAAAAAAACCTCACATGGTTTTGAGGAAAACTGAAACCTATTGTAAAGGTAAACAATAGTAAAAAGGTCATTTTTATATTCGTAAAGAAAAAAGAAATAGAAAATAATGAAAAGTAATTTAAGTGGATGCAAAAACTTTTTAGATGTGAAACATTATTATTCGGTTATTCAATGGGTGAGTTTGATTCGAACTTCTATGAGAAAAGGCAACCTAAGAGCTCACATTAGCATCAACATGTAGTCAAAAGCAAACCAAATTTCTAGTACAACAGTTTTTGTCTCGACAAAGTTAGTATACATGTCAGTTTTGTCTAATAAAAGTTTATATACGTTCACATGTAAATATAAAAGTGAGATTCATTATTTTGTTAGTCTTTTATATTATATGATAATAAATGATACCATAAATTTAAAGTTTATTTTATTTTTATATGTCACCATTTTAGGTGACTTCTGATATAAGAGATAGTGTGGAGGCGTAGGCAATAAGAAATCAGAATGAAAACTCCATGTATTTATTCGTTTTTTTTTTTATAAGGCTTGGGTGGTCGAAGTAGGTAATATTTACATTTATTTATATATGATATATTTTACTTATAATTTTGATATGATATTAAAAGATATTTAATATGAATTTTAAATTTAATTTTATCTCTTATCATAAAGACATTCAAAAAAATAGAATATTTGTATAGGATGAATGAATCCTTGTGATATGATAAATGTTAGGTATATAGAAGGGGTTTTACTGGATATAACATTAATGAGATATGAGTCCAATCACATAAGACATTGACACCACTCTTAATTCATTATCTTAAAACAATAAAGTTATGGGTCTTTATTTTTATATAATATTTTACTTTCTCATTTTTAACTAATATGAAATTTAGACTCACGCTTTAATGTGCTATTTGTAAAATGGAAACATAGTCCACGAGGGGGATAGAGCTCTGTTAGGTTGAGTATGAATGGTGGACTTTATCCATACTCGTGATGTCTGCTTATGAAGAAAAAAGTGGGAACCAAGCATTATTCATTGAATTTCAAAACCCATTCATTCCAAGCTATAGACTCACTATTCAACAATAAATTCCGATTTATAATATTATTTTTACGATTAAATAAGTGTTTAATTCATTTCTGAATGAGATCTTCATACTTTTAATGAAGTATTTTTCTTCTTTTTTTTTTTTGAAGTTTTCATTTAACTCTACGATGAAATGCATAATTTATTCTCTCTTCATGGTACAATCTCAAGTTAATGGACAATTTCATATATACAATGTATCAATTTAACCAAATTATCCAATTCAACTCAATAAAATATCATAAATGAATACTACACAAATCAAGTTCAAGTCTATTATACTTATTTTGACGTTGATTGGGATAGTGACTTAATGATCGTAAGTCTATATACTTTTTTGCATTTTTTTTCCCTAAGAGTGTCTTATCTCTTGAGAGAGGAAGAACAATTGTTTCTCGTTTCTACATTGAAGTTGAACAATTGTTTGTTTTTTATTTCTTTCTAACATCAACTGTACAAGAAAATTATAAATAACATTATTTTATAAACCAATATTTTTTATCTAAAATATTCCATAATATTAATTAAAAATTATAATTGGTTTGTGAATCAAAATCAAAGTGTAAATTAATTTATAATATTAGTTATTAAGATTTTAATTAACTACTTACTATTATTAGATTCTAAATTATATTTTTTTTATTAATAATAAAGTCTGTTCGAGATACAAATAATTTTTAATTTATAAAATAAGGTTTAATTTTGTCAATATAATAACTAATTATTTTTCATCTCTAAATTAGTTATTATTTAATGATTTTATTGTAATATGATATTTCTTTATCTAAACCAACTCCTATATATTGTAAGAGAGTGCTTATATCTCAAATTTTTATGACCTCACAACATATTGTAAATGGCATAAATATTTATTAAGACCATAGACCATCCAACAATTTTGATGATAACAACCACTTTGAGTATTACATTCTTATATTATATGATATGAATATTCTAACATATGTTTTTGTGACAACATAATAGGTTTTGTCTCTCACTATATGGTATGATAAACTCATCTAACATTCTAGCAAACAATCTAATGGAGCTCGATGGATTTTAGTTGCTTAAAATCTCAGTCAAGTCATAATAATCAATGTTTTTTTAATAAAGATAAAACCAAACAAATATTAATCTATTTTATCTATGCGAAAAAAAAAAGTCTCTTACACTCTGTCTAACCTTTCTTTCTAGAGCCAACTGTTATAGTATTTGTTTTTTTCAATAATAAAGTATTTTTAAAGAATTAAAAACAAGTTATGAATTATATATTATCTTTTAATTCATAATAAAATATTTTCTTAAGATAAAATTACATAAATAATAATAGCAAAAAAAATACTTAGATTGAAAAAGTACTGGGTGACTGCACATTTAAGTCATTCAACCCGCGTAGAGTGATTCTACATAACTTGCAATATGCTAGAATTAACGTGTGGCTTGGGTACACTATCTTAAATTACAATTTAATATCTTTTTCTAATATTTCATCGCTATATTTGTGTGAGTTAAATATAATTAAATAGTTTTATTCATTATTACAAATCTAAATTTTATTTTATGTCTCTTTCAATATATTTTTATAATATACTTTCTTATTTATTTATAGTAAATAGTACATTGTTAAACCTCAATTTTTTTTTTTATAATTATCATACGTACGGCAAATCTTCATTTTTATAAAAATTTAAATTCAAGATAAATTATATCGAACTTTATAAATTTCTTTCAACTTCTTTTAATTTATGTGGAATGTTATACCCATTAATTCACTGTGAACACAATTAATAAACTAAACACGAAACATGATTAAGACTATGTTGATATTGATTATAAGTAATGTTTGATATTGATTATAAGTAATGTTAGCAGTGACAAAAGTCAGTCCGGCCTGTTTTGACCCGCTTTGTTTTTAGTCTGCTTTGTCTATGGTCCGTCAAACAGGTTGGGTCGGACTGGCCCGTCATTGAAAAACGGGTTGGACATTACAACCTACCTCGTCTCAAAATGGGTTGACGGGCTGACCCGCTACTTTTTTTTATAAAATTTATTTATATATATAAATTTGTTTATATAATATAAAAAATATTTTAATTATTTTTAATTTTTAAACATAAAAAAAATGGGCCAACAAGTCAGGACAGGCTAGGCGAGCAAGACCACAACGGGTTGGCGGATTAGAAACTCCAACCCGACCCACCAATTTTTTGGCAGACTAGCGAGCTTGGTCCGCTTTGACATACCTAAATAATGTTCAGCAAAGTCTCCCATTCACTGATATGAAGAATGTAGCAAAAGAAAATTATTATAAAAGAGCCGATTCCAGAATAATCCACACAATTCAATAAGAAGCTTCTTTTTGAATTGTATGAAAAGATTTACACTTTGTTTTAGAAATACGTATGAAAATTTACAATTTCCTATAAAAAATCATATTTTAAATAATAATACTTGGATACGAATTCATTAATTTTAATTAATATTAATGTATTCAATTAATTTTAATTAATATTCATGTATTAAATGATCAACTTCAATTTCCTAAAATAATATATAAAAAATTTAATTAAAAATTGACACTACAACAAAATGTTTTATTAACAATCAATTTTAATGACTAAAAGTTGTTAGTTATTATAATGATCAATCTAGATATCAAATTACAAAATACAAAATTATTAGTTACTAAAATAGTCACTATTATCAATAAAAATTTATAATTGATTGTTAAATTGGTCACTAATTAATTATAGACTAATTTAAAAACCAATTTTTTGGGTAGCAAAAATCAACGTAACTAATGTTTAGTGACCAATTCCCTTTGGTAGTTAAATTTTAAAAACTAATTTAAAGACCAATTTTAATTTTTCATTCATAATAATGATTATTTTATGAATTAATAATTTTTTTATTTTGTAAATTGATAAAGTAACTAAATTAGGTATTTTGATCATTAATATTGGTCAGTAAGAAAACATTTTCTTTATAGTGTGTAAGTAAAATTAACTAAAATTACGTGTCAATTAATGCGTTCCCATGATATTTGTGTGTTCAACATAAATATAAACCTTGAAACGTCAAATTACATTAGATTTTTTGTGTACTTTTTATCTAAATTTTATACTCTTATTTGTAACGTATTTCTACTAAAAGGATAATTTTCCTTTTCTATTTCGTTATTTCCAAAAGTTGATGGCACTATCACTCATTATGATACCTTTATAGCTCTAAATATTGCAACCAACTCAAGTTCGTCATATTGTGTATTTTATCATCACATTATACAAATCTGAACAACATAATAATATCGCCCACACTTTCACTTCCTTTTCAACATAGTTCTTCTTTTTCCTTCGTTCACCACAAACTGTTAATTTCTTTTCACCCACGAGGTTTAACAGTTTACATTCTTTGAATTTGAATACTCACCCATGCTCGCGACACGACATCCACTGACGTCACCAAACCAGAATCCAGGGTTCGACACTCTTAAAATCTGTTCTTCACACCCACGTGGTTTCCTCAAACCAGCCAAAGCAATGATATTCATGTACATGTGTCGCACGTGTACGTACGTTCCATCTCCGCGTTCATTTCCTGTCCAACTCGCGTTTACCATTCATATATATATCACTCAACCAAACACACTTTTTCTTATACAATCTTTGTCACACACAAACAACACACCCTTTTTCTCCCTCTCACTCCTTAACCAATCGAAACCCTTATCCACGCTTATGCTTCTTCATCTGTTCCAAAACTCAAATGATTAACATGAAGAACATGAAGAACAACGAATCTACTTGCTCCATTTCACTGTCTCCGCCAAACCCTAATCCACTCTGCGATTCTCCGAATCCGTCTCACAAGAGAAAAGCAGGTAGAAAGAAGTTTAGGGAGACACGGCACCCTGTGTATAGGGGTGTGCGCCAAAGAAACGGTAACAGATGGGTGTGTGAAATTAGGGAACCACTGAAAAAGTCAAGGATTTGGGTAGGGACATACCCTACTCCTGAAATGGCTGCTAGGGCACACGACGTGGCTGTTTTAGCCCTTAATGGCCTCTCTGCTAACTTCAATTTCCCCGATTCTGTTTCTCTTCTTCCCCTTGCCAAGTCTTCTTCTGCTGCAGATATAAGGGAAGCAGCAAAAGCTGCTACTGTTGATTCTGTTGATACTGTTGATGATACTTTCACGCCAAACACTGATTTTTCTTGTTCCTCTCGAGGCAATTCTGGTTTTGAAGAAAATGGGAATGCTGAAGAGAGTTTTTTGAACATGAACATGCACAACGATGAGTCTGAAACAGTGTTCTTTGATGAGGAGGCACTGTATAATATGCCAGGTTTTTTGGATAGTATGGCAGAGGGTTTGCTAATTACACCACCCTCTAGAGCACTGGACTGGGACCATTCTGATTCTGAAATAGACCTTACACTGTGGAATAACTGATATCAATTACTGTACCTATATTTTTGGTTTCTATCGTTCTCACAGATATTTTAAACGCAGTGAGAATCTATTTGTGTGTGTGAAAAAAGATACACTAATTCCTTTTGCTATAGAATCTTTGGTTAATTACTGCATGTACGGTTGTACTGCTATAATTTCTGCCAAAGCCATTTTTCAAAGTCATCAAAAAGACCTATATCTATATCCGTGTGTCTTGGTTAAGTGCATGCACCGTTTTGAGAGAAATATGAAGTCAGAAAGGTTTATATATGTAATTAGCAACGTCATTAGGGAGGAGAAGAAAAAAGTGTGAAACTGGTATATGAGAAAAATCAACAATAGTTTTCTCTGTGCCAGATATTCTCCCTACACTTTGTATCAATTTATTCTATTTAAAAAAGCACATGATAGGTTGACATTTTTCAAAATTTATATACAACCCTTTGATGATTGCATATGATTCGGAATTTTATTTACATTATTATTATTATTAACATATAAATATAATATTTTATCGTTTTTAAAAATATTGAAATATTTTAAAAACATTTGTGGTTAGTTAGTTGCTTGTCATAAAAGCTTATTAATTAGTTTGGCAGATAAACTGACTCTACATAGGAAGAATTTATTGTTTACATTACATATGTATGTATCTATCATAGAAAAGAAAAACGTGGTTTTCTGGTCTTCTCCCTTTCTTTTTATCTTTTATAGGAAAAATGTAGTATGGTTGAACACAATAAGATCATAAATCAGTGTAAATTTTATTTTTATAAATCGATTTTGTAAGATTAAAATAGGTTTAAAAAAAATTTAAATTATCGTGCTAGACTTTTTTATGTTGTTTCTTTGTTTTGTCTGTAAAATACCGTGATAACCATTCATTTTAAAGTTTTAAAATATATCACAAAAAAAATACTAAAATGGTGTAATTAGTTTTAAGGCTCATTACAAGACAACACAAAATAAAAAATTAATAGAAAATCTGAACTTTTTAAAAGTCCACTTATGAAATTGAAAGTTTTGTGTCAATTTACCCAATAATTAATGCCAAAATATTTATATATGAGGTATTATGCAGCTAATTTTGTGAGAATGTTGCAGCAGACACAACCAAATAAATATCCTGCAAATGTTACAATGGAGGAGGAAAGCTGAAAAGTTATAATTTTTCTAAAATATATACTATACGGAGTTTCATCACTAATAATATAATTACCTAAAAAATTGTGATATCCCTCAACTCAAAATCTTCCTATATATTTGTTGATAGAGGGATTATGAGCAAGATATTTAATGTAAACAACTTTTTTGTTTTATACATGTTTTAGGGAAAAAGTTATCCGGACTAAACAAATAAATTTTTAAAAGCACAATGGAATTTGAGTAAAGTTGTTGAAAAACTTTTATCGACTAAAATAAGATCAATTGAGATACAAACTTTATCTATATAGTGATATAAAGTTAACTGAAGTTAAATCTTACTTTTTAACATGATATTATAATCATTAATCAAAACTTATTTTAGTGAAATTTATTATTTGTTAGGTCTATTATGTCACTTATGAATTACTATTTAAAAGTTTTTAGGTGAATCTCCTATCAATTAAATTAATTTTAATATTTAAAAATAAAACATAAAAATTATTATTTTTATCATTTTTAAAGTTAATTAGTTCTACACCAAAATGGTATTTTATTGTTAAATAAACTTTTTTTTATATTTTATATTTCATATGAAATACTCGGAGCACAAGCATTATGTGAAAAGTGGTAAATTTTAGTCAATAGCAAAAAATTTCTTCTGTAAAAGAACTTTTGACTCTGCTGATGAGACATAGGTATGAATTTGACCACCGTGCATTTTGTCAAAGTCAATCATGTGCTTGGTTCCATTCACCATCTTTACATTCTCGTACTTCTAATTTTCAAACCACTAAAAAAATGTTATTTCGTTTGTATGATAATGTTCAGAATTTAAATGTAAGTTTAAATTAAAAATAAATAAATAAAATTTATAAATTTATATTTTAAGTTATTTTTAAATTAAAGTAGTATTAATTTTTTATATGAATTTAACTTAATTTTATTATTATTATCTCTTTTGATTATACACTACTAATATAAGAGAAAATAACTTTTTGAGTTAGAACAGACGTTTACAGAGAAGAAAAAAAGAAATTGAAATAAATATATTAATATTCTAAAGTCAGAATTATTCTAACTTAAAATATCAAACAAAATAGCTATATATATATAGTCTATGTAATATATATATATATATATATATATATATATATATATATTATTGCAGTTTAAGATAGAAAATTTTCATTGTTAAGTGTGAAAAAGAAATTGAAATAAATATTCTAAAGTCAGAATTATTCTAACTTAAAATATCAAACAAAATTTTTATGGTCAAAATTAATTTTTAGAATTTTATTTAGTTTAAGATGAATAAAATATAAACTTTTAATATAACCTAATTATATTAAGATATAAAAAAAATTTAAATTGCTCGGCAACTGGAATAGATCAAGAGACGTGTTGTTAGAAAAGAAAAATCTTCTGGAAGGATAATCTGGCAATGTTTTTATGCATCAATTCAAAATGTAACTACCCTTGTTTTGTCTCCACACAATGGCAAATCCGATCATTCTCTTCTACAGCATTAATTATTAAAAATAAAGATTATATCTTAATAATGTTATTAAAGTGAGCTAAATTTAATTTGGTAGGTAAACTTTCTTTCTTTATATTTTGCACGAAAATAAAATTATCAAAGAATGATAAAAATATTTGCATTCTTATTACTTGAAAAATAGATTTATAATTCGTTGTTAAGTACAAAAATATATCAAAATTATTGATGATTTATAAATGATAAAAAATTATCAATAAAATATTCATCAATAAATTTTAACAACAAATTTATTTATTCATCGATAATTGTCTAGAGAAAAAAATTAATTAGTAGTTATTCGTTATAATTACTAATGACTTAAATATTTCAGTAAAATTTCTGTGGTAATTATCTACGAATTTAGCTTTCTTCTCTCTCCTCCTCCTCTTCTTATTCTTCTTTATTTTCTTCTTATTTTCCCTCCTCTTTCATTGTTGTTGTTGTCTGTCGTTGTCATTGTAGTTGTTTTGTACATCACCTTTGACTCCTCCTCCTCTTTCATCACTCTTGTCGTCAGTGGTGGTGTAAGCCCCATTTTCAGCTTTATGTGTTTGGGCCTAACCTTTCGTGGCCTAAGGCCAGCCCAGTAAGGGGACCCAATACCCTTACCAGCCCTTAACCCCCATTCACTCTGTCTCATTTTCAGAAACCAACTTTCCATTCCCTCATCTTTTCTCTATTAAGAGCTCTGTTAGGGCACAGAGATTCGCAGCCTCAAGGTTTTAGCTAGGTTCGTCCTACGCCCAAGTAAGTTGAACTCTGAAACTCTTTAACCTTGTCTTCCTTTTTCTGTTGGGTACTTTAGTTTGGTTAGGGTTTAACCCCACACCCCCATCTTGTTCTGGTTTTTCCGCGTTTCAGCTCACCATTTCTATACGTGGAGTTATTTTGGCCTTTGGTTGCATTTCCTTAAGTCATTGTTCCCATTTGTTGCTCTCAAACCAGGTAAGGGAAGCTAGGTATAACAGTTTAAAGTTATTTCTGCATGCTTTTGGTTTGTTCCATGTTTTGATGCTTGAATAATATATTTGATCGGATGAAACTGGTTTGTATGCATTATTGGATGTTGGCTTGAGTTGTTTCTCTGTTGCATGTGCGTTAACAGTGGCGAGAACTGTCATTCTCGCCCAAGCGAGCTCGTCTCGCCTAGGCGAGAGTATCAGAAGCTCGCCTTGGTTCTGCTCGAGCATCTCGCTCAGGCGGAGAGTTCTTGTTTTAAGAGACGCATCATCTCGCTCAGGCGAGAACGGCTCGCCTAAGCGAGCCCTCGAGGAAACTAGTGGTGCTCTCTATTTGTGTCCTCGTTCAGGGGATTTTTGATCTGGGCAAAGAGTGATCTCGCTCAGGCGAGAGGGTCTCGCCCAAGCGAGAGCTCACAGAGTGCCCCTGTTGCAGATCTCGCTCAGGCGACTATGCCTAGCTTAAGCGAGACAGTTGTGTAGCTTAAGCGAAGGCTTTTAGCCTAAGCAAGAAAGGGGCAAGTTCGATTCTATTTCCTTTAATTTAGCTATGGTTTGGCTATATGTCTTGAATATGCATGGTTACTTGATCTATATGCACTGGAATTGGTACATTTGGTATGAGTATGGCATGGAAATGTTAATTGGGGGTGTGATAGCATGAGAATTGGATGTTTGTGATAAAGGCGGTGGTTGTGGTATGAGAAACATGAAATTGGTGTGTGATAGGCGTAATTTCATGAGTCTCGTGGGGAGATCTCATGGTAGTGTGTAGTGTATATATTAAGATAAGGATTCAAGTAAGGATCGCATCCCGAAACTCTAAAGGGTCAGTGAGTCTCAGGCAGAGCAAACTGACCCAAGTGGTGAAAGTAGCGGGAGGCCCTAGTCTTTGGTAGGATAATGACCTTAGATGCTTGAAGGCTAACCTTGTGTGTGGTAGGGTGAAACTCATTCACAATGGCTATGCAGAGCAGTAGAGGCCACCATAAGTGCAAGCGTCCAGTGAATCCGATCTTATTATATTTATCCGGATAATTGAGTCATAGTGTCTTGCTTGTTTGCTATAACATGATTCTCTGTGTCTACTGTGTTGCATGCTTGGAACTGTTTTAAGTACTTGCCTGTTGTAACATGTTAAAGTTATTTTTTTTTTACACTAGCTTACCCTTTCATTTTGTGCTTATTCTTGTCTTACTTTCTCTTTTGCGATGATCACCTTATTGGTGGGAGCAGATGGGAAAAATCTTGGAAATAGGCCTGATGGTGGCAGCGGTGCAATTTAGTGGGTTTGCTGTGTGTGGCTCTCAGGAGCAGTTCTATGGCCCTAATGCCTTCTGTAATTTCTTGCTCTGGGAGCATTGCTTTTGTAAAACTGATAAGACTCCTTTAGATTATGTTTTGTTAGAGGCAATTGTTTGATGTGCCTCAATACCTTTTGAGTACTTCCTGGATGACTGTAATGGTAGATTATTCTATTTAAATGGGATGTCACAGGCGGAGCATAGTTCATGTATTGCCCCCTTCCAAAATTCTCAAAAAAATTTATACACTATAAAATATAATAATATATTCTTATTATTTTAAAATATAAATATTTAAAAAATAATTTTATTAAAGATAAAACTCAAAAAATTAATAAATTAAAAAATATGAAAAAATATATTTATCATACATTTTTTTATTTATTTTTTAATTACCATTAATTAATAATTTTATTACTAAAATGTCAAATGTCATATTCAAGATAAATTTAGTTTAAAATTTCAACTCCAGTATGTTATTGTGATGCTTTTATCCATCTAAATTTAAAAATTTTATCAACCATAGTTGACCATGTCATGTGATACTGACACTAACATGTGAACTATACAAATATGTGACATTAATATTGTCATGTGAAACGACGTTAACCTAATACATGACAAAATAAATAAAAAAAACGAAGAAAAAATTGAAAATATTACAAACTAAAAGGATCTAATTGAATCATTTTTCAAAACTAAATAACTAAATTGGATTCTTTGTACAAATTGGTTGACCAAAAAAGAATTTTAGCCTCTGAAAGAACAAAGAATAATTTATTAGATATATGTGATTTCTTTTATAGTTATAATTATATTAAATTTTATATTTATTTTTATTGTATTAGTGACACTAATGTAATATATAAATTTTAAATATATTATTTTGGTCACTGAGTGTCGTCGCCCATCACCATTGTTGTTGTCGTCACTGTAGATGATTAAACTGAAAACAAACACTGTCATTATTACATGACACAATCATAATTTGACACGTGACCATTTTATTTAAAAAAATTTTAAAAATAGTATCAAAAATTGCACAAATTAACACGTGACATGTAAGAACACGGTATCAACATTAACCTAACAATAGAAAAATACCAAGTTAAACTTCTTATCTTTTTAAATTGGAGAATTAAATTGAATAAAAATAATAAAAAATCAAAATTAACAAATTAAAGAACTAAATAAGTAACTATATCTATTTAATAATTATTTAATGTTAAAGTCTTTTTTAATCTATCCTATTTAGTGCGATTAAACCGTTTCTTATATCAATAAAAAAATATTTTATTAGCGGCAATAAAGCTGCATAAGTTTTTTTTATTTTATTTAATATTATTAATATAATTTTTGAACTAACATAAATAAAATTTTATTACTTTTTTTGTCTTGTATATATATATGTTTTTGACATTAGGTTTGACTCATTATATTTTTTTTATTTTATTATATATATATATATATATATATATTATATTAATTCATAAAAATTAGAGATTTGTGTAAAACTAATTAAGGATCTTTAAGATTTATGATTCTCACACGATAAATCATAATAGAGCACTAACCTTGATCCATGAGAGATCCTGTGAATATGCGTTCTTCAAATTTATAATCTTGTGTGCTCTTCAACCACCGTTCCCCAATCTATCTCTTTGCCTTTCTTTCTCTTCTCACACGTACTTGATGGGTTACAGTGAAAAGAACCTTATGGCCAGAGACAGAACCCCAATTCCTTTTATAAACCAACGTCCATCAAGTTGGTTTT
>Ga0214545_1006459_pt1 | contig 20389 bp, 11 predicted proteins | sample CNSS4metaG_FD_160064 | JGI IMG/M metagenome (GOLD analysis project Ga0214545, IMG submission 160064) | Root nodule microbial communities from cowpea collected in UCLA plant growth center, Los Angeles, California, USA - CNSS4 | ecosystem: Host-associated > Plants > Roots > Nodule | place: USA...
CGTTGGTACTGTCTGTTTTTTCGAACATACGAACAGAACAAAATAACAAAAATATTAAAAAAATATATATATATATATATATATATATATATATATATATATATATATATATATATATATATATATTACTACCATTTCATTTTAACAAATTATTTATAGAACATCTTCTATTACATACAATTTTTCATTTTTAATTTGTACATAAACTAATTTTAGTTTATTAACTATATATTTATAAATATTTATGAATTAGCATAGCATGTTTAATCTTTCTTGGGTTTCTTTTCGTTTTTTTCTCTAAACTACAATAATTAAAATAAGGATAACTTTAAATAAAGTGAAAATGACCATAAACATTGAATGGTATTAATTGTTTGAACTCAATGAATTGTTTTTAATGAAATAATAATTTATTATGATAGTTTAAAATATTTGAAAAAAAAAAGTAATTTTCTATTTTTACACATCTCATGAATTTATAAAAAATAAGGTTTAAAAATAAATTTTAATTAGTTGGATGATACTATTTTTTTTATATGTGACAATTTAATATTTGTTAATGTATCAATTGAGTACAAAATTTTTAAAAAATATTTTAATTAAATACCTTTCAGACAAAAAATTATTAATGTTATTAGCTTTATTCATAAATTTTAACAATAAATTTTAATATAAATATTAATACTTAATTTAGTAACTTATTTTAGATCTCAATATTAATACTTAATGTAAATAAATTTTGTGTGAAAAAAATTTAATTGAAATAGCTTTTCAAAAATTAAAACTCAATTAATATCTTTTTAAAAAGGTTAAAATACTTTTTTCATCTATGTTTTTGTTGAAAAATCTCAAATAGATCCTAAAATTATTTTTAGCTCCATATTTTTGAAAATGTGTAACAATTAGGCCTATTCCGTTAGTATGATGTTAACGGTGTTAAGGATGTGCCACATGTCAGCTCCACATTTTTTTGATTTTTTTTAATTTTTTAAATTTTTTTTAAATTTTTTTTTAAATTATTCATACCACGTGTCACGTTATTGTGCTACGTATCACGTCAGTAAGGTGACATGTGTTAAATTATTGTTTGAATCTCAATTTGGTTCATATATTTGTTATTTTTATTACATTTCAGTCCTTTTTTAAGAAGAATTAAATATATTTATTTTAATCTTTTATAAAATTGTTTTAAAATTTTATATTTAAATTTATAAAATTGTTATTTTTAAAACAACTCTAACATTGTATATAAATTATTTAAAATAATTTTGTAACAAGTTAAAATAAATATTTTAAATTTTTAAAACAAAATATAAAATAAACTTAATATTATTAAAATGTTTAATAAAAATATCATTATAAAATTTATATAAAAGTTAAATTTATTCTTAATTTTGAAGAAGATGAAATTGAAAATTAAAAAATAATAGACTAAAATATAATTAAAATAACAAATATATGGACCAAATTGATATTCAAACAATGACTTGACACATACCTTACCAACTTGACACGTGGCATAGTATTAATGTGACACGTGACATGAATAATTTAAAAAAAATCAAAAATGAAATTAAAAATAAAATAAAAGATAAAAAATTCAAAAAAATGAGGAACTGACACGTGGTATATCCTTACCACCGTTAACATCATACTAACGAAATGGGCCTAATTATTACACATTTTAAAAAATATAGACCTAATTGAGACTAAAAAAAATCTTAAGACCTATTTGAGATTTTTCAACAAAAACATGGACCAAGGAAGTATTTTAATCTTTTAAAAATGATATCAAACTGAACATCCAAACAAAAATGAATATCATCCGATTAATTAAATTAAAAAATAAATAATTAAACTAAAAAATAAATAAATGTAAAACATAACCAAATATAAAAATTACTTAAAAATAAATCATTTATAAAGTTTTGTTTTCTTCACAAACAAATATTATTCATATGTCTAATAAAAAAAAGAATATTATTATTTTAATACTTAACAAGTTTTTACACATATTTACATATTTTACACTAAATATTTTATTTTTATATAAATATTAAAATTAATTTTTTTATTACTAAAAAAAACCAAAGGAAAAACTCTAGAAAAGGCTAAGAAACGTGAGTGAATATACAGATTCAGAAGGTTCACCTAACTTCTTTTGAAGACAGAGTTGGTTCCCTTGGAAAAGATGGAAATACTGCACCCACAGCTCCGCCGTGGACGTCGTCCAGAACGCGGCCACCGGAATGTTCCGGCGGTTGGCGAGGGCGACAGCCCACGAGAGAAACGCGTCGCAGATGAGGAGCGTAGGCGGCGGGTGGAGGCGGTCGAGGAGGCTTTGGAGCGGCGCCTCCATCTGCGTCATGACGGCGTGGACGGTGGCGTCGAAGGTGTCGGCGGAGAGACGGAGGTCAGGGAGGGCGGCGAAGGTTATGTTGCGGAGTTTGGCGTTGGAGGAGGTGGGCCGGGAAAAGCAGTGGTGAGTAACGAGAAAGGTGACGAGGATGTCGGGGTTGTTGGAGACGAGGATGTTGGAGAGGTTGATCATGGGGTTGATGTGGCCCTGTGATGGGTATGGCAGCACCACCACGTGAGGTTGAAGAGGAAACTCCATGGATGCTAATGGAACTCAACAACACAGTTATGTAGTGGTGTGAGTTGCGTCTTCATCGTTATCATGAATCGTACGAAGTTTTATACTGTATAAGGCAAAGATGTAATTACTGTTTCGATTAGGTAATTAAGTTAAATAGTAAATGTAATTAAATTCTTTATTAATTATTACATTAAAGTGGGGAAACTCGGGCTTTCCATGTATCCACATTTATAGTAAAAAAATAATTATTGTAAAATAAAGGTATGGGTCAAATAACTAAAGTAAAATGGTTTTTAACAATTAAATTTTAATAACTCTGTAAAAAAAATTAAATGAATGATTTAAGTATATTTTAATAACTAAAACACCGGATAATCATCTTCTTGGAATTTTCTTGAGTCGTATGCAATCAGAAAAGTATCACACATGCGTATCAAAAGACTCGAGAAAAGAACAAATGAACTTATGATAATATATTTGATTAGTGTAAAAGTTGTGTTTTGAACTAAAATTCTTATGACCGTATCTGATCTTAAAAATATGAAGAGTGGGTTGAAATATCTAAAAATAAAAAATGGATATAGAATAACTTTTAGAAGTAACTTTTTATAATAGGAACTCAATTAAAATTATTATCCACGTATAATTTAAATTTTGCTTAAATACCTTTTTGTCCTCATTTTAGTAATGTTTGTTGCGGATGATTTTTATTTTGATAAAATGTTTAAAATTGTCCTCATTTTTACCGAATGTTTAAAATGATCCTCATTTACGCAATTCGTGTTTTATTTGGTCATTTTCTGTAACACCGTTTAAATCATTAACGGAGTATTGTACAGGTGGCACACGGTTTGTAGTATGGTGTGTTACGTATACTGTACATATGGCTAATTAACGTTAATTTCTCAATTTAGGAGAAATTTTGCAATTAGGGAAATTTTTTCATCTTCGTCTTTCTTGAGCTCGGATTTGTAGGGAAAGCAGCTAATACTCGTTATTTCATTATTGGATTGCAGAGGTATAATAATAAGGTATTTGTAAGCATGAATATTTAACTCTTTAATTGTTAACATCACTCTTTCCCAAACTGTTGGGTGTGTGCTCCTAGCAACCTTCCACATGAGTATTTTTAATTTTGTGTCAGAGAATCTTTTTCTAAAATTTGCATACAGATGCCTCATACAAAATATTAGCTGCAACTACAATCCAATGATGAAATAACAAGTATTAGCTATCCAATGATGAAATGACAAGTATTAGCTGCTTCCTCTGCAAATTCAAGCTCAAGAAAAACGAAAATGAAGAAATTTCCTAATTGCAAATTTCCCCTAAATTGAAAAATTAACATTAATTAGCCATATGTACAGTACACGTAATACACCCAAATAAAAACACTTTGTCACTTGTACAATGCTTCGTTAATGATTTAAACGGCGTTACTGAAAAGGAGCAAATAAAACATGAAATGCGAAAATGAAGACCATTTTAAACATTCGGTAAAAGTGAGGACGATCCGCAACAAACACTACGAAAATGAGGACCAAAAAGGTATTTAAGCCTTTAAATTTTTAATAATCAAATAATCAAATTTTGTTTATAACAATTATTTCTACTCTTCATTTATTTTCATCCTTATCTTTATTTTGTTAATATAAATAGAAATATGGTTGTATAAGATTAAAATAAATAAAGTAACATATATAAATCGGATGTAAGAAAAAAGCATAAATAAAATCGTTTCTTAATAAATAACATATTAGAAGAGCTTTAAAGTTAGTTAAGTATTAAAATTAGAAATATCTTCAAAAAATATTTTAACAAAAAACAGATAAATATACATAAAAAAATATAGTATAAGCATATCTAATTCTATCCTTTATATTTATTAACTACTTAACTTATAATCTTAAGAAACACTTATAGTTAGTAAATTTGTTCAACAACTTTTCAATTACTATCTGCTAGTATTTTTAGCTAGTTATTTTATCTTCCACCTAGTTCTGTGGCATAAAGCAAAATTCGTGTTGTTTCATATATTAAATTGATACATGTAAAAGAATTAAACACACCTGAATGGGTTTAAATTGTATTTTAATAATCACAAATAGATAAACTTTTAGACGTTTGAAGAAAAAAGTATTAATAAGCTCGAGGTCTAAACAATAATTTTGATTGTGAGAAGCAGTACATTATCACTTATAAAATATTTTTCTTTCTTGTTTAAATAACCAAAATCGCAGTTCAATGTTAGTAACTAGATTAAAATAAAACAATAATATTTTAGCAATTAAATTTTAATAATTTGTTCTTACAAAATAACATCTTTTATATGATTTTAAAATATAAAAAATTAAAAAAATAGAAATTAATAAAAAAAATATCATCTCAAATTAAAAAAATATATCAAAATTTAATTATTAAAAAATATTTTTCTTTAAAATTAGAATAAAATAAATAATACACAAGTATTTTCCTAAACTTGACAACTGTAAGTAATTAAGCATGAAGTGATAGACAGCATTGTTATCAATCACTAACCAACCATCATTACTGCTTTACCATTCAAATCAGGCAACTTTTTATCAAGTATTTCCTCTCAATCATGTTTAAACAATTTTACTTATTATTGTTATTATTAGCCAAACTCAGAAATTTATATATATATATATATATATATATATATATATATATATATATATATATATATATCGTTTCACGTATCAATATAATAGTTATTTTCTTACTCAGTTATTTGTATGTAGTTATATTTCCCATTAGTAATAGCTTTAATTTGTTTACAGACAAAAAACATAATTAAACAATGTTTTAATCATATCAAAATTCTAATTAAAATGGTGTGTAACAAAATATCATGATTGAATTATGAAGCTTATAATCACAAGGTAAAAAATTTAAACAGATAAGATTATTTATGTTATTCAATATTTGAAATTAGTATTCATCAATTTATTGTAATTCAAATTTAAATCAATAATGGCTTAATAACATAAAATTTTTAAACATATATTTATGCATAAAATAAGAATAGACAAAAAGTTTGAGAATAACTTCACTAAAACAAAAAAAAAAGGGAAATTCTAGTCTGGTAAAGAAATAATTTTTTTATGCCAAATCAACCATCACCCTAATTTAGCTAAAAAAATTTATACAAAAAAAAAATATAATTAATTTTTAAAATAGTATTAAGTATAAAATTAGAAAAATAAAATATGTAAAAAAATTAAAATAGATTAAAAATAAATTATTTATTAAATAATTAATTTTTAAAATAATAATTAAAAATAAAACTGAAATAATAAAATATAGATAAAAAATAAGTCTTTATATATTAAGATATTGTTATAAATATAGATATTATTAATTTTTAAATTGATATTTATTAATTTTATACTTAAAATTCAAAAATTCAAATCAAATATGGTAGATGGCCGACAACATCGGTGGATATTTTTCTTTTGTCAGTTTTATTTGTTTGTCTCTTTGAAGCTGAAAGAACATTAAATTATTGTACTTTTTAAGTTATTGTACTTTTTCATAGCACTATCACATTTATTTATTTTCATTTAATTCAAATTCTTAGAACTAATCTTCATTTTGTTAACATTATTATTACTATTCTATTATCTTTTTTATCCAGGGATTTTGATGGAAAGATTCTTCTCCCAGAGCAAAAAGAAAAATCATCAACTTCGTTAAGAGAACTTCGAACTTTTAAGATTTAATCACTAGGATAGTACCCATTTATTTATATGTATCAACTTGATATTTATTTTAAAAAATATGTCAATTTAGTTTCAACTTTTAAAAAAATGTTTTTCAAACAAATACTAAAACTGTTAATTTAATTTATGACTTTTACCACTAAATTTAATATAAATATCAATACTTAATTTTGTAAGTCATTTTAAATATCAATACCGTTAACAATGTTAATAATTTTATAATTTTTTACTGAAAAGAACCTAATTGAGACATTTTTTCAAAAGTTAAAACTCAATTAATAATTTCTTAAATTCGAATACTAAACTGACACATAAAAATGAAAATGAGTACCATCCGACTAATTAAAACTAGTTTTAACAAGACTAATCTTTGATGTCTTCCATTCACTTAACTTGCACAATCATCTTTCTGATATTTTTATTTCTTACTAATTTCTATCTAGAAAATAATTCAAAATGTCCTTAATACTTCGAAAAAATAAGAATAAAAAGACATAATCATTAAATATTATTTGATTGATGAAATTAAAACATAAATATAAATATTTCTAAGTAATAAGTATATAACTACTAACTTTTATTTTTTTTAACAATCAATTATGATCCATGTTTAAATAAAATGAAAAAAAAAAACTATTATATACATACATATATTATAGATGTGCAAAACACACCCAGTAATAAATCATTAAAATTCATAAAACAATTAAAATTCTGAAAAATCCATCCATATATAAAACTAATTGTGAAATTATTAAAGTATAACCACTATTTTCCCAATCATCAATATATATTATATATGTGCAAAACATAACCAGTAATAAATCAATAATTAAAAAACAAATAGAATTCTGAAAAGGTCATACATATATATAAAACTAATTGTGAAATTATTAAATCATAACCACTAATTTCCCAATCATCAACATTATGATCCCACATCTTACTTTTGGAAAGTCTAATAAAAATGATAATTCATTTATTACAAAGTATAAAGAGATGTAAAAATTGTTAGCAACAACACTAAAACATTATAATTCATATTATTACAAGAGTTATGGCAGTATACCACACAAAACCCACCATGTTTAAGCTTGAAAGGAAAAGTAAGTTACTTGTAATGCTGAGACACTTCCGAAACCAGCTTATCCATGAAATGACATTTCTTGTCAAATCCCCAGCCTGGATTACTCTGCATCATATTTCAGACCAACCATAAATAATTGCAGAATATTCCTTCCAGTAGTTTTCTCATTGAAATAAAAGGCAACAAAAACGCAAAAGAACTTAATTGAAGATTTTATATATATATATATATATATATATATATATATATATATATATATACACACACACGTCTGAATTGATGAAAGGATAAAAAAGACAAAGAAAGATTATAAATCAGTCTCAAGACAAGCAAATTAATGCCAGACTCAGGAAACAAAATCCTCAACACATTAACATTTCAATATTAGATGTAGTCTCCTTTCCCGATTCAGATTGGTGCAACTCCAGCAACATTTGTGACTACAGACAATAAATTGATTACCAAAACAGCTGCAAACTTCATACAATCATGAAATAGCAAGGTTCTGAATCAATTCTTTAATGTACAATGCCACAATTTACAATAATATGGGGAACTAAAGCTTGGGAACCCCTGTATTTCTAATCACACAGTAAATAACTATCTCATTCCACCAAAGCCAACTCCAATACCTAACAATCTTTTCGTGCATTCCTTGCCAATATCTTTTAATAGATTTAAACAAATATTAAGCTTTAGGCAGAGAATTGATTTACCTATCTATGCCTTGTCAATATCAACTGTTCAGCCTTGATACAAAATCAAATACATATTCTATTCTCTTGATACATTTGAGCTTGATTTTATCAATTAGAATTTAGATTCGGGATTCGTGACAAAATAACAAATATTTGTTGGAATTTCAATTGATTATGCAACTGTTGTTGAGAAATAATTTCTCTAGTGATATAAAACTATAAGATAACTATACTGAGAAAAGGGGTTCATTTACCGCTGAGTGACATGAGAGCATGAAGAACATAATCCGTAGAGATACTTAAAATAAGAATATCAACATAAGAGGAAAACAAGTAGCCAAGTATTAAGACATTTTATGCCCTACACAATATCAATATTTAGAGTTCCAAACCTGAAGGGAGACAACAGCACGGTTAGTGAATTGTTTCACTGAAGATGGTGCACTTTCAGGAAGAGTTTTAGCAACTCTTTCTAATTCTTCTTGTTGCTTCTTTGCAGTTACCCTGTCTGGTCCGCTGTAGTGATCAACAATCTTTTTCAACAATGGAACTCGTGCCATTGTCTCTTCCATTATTTCCTAGTAGGATACAAAGTTAGGTAAGAAAAAGATCCCAACAAATGGACACACCCATAAACTACAGTAGAGAACACTAAAAACAACAGCCTTTACCCTCTAGCATCTATAAAATAGACAACAATTTCAAAACATAGTGACTGATACGGTACTTGTTCTATGTACTTGCTACACAGGATTGATATGACAAAGATATTAGCAACCAAGTCATAAAATTATAGGCGAAGAAGATGTCAGTATCAAAACTTGTGCCCTGAAACATTTGCTATTAATGTTACGATTAGAATCCTAAGTCAAAATATACCTCCCACTCTTCCTGACTTTGGATCCCCTCATATGCCATCAAGAATGGTTTCATCTTCTCAAGTGCATCCCGAAGAGGAATTGGTTCCTTCTCATCAATATCCGGGTTATCAAACTCCACCAAATATTCCGGCTCAAATTCAATCTGCAATAATCAATAAAGAAGCGAAAAAAAGAACAACAATTAAACATGGAAATATATGGGTACTAAACTTAAAATAGAAGTTTGGCTCACAACTTCCCCGATAGAAATGTTGTCCTTAGATATAGAGAATTGGATGGTTATAATGAGTTTCCTATAGCAATTCAAATAAGACTAGAGAATTTCCCTAGATGCAGCTAAGCTACAAAATTATACTTCCACTACCTCTAATTATTTCTCAAGAAATAAATAATGATGTCTGTAGAAACCACTTACTGCATAATTGATGTCTAACGCGTCCAAATACTCATCCTGCAATGGCGATGGCAAAACTCTATCAGACATTTCTTCAAATCCTTCAGTTAACTGATTCATTATCTCTTGCCCAAACTTTTTGGCTAATTTCTCACCATCTGCATCATCTCCAACATATAGCCCTGTAGCATATGGATCCTCTGAATCCTTGAGTGTTCCACGTCTTTCATCCACATCCCTATCTCTTAACCCTCCTCTTCCCATGCCTCGGCCTCTGCCTCTGCCTCTGCCCCTGCCTCTGCCAAACCCACCTCTATCTCCAAATCCTCTTCCTCTTCCAGGGCCACTTCCATCATCCTCACCTTGTGACAAAAATCTCCGTGCATTCCTCACTGCATTGTCCCGGCTTTGTATTGGTTGTTTCTCTGGCAAAGTGTCGGATGCAACTGCACCAGGAGCTCGCGGAGGGCGAAGATGCCTGTTCTCTTCTGTAGCTCGCGTTTCCTGATCTGGCTGTTTCATGGGCTTCCCCCGTCCAAGTCCAGACAACACCTCTAGTATGCCACCTGGAAGTTTGTTAAGATGCCCAACATCAACAGGAACACCATCTGTCGCTGTTGGAGAAACACGGTCCTCTCTGGTGAAAAAAATGGGCTTTTTGGGTTCTGGTGGCCCCAAATCATTTGGAGGTTCAGGTGCAGTAGCTCGGCCACGACCAGCAGGTGGCTGAAAATCACTTTGACGGTGAGGCACAGTAGCTCGGCCTCGACCAGTAGGTGGCTGATTTATGGAAGATAAAAACGATGAGAAAGAAGGAAGACCTGACTGAGGCATTGGCTTGCCACGGCCATGGCCATGACCAGAACCAGGAGGAATGGGAGACTCTGTGATGTCAGAATTGGGCTCACTGGAACTAGGCTTACCAGGAGCTCTTTCATTGAAATTGAACGGCCCTGAACCAGGGAGGGATCCTCCACGACCACGACCACGACCGCCATCTCCGAAACCAGAAGATGAAGAAAATGCAACTACCGTTCTTCTGGTGGCATTTGAAATAGTGGGGTTTGGGATCCTTATTCCAATATTGCCTCTCATTGACACAGTGAAACAAATGCTTAGTTGGAAAACTCAAAGAGGCTTCCTCTACATGAACCTGATAGAAAAAATCAACAAGTTTATATCAACTGTTACGTCAAATTAGCCCATAAAATTTCAAATTTCAGAATTCACCTGCATTGCATATTTATTTTTCTTGTGCTGTTTATATACACCAGTTTTAAGTTTACAACAACCGGTGCAATGATATATGATTCAAGAACTTTTTCAGTCCATTTTTCAATAATTTAAAACAAAATCAACACTGGCCATGGTTACCAAAATCGCGAACCTAGTTAACCGTAGAATAGTTTCTTGTAGGCTCCTGCAAACTCGAACAAACTCGGTTAAACTCGCGTAAAACCGCGAGTTTAGCGGCGATTCAGCGAGCTGAAACGACACTGATTGTTGCGTTTTTCCTATCACTTCATTTCTTTCAGCTCCGCTCCATTTTGTGATTTTGATTCTCGTCTACACTCTGCAATCTCACTACTCCCATTTCCTTTCTTGTTGTCTGAGTTTCAGAGGTTAGGGTTTTAGTTTTTTATTTTTTTCTAATTCTACCCTTCTCTTTCTGTTATGTTGGGCTGGGCCTACTTTTAAATCCAAAAATATACAAGGATAATAATATTATAACAATATAAAAATTTATTAAAAAATATGTACTAAGCGTAACAATAATATTACAATAATAATATAAAAAATAGTTATAGTTTCAAATAATATTAAATTATTATGTTATGTTTTATTGAAAGTGAAACCAAGGCCTACTACCATTCCATTCTATATCAAATGATCAAATACAAAATTGGGTTTGATTCCATTTTTTTAATCTTAAGTTTGTTTCGATTACGGTAGAAAATATTATTCCATTTCAAAGTGAGTAAACTAAATCAACTTGGTGTGACATGGGTATATTAAGCTAGACAAAAATAATTATTGCTATAATTTAATGTTTCGATATGTGAGTCATTGTATGTTTCAGTAATCTCTTTCAGAGTTTGAGTCTGGAGTTGAAATAAAATAAGTCGAAATAAATTGAATCTATTTAACTGATTTAAATTAATTGAATTTATTTAATTAATTTAAATTAAATTTAACACATCATTATAATTTATTCAACACCTCCTCATAAACCCAAAAATGTTAATTGAACATATATATAATTTTGTTAATTGCTTGTGTGATGACATTTGAGTATTAAATTTTTTTTATTAAATATGAAAAAACATTTGTTATAAACTAAAGGTTAAATAATTGCAGAGGTCTCCATTTTTGTAACGAGATCTCAAGTAAGTCTTCCCATTTTTATTTAACTCAATTGAGTTCCTATTTTTGAAGATTCGTTGCAATCATTACCTTTTTGTTAAGTGTACAGTAACGGTTGCACGTGGTTTTTTAATTTTTAAAATTTTTAATATTGACAAAAATTATACGAAATTGAACATAAGACACGATACACTGACACGTCACACTTACACTGACACGAGCTTGACATGTGACACCAACACTACCCCGTGTCACAATGTTGACTTGACACGTGAATAACTTTTTTAAAATAAAAATTAAAAAAACTACGGAGTGATACGTGATGGTCATAACTTACCTTTCGTTAATAATTTACGAAGTCTAAAAAATAACTAAATATACTATAATTTACAAAAATGATGACATTTTCAAAAATTTCATAAATAAGATCAAAGTGAACAAATAATCATAAAAAAATAACTATATGAGATATAATTTTATTTAGATGATAATATTAAAATTTTGACCCTCTCACCTAAGGATGTCAAAAAAAATCATACTCGCAGGTATTCGCGGATAAAACCCGCAACGGGTAGGAAATTGATACCTACGGATAACGGAATTTTTAATACTTGCATGTTAACGGGGCGGATACATGTATCATAGTACCTGTACCCGTGGATACCCGTATTTGCTATACTATAATTTAAATTTAAAAAAAAAACATGATTAAAATATTAACATATTGATTTTGAATGAGTTATTTTTTTATCAATTAGTTTTAAAAAAAAATCATTTCTTTGTAATTGTCATTCCACACTATTTAAATGGGTTATTTTGACTTTGTTTAAAAATTATGAATGTTATGTACTGTATTTTATTTGAATTTACGATTAAAATATATTATTAAATATTTATTTTTATTTTTTTCTAAATGCATGCGGGTACCCGTGGATATGAATACGGGTATTGGACAGATATTTATCCAACGGGAAGGGTACGGTATAACTATTACTCGTACTCTACCCGTCCCGTTGACATCCCTACTCTCACCTCATTTCAATTAAATTTAAGAAACAAGAAAATTAAATGAAATTTAGAAAATACCTGTTTTTGTATCGATATAATATAATTTCAAAGGAGAGACAAAATTTTAATATTATTATCACGTGTTTCTTTCATGGAATTTAATGATGATTAAAAAGGTTAAAGAAATATTATATTATTTATGAATAGGGATGACAATTCGGGGCGGGTCAGGCTGGCCCGTAAGCCCACACAAAAAATGCGGGACAGACTAAGATGTTGAACCCACTAGCCCGCAATGACCCGTCTCGCATAGGCTCGCAGCCCGCGCGGGCTAAAGGTGGGACGGTGCGAGTTGACCCATTGGCCTACTTACAAAATTGTATATTTTCATCTTTTTTAGTTCTCACATCATTCATCATGTTGTTTATTTAAGTTCCTTTTATTATTGTTATTATTATTATTATTATATTTATGTATAATTATTGTATATAAGATAATGATTTTAGTTCTTGAATATAGAATATCTTTTTATGCATTTTTAGGTACATGTCTTATAAGGTGATATGTTGATATTGTATTTTAGCGATAATCTTCGTTATTATATTTTTTGTCTTTGATTAGATAAATTAATTAAAATTATTTCGATAAAAAATAATATAAATTATTATAAAAAGATAAAAAAAATATTTTGCTGAAAAAAAGAATCGTTCATCACAAATGCTATCCCTTACGAAGAATGGAAACGTGTGTGCATATGTGTATCCATGTGGCTTTATTATATTAAGATAAATTATTAAAGATTATTGTATCATTTAAAAGGAAGAAATACTAAATAGTGATAAATACTTATAAGCGAGAAACTTGAATATCATAATAACCGATTAATTAATGTTTTTATTTAAATATAATATCAAGATGGTTCATGGTTCACTGATATTGATTTTTTTCAATAATTTCTTAAGAAAAATCTAATAATAATATCATAATGGATCGTTTATTGGGTAATCGGCAAGTATAATTTACAAAACAAATTATCAAAAGTGATGACAGAGAAATGAGCAAAATATTTTTGAATTTGAATTTCTTTTACAAATTTAAGTGAAACTTTCAAAAATTATTAAAGTTAGATTATTTAATTGAAAAAAGTACTTAAGTTAATGAAATAATATGGAAATTTTGAGAGATATATCAGAAAATTTTGACATAAAAAATAAAAGACTATTTTATATTGAATTTTTTAAAATAATGTATTCATTTAATTTTTACTTTATTATTTTTACCTAATGAATAAATTTTGAACCCAACCTTGGTGGTTGGTAATTGTAACAAAAAACATCAGAAGAAAATGAAATCAAACAAAATAAAATAAGTTAATGTGACTATCGAAAGTGATTGCACGAATTGGAATTGGCGATAAGGACAAAAAAAATTGATAGTGATGAAGTAGAATACGTGTCTTGAAGTGGTGAAAAGGAATCAATATTTTTAAGAGAGAAACAAAAGACACGGTCCACTATGTTCTGCAACGTCCTTGGCCAAATATACAAAAAGAGAGGACATAGAAAAAACTATTCAGTATATTTTTATTTAATCACATGTTTTTTGTATTTATGTTATTACTAATATTTAACCATCTATATTTACCGAAGGTGTGTTTTTATAGATCAATAAAGGTTTTTCTTTCGATGAACTGTTTGTAAAGTTGTTCTAGTTACATTTGTATCCTAATTTTGGTGTTAAAGTTTTTATTTGACCCTAATATTCATTTTAATTATTTAATTTTGTATTTTTTTAACTAAATTATAATTTCGTTAATGTCAATTTAATTAAAAAATTTAGTTGAATCATTTTAATAAAAATTTTGAAAAATAAAATAAATTGAAAACAAATATTATGATCAAACAAGTAAGAATTTTAATTTTAAATTTTTTATTTTTTAAGAGATTCAAAATGGATCAAAGCAATTCAACTCAGAATCCTATTATTCCTAGTTTCAAGTAAACAAAATATGAAGAAGGAGTTAAAGTTGACAACACTTATTTCAAACAAATTGTGGGATGTTTGAATAATATTTTAAATAATTTTATTTTAATAATATTTTAAATAATTATATTCTATTTAACAATTGAATTTAAGAATTATATTCAATTTATAATTGAATTTCAAAAGTAATTAATAATATTGTCAATTTTAAAAATTAAATTGTTATATTTTAATAAAAATTGAGACTAAATTAAATAAAAATAACGAGTATATGGACTTAATTGAAAAAAAAAAACGAATATAGGGACTAAATTGAAAAAAAAAATTAACGAATATTTGTACTAAATTGAACAAAAAGAAATAATACAACCACAAACTAACACGTGACACTAACATTAACAAGTGACACAATTATGACTTGACATGGACAATTTTTTTGAAATTAAGAAAAAGATTATATGAAAAAAAAAACAGGAGTTGACACGTGGCATATACTATTAAAAAACGTTAACTATTTAAACACCATTATTCAAAAGGACCAATTTGACAAAAATGAGGACCTAATTGAACATAAAACAAAAATGATGACCAAATTGAATAAAAATAACAAAAATAGGGACCAAATGTATATTTAAGAAAAAAAATGAAATTACTCCCAAAATGATCCCAACTTTTGCTTCTAATGATTAAAAAAATAAAATAAAGCAAGAATTAAAATATTTTCTCGAATTATGTTAGCATCCTAATTTTCTAAAACTTTCACACAAAATTCTCGTTTATTTTAAATTATCATTAGTCTTTTCATTACATATGTATTCTTTATTTTTTTAAAGTTTATAGAACATTACATTTTCGCGTCTGATAAGAAATGTCATTCCAAAGGTGAAAAAAAGAACAGAAGTATAAATTTAATTTGAAAAAATTGTCCAAAAAATTATTGTAATTTATTATTTTAAAATTATATATTTTCTCTTTTTTCACTACCAAATACCTTATTCTTAATTCTATCTTTACCGATGCACTTTCGCTTCTAAGCGAAGCATGAACATTTCTCTTAGACTTTTGGTCCAGGAGAATATTGGGCCATTATGTAAAGATTGAGGGGCTTTCTCCATGTACCCCCAATCCTTTCTCCTTTACCCCTAAAACCCTTCATATCGAGGTATGTAAGATAATTAAAAAAAAGTTACTATGAGTTGGTTCGTTGTCTTTTAACTGCAACCTGCATCTCCAAACTTCTCACTTTCAAAATATAATCTTTGTCTCTTCCTTCTTTCATCTTGCAATGAACGGTGTTTTTCATTGTAACGTTTTACTGTGGTGGCTGATTTTTTTGGTGTGGTCCCTAGAGTTTTTGGTGTGGTCTCTCTTTTTGAATCTTCTGTGGTCATTTGCACTCATGTCTCTTCTCTCTTCCTTCATCCTCATCGTATACGAGTTTCTTAATTTCTTTTTTGGCGTTAGCATGTATATTTTTTAATGTTTTGTAATGCATATACATGTTTTTGGTTGTTTGTTGATATAAGGTGTTCAGTGTTTATTCATTCGTTGGCTCGAAAGCGGTTGAAAAAATAAATAACTTGATTAAATATCGAATATGGACCTCCGATTCATAAAAGAATTATAAAAAATGTACCGGAAGTCGACATTTGATAATGCTCAAAATCAGATGTCAAGATCAGGTTTGCATAATTTACAAATATGGTCATTCGTAATGTAAAATAAAGAAAAACAGATGTTAACCAGTGAACCGAATGTTGACTTCCAGTTCACTTATTGGTGGTACATGAGAAAAAAACGGATGTCAACCCGAGGAATCAGATGTCGAGATCCGGTGTTGAAGGAAACCACAAATGTCAATCTTTGAATTGAATGTCGACATCCGGTTCATTTTATTTTGGGTTCTTTTTTTATAGTTACTGTGTATTTTGGCGTTGTGATTTTTTTTATGTCTTAAATGATTTTCTTAGTTTTATAAATATTCATTTATTTATTATAATTTTGTACATATTTTTACCGAAAGCATCGGGGTACATTGAGAATGAAAACGCATTACACCGGATGTATAGATCCGATGTTGATGAAAACCACATATGTCAATAAGTGAACCGAATGTCGACATCCGTAATGGTGCAATATTCGTAATGGAACAATTTCAATGCATGAAAACTAAAAAAAAATGCAAAATAGATATCGACATCCGCAATGCAATTGTTTGAATCGGATGTCGACATCCGTAATGATCCAATAAACCAACCACAAACGTAATGAAAACTCAAAAAATTGTGAATCGAATATCGACATCCACAATGCAATTGTCTGAACCGAATGTCGACATCCGCAATGTAATTGTTTGAACCGAATGTTGACATCCGTAATGATCCAATAAACCAGTCACACCCGTAATGAAAACTTAAAAAAATGTGAACCGGATGTCGACATCCACAATGTAATTGTTTGAACTAGATGTAGACATTCATAATGATCCAATAAACCATCCACATATGTAATAAAAACTCAAAAAAATGTGATCTAGATGTCAATATCTGCAATGCAATTGTTTGAACCGGATGTCGACATCCATAATAGTCCAAAATAAAATTCAAAACATATGAACTAGATGTCGACGTCCACAATTTAATTTCCTAAATTGAATGTTGACATCCATAATGGTCTTTTTCTGAATAAAAAAGTGGGAGAGAAAAGGGGTTGCTACCGCACAAAAGGGGCTATGTCAAATTAAAAATTTTGAGTTCACAAGTGTGTGCTATATTAAGTATAAGAGAGTGAAAATTTACTCTTTTACTTTTTTAACGTGAAAAACAAAGTAGAAATTAGTTAAACTTTTGGGAGTACAGGAGAAAAGATTGGGGTACAGGAAAAAGACCCCAAGATTGAGGACCATGACTTTAGAAAATTTTGGGTTTCTCCTTCACCTTCAAGCATTTATTTGGCACTTATAATTTTAAAATAATTTCAAAATCCGATAAAAGAAGAAAAGGGATTTGAAGAAGCCTACCCAATTTCTAAATTCATTTTCCTTTTTTTATCAGATATCAAAATTCGTTTACCTACATTAAAAAGTCATTTTAGGAATTTTTAAAAAATTTGTGAGTGTCGAAGAAATGCTTGGAGGAGGGGGAAGAAGTCCAACAATTTTTGGTTGAGACTTTTCTTTTGAATTATTACATGGGCTTGTTTTTTTTTTTTGTTTTGGATTACTACATGGACTTTTTTTTTTTTGGTTTATTTTTTTACATTCAACAATATTTTATTTTTATCGTACTGGTTATGATGTATTGATATTTCAACTTTAATACATGATTTAACAACATATTTTTAAGAATTATTATATATATATATATATTACTATATTATCCTATTATTTTTAAAATAAACATATTTATCGATTATGTGTTGTATCTGATACACATATTGTATTCATGCATCATAACTATCATAACTTGACGAGAACAGAAAATTATAACGGTCACTTACAAACATGAACATGATAATTTTTTTAATCTTATAATATAAGAATATTCTTTTATTCTCATATATATATATATATATATATATATATATTTTTTTTTTTCAAGTTTTGGATCTTATATTTTTTTTACAACTACAATTTATAACTTATACAAACAATTTAAATTTTTTTATCATCTTATTTATAAAAAAAAGCACATAATATGTACTTTTTCAATGAGAAAGTTATTTATCTAAACAAATTTCAATGTATGGTTTATTATGTTGAGTAGTGAATATGACTTCTTGTATAATGAGTTGTAAAATGTAAATCTTTCGACATCATAGAGACTTAATAAATTCCCATTTTTATAAGATTAGAGTAGTAATATCGATAACTAATTAATGGTATTTTTTTTTTACAAGAATCAAAATTAAAAACCCAAGCAATTATTTAACCAAAATAAAAATTATAAATTATCATCATGATACATAAACACATCAAAACATATATAGTACATTGACTGTTAAGGAGGAGAGTTTCGTATATTTCCCATTCTTATTGTTACATCATTTGGATATTAATTCATGGAAGTTCAAACTTAAGCAATTATATAGAACAAGAATCAGAAAGAAAGTGACAAAAACTCATAAAACAAAGAGAAAATCAAATACTAACTGGGAGGGAAGTAAGGAATGTTTCAATAAACTTATTCCTGAAACCTATCTCTTTAAGTGAAAATAAAATAAAATAAAGGAACTTTTTAATACATTAAAATGAATTTATATGTAAGTAAATTTGTGAAAGCTTTTTATATTAAAAATTTTAAATTTGAGTATAAATTAGTTTTATCTTATATAATAGTTTTCTTTTACTCATACATGAACAAAATCAATTCACTTTCTTTAATTTTTTTTTTCTTTCAAAAATATTTATATCGAAGTTTGTTCAAATATATCGGTCACTTTAATTTTCAAACTGTGAAATTTATAATTTTGTTTGGTTAAAAGTTCTAATTATATGAATATAATCTGACGACATGACATAAAATATTTTAATAAATTATTAAAAGTCTGTGATTCAATATTTTAAGTATGTGATTAAAAGTATGATACAAATTTGTTATGACATAAAATAGTTATTAATTTAAATCAATTTTTATATTTGGGGGACTAATATTTTATTGTATACTTGAACCCAACAACAAAAAAAATACTACTTATCTCTTAGAATGAATATATATTAAAATATCATTAATTGTTTTAGTCAATAATTGTCTTCTCTCTCATTAAATTCTTATTACAAAACAAATAATTCAAATGTAATGATATATGTTTTATAGACACGCATGTGCTAATCCTACTTTAATCGTGATCATTTCTAACTTTGATAAGTTTAAAATGTTGAATTGGTGGACACGTGTTCCCGCTTTTCTGTTGCTATCAAAAATCAATTTGTTTAAGGAATTAAGAATCACATATCTTCCCAATTATAATAAAATAGTTTAATCGCAATATTTATTTGTAAAATGTGATTAACTATTAATAATTATATTAATTATGGTCTATACGACTACTTTATTCATATTTACTTCAAAAATTATGCTTCAAAATGAACATTATGTTTTTGAATAATGTCAAAGGAAGATTTCTTTATTAACAGATAAAGACTAAACACTTTACTTTATAAGTAGAAAATAATAAAGAAAACCACAAAATTAATCAAAAAGTTACAAAATCCCTAATTGGAAAGTTACTTGTTGAATCTAACTTATTCATATGATTGTGTAACTTTTTTTAATTTGTTCTAACTTTTTCAAATGATTACATAACTCTTTGTCTCTTCAACCAGATTCCTTCAATATAACAATTATAATAACTTCACCTGTAAGACAAATTGCACATGCATCATTTGACCCGTACATTCTGCTTCTTTTTTTTCCGTTGAAACTTTTATTATTCATACAATATATATGAAACTTTTATTATTTATACACAATATTTTATAATATCATGTCCCTCCTCCACCACATTTATATTAATTCATCTCATGTTTTCCCCATCTCATCCTATCTTTCTTTTCACTATTTAAAAAAAAAAAAAAATTTTTTTTAAATATTTTTTTTTTTTTTAAAAAATTTAATTTTTTATATTTTTTTTT
>Ga0214545_1006462_pt1:0-10000 | contig 20387 bp, 4 predicted proteins | sample CNSS4metaG_FD_160064 | JGI IMG/M metagenome (GOLD analysis project Ga0214545, IMG submission 160064) | Root nodule microbial communities from cowpea collected in UCLA plant growth center, Los Angeles, California, USA - CNSS4 | ecosystem: Host-associated > Plants > Roots > Nodule | place...
TAATAATATATATTATATATATTATATATATATATATATCATGTTTTTGTTAAAATGAATTTAATCATAGTGAGACTATAATGTCCGAAAAAGTTCATTAATAAATAATTACAACATGATTATCAAAAATTAAAAAAACATATTGTTATTAATACAAAAATAATAACAGATTTATCATGCATGCATTCGTGGTGATTAAATTTGTTGTGAAAAGTGTTTAAATAATATAATTAGTTAATATATTATAAATTTGTTAACATTAATAACTTAGTAAGAAGAATATATTGTTTTCTTTTTTATAAATATTCAAAAGTGTTAATAATAAGGTCATTTTATAATTAACATAAATTTTGCTTTGAAAATAAATGCATTTCTCTTTGAATTAAATGATGTAATTAAGCTTCCAGCAATTATACTTATATTTCTTGAACATAACTGTACTAATTATACTAATTAAATAATATAATGTTTATGCTGCCTCATTATAACTGATCACAAATAATATGTATCAAATATTAACATTATCAAATAAATACTTGTATCATTTTTATTTAGAAAATTTAAATAAAATTTTGTCTAAATGTATTTTTCATTCACTGCGCATAAGAATCATGGTTTTAGTTCACATATTTTGGATTAAATTTTTTTAGTCCTTTGTCTTAGTGTATTTAGACATCTAATCTAAAAACACAATCATAGGTAAGCAACCGATCACAAAACATAAAAGATAAGTTTATTTATTTTTATAAAGTTCTATCGTATACTTCAATTGTAAAGATTATAATTAGCACAAATTTTAACAATTCATTCATATTTTCTAATAAATATAATTATTTAATCAGAATAAGAAACTGTTAAGAAATTGACACTATTTAAATTCACTTTTCAAAATAATATGTATTGGACCAAATACATATTAATATTTGCACCTATCATAGAAATTTCATGTAATGGATTCGAGCAAAAATAACTATGGTGGCTTCACCCGACTCACATTAATGATTAATTCTCTATAGCATCGTCAATATGGTTCTCTTTCAAACCAAAATCCTAGTATAAGAACCTATTTCAACTCTCATCAGCTAAACTTTAATCTCTCTATATGAATTTGTGAGTTTAACAAAGTTAGAATGACTTGAAATCGGTACTCTCACTCAGTACATAAACTAACACATGCATAATGAAGAACCTCACATTAGAATTACTTTCATATAAACTACAAATAAACATTAAAATCTTCATAAATCATAAAACACCCTCAATTTCCAATTTAAAAACCTTTTACAAAGTCCTCTTGTGTTCAAGCAAGAACGAGCGCTCAGTGTTAGCCCACTAGCGCCCAATGCCAGCAGACTAGTGCCCAGCACCAAGACCACTAGAGCTCATGTCAAGTGAGTGCCCAATAGTCCCTATAACATTTAACACCCTAAACCTTTGGAGCTCATTGCCAAGTGAGTGTCCAACGATGTTTGGGTTGTACCCAATGTCAGGAACCCCTAAAACTCACTATTTAGAGGGTACCCAACAATACTTAGGTAACACCCAACACCAAAAACCCTTGGAGTTCATCGTTAAAGGACACTCGACGATACTTAAGTTGCGTCCAATGCCATATCATATTTCCAATTGTTGTGTATCAAATGGCTTCAAAGATCTATCTAAGCAATGCATCCCTTCTTAAATCCTTAGATAAGTAACATTTGACTCAAAACATCCTCAGATAGTACCATTCAACCAATTTGATCACATCTCACCTACAATTCAGATTTTCTCACCAAGACAAACAATCACAAAGTCTCAATCAGATTTTACCATAGCAAAATACACACAACAGTTATCAACCAAAATAATTCATTGCATCACATATCACAATTTAACTAAGAAATCGTTTAATTCATCAAATTGCACAAATCACACATAGGTTTGGATATGAACAAAATAAAGATGTTAGGCTTCCTTACCATTAGAAGACCACTCTTTGACTTAAATATTAGATAAACAACATATAATTCAAATGTAAGGAAGGATAAGCAATAACACAAATTTATATTAGTTCACTTTAGTTTGAGCTACACTTAGCTCTTCAATACAAAATTGCAATAGGTTCCACTATAATCAAATTTTCTTTACTTTAAATTATGTTGTAAATTTAATTTATGGTTTTACATTAATTTTATTTATTTATTTATTTTTCCTTGAATTTGAATTATCTACTCTTTATTTTTTTATTCTTACTCGTTTTATTTATAATTATAATTTGCATGATAATGCCCTTACAAAATTATTTACTTTACTAAAAATTTAGAAAGGAACTTTACAAAGCATTTAGAATTTCAAGATACAATGTACACATAACAAAATATATATATATATATATATATATATATAGAGAGAGAGAGAGAGAGAGAGAAAGAAAGAATATGAATGTAAAACTGATGTGAATCCAACTGATAGAAGAAAAAAGAGGTGACATGGTTTTTAGTGAAGATCAATTGTCATAATTTCAACTCAAGAAAAGTAATAACACTTGTTGATTTAGAGTGGCCAACAAGCATGTTTTTGGCTGCACTAATTTTATTTTATTTTGTTGCAAATAAGTGCATGAATGAGATGTTACAATACTAAGAATGTAGACAACCAGTTGTGTAAGCGGTGGTAGGCTGAGTTTATTGCTTTTGGAAGACTTTTGGTTGCCACAATTTCATATAAAATAAATCATTAAGTAATGGGATCATTATTAGCTTAAGTGTGACCATTATTAGCTTAAGTGAGATGTAATTTAATTTAATAAATCCTTAGTAATTCAGATGGCTAAAACTTATATATAAGCTCGACTATTTTTTATCAATGAAACAAGTTGAGTTTTATTTAAAAAATTAGAGTTGATCTCTTTTATTTTATTGAGAGTAATTCTCCTAAGTTCTTGAGTGATTCAAGAACCTTTAGTTGTATCAAAAGACTTTCCCATTCTTAATGTGTTGCCTACCTTAGAAAGAATTACTATTTCCTTCCACGTTTCATATTCACCTTTTGCCTTTTCTTCACTCGAATTCAGAAAACCCAATTTTGTCCAGAATTATCTTGTGGCCATATCTCTCGTTCTACTCACCCAAATTAAGTGATTCTTAAGTCTAACTTAAAGTTCAGAACGTGAACTTTACCCTCGTTTTGGAATTACATCAATTCGAGTTCTATAGCTTGAGATATCAACGATTCTTAATGATTTTCCAACCTGGAATTTCAACAACTTGTCAATCCACCATCTCACTAATTTTCCAAATTCCCTACAAGGTTCTAACCCTAAAGATCCTAAATCAGCCCTTGTGTAAATGGGTTTACATCGTTTGGTATCAGAGCTTCGCCTATGGGATTGGAATAATAATGGAAATTACTTATAAGGTGTTTAGTCAAAGGCTGCCCATGTTTAGTTACATACGATTACGGAAGCGACAATAATGTTCTGAGCCAAAGATTGGTAGAGAAACTCCACTTACGAACTTTAATTTCTTTTAGATGTTACTCTTGTACTTGGGTATATATTTGTTTGGGTAAAGTCACAAGACAAAAATGTAACAATATATACACCAAACATTTTTTATTATCAATTTAAAGAATAAAGACAATCCACTTATGTCAATCACAAACATACAAAAATCACATAGATAACATATGCATATATACTTCAAAGGACATTCAACAAATGAAAAATCAATCAATGTCTTCTAGAAGACTCATATTCAATATGTCCTACCAAAACCTAAAATTTGATTTAATTCGCGGCATAAATCAACAAACAAATCTTAAAATAATGGATCAAGATAAGTTTATCCCAACCCAAGCCACACATCCACACATGATAGATTTGCAAAAAATCTCTCCAAAATTTCGCACCACATGATATCTTAATCTATGTGACTTAAATTATTAGTGAAGCAAAGAGATCTCTATTACAACATAGGTGTCTTTACTTATTATACAATTCAAACAATGGTTCACAAAACATCCCGTATTGGTGACTCCAAATTCACATAATGCTTATCATTATTAATAGGCATTTCCATAGAATATAACTCATTTAAAATAAATTAAACACTAATTAAATACACATATTAATACTCTATTTACATTTATTTAAAGATTCACATTATAAAAAGAGAAAAAAAAGTATCTTCATCGAAATATTTTTCGCTTGAGAAAATTTTCTTCATTCGAGAGAAAATCCACTTGAGAGCAAATGTTGAGTTTCTATTTTACTTTCACTTAAATGAACATCCTTCGTTTGTGAGAAAATATCAAAAACTCAACTTCATTGAGAAAAGCCAAATCTATTTTCAAATTTTTTTTCTTCAAAATTACTTTAACAAATACAACTTTCAAACAAACTCAAAGTTATCAATACAAACATAATTTGTTCATTTAAAATGAATATATATATATATATATATATATATATATATATATCCACATCAAACTCAAATTAATTTAGGAAAAACTATAGGAAACTAACTTTACTCATCCATACCGTATTCAAAACTCATTTGAAGAAACTATATACTTTAACATGCATAATCTAGCCAATATACCAACATCTCAACAAAAGTATCAAATTCAAAACATTTAAAAAAAAAATCCTCTATGATTAAAAACTCAAATAATATTCTCACTCAATTTTAAATATTTAAATTGTTTTCAAACCAAAACATAATCTTTGCATAAAAATCAAAACCTTATGAACAAGTCACCTTTAAATCCAAATCATATATCCTAAGGTTTCTATCCAAAACATAAATAATTATCCTTACCTATAATTTCTTGTTAAGTAATTCCTATCTAAAGCAATATAACTACTCAATTTAAAGACCTTGAGAAAAGTATCCAAAGAAAATAAAAATTTAATATAAGCTTAACTAAGTTGAGAATATCACTCTTTTACACTAACTCTACTAGTGACAAAATCATAAGAAAAATATACTATATATTAAATAATAATAAACTATTGATAATATAATCAATTAAATGAAAAATATAATAGGATGTATAAATTACTTTTAGTAATAATTATATTATTAAGTTTTTTAATATATGTTCTACATTATAATAAAAGAAAAATACTAAAATAATAAATAAATTTAATTTTTTACTAATATATGTAACAAATCCAAAAATAGAATGATTCTATCTCTAGAGTTCATACATATTGATATTAAGCAAACATGGTCAAACAAGCAAAATTTTATCTGATGTTAATCAGTGCATCGACAAATTCATCTAATATCTGATGTTAGACTCGTTTAATCAGTATATGGACACGCTCATCTAATGTGTATTGCTACATTCATCTAATGTGTATGGAAAAACTCATTTAATGTGTATTGCAAGACACGTCTAATCAAAGAATGGATAAAGTTGTCTAATATGTATTAATAAACTTGTATAATATGTGTATACATAAACTCGTTTAATGTATATTACTAGACTCATTTAATCCGTGTATGGAAAAAGTCATCTAATGTATGTCACAAGACTCGTTTAATCAGTGTATGGAGAGACTCACCTAATGCGTATTCTTAAACTCGTTAATTAATGCATGAAATGACTTGTTTTATTTTTTATACACAAAACACTTGTCTAATTAATGCATGGATAGACTCATCTAATGTGTATTACTAAACTCGTCTAATTAGAGTATGAACAGTCTCGTCTATACTGCAAGATTCATCTAATTGGTGAATAAACATATTTGTCTAATGTATATTAATAGACTCATCAAATTTGTTATGAAAAAGTTTCTCTAATGTATAATGTTATACTCATATAATCAATATATGAATGATTTATCTAATGTATATTACTCTCGACTGGTCTGACCAATTCATCGACAAGTCATCTAAACAAAGTATTCATAAACTTATCTGATCAATGTATGAAATGACTCATTAAATATCTTTTTGTTATACTCTTCTAATTAGTGTATCTACAGTTTCATATAATGTATATTGTTAAACTCGTGTAATATTTTTTGTTATATACTCGTCTAAGAAGTATATGGAAAAACTTGTTTAATGTGTATTCTTAAAATCGTCTAATCAATTCATCGACAAAATTTTCTAATATGTATTGCTATACTTGTTTCATAAGTATATGGACACACTCGTATAATGTGTAGACTTGTCTAATCATTGAACGAACAAACTTGTCTAATGTGTATTAATAGACTTGTCTAATTTGTGTATGAAAAGGCTCATCTAATGTATTTTTCTAAACTTATCTTATCAATGTATGGACAAACTGGTCTAGTGTTTGTTGATAGACTTGTCTAATCAGTGTATGGACAAACTGGTTTAATTTTTGTTGATAGACTCATCTAACTAGTGTGTGGACAGACTTGTATGGAATGTATGAAATAACTCATCTAATGATTTTTGTTAAACTCATTTAATTTGGTTATATACAAAGTTATCTAATTGGTGTTTGTTCAGATATGTGTAAAGTGTTTTGTAAGACTCATCTAATTAGTAAATGAAGAAACTTGTATTGTATTAATAGACTTGTCTAATTTGTGTATGAATAGACTTATCTAATGTATATTAATAAACTCATCTATTTAGAAACTAAAATAATAAGTTATTAGATATTAAATAATAGAGTTGAAATGTATTGTTATTTTTATTGTAAATCAGTTTTAAAAAAATCAAATGTATAAAAGAGTAAAATAATATTTTAGAGAAACAATTATTCATATGGCAATGTAAATGATAAAAAAATAAAATGGAAAATGGAAAAAGTTAGTATAAAAATATTCTAATTTAAATATAAGATATTCTTTAATAATTTATTAAATGACCAATTAATTAAAAGTTATAAAAGAATAAAATTAAGAATAAAAAAATAGTATAGCAAATTAGTTTAAAAATAAAATAAATGGATAAAAAGGTAAAATAAGTTTTATACACATTTGGCAGAAAAATAAATATAAATAAATTAAATTAAATAAATAAATAAAAAGTAAAATAACTTCTATGGATATATGACAGCAAAATAAATATAAATGAATATAAATAAAAAAAATAAAAAATATCAAATGATTAAAAAACTAAGTTTTAAAACACTTGTCAATAAATTAAATAAATTATAAAATAAATTTTCTAATATCTTCTTTTTATATATTATAGTAGATAATAATTAAATCACCCTCAATTTTTTTTTCTCATGAACTTTCTTCTTAATCCAAATAATCTCATTTTTTTACTCTATTCCTTTCTTTCTCTCTTTTTTCTTTTACTTCCTTATTTTTCTACCATGTTTTATATAAACAAAGCTAAATTCAAGGAAGTCAACATAACTATGATAACAAGATATTGTAAACATGTGTATCCGACTCTAACAATAATAAAAGCTTGACAAATCTAACCTTTTATTTTTTATTTTCTAAACTGATTGTTAATGCTCTATTAGGATTAATTAATTAATTTATTAGTAGCATTAAATTATTTTCTATCCTAAGAGTACAGAGTTGAATAAACTGCCATTTATAATCACTGTTTTCAATTGGCTAATACAGCAGCAGACAAGAAGTGGACCCCTCGAAACTCTGGGAAAAATTAGGTTATTTCAGAAGTTTTTTTATTTATGGAAATGCCCCTGTGGCCACATCAAATTACAACCAGACCTAGAAAAAAACAATACTAAGTGGACCCCTGCAATCTATATGATTTTAATTTTATTTTTTAGATCATTTTTTAAAATATTAATGACAATGAGAGCATTTTTATAATTATAATTAATTTCATAAACAAAGAAATTGTTCCACACATGGGTGCTTTTATGGTTGAACCATCTTCATTACAATGTTTAATTGCCCTTTATGGCACCCAACCCAAATAATAATTCAAAATCAATTACCACCATCACAATTAAACTTTTTTTTCCTTTAAAAAAAACTTTTTTTTTTTCATTTCAATGTTCTTAATGCAATTTTGGATCACTCTTACCTAAACCAGTTTTATTCAAACAAGATCATGTTACTAAATTGTTGTTAATACTAAATTTGTGAAATGGGAATGGAATGAAATTGTTGATTGGATCAAAATTTATGAAAAGATTATTAGATGTTAAATTAATTGAATGTCAAATCCAATAATACCCTCCACCAAACAAATACTCTATTTATGTCTTTCTTTTTCCGTTATTATTAATCTTTCAACTCACTTTTTCATAACTATTTTTCTTTTAATTTTGACTAATCAATTTAGTAAAATGTCTCTTTCCAATTACAACCTTTTCATTTTCACAAGACATTTCAAATAGATTTTATAAAAAGTAAGATTTGAGTTCTATTTTAAGATAAATTTTAAATAAATTAAAATTAAAAAATTATGAAAAAAATAGTTTTTTTTTTATCTTTTGTTTTATTTTATTTAAATTCTTATCAGAATCATTTTCAGATTTTATAAAAAAATTGACTCTTGTTAGTCTGACGGATTTCTTTTATTTTTTTCTAATGAAGTTCTTTTAAAGAGAAAGATACTGTTGGAACAAAGATTAATAATTGATGTGGATTACCTCGATCTTTATTAGATTTCTCTAATGTTAAGAGAATTTTAAACTTGTTAGAGTATTTTTTTAATTAAAAACTTTATTAAGAAACTACCACAATCTTATATTTAAATTCAAAATCATGTTAAAATTAATGTTACATATGTTATCAATTATTTCCCCCACTTTAAAATAATTGTTCTAGTTTTTTTATACTTTAAAACAGTTGCTATAGTTTAAAATTATGAAAAATTTTAAAATTATTTAATATTATAAGATTTTAAATATATTAAACAAGTTACTCTCTTTTTAGTACATTAATGTATTCGTTGATTTAAACCAATAAAAGTACTAAAAAGTTAGATACAAAATATTGGTACATTTTATTAAATATTTAAAAAATATTTAAATTATGATGATTATAAAACGGGAATTACTTTGTGAATTATCATTTATGATTTAATTTAATTTTTAGTAATTTTTCTATAATATTTATGCCATAAATCCCACTTGTTTATTAAATTGTAAATTTAAGTGAGTTTAAAAATATAACTTCAGTGAATGAATAAATAAAAATAGAAGTTTCTGTTTGAAAAAGATTATTAAAAGATTACAGTTTGAAGAAGTCTAACGTCTACAATTATTTTTTATACTTTCTAACGTTATCAATTGTTCAATTTGTTAATTATTAGTTCGTATAATTAGTTTAACGTATTTCTAATAAAAAAATTTGTACCATGCAGCTTTTTCTTTTTTCTTTTGTTAGTAATATAAAAAAAACACCTTACACAATAAAAAAAACATATATCAAAATTTGACCCCAACTTCATGCATAATATCTTCTGGAAAAGGTTTTTCTCTAAAATATGTTATAGATGAGAAATAATTTTTATGAGTAATATTCAAATTTTTTATTCATTAAAAAAAACTTTAGTATAAATAGAAATAAGTTAAATTGAGTTTTATTGTATAAAAACTATTATTTATCTAAGAAGTAAATGCTTTCATTCTTGTAATACTTTTATATTATTTTAACCCAAGTAAGCTCATACTTTTTCTCTCTTTATAGTTGTTTAGAAATTTTGGTTACATGTATGGTTTTTTTGAGTTGCATGTGTTATTTAAGAGCTCCAGATGGTGAATCTCTATTCAATTAGAATTGTTGGGGTATGATAAGATGATTGATCTAAGTTTTCCTGGTGCAAATTTTTCTTCCTTTATACAGGAGAAAGAAGATATTTTGTGGTCTACCTCTATAGTTGAATTGTATGTGATGATTGTTTTGCCTATGAGTGATAATTATGAATAATGAGATTTCTTGTTGACAACTGAGGTTAAAGATCTATAATTGTAATTGATGATATGTATGAGTAAAATTATATTAGTTAGAATCAATTAGCCTCCAAATTACCATTTTGAACTGATATTGATATGTTTTGGCTTGTGATAAGAAGAAAATTACCTT
>Ga0214545_1006462_pt1:15000-20387 | contig 20387 bp, 4 predicted proteins | sample CNSS4metaG_FD_160064 | JGI IMG/M metagenome (GOLD analysis project Ga0214545, IMG submission 160064) | Root nodule microbial communities from cowpea collected in UCLA plant growth center, Los Angeles, California, USA - CNSS4 | ecosystem: Host-associated > Plants > Roots > Nodule...
TTTAAAAATGAAAGAATATAGTCCTTTTTAATCCAACTACATTGACTTTTTTTAACATGTTGAATGTGTTTCATGTTAATATTGGAGTTGTTTACGCCGTTTGACACATTCTCGACTCAATATTTACTGAGAAATGCGTTCGAAACCTAAAAAATAGTTAACAAAATTCGGTTAAAAAATTATATTCATTCATTTTTAAAGTTTAGGGACCAAAATTTATCAAAGTTTCAGCCATTGACAAATTTCAATTTTGGGTCAAACTTCATGGACTAAAAATATACTTAACCCTTAATATATTATATACCCTTTATATTTCTTGAGAAAAATTGTTAATAAAATGAAGTTGTACTCTCCTAGACAGAGGATGTCTCCAATTAGCTGAGGTCGCACCTAAACACCACTTTATAGTGAATGTTACGAGGAATGTCACAATAAAGCCGTGATTATACTTAAAGTTCACTTAATAGTGAAGGTTATAAGGATGTCGCCACAAAGCTGAAATCACTGTAAGAAGCCAAGTGATGAATCTAAGATATATAAAGATGTTTCCAGAAGGCCGAAGAACATTTTAGAATGACGAGATACGAGGGAATATAGGAAAATCTTAATAAAGTGTTATCTCTCCCATATTTGGCAAATATAAGTCAGATTAGGGGATATTATCATTATTTACAATTTATTATCTTTTAATTAGATTATTTATATGTGATTATGTATATATTTGAAAATTGTAACCGATTTGCCTATAAATAAGAATGTCACTCCTACGATCAAAGGGAATAACTATTTTGGCTTAAGTGTTATTTGCAAAAGTTGAAATATTTTTTACTTTTTGTCTTTAATTTAAGATTCATCCACACCTTTACCAGAACAAAAGTGTTAATACATTGTGGTTAAGTAAGTGATTTGAAAGTAAAGTCACGATTAAGTAGGATATTTCTATATGTTCTTCTTCCTAAAATTCTATATATTTTTTTTCCAAACAAAATTGAGTATTAACACGTCCCAAGAATACATGTATTGTTTCTTTTCTCTCAATTTATCTTTTTTATCAAAGTGTTCTTTTCCTTCTCCCTTTTTTCCATTTGTTTGTTTTTGTTAGGTTTAAGAGGATGGGGTATTATTGGGGAGATACAACACCAATGAGATCTGAGCCTAACCACATAAGACACTGACACCACTCTCAACCCAAAACCTTAAGGCAATGGGTTTATGGGTCTTTATTCTTATATAGTGCTCCACTTTCTCATTTCTAACCAATGTGGAACTTAGAATCACACTTGGATTCCTAACAATCTCCCCCTCAAGGGTGAGTCCCTTCAACCACATTGGTACACTCCTCCTCTAGCGGAAGCATTCCCAACCACGAGTACTCCTTTACTGTACCGCCGTTCTTCTTAACGGGACACGCTTACCTGAAACCCTTGCCAGGAAGACTTTCGATACTAGGACCATACTGCACTCGTCTGAGCCGATTTTAACCATCGGCTCTGATACCACTTGTTAGGTTTAAGAGGAGGGGGTATCACTGGGGAGATACAACACCAATGAGATCTGAGCCTAACCACATAAGACACTGACACCACTCTCAACCCAAAACCTTAAGGCAATGGGTTTATGGGTCTTTATTCTTATATAGTGCTCCACTTTCTCATTTCTAGCCAATGTGGAACTTAAAATCACACTTGGATTCCTAACAATCTCTCCCTCAAGGGTGAGTCCCTTCAACCACATTGGTACAAGATGGGGAAAACAACAACAAACAATATACCAGAGAATGCAGCGGATATAATTTCCCCTAAATTGCAAGAATCTATGAGGAGAAATAATCAAAGAGCAGCAATAATAAATCACCAAAAGCACAAATAAAGGCACCAAGACTTTTAACGTGGAAAACCCCTCAAATCAAGGGTAAAAACCACGAGTCGTCCAGACCAAAGAAATAGCTCCACTAGAAATTAATATCTCCCAACTCAGACCACGTATCAAAGATCTGACCAGTCAGAATGAAGAGCAATGAGTTCCGAACCTGCTGTAAAAATTTCAGCCCGATCCAACGGTGAACGAATCCGCAGCGCCGATTCTACTATGACAGCTCTGTGAAAAATGTGAACAGAATTTTCCCTCTACCTCTCCCTCTATGTGTTAAGGTTTTCAGTGTATTCTGACTCTATTGTTCTATCTCTCTTTATTTTATAGTCTCTTCTCCACTAAGTTAAATGAGACATGGGCTTCTCAAGTTTTGGACCTTTTCTCCACATAGGAAAGGAGCCCAATACCCAACAATTTTTATGTTCTTTTTAAAATTTGTCATTATTTATTCATTCATAACGTTCTTTTAATTTTAAAAAATTGGATAATTTAGAAAAAAAATTAAAAACAAATAAATTAACAAAATTTTAAAAAAATGCAATTTTTTTATTTAAAAGATTCCAGTATTATGTAACTTTCGTATTTACCAATTGCACAATATTTACCTCTACACATTTTATAGTCACATTATTTATAATATCAATAATTAATGTTAAGTAATCGTTTAAATGTCAAATTAGTAGTTTAATAAAAAAAATTAACAGTTAACTAATAATCGATCAAAATAGTTAAATCTTTAAAATGTGAAGAGTAAATTTAATACATACAATTGTGGAACTATCATATTAAAAATGAATTTAAACCAGTATGTAACAATAATAAAGAATTCAATTATACTTAAATCTAATTATTAATTTATATTTAATCATACAACTAAAATTAAATTATCATTAATTGATGTATTGAAGAAAAGATTTGAAAATCACATCTCATCACTCAATTTGCAAATTGCACTCCAAAAATAATCAAAACCTTGGCACGCGTTGGAAACTAATGTTGTAAAGTATTTCAATACTGTCTCTCTCCGCATTTATTGGAAGTAATTAGAATAAGTTTCGGCATCACAAGGACCAAGTGACATGATTTTTTTATGACGGATGTGTTGTTGTGGTAACACTCTTCCAAACACGACATCCATAGTTCTACAACAAAATATGTTATTTGTTATATTTAGAAACGGTTTAATAGTTTTATTTTGATATTGTTTTACTTTTATTTTATAATTTTTAATATTTTTATTTTGGTATCAGTTTTCAAATATTAAGTTAATATAACTTTTTTTATAGAATAATACAGTAGAACCTAAACAAGTAATATTGATTTTAAATTTGCTTATTTATAAAAATTCAACTATAAATAAATCTTATTTTAATTGAATTTCATTTTACAAAAATCATAATCTTCTAAAAACTTTTTTCTAAAGTTTCTTCTATCTTCTCTCTATCTATTTGAGACCATCTTTTATCTATTTGATAATCAAAGATTACCAATTGATTCACGACGAAGAGAGAATCTTAAATAGAATAATATCACTTTTTGCTCTATTTTTGAGTTAGTTTATCATTTTTAGGTACATGTGATTCAATTACCCATGCATGTGATTCAACATAATTCAAAGTGTGTATCTCTTTAATTGTGATCGTTATAATATGCTTAGATTTATAACTTGATATCTATGTAGGTAGTTAAAGCATCTTGTGAGAACTAGAACTTTACGAATAACCTATAGTCAAGGGTTTTTCTATACTAGGTAAGGGAAACTAGTATCTATTGCTGATTTAATCTTGTTTGAATAGTGAACTATGATATGTGAAGTTATAAATTTGCATGTAAATTGAATTGGTAGATTGTTGATTGAATGTTGAATTGATGGGTAGATAACAAGTTAAAGTGGTGAAATTGTGAAATGGATTTGGCTATAATAGGAAATTCAATTTTCTTTGTCTGATAATTAGTTTTAAACTATAACATGTCATTTCCTGCAAAAGGAAAGATGAAATCATTTAGATAGGCAAATTGGATAACCTAGTTTAGAGAAATCAAGAATTGTTTTATGTTGTAGCGCTATAGTTGGGTGCCAAATTAAATTCAAAGTTAGCGAGTTGTAGTAGAGGTAGCACTAGGTGCCACTCCAAAAATGTTGGGCACTCCCTAGATAGTGAGCTCTAGTGGTCTAGGTCGTTGGGCACCACATTGCGAATGATGGGCACTCACTTGATTGTGAGCCTCATAAGGTTTTGGAATTGAGCACTGGGAGCTTACTATTGAACGCCTCTTAGGATTTTAAGTCCACAAGTTCCAAGTGCTTTTGGTGCTTGACGGTGGGAAGGGTTCATTGGGCATTACAATCTTTTATATATCCAACTTCATTTTTATCTCTTTCATGTGGTTATTAGAAGAAAATGGATGAATTATATGTAAAAAGAAAGAATTATGAAATGTGTGAATGTTATAAATACTTTGATTTAGGTGTACTTCACTTTGGTTTTATATGTATGATGTGGAATGAGAGGGCAATGATTCCTAAGGTGAGAATGCTACTATGTTTGATGAAGTAGGAATTGTATTGACGATAGAGTTGAAGTAAAATTATCCTAATTTGATTAAATATTGGACTCATGTAGAGGAAGATATTTAGGGCAAGAATTGAAGGAAATCCTCATTTGTACATTTGGCAACAAGAATCCAATTTACATATGTGGATTTACCTTCTCATACTCCTTGGAAGGGGACGTGGCCCTACCATGATATAGTTATAACCTTTGAGAGATAGGAATGAGTATAACTGGTGCATGGTCTTAGATTCTACTGAATATACTAGGTCCTTCGGAGGTCGTGTCAGATGTATGTTTTTTGTGTGGAAGTTCCATGAAGGTCTTTGAGAATGTGACATTCTTTTAATTGTAATTATTGAATGTGATAAGTGAATTGGAAATAAGGTATAGGATTGAAAAACTTAATATTTTAGATTAGTAAGTATATTTTAAATTATTTTACCTTACCCTATGTGTTTATGTTGTCATGTTGGTATCCGTCTGCTATGACCGTGTATTTCATGAGAGCAAAGGATAACGCAGGTAGTGGAAAGGAGCAACATTGAGGCTGCCAAGGGGAACTTGTACAAATATAGTATATAGGGATATAACAATTATATACTAGTCAAATCCTTCATCTCTTTTGAAATATTTTTTAAGTACTCTTTTCAAATTGGATGACTGTACATGATTATACTATACAACCTATCTATAAGTTTTTGATTAAAATTATGCAATAATCCTTTTGATAATATTTGTATGCTATTTTGGATTGTTACAAACACTATTACAATAATAAGTCTTGAGAAAGGTAAACCCCTTTAAACATATTCATATTGACATCAATTATGCATACCAAAGAAGAAGAAAATGTGAGTTGAAAAAGGCTAATTATCATAAAAGATTGAAAAATTGAAAGCAAAACTTATGCTCAAATACAAGGATATATATATATATATATATATATATATATATATATAT
>Ga0214545_1006467_pt1 | contig 20383 bp, 17 predicted proteins | sample CNSS4metaG_FD_160064 | JGI IMG/M metagenome (GOLD analysis project Ga0214545, IMG submission 160064) | Root nodule microbial communities from cowpea collected in UCLA plant growth center, Los Angeles, California, USA - CNSS4 | ecosystem: Host-associated > Plants > Roots > Nodule | place: USA...
TTTGTAGGTGTTAATGATTTAAATTACAATACTATTATATATTTATACATTTAAAATATATAATCTAAAAAATTAATCTTTTTAATTATTTTTATTTTATTTTATTTTTTTAAAACGGGCCAACGGGGCAGGAGGGGCTGGCCCGTACTTTGGTCCGTCAAGTTGACGGGCTAGACGGGACGGGCCAGAACGGACTGACGGGTTGAAATTTTCAACCCAGTCCGTTCCTTTTAGCACGGGCTACGGGCTGGCTCGTTGGGCCCAGCCCGTTTTGCCACCCCTATCTATCATGCCATTTATTTGTGAAGGGTTTATTAGAGGAAGGAAAAGGAAAGGAGTATGAGTTTCCTTGGAACTCCCACACCGGAGCTAGAGGCTCAGATCTAGCTCTTCAATTATATATAAAAGATAATATTTAATTATATTCAAATAAATAAAATCTATCATGACATATAAAATCTGTGAATACAATCTCATCATAGGGATATGGATTTAATTATCATATTCAACTATGAAATTTAACTCTCATATTCTCTATACTCATTATTATTATAACAGTTTTTGTAATGAATATCATCTTCATTTCCCTTTAAAACCTAAAGCTCTCCAATTTCGACCCTTAAAACCTCATTCGATAAAAACAAAATTATCGGATTCAAACCTACTTTACAAAAATCATCTTGACAAACTATGAAAACCAAAAAGATAAATAACACTTTCAGTATGATTGCCAAATAAGCTATTTTATTTTCTAATATTTGTAAAAACTTCAACATCGAACTCAAACCTACTTATTTCGAAAGAAAAAAAAATGTATAATATTATTTATTTATTTTTATTTCATGATAAGGGATGAGCAAGGTATACTTTAAATGTAAGGCCCAATAAAATCCTTTACTCATTTCTGCTCCCTTATTTTAAGGGCTGCTTTACAACAGTTGGGCCTAAAGACTGGGCCATAGGATAAAAACCATTTCGTGTTGTCCTAATTCACACTTCTACTCATTTTCAGAAACCTAGAACTGTTGTCGTCTCCCTCCGCTGTCGTAAAGAGCTCTGTTAGGGTTTTGCTTTAGGCCTTCTTCGAACTAACTCACACCAACTCTTATTCCACGTAAGTCGCTCCTCAGCCCATGTTCCCTCCTTGCATGGTCTATGTTCCTTGTTTACAGTTAGGGTTTGGTGATGACTCACCCTTTTCTCTGTTTTACCGTTCATTCCAGCTTGTTGACCACCCTAGGAACAGTTTTGCTCACTGTGTGCATGTCGGAGCGTTCCGCTAGCTTATTTTCCAGGTAGGGAAGCTATGGCTTAATCATATACTCTGTTTTCCATGATTGTTTGGCTGTATTTCGAGTTTATGTTGATTGGTGCGAGGTATGTTAACTGTGGACGCATGAATATGTTGTATTGGCTTGGTGTGGGTGGCTGTTGCAGGAAAACAGTGGCGAGACCTGATAATCTCGCCAAAGCGAGCCAGTCTCGCCTATGTGAGACGAACAGGGACTCGCCCAAAGCCTTTTAAGCGAAAGGTCGCCCAGGCGACCCGCTCAATTTTTTAGTGAGTGAACATCTCGCCCAGGCGAGAGAGGTCTCACCTAAGCGAGATCCTGCGTTGGTTTCCTGATGTTTTTTTTAGCCCTCGCCTAGGCGAAGGGGGCTCGCCTGAGCGAGCACGTCTCGCCTGAGCGAGCACGTCTCGCCTGAGCGAGACCCTTCAGCCTGAGCGAGGGGCTGGGCGAGACAATGCGTTGTTTGGATGCTTGTTTGTTCTTGGATGATTGGTATTTGTTTGGGTATGAATGTTATGATGAGTAACATGTATATAATGGAGTGTTATGTATGCGTGGCATGATTCATGGATTGTAGATGATGGGTTTGGTGTGAAAATTGGCATGTGAACTAAATGAGATGGGTATTATTAAAGTGGCATGATAACGAGATGAGTTGAATCCTATGCATGGATGGGTTATGATGAGTTGGAATGAGTTGGACCTGGAAACGTGAAAGGTATTGGCTTTAAAGGTTGACATAATGAATATATCCTTGCATGGCGAATACTATTTGACTGTGTGATCATGTTTTGTTTGTGTCAGTGCATAATTCCTTGGGGTCTCTAGGTGAGACTTTTAGGGTCGCACTTCAGTGGTCGGGACGTAATTCCATGGCCCCTGTTAGTGGGTGTCCATGGTGGTGCCCCATCTGTATAACTAGGTAAGGGTTCAAGGTAAGGTTGCATCCTGACACTCTAAGGAGTCAGTTAGTCTCACCTAAAGCGGATTGACTCCTGTGGTGAGAGTAGCAGGAGGTCTGGAATTCCCTAAGGGCTAACCTTGTGGTGAGGGAAATTGATTCATTATAACACTTGTAACACATAGTTCGGGGGTGAGCAGCTCGAGGGTGAGCAGAGGTATCCACCACAAGTGCAAGCATCCGCTGAATCCGACCAAGTTATATGTATCCGGATGAGTCGAGTCGAGTCGTAGTGTATTGCCTGATGAGTCATAACATGCTTGGTTGAATTGAGTGTATGATACTGTGAAATTATATCTGACTTGATGGATGAAATCTTTTGTGCTTTAGCTTACCCTACTTTTGTTGTTGTGTGTTCTGTTGTGTGGTACTCTCTTTTGCGATGATCATCAACTTGTTGGTGTGAGCAAATGCGAGGAACACCCGTGGGCAACAGGGTGGTGATAGTTCCGCTGCATAGTACGCGTAGACTGGATCTTATTTCTTGATGGGTTTTTCTTTAGGGCTTGGGCCCATGTATTATTTTCTGCTTAGTACTCTACTTTAACTGTTAGACCTTTCAAATGTTTCCTGTTGGCATCGTGGTGTGCCTAGTTTTGTAGGGGTGACGTTAAGACCCCATGACTGCGTTGTTATACTATCTGTGCGTAGCGTTTCTTTAATTACGTTTATAAATTAAATGGGACGTTACACTAAAACGTGTTTAATTTCTTTAACTCATTTATAATTTATATATGGGTTAAATATGTTTTTGGTCCCTCAGTGAATTTTGGAATTAGTTCTTCTTCGAAACTTTATACCAATTTAGTCATTCATCTTTATAAATGCATGAATTTAGTCCTTATTACCAAATTTTGGTAAGTTTATTTGACATTTTAAGCGCATTTTATGATAATATTTGATTTAACATTGAAGCGAAAATGTGTCAAACGGTGTAAGCAATTCAAATATTATCATCAAATGCGCTTGAAACGTCAGATAAACTTAATAAAATTTGGTTAAAAGAACTAAATTTACGTATTTTTAAAGATGAAAGACTAAATTAGTCAAAAGTTTTAAACAGGAACTAATTCCATATTTCACTGAAACTTGAGGGACAAAAACATATTCAATCCTTTATATTTTAACTTTGCTTTTGTTAATCATTTCAAAATTTATAATTGTGATAACAAAATGTCATTTTTTATTCTATTTATTTTAATTTGTTTTGAAATTAGTTTTTAACGATATCATACCAATACAATGAGATTCCCTCATTTACCATACTCATTTATATAATTATTTTCTCCATGTCTTCTTAACTTTCTTTTACAACCTTTTCATTTTAACTTCCATTTTTCAATGTATCTTACATAAAACAAACCCAAAAACAATTAAGTATATTTTAAAGAACTAATTTTTATAAATCTTAATTGTAACATTTATTAATGATGGACTTAAATTACCTTTTCAAGATTTAAAAAGAAAAAAAAAATTAAGGTTTGTTTTTCCTGGTGTCTAAAAGATTGATCGGTCAAAATGGGAATGTTTGCTTAGATTTAATAGGAAGATCAACATAGTTTTAGTCCGCTTATTAGGAAGTACTAAAGTTGAAAGCTTGTGTTGTTTTTGAATAGGTTAACTATGTTTTAAGTCTCCTAACTATGTTTTAAGTCTATGATAAATTTTGGGAATTTTGAATTTCTTATTAATTTGTTTGGTCGATTGAGTATTCACTACATTTAATTTTTTCAATTGAGTCTTCACTGTTAATTTTTTCTGTTAATTGGGTAATGTAACTGTTAAATTGTTGATGTGATTATCACTACTAAAAAAAATTCATATTTCCTACCAATTTTGTTTTAAATTTTTTTTTAGAAAATACTTATAAATTTTGTTATGAAAAGAAAATTTGCAAAAAATTGCTCCCAATTTTTTTTTGCAAAATATTTTGTATAAAACACTTTTCGCAACAAATTTTGTAGGGAATACTTACGAATTTTATAATTTTGTAGGAAATAATTACCCACAAATGAATTACCTGCCAATTTAGATCCTTAGAAAAAATAGCAGGAAAAAGTCTTTTCTTGCAAATTCTTTAACAAAAATTTACAAGAAAATTCTCATGTAATATGAGAATTTTTAGTAGTGTATTATCTCACCATGTCACCTTATCCAGTTGTTGCCACATGTCATTTTATTATTGGGTTAAATGTGTTTTTGGTCCTTGTACTATTTTGAAATTTTGGAAATGGTCCCTTCTGGAAACCTTGAACCATTTTGGTCCTCATGCTTTCAAAACTAATGGTTTCAGTCCCTATTTTTAAACGTCGTTAACAGTGTGGACATGTGGCAAACGACATTCCTATTAGGCTATTAATCTAATGACATGTATTACAAGTGTTGTTGAGACGCGTTTAATTTCATTTAATTTAAAATGGAAGTTGAAAAAAACCATGAAGGCCTTCGTGAATGTTTTAAAGGGGAAGAGTTTGGAAGAGGGCTTTGTCTTCTAATCTCAGGTGAATAAAAATTCAAATCTTGTGGTACATAGAAGAACGAACTGGTAAGAAGTTGTTCGTTAAAATAAGGTAGGAACTTTTGGGGATTAAGGTTTTCTACTATTTTAGGGTTTAACAATGAGGAGGAGTTCTGGATCGAAGTGTAATGCATTGTCATCGTTGTCATTTGCACAACCAGGGTTTTCGCATTTTAGACCAAAACTTTGTGGATGTGGCAAAAGATTATTGCTTCTTAAATCATCCATCACGAGGAACAATGGAATTTTTTTTGGAGATGTCGAAATTGGGCAGTAAGTGGTTGTTTGTGGTGTTTAGATTTGTTGTTTTTATTTTGCTAAATTAATTATTTTTCTTTGTAGAGTATAATGTTGGCACAAGCAAACTTAAAGCAAAGAATTGATAAAGCCATGTACTTGAAGATTATAGGTGTTTGATAAAGATTGATGAAGATGCACTTGAAGATTAAGTTTTAGTGTATTAAATCTGAAAATAACATGTTAAATGTAATGTTTTGTTGTTATATCATGTTGGTAAGCTATATGACATAGGTTAGATGTCTTGTGTGCCTTAGTGTGTCTCTTTTAATATGTTAAAATGGGTTTTAACAAGTTAAAAGACTTGTTGTATATAATTTCTGGTATGAATGCATGCAGTCAGTTGAATTATTTTTCAACTGATTGATTTCACTTAAGTCAAGTGAAATCAGCTGACTGTACGAAAAATTCAATTGATTATTTTCACTTAAACCAGACTATATAAGTTGTGTTTTTGCGAACAGAGGTGCGAATATGAGTTTTTGAGCACGAAACTTTGTCATTCTTCTTTGGAAAACTCTCTCTCTCTCTCTCTCTCTCTCTCTTTCTCTTGAATACACAACTGCAACTCGTGGTTTGAAGATCTTGGTTGATCTTGGAGGCTTTTGACTGGTGAGTAGCTTGAAAAACACATGTATGGTTGGCTAAGGACAACCACAATCAGGTCTGGGTATTCTTGTGCCTCTGGTTGGTTTGCCTGATGTGATTTCAGGTCTGTAAATGTGATTCTTGCAGGGTGTATGACTATATTTTTGTGAGTCAAAAATCTTGTGTGTTTCTTTGTTCAAAAGTGTAATCTTGGTGTGTGATTTGTAAAACTTTTGAATATAGTGGAAACCAGGCTTAGGTTGTCCTGGTAAACTAGATGTAGCTCTGTGATTGAGTGAACCAATATAAAAACAACTATGCAATTCTCTCTCCCTCGTATCACTCACTTTGAATCTCTTTAAAAACTCAAGAAAACCAAGCAATTCATTCTTTGGTGTGATTTAATGCATTCTTGTGTAATCTGAGGTTATATACTTGTTAAAAATATTGATTGGAACAAGTGTTGTATGTAAAAGATTGTTGTTTTAGTTAAATCTGCGAATTCTGCATTCTGCATAAATCTCCAGTATTTTAGCCGATTGATTTGTCTTTTTATTCGACTATTTCATAGCTCAAGAACAAATTAGTCTATTGTTTTATATTTTAATCGACTAAAAGTGTACTGGTATGTTGTTTTTACATCCTAACTTTCCAGTCTATTTGACTCAATTGAAAAGAGGTTTAAGCTTTCGAAAAAGTTTTATAAAGCCAATTCAACCCCCCCTTCTTAGCTTAAATCACCATTTTAAAACTAACATATAACACGTTATAGATACTTCCAATGGGCTAGTGAGGTGGAACCTCAAGTGGAAGGAGAGTCAAAAATAAAGGAGAAGAAAAAGTTAGTGGAAGTGAAAGAATGGTATTGTAATTGGCGTAGAAGAATGCCAAGTAAAAGAAGAAGTTAATAGCAAAGAGAAAAATAGGACAAATTAAGCTTTTTTTTCATTCTGTCTTGGGCTTGTACTATGATACTTTGTGTTTTAATTCTTTTAAAGACAAATTGCAAGGAGTAAGGTTGTAGAGAAATTGTTCATTTTGTTGTGATTTAAATTTTAGACATTATTAGTCCTTCTATTGTGAAGTTTACATGTTATCATTCCCTATGTTGTAAACTTTACATGTTATTAGTCCATATGATGTAAACATGACATGGTTTTAGTCCCTGTCTTCTAAATTTGACATGTTCTAATAAATCCTTCGGTTTTATTCAATGAATTTGATCTGTCATAATTAATTATATCATTCTCAAACAGTTCACATATCATATCATAGCAATTATATCATAGTTAACAGAATGTGTGGCATACTTGAACTTTCTCTTTTAGACAATGCCTTTCTCTTTGTCTTGGTTTTATTCACACAAAATCAAACAAACAAAACTAATCTTCATGTTTCTATTAAAATCTGATTGTTTTATGCCTTCTTATCCTAGTCCAAAATAATAATTATTCCCTAACTCAACTTTGTTATGATAATATTTACTGAAGAGTGGAAATATCATATCCCTGTCCCTGTATCAATCCTTGTGGATTTAGGATATCCATGTCTTATAATGTTTTTGTGTATGATATCCTTGTCTTATAATTCAAACTAACCATAAAAAATACATTACACAAAAAAATAATACTTAAAACATAATCCATAATTTAGTCATTAAGATAGTGGTTGTCCAAGTGGTCCATTTCGGTCTGACAAAGTTAAAAAAACATGTTTTGGAAAGTTTAGTACAAAAAATACATTAAAGGTGGTTTGTCACTACAACTACAGAAAACATCTTCCAATATTCTTCATGGAGGTTGCTTGAAAACCTAAAATAGATACGTCGCTTGGGGGCTTGGATGACCTTCCTCCCTTCTTATTTGTTATGCTTTTTGTCGTGGTTGTGGTAGCAAATCTAAAGTTCCTCTTCCTTCTTGATGACACTGGTAATTGCAGCTGCAAGTGTGGTTTGTGAGGTAAACTATGAATTTATCCATTATGAATCCTTGTGTGACTTCAAACATACCATCTTCAGTCAAACAACAATCCAATTTCCACTTTTTTCTATTTCCTTATCTATCCTTTGTTTGGTTTAGGCGTGACAACACTAGTATATGCACTTAACTCTTCTCTCAAATATACAAGCCTATTAATCAAATATGACCCAATCCACTCCATCATTATTATAATTGGTTTATCCCTAGCTAACAATATAGTGTTATTAAAGGAGTCTGACAAGTGATTCATTTGGACATCACACCTAGGATATGCACTAAAGGCGTGCTTACACCAATACTTACATGGAATAATAACTAATCATTCAATAACTTCTTGATTTATCTTCTTTAGTTCCTCCATATTTGCTTCCCAAGCTTGGTAGTATGTGGCTTTTGCAGCTGCCATCATGAGATTTTGAATCAATATCTCCCACCAAATTTCTTCTTGTAGTTGTTGTATAAATGTCTTAAAGAATAACAGTGCTCAACTCCATGTAACAGTTCATCAAATACTCGCATTAGTCCTTATTAGTTGTAAAAAACAATTATTGTAACAAATCATAATTGAGTAGTCAGAAGTAATTATAGTGATTTTAATGATTTTAATTTACCTTTTGTTGGTCTAAAATAAATACCCAGTGATTGCTTGAATATCTCCAATGTCCTTCAATAATAGAGTTCGAAACCATCTCCAAGTATCCTTGCATTCATTTTAATAGAGGACTATCTCCTAAACTTCAAGTGGTACAAATTTGAGGACAAATTCTCTTCAAGAAGGAGGGAATGATAGAGGACTATCCCAAGATTCCATACAAGAATAACTTGAAGATGAACCTTTACAATTTAAAGGACCTATGACAAGGACAAGGAGCAAGAGATTGGAATATCAAAACTATTCAAGGCTCTTGATGCTACAAGCAATATGAAATTCAAAGAATATGAAGATCATGGCTTGAAGCACATTTGAAGGATAGTTTTTAGGAAAATTAGTTTATCTTTTTAGACTTTGGATTTCCTCTTAGAAATTAGTTATGTTCTATGTTTTTGGCTTTGGGCTTTCTTTTATAAATTAGTTTATGTTTTTATGTTTTGGGCTTGGGCCTTCTTGTAGGGTTCTTAGGTTTTCTCAAACTTATGTGCCTATATATAGAGGTACCAAAAACAATGTAGACATTTTTAGTCATATATTGAATTTGATTTCATTAAAGAGAGGATTCTCTTTGTTCTTGGCTTAGACCTCCGGTTCTTATCAAAGATTAACATCTTTGTGACGAATCTTCACTTGACTTATCAATCTTCTAGATTGTGGCGTCCTCCATCTTTGTCTAATTCCGCATTCTACTATGATTTATTCATGTCGGGCCTCTTGAAGATTCAAATTCAGAAAGGATCATACTCTTTCCTAGATAGGATCGTATCACATTTTCCACCACAGCAAATGCCAGTGGAAAATATTGATCATTTGGATCCTTGCAACTGTCCAGCTACACCTATAAAAGGTCTACAACCATTTACGAACCCTTTCTTGCATTCATCAAGACATAGATAAAAGGACCCAAACCGTTGCGACAATGTCGATTGAGGTTGGTTAATTTTGATCTTGCATGTTGTTTGACTAGACATTATTCTCAGCTTTGCCGCATAATCATAAAGCAATGTGTATTGCTTTTGCCAATCCCCCTCTAAAATGTCCATAGTTATTACCTTTGCTTTCATAGCCCTCCAAGTAGTTATCCCAACATTGTATGATTTCCTCACATCATCAATTATTTCATTTGATGTCATCCTTCTGACATTTCTAAACTTATCCACTACAATTTTTGAAACCCCCTCCTTGTTTGCATTTTTATTCTCAAAATCTTTACCACAATTATGTCCATCAACCAAGGTCTTCACTCAAAAAGTGTGACTTCCACCAACTTTACTGCATAAAAATAGAAATTCACACTTCCTCTTGCAAATGGCCCTCACTCAGATATCATCATTCTTGATAAACTTAATCTCTCCGTCATTCAACACTGAATGCTCCATCAAAGCTTGCTTGAACTGTTTCAAGGAACAAAACTCCATCCCAAGTCTGAATTTGAAGTCTTTGCACATTTCTTCACCTTTAGACATTGGGTATTTCCTCACACCTTCCCCATCATCAATATCAACATCACTATCTAACTTATTAGTGTTATAAGTGGGATCTATTTCATGATTGTCAGTAGTTTAGTGTGTGTTAAAAGTACCTACACCCTCACTTTGGTTTGTCTTAAAAGTACCTAAACCTTTATTCATTGACTTCTTCCAATTTCTTTGTCTTTCATTGAACTTTTTCCACCGGTTTAAAACTTGTGATATATCTCTATGTGAGGTATCTTCCATCTCAAAAACAACATCACCATCCCCCTCTTCTTGATTTCCCCCTCTTCTCCAATTCCCCCTGAAGAACAATATCTTAACCCCCTTATTCATTTGCCCCATTAACATTAAGATCATCATTCTCCCCTTCTTCATTTCCTAATCAACAATAACATCAACATTCCCCATTATTCATTTCCCTCATTGACTCCTTCAACAAGTTCAATAACTTGAGCAGACTAACCAATTGATTAACATATATCTTAACCTCTTCTTTCTATTTTGTGCATACAATGCCAACTCCAAAGCATGCCTATCTTGTGGCCTTAAATCTCTATCCATTCTCCCTATCTCAGGCTTCCACCATAGATTCTTGTAAGACCCGAGAAAATTAAATAATTAAATAATTAATTATTTAATAAATGTGGGTGATGGAATATTTATGCCATTTAATGTGGGAAGTTAGGACTGGGAATAATACTAGCTTAAGTGGTTGAAAGTACTTGGTTATTAGGAAAGGACTTGGGTTTAAAGTCTTGTTGATACCATTTATGTGTTAAATTAATTTTTTTATTATTTTAATAATATGCGTGACCATAGTATGTGATAATAAAATCCTAGATGCGTAAGAATTATCACAAAACATGAATTGGTTGGTGGTTGTGCATTTGGTTGGTAATTGTATGTATGCGCATTTGAACCTTAACTTACGCAAAATATGTTCCTTTTTGCCAAATTTCTTTTTGGCGTCCATGGAAAGGATCAGGAAACCCTAGCCAATGGGGCAGCTAGAAGGGTTGGAAAACATCTAGTAATGGTTCTTCAATTGCCATTAACGTCTAATAATGGTTATTGTGAAGAGTGAATTCTAAGCACCAAATAGAGAGTGGGCATTAAGGGTTTGAAGCAAATTTGGAGGCGACAAGGGCTAAGGCAAAAGTGGACTAGGAACGTGCTCTAAGCGTGCAATCTGAGCAAGGAATCTAGGTTAGGGGAGTTGTTACCTATTTTAATTTAAATGCTATGAATTTCGTGCCATGTTGTTTGTTGCTAATGTTTTAATTCTACAAACTGTTTGAATTTATCATGTTTTTGGAAATTTTCCAGAAACCACTTTCTGGATTTCTGCCAGAAACCGCACGGCGACATGAACTTGCCACCAAGCGACACATCAGAAATCACCCAATTTCTGAGTTTTGGCAAGGACCACATGGTGAGCATTCATAGTTGTCGGGCAACTCATGCGATTTTGGTTTGTTTTCGAGTTCTGTTCATTCTTGAGTGATTTTGATTGGGGAAAAATGATTCTTAGGGTAAAGTTGAATTTTGAGAGTATGGATTGAGTAGTAGTACATGGTTTTGAATTATTGGATGAATGATTGTGAGTATGAACATGAAGGTGTCAAGGTTTGGGAAATTTTGGGTTTTAGGACAGAGAGTAATTTGTGGTATAAAGTGTGATCAAATCATGTGGGATTGAGTGTTGGGGGATTATATGTGCAAGGAAGACATCTGATAAGGGGTGTAAGACCCACTAATTTAAATAAATAAATGAATATGAATTTAATTAAATGAGGGTAGTAAAAGTCTTTATGACATTAAATGCTAACCGTCACGACGTGAAAAAGTGTTAGCTCAAGTGGTTGAGAGTACTTTAATTGTGTGAGAGGACTTGGGTTCGAGTCCTATGTATGCCAATGGTGTGTTATTTAAATTTTATTATTTTTCTGATGACATGTTTGGAGCGTGATGAGCAAGTAGATAGTTTTAGATGCATAAATATTGGCATGAAATATGAATTGGTTGAATGGTTTGGCATTGAGTTGGCATTGCATGGTCATGGGTTCAAACCTTGGCTTGAACAAAATAATTTTCTTTTTGTAAAAACTTAGCCTAGCATGGAAGTGAAAGGGGCACGAAAACCCTAGAGTACATGGCAGCAAGAGTGGCTGAAAAACAGAAGGCATTAGGCCATTAAGTGATGATTAATGATGGATTAATTGCTAAATTTGTTTTGGTGCAATCAAACCATTTTAAGAGCACAATAAAAAGCTAATTAGGAGTAAGAGAAAGGGTTTGGTGAGGCTCTCATTGTGGATGCAGAAGAGAGCACGAGTTTGGGAGTTTTGAGTGAGGCTTGAGGGGCTGTATTAAGAGTAAGAGAAAGGGTTTGGTGAGGCTCTCATTGTGGGTGCAGAAGAGAGCACGAGTTTGGGAGTTTTGAGTGAGGCTTGAGGGGTTGTATTAAGAGAAAGGAAAATGAGGACATTGGTGATCAAGGGAGAGCTTGCAAGAGTCAAGGAGAAGCTAAGGGAATCCAGGCTAGGGGAGTTCTTATGGCGTGCTTTAATTCTATTATTGTATAAAGGTGTGTTATGTGCCATGCTTAAATTGTGAAACCTTTAATTTCTGCTTTGATTCGCGTTTTCTGTATTTTTCCAGAAACCGCCTGGCGGCGCATGAACTGCCGCTAGGCAGCACATGTGTTTTGCACCCAGGTTCTGGGATTTCATATGAACCGCCTGGCGGTTTAGGGCAACCCGCCAGGCGACGTATATTGCGCAACCCAGTTGCTTTATTTTGGATGGTTGGTCAGTGATGTTATGGCATTTAAATTGGTTTTCTGATGCAAGTATACTATTGTTGTGATGAATTATTTCTTACAATTATTGGTTGGTGGAAATTGCATGAATTCTTGAATGAATTTGGGTACTTGGGTTCATGTTGGGGTTGTGGATGAATAAGTATTGAATTGGTAATTTATGGATGAGTCGTGATATATAAAAAGTGTTCATATGAATACAGTATGATTCTCTGTAAGATGCAATGGAATTTATGTCAATATGTTGGTGTCTGTTGAAATTGGAATACTTGGGTCACGACTGGTGCGAGAGCAGATTGGGCAGAACCCATTTTGTAAGCACCGCTTGGCAGAGTGTGGGATTACCGCCAGACGACACCTCAGTTGATGGTTATTGTGGATTTCTGATGTGATTGCACGTTTTGGGGTGTTATGCTGGACATTTTGAATGTATGTAAGGAAGGGGAATACAGGGTAGGGGTTGTCATTAAATGTTGGCGGTATGCGATAAGCCATAATTCTGAATGTATGCTAATGTGATGTTAGGGAGGTTTGCAATGAATTAATAAGGTTGTATAGGGAAATGTGATAAGGACTGTGTTTATGTGAATTCTGTAATTAGGATACTGGGTGATGCTAATTGGATGGTTTTAGATTAGCCTAATGGTAAGATAATGAAAGTGCAGTAGAATGTGTAATTTGATTGTTAGGGATATGCTTGGATGAAGGAGATTGATACTTGGAAGTGGTCTATATTACATGCTTCTCTGTTTAAGTTATGTAATGTGTGTTAGTTACATTGGAAATCGTGTTGTGTTATGAATTATTGTGTGATTGGTAATACAGTTAAAGGGATATATCTAAAGTACCATAATTGTGCTATATTTTGGTGGGTTATGTGTTTTGAGATCCTTTGGGATTTGTTTAAGTGCCAAAAACGAATAGCATTGTGCTATTGGTATGGCGCCTGGCGGCGTGAGCGAACCGCCAGGCGGATGGGTCACAAACCAGTGATAGGGGGTACTTGCGAGCAGGGCGCCTAGCTGCAGGAAAGGTCCCGCCAGACGAAATGGTGAAACAAAAGGCCTGGAGGGAGACTGGCGCCTGGCGGCGTGTGACGGGTGTGCCAGGCGGTGGCAGATAGCGAGGCGCCTGGCGGCAGGGTGGAGTCTGCCAGGCGGTGATGGTGCAATGATGATTCTGCATGCGCTTGGTGCCTGGCGGTGTATGATGCCCGCCAGGTGATCTGGAGCTAAATTCCACCTAGCGCCGTGAAATGCGCGCTAGGCGGTTTTGGTCCAGTGATGGCGTGCAAGGAAAGTTTTTTATACCGCTTTAAGGGATGTTCATGATGCAATGCTTTGGCTGGGGTCCAGTTTGGGATAACACGTGACCACTTTAGGTTGTAGCCTGGTGGTTTAGGAAGTCCAGTGGACTGTGCGAGTTGTGGCTCGTACGGCGAGGTTTCGGATGATTGTCCTCTTTAGTGTATTCTGATAGAGATTTGGTAGTCTGGGAACAACTACAAACTTATGTTTATTTTGGGGAACTCCACTTGGTGTCACGGTGAGATGTTGTGGCAAAGTTATTCCCACGTGTGGACTATCAGGTGGTGGCCTGTAGTCGGAGGGGCGAGTAGACACTCGTGCAGCAAAGATCGATCATTGATCTCACCTAAAGGGTATAGAAATGATAGACGTCTAAATGCAAGTGCTGGAAATTGAGAAAAAAAGGGTAAAATGGAGAAGTATACTTAACCCGGGTTTAAATGCTTAGATGTTGTATTTAATATTATATTTGTTTGGGTTTATTTAAATGAGCTCACCCTATCTGTGTGTGTGTGGCGATGATCATGTAACTTGTTACATGGGAGTAGATGTTGATGCAGGTGAGCAGACAAACGCATAGAGACGGAGTGGGGATCTCTCGGGGATTTTTATCACTGGTTTATTTTATCGGACTATGGTTTTATTGTAATAATTTTACAGACCATTTTATTTGTAATACAGTATTAATGCGAATTATTTTATCTGTTTTGGCACGTTGAACTTAAGGTTTTAAATAGTTCCCGCGATTTTGGGAAATTGATGAATAATAAATGAGGTTGTTTTATCAATATTTAATTTTGGTTATTTTAATAAGTAATTTCCAGCTAGGATGTTACAAGGGGCCATCAGATGAGAATTGGTGAAAGGAAGGGTAATTGGGGGTTTAGGGTTCGAACATGTGCTAAAAAAAATCTGGGAAACTCCTAAAAATGGATGCACCGCCTAGCGGTACCCAATCTGCTGTCAGGTGCCATAGTAGTGAAAATTGCAGTGGGTGGTTTTGGCAATGGGCGTGTTGTGGGATTGAAATGTGGTGGTGCTTAATTGATTCTATGTAAGGATAATGAAATAATAGGTAAAATATGTATCAAACTAGAGTTAACATATGAATTTGAGTGGCTTTTTGGAGTTAGACAATTGTTGGTAATTGGTATATTAATAAATGCTTGTTTAGGAAGATGAAGTGATAATTTGATTTTCATGGACGTTTAGAATATGGTGCTTAAGTTAGCAGAATGATGTTGATTAGGCTTGATGTGAACATGTGTTATGCATAAGTCGAAATGGGTGTTAGTATGAGATTAAATAAGGAATTATAGGTATGAATATGCACAAAAAGAGAGTAACTTAAGGTGGTAATGGGGCATGTGAGTTATGGTGGGTCATCCATAATAGAATTTGGTATTCTGGATGTGTAAACTTGTAGGATTAAGGTGCCTGAACCATTATTGGTGTGCATAAAACCAGTACAGTGAGAGTTACTGGTGTAGCGCCTATAACATCCAAGCCAGATATTACTAATTTAAATAATATAAAATAAAAGAATAAATTCGCATTTATTTAACTGTCTTTTCCAAAATGGGGAAAATTTAAAACTTTATTAAAACATGCTATAATCAAAATTATAAATTAACTCCACGATTACATCATCAAACTGAGTACAAAATAAAAATTGTTTACAAAGGATAAATGTAAAATAATAACAAAAATACGTAAAAACAATAAAACTCCATTTAGCTTCACCGAGCTAGCCCCTCTCCGGCTCTATGCGTCACCAAAACCACCTTCAACATCATCTGCTCCCGTGTAACGAATTACACGATCATCACCAAACACAAGCAGATAGGGTGAGTTAATAGTTCAAAGTATATAAAATTACAATTCACACACACACACACACTCATCAAAGGAACTATATCCTCTGATTCCATAAAACACGACCACCACCATGTTATCCACGTTCTACATCTTCAGATGATAACCCTAAGATATCATTTGCTGCCACAAGCCACAACTCATGGTTCCACCATCTACAAGCCACAACTAGTAGAAACACGTGCAGGGAAACAAGCCACAGACAACACTATGTAACGCCACATGGAGTTCCTACTACGAACCACAATCCGTACTCTTGACTCAAGATTAACACATCACTAACCACAACCTATGATTGCTCAATTGAGTGGATACCCTCTGGTACCATCCACCATTCTGAGCCACAACTCAAGGAATGCCACATGTTTACCCTCCATCCCGAGTCACAACTCAAGGGATGTCATTTCGAGCCACAACTCAAGGAATGCTCCAACAAAGTCCATCCTTAATGTATCACCCAAAGTCTTATAGACCACGCACATCCCAAGAAAAACAAGTCATTGCCTCTGCATTATCACCTAGCGCTGCCTGAGCACCGCCAAGCGAAAACCAGTTGCAGACTGCCTAACGGAAGCCAAAACCCGCCAAGCGCCACACGCTCCAAAGGTCACTAGAATTGTCGGTATCGCCTGGTGAAGCCTTCTGTGCCACCAAGCGCCTTTACTTTGCAAAACCCACTACTCCTCCAACGATCGCTTGGTGAGATCGACCACGTCGCCAAGCGTTAAACGCTCCAATGGCCTTCGAAATTGTAGCTATCATCTAGCGGTTCAGACCTTAGCGCCAAACACTCCACTAGTAACGTGATTTTACTGGTTATTTTACACTCTACAGAACCAAGCCTCACACTCTCCAAATCATCACAGCATAACCTTAATCACATCTGGTACTCTTTCAACTTATCGTGATTCATATTGCACCTTAATAGCCCCTCTACCAAATTAAGACTAATTCTTGTACCATTATCCATTGGTTCCATACTCATCATTGACCATAACACAAACTATGGCTAACCATACAACCCTCATTTCAGCAACCAATGATATTTATCCCAATATAACTCCATATTATTATTTCTCTAATAACTATCACAATCCTTTCCAAAAATAGTGTCAAGCAAGCCAACATTGCTCTCAACCCCTTGACCATATCTCTCCATGAAGTAATTAAACTACAGGACTGAAAAGAGAATATCAAGTGCCTAATTTCGAGCTACAGTTGGCTTTTGTACCTGTTCCTGAGATTGAGTTACTTGATATGCACTATATTTTACCTCATATATATTCCAATCTCGACCTAACCTTAGAATCATTTCTGATCCTTAACCTATGTAGTTTCCTCATTCTCACTCACTACCAATGTTCCTTAACCCCTTCGCATAATTAAATGGACCCAACAGAGTCTCCGTCCCGCACTACACCTCAGAACCACACAATGTCAATTGTATTGCGCTAGGGCCTAGCGGTGACCACAGTGCCGCCAGGCGGTGCATACTATTTTGGAGAAAAACCATAATTTCTCTACACCTGTGAAACCCTAATTCCCTCACAATTTGGTCCAGTAATTCAACCATACATTTCGTTCCTAATTCACCTTCCAACATGCAATCACATCCAATTTCATCATGCAGTTATTAACCTACTGTCCTCATGATTTAAATTTAGGTTTAAAAATCAATTAAAACCTACATGCATCCATTTCCTTCCAACAATCGTTCAATCGTCATAACACCACATAACTCGTAGTTTCACAACATCCATTCATTAACACAACCTCACGAACCACTTGTCCCCGAACAAAATCAACCAAAAATATAAGAAACACCCAAAATGAGTCAAAGCCACTCGTGTCGCCTAGAGGGTGTTCATCGCCGCCAAGTAGTTCATGTTAAAAACCTAGAAATTGGGTTATTCAGTTAAGTCGCCTGATGGTTTTAAGGGAAAAACCTAGAAACTGAGTGAAACTACAAGCATCGCTTGGCAGGCCTTCAACGCCGCCAAGCGATTTCTGAAAATTTCTAGAAATACGAACAAGAATCTAGATAGAAGGATGATTAATCACAATCATAATTCATGCAATAGTCAAAATTACAATAAAATATAACCAACATGCATTTAACTCCCCTAACCTGGTTTCCTTGCTCAAGTTTGCCAAATTCTTAGAGTTCTTGATCCTAGTTTTCCTTGGCTTTTGATTCCCTTCCAAGATGGAGGTTTGTGGCAACAAAAGACATCTTAAGGTCATCATTTGAGGGTGTAGAACATGGATGAACATGATGGTGGTCGTGTTTATGGGATTAGAGAATTATGGTTCTATGACGAGTGTGTGGGTGCACTTTACTTTGATTATAAATTATATGTGTTGTTAGCTCACCCTATCTACTTGTGTTTGGCGATGATTGTGTAATTCGTTACACGAGAGCAGATATATTTCAGGTGAAGCTGGTGATGCCTAGAGCCAGAGTGTGGCTAGTATGAGAGTTTTATTTTATGGATTTTCTTATGTTTTGTAATCAACTATTTTACTAAACCATGAGCTTGTAATAGTTATTTGGAACTTGCGGATTTAAAATCATGGCACGTTAATAAATGTTTTGGATTTTCTCGTGTTTTGAAAAAGAAATTATAATAAATGCGGTTTTGTCTTTCTTTATTATTTTATTTTATTTAAAACTAGTAATATCCGACCAGGATGTTACAATTCTCATGTCCATCGTACTTGAAATTCTTCTTCATTATACCCAATGCTTCGAAGTAGGACTACATATTTGGACCACTCCTCGCACAACATGTTTTTCTTCACCTTTGTAACGCAAGAGCCTCCTCTTAAATCTTTCAAACTTGCCCATGTGATGGAAGATGATTGAGAAACCCATCTCTATAACAACGAACACATAACCCTAAACCCCTAAAAACCAACAATAAAGCCCAACAAAACTAACACAGAACGGAAACAAAAAAGTAATATTCCCTCCAATAAACCCCATCAAAACCTTAAATGAGAAAAAACCAATGAACGAAAACCCTCACCTCTATTTCCTTGCAATATTAGTCTTCTAACCACGACTACAAACTCAGTCGCTGCTCACCATGCAAAGAACGCCAATGTAGACTTTCATTTTCACGTTTCCTTCTCATATTTTGCCTTTGTCTTTTATTTTCCAATCTCGAACACCACTTACTATTAAAATGCACGATCAAATAATTGTGTAAAGCTTGTTAAGTTTAAAACAAATATTATATTTTTTTAATGTTAAATAAATAATAAATAAATTAAATGAAATTAAGCATGTGTCAACAACGTCTGTAATATGTGTCATCATATTAATAGCCTAACTAAAACACCATTTGTCACATGGCCACATTGTTAACGACGTTCATAAATAGGGATTAAAATCATCAGTTTTGAAAGCACGAGGACCAAATGGTTCACGGTTTCCATGAAGAACCATTTCCAAAATTCTGAAATAGTATAGGAACAAAAAATATATTTAATCCTTTATTATTTTATTTTTTAAAATTTTAAAATTTTATAATTATATATTTTTATAATTTATAATTTTAATATTTTAATTCAAAATTGTATAATTATAAAATTGTGATTTTATGAAATATAAAATTATGATATATTATCAATTTTGTTTAAATCATAATTTTAAAATTGTACAATTTTGAATTAAAATAATAAAAATATTTAATTATTTAATTATAAAATTATAAAATCGTAAGTTATAAATTTATTTTTTTAAAATAATAAAATAATAAAATAAACAATTTAGCAAGATGATATGACAAGTTAATAAATACGTTAGTATCTTAATAAATACATCATCCAATTAATAGAAGAAGTTAACGACAAAGATTTAATTAAAAAAATTAAATTTATTAAATACTCGGTATATAAAAAAATTTATCAACGTCTCAATTAAAAATTCTCAACTTATTATCAATTTAAAACATAATTAAACCTTTTAAAAATATTATAATAACTAATACTCCCATACGAGAAAGTTCAACTTCTAATATGCCAATTAATACTTGTGAATTTTGGCCGGAAGCTAGTGTTGTGTTTAAATATTTTAATACTTTAGTTTGTATATTATTAGAATAATGATAATTTTGTTTTTGTGAAAATTGTAAAAGATAAATGTTTTTAATAAATAAATTATGTTATAATTGAAAGTGAAAAGGATGGTATACCTATTAAATGCTAAACATTCTTTGCGAGAGTAAGTATGCTGGTTTGAGCATTTCAATATAGTCAACAATTAAGTCTTCAATGAACCCTAATTAATGCATATTAAATCTATGGTTTAGTTTAGAAGAGTGTTTATAACTGACCTGAAATTATAATTAGTGATCTTTTATTATTGAAATAAGGGTCTTGCTAACCAGTGCCTTTAGGGCATTGGTTAAGGATAATTAATATACATTGGATTCTACAAAAGTACATAGATAAGTGTAATATTAAATAAAACCTGACTTAATAATCATTAATGCAACTTTATTTTTTTTAAAAGACAAAAATGCCCATAAATATTGTACATGTGTATTTAATATTTTATTTAATGTTCACAAATAAAATTTAAAAACTAATTAAATAATAAAATAACTATATT
>Ga0214545_1006476_pt1 | contig 20373 bp, 9 predicted proteins | sample CNSS4metaG_FD_160064 | JGI IMG/M metagenome (GOLD analysis project Ga0214545, IMG submission 160064) | Root nodule microbial communities from cowpea collected in UCLA plant growth center, Los Angeles, California, USA - CNSS4 | ecosystem: Host-associated > Plants > Roots > Nodule | place: USA...
ACGGAGGAACATGTTTTTGTATTTTATTGATATACTCTATATATAGAGCAAAATATAACAAATATCAAGTATAAAATATTTAGAATATCTCACTCCTAATCTAAAATAATAACAAATTTCTAAAACTCACACATATCTCTAAAACTGAAATATTTTCTAAAAACTAATTTAAATAAAAAAGATATTAAGTAATATTCTCAACAATTTTTGAGTCCGGAATATTTTTTTGGATTCAAATTACATTTCAAGGTCATTCTGGAAGAAACAAAATAACCCACCAAGGTATCCCTCAACATGGCATTCAACCGGATATTTGTACAACGTAGAATAACAACAATTTTTACCCCAAAAGACCCTAACCCCACCTTCGATGCAAAACATTACAAACTTACCCAGAGAAATGAACGAGGTGCAATGAAGAAGTTTTCAGTGCGACCTGATGCAGAGACAAAACGAGAACAAAGAGGAGATGTGGGACATCACAAGTAAAGGTAAATATGGTTATATCTTTACTCTTTACTCAGGGATAGAATGAGTATTAAAAAATTTAGGTAGGTGCGAAAGAAATAAATGGGGTGTACGAAGTGGTAGCCTCACAAGAGCCTTGGCTAAGTGCTTACATGAAGATTGAGTATTAATTGAGCTTAGCAGGTTCAAAATTAATGTAAATATTTAAAATATGTTTATTTTGGACATTGTATTCGACAAAAGTAATATAGAATATTTAAACTTTACATTGAAAAGTGGAGTTTTGGGCTTTATGTGTGTCTAGGTTAGAGCAACCTGACTAGGGTTTTCAATTTGTTTAAGATGGTGACCTCTACCTCTCATTTTGCACACGTTGCAATGTGGTGTCACATGGCATAGGACATTTGAAACATGCCATAGGACACTAAATTAGTAGCCTATAAATAAAGGCACTCTTCTTTTGTAAAATTTACTTTGAATGAGATTTGGATTGATGCACAAATTGGTCTCTCAAGGAATTCTTATCACCACTGAACAAAACCCCTTCCTTATTAGCCTCTCAATCCTGGTGAATCATCTACATATATGATTGAAAATGTAAGTGAAAGAATAAATTCACGTGAAATTGGTGAAGCTATCTGTTATTAATTTTATAGAGAAGAGGGAAGAATGGTTTGATATGAAAAGTTGATAGCAACATTTTACAATATTAAAATTAATGAAATAAATGGCAATGTTTGAAATGTAAATTTATTTTATAATTTAAGGAATTTATTATTAAAACTTATATAGTAATTATCATGTTGGGAATAGTCTAAGTGTGAGTCAAAGTCCTACATTGGATAAAATAGACAAAGTTAAACAATATATAAGAATAAAAACACATAACACCATTGTCTTAAGGTTTTGGGTTAAAAGTGGTGTCAAATGCCTTATGTGTGTGAAACTAATGTCATATATATAGAACTACAATCTCTGAAAAATATATAACCAACAATGGTATCAGAGCCAATGGTTCGGAGTGACTGACTGCATAACCATAACAAAAAACAGCTCCCTTACAACTCATGGGAAATATACCATATGAAGAAAAAAAAAAGTGACTCACCCTTGAGGAGAGATTGTTGGGAATAGACAAAGTCAAACACTATATAAAAATAAAGACCAATAACACCATTGCCTTAAGGTTTTGGGTTAAAAGTGGTGTCAAATGCCTTATGTGTATAAAACTAATGTCATATATATATAACTATAATCTCTCGATGACAATAACCCTATAATGAAATATATAAACCCATCATATCACTATGAAACCTTGAGGGCCATTGCTTCTTCTAACCCCATGTTTTTTTGAACATCCCATAGGCATACTAAAATAACCATTAACCATTGTTGAAAAAATTAATAAAAACTTAAAATATGTTTTATCTTTTTCTTCGTATTTTTCCTTCCTCTGTAAGCATTTGTGTACTCCCTTCACCTATGTTGGTCTCCATTCTTGTGTAGAAAGCTCTCCAAAATGAGTAATATTTTTGGGTGTTTTAGTGTTGCATAACCGGATCGATTGAGGATGTAAGTGTTCTGAATTTTCTCAGATTTGATGTGGTGAAAGTGGTTCAGAATGGATGTTGTACAATCTAGAAATTTATACATTTTTTTAAAATTTAGTTTAAATTGTTCAATCTTAAGTATTTTTCAAATACATATTGTATTATGTAATTAGAAATATATTTTTTAAATACATTTTAAATTGTACAGTTAATTTACATTTTAAATTATACAATATAAAGTATGATATAATATTTTTTTCATTTCAGATTAAACAATCCGATACATTTATGAATTTCACAATGTAAAAATTAAATTGAAAGAAAAAAATCAACTTACCAACAACTAGAGCTGTCAAAGTGGGTCCAAACTCGTGGGTCAACCCAACCCACCACTGGCTTGGGCCAGGTTGGGTTGAAATTTTTTTACAAATTTCAGTATGGGTTAATTTTTGACATGGTCCACCAAGAACCCGACTCATCCGGGTTGAACCCGTGGTGAGCCGAGTTGACTCACCAACCCACCCATAGATAAAGATTCATACATTTTTTTTTTATATTTAGGTTGGGTTGGGTTGGTTTTTTCGCTAACATATTGGGTTGACAAATGCAAACCTAATATTTTTATGATTTTGGTTTGTGTACTATATGTCCCTCGGTCAAGCGGCCAAATCTAATTCTTAGGCCCATCGGCCAATGTTGAAAAACTATTACATCGAACGGTCAAACGGCCTAAGAATAAGTTGTTAGACCATCGGTCGAATGGGCTCAATCAACCAGCCAGGCGATCATTAAACTATAAGACTCTCGGTCAAACGGTTAAACAAGTAAGTCATGAACAAATCATGTTCATGCCCACCGGTCCATCGGTTGCACCTGGTCGAGCGACACGAACCCTCGATGGCATACCGGTCGATCGAACAAGTACGTGTAATACCTAACTATAACACAATCAATGAACCAACCCTCGGTCGATCAATCTCTTTAGACTTCTGAAGTCCCTCGAATGTGTCAGTCGGTCGGCCAGACGTTCATGAAAGGTTTTATTTATCGAAAACAGCATAACTAACCCGGCCAAGCGGCCATCGGTCGCATTATCAGACAGCCAATCAATCGAGTTAATTAACGTTAAACAAGTCAATAATCTTGATTAAAAGATCATTGGGCCGTGATTAAGGAACCCTAATCACAGGCCCACACAGAAAACTATAAATAGGGCCCAAAGGTAGGTTGGTAAGGATCTTAATTTCGCATTTATTGCAACAGACATTTTGATAAACCGATTCGGTCCTTTCTGACTTAAGCATCAGAGTACTTTAGACAGGTACCCCGATCGTCATCTCAGCCGATCGAGCTTAGGAGTGGATTTCGCTGAAGTTACAGGAGTCCAAGAAGGCAGCGCAGGTCGAAGAGGTTCTTAGCAGGCACTTGGCCCCTACCCCGAAACAATATTTAATCTTTCTACTTGATTCATTTCCAAATATTAATATTTTATTTTTTGTTACTTTTATTTTTAAATATGTGAGTCTAAGTTTCGTAAAATAAAAAAAGGTTGAGTATTATATTAAAAAATACCCCTAATTTATTATCGTAACATTTTGGTTGAATTTATGTTTCATCGATGTTATATGTATCCAATTATCCTTTTTTTAAAAAATTCGTCTAATGTTATATCCCTTTGTTTGGCTTTGATACCATGTTAGAAGTGAATTTTAAGTCTAACTTAACCTCAAAAAACCGGCTTGGAATGTAAGGTTTGCATCTCACTTATATATTATGAATCGACATAATCTCTAGTTGATGTGAGACTTCCAACAATCTTTCTATAAAATTCATCAATATTGAATAGTGGTGAAACAAAAAATATAGTATTTGTTTATTATGATCCAATAAAACAGAAGAAATAGGGAACAACAGCACAATCTAAAATGGTGGAGATAACTTGATGATGGCGGAACGATGCAATACAAGAAGGAAAACGTGGAGAGGAGAACAATAGTAAAATTGTTTTACAATTATGTTTCTGTATAGTTGAAAGATAAAATAGTGATCATTATTTCTTTTAGTATTATCATATGCAATGGTGATTCTTAAAGAAATATGATAATTAAAAATTAATAATTACAATATATTTTCCTTTAATTTTAAAAATGTCACTAATCAATTTTCATCAACAATTTTTCTACAACCGTATAGCCTATCAAATACTAGTTTTTTACTAATGTGGTAAACTATGATTTAATAATTAATAATGATTTTTAGACTAGTTCTCCTAAATTTTGAATTTTTAGAGACCGTAAAAGTAAAATGCTTTATTTACCTTACTATGTTTGGGCTAAATATACTTTCTTTTACATAGAATCACATAATGATATCATACTATACTATATATCTCAAATCTAACAATTTCACTTTAAATTTTGACCTAGTTTAGTTTAACGAGAATATCAACATCAGCTTATACAACGTCAAAAAGATGTGATTTCAATACATTTATCCAACTCTTTATTGAAAAAAAAAATGGACAAGATTAAAGAAATATTAATAAACGACATAAAAAATTATTAGTTTAGTTTCCCACTTTAGTTTAATGAAGGTGTCAAGATAATACAATTGTGAAACGTGGGCACATAAGAAAGAAGCATATAATAGAATTAGCATGCATTAATGAATCAACAAAGCAGTTTCTTTTCTTTATTAAAGTCACCCTTTTGATCCATTCCACCACCATGTGGCTGCTTTTGATTGACTCAGTTGCAATTGCATGATCCCATTATGCAAGTTACAACCACCTCTCTGTAATAATTCAATCAAAATTTCCCCTAAACAATATAAAATTCTCTCTTACCTACCACCACCTCCATCTTCTCTCTACATATTTAATTTTCTCAAAACTCCCTTCTTAGTTTTCTCAAAACTCCCAATCAAACCTATAAAACAACACCCCTTTAAGCTTAACATCACAAATATTTAACACATGCCACTATTCCACCTATTTTGAACACTAAAAAAATATTATATTATTGATAAAATTTCACTGGTAAATCAAGTTTACAATAAAATAATATATACAAACGAATTTTATCAACTAAAAAATTTGTTTGGTAAAATTAAATTTCCTGAGACATTTTATCTACAGATTTAAAATTTAGTTATCGGTGAAATTATCCATCGATAAAATTATTCAATAAAGTTCATCAATAATTTAAAAATTTTATTTTCAACAAATATTTATTTCGGTAAATTCTAATGGTAAAATCACGTCAAAATTTTCACTTTATTGTTGACCATGTTGTGATATATTTTTTTAGGAATGAATTATTTTGAAAGTTGTCGACAATTGTATTTTTAAAAATTTGTTGATAATTCAATTGATAGTTCTGTTAGTAATATAAATGTTAATTTTTTCATTAAATTTGATAAAATATTTGTTATAAATTAAATAAATATGAGAATAAGATGAAGAAAAAAAGAAGAAAGAGGAGAGAGAAGGAGGAGTAAGAGCCAAAGACATAGAACTCAATGATGACAATGATCAGGATTACACCGGTAGCAGCAACGTACACAACAACGGTGACAATTGAGGAGAAGGAAAAAAAAAATAAGAAACCAAATCATGATATTTACCGATAAATTTTATTAATAAAAAAATCTATCAATAATTACTTATGGATATTTACACAAGATAATTATCGACTAATTTAAATAGAACATCATTTTACCGACAAACTTCTTGTAGTTCGTAATTTTGCTCTACCGAAAAACTATTGTGATTGTCGACCAATTTTATCCATAGATAAATTCTTTTTTTTTTGTACTAATTTAGAAAAGAATATGCGAACACAAAACATTTTATGTAGATATTTATTATAGTTGTATTATTGAGGGGAAACAAGTTTGCATTAATTAATTCAGACTTTGACATGCATAATAAGAAAGAAAGTTGATGATAAGCTTAAGTTACTCCATGACCCAGTAAAACACAATGTCACGCATATTTTTTCCTTAATCCATGTGGGGGCTTTGTTTTTGCATTCATACAAATGGGAACAAAGTGCAAGTGGGAAAGTTGATATTAAGAAGATACTAAGGTAAATGATGTGAAAGAGAAACTCGAAAGAGATAGAAGCAACTTGAAAAAAGAAAGCTGCGTCGGCAATAACGCGTTGTGTTCAAAGAACGCGGGCTACAAAATAAAAGTTGCGGGCAAGTCACGTGCACAAAGTCAAACTTTCCTTATTTATACTCACATCTTCATTTTCTCTCTCTCTAATCTCTTCAATTCAAACATTCATCAACAAACAACTCTGAACATTCAACAACAATTTCTAGCATTGTACCATCATGACAGGAAGAGACATCCTCAATATGATGAAGGTCAGAAGAACAAGAGAAACCAAACCATCATGATTCTTTTCTGCAAACTAAGCATGTCAAGTTGTTTCATTCACATGTTTTGAACTAGTTATTCTACTCTGGTTTATTCATGTGTTTTGCAAATGCGAGTTCTTGTGATGTTCTGGAGTTATCTTGAGGTTTCTTGATTTGTTTGCATTGAATGCAACTTGGATGTTCTTTCAACCAATGAATGCAATGAATGTCACTGTTTTTCCTTTTAAGTTATTCAATTTTTGAGGAAATTATCGTCTTTAAACATGGTATCAGTTTCAAGGTTGAGCTTTCTGAAAGATCTATTACTTTGATCATATGTTTAGGTGAAAGCAGGGTTTGGAACATCAACACCAGAGACAGGGAAAGGAAAAGGGAAAATATCAAAACACATTACACATGGCTTCCACTTGATGAAGGGAAAATCTGGACATCCCATGGAAGATTATTTAGTTTCAGAATTCAAGCAAGAAAAAGACAGAGAATTAGGTTTGTTTGCAATATTTGATGGCCACTTAGGCCATGATGTTGCAAGCTATTTGCAGAACCATCTTTTTCACAACATCTTGAAACAGGTAAGGCAACTTTCCTTCTGCTGCATCATTTTGATCACATTCTCATATGACAAATCTTGTACACAGTTCTTAAGTTTCTGGTGGTATCCTCTCTAATCAGAATTGAAGTTTCATCTTTATTACATGATTACATAAAAACACTAACACAAAACAACATGGTTCATATCTAAGTTTTGAACTTGGTAGCCCTTCAACGTTTGACAAGTTTCTAAACCTGCTTCTAGTGATTCTTCTTTTTTACTCATATTGATGTTTTCTGCAAGCAGCATGACTTTTGGACTGAGACAGAAAACGCAGTGAAAAGGGCTTATATTGAAACTGATGAGAAAATATTGGAACAAGCACTTGAGTTGGGAAGAGGAGGGTCAACAGCAGTAACTGCAATACTGATAGATGGTCAAAAGCTTGTAGTAGGAAACGTTGGTGACTCAAGAGCTGTTATTTGTGAGCATGGAAAGGCTAGGCAACTATCTGTAGATCATGAACCAAGCAAGGAAAAGAAATCTATTGAGAGACGTGGCGGGTTTGTATCAAACATTCCAGGTAAAAAAACCAACTTTTCGAGATGTTCTGTAGCACAGAAAAGTGCAACATATGCATAAACACAACAGAGAAACAGTACAGAAAAACTTAGCAGAGAATTCAAATTCCATATGCATATGCTAAAATGGTCTATGTATCTTATTAAAATAAGTTAAAATGAACTTAAAACTTATAAGTTATAACCATGTTCTATGATTCAGAAGTGCTTTTTATAAGTTTGAATAAGTTCTTTCATATGCTTCTTTAGTCTGAAAAGTCATTTGATTCTGAATTCCTACAACCTTTCTTAGAAGGACAGACATGACATGACATGCTTTGCAAGTATGCTATAATCTATATACATGCATTTTGGTTTGAAGAAGAGCTGCATTAGAAACTAAGAACAAAATCGGTAATTTAGAACATTTGAATTTATGTTTCTGCAGGAGATGTCCCTCGAGTAGATGGACAGTTGGCAGTAGCAAGAGCTTTTGGTGATAGAAGCTTGAAGATGCATCTCAGTTCAGAACCTGATGTGTTTGTAGAGGAAGTACTTCATCATACAGAGTTTCTTATTCTGGCTAGTGATGGAATATGGAAGGTTAACTTTCTCATCATTTTCTTTCTCTTTCACTTCCTCATATTCCTTTTAAGTAATGTTTCTATTTTGGTTTCTAGAAGTACAAGCTACTTTGACAGAAAAAATAGTTTTAAATTCATCCAATGATTTCATAAAAGGAACTACAAAATTGATATGCCAAATTTGAAAACAAAATGAGTAGTAAAAGTCAATATATCATAAACCTAGCTGTGGTTTGTTTAATTTCTCTGTTAAAAAGTGATTTTGTTAACCAATCTCAAAATAGAATTTAGATTCTCTGTCGAATACTTCTGTTTTGTTCTTCTACTATGTTTTCAAAATATACTGATAGACACGGATTTTGTTTTCAGGTAATGTCAAACCAAGAAGCAGTGGATTCCATTAGGCAAATAAAGGATGCTCAAGCTGCAGCAAAGCACTTAATAGAAGAGGCAGTTTCCAAGAAAAGTAAAGATGACATATCTTGCATAGTTGTGAGGTTCCAATGACATGCTTATGGATTAGTGGAACATATCTTTTCCCAAACAAAGAAGACCCCAGTGGAACATTTAGAATCTTAGATTAAGCACTTCATGTTCTTTCTTTCCTTAACTAAATGCTTGTAGAATCTCACAAGCACTGGTTTTGCATATGTATAAATGATTCAGTAACTCTTGCTTCTTTAATGAGATTTTTTTTTATGTCTGTATCTAAATGATTAGTTGTGACCCCTGCTTCTGCAGGAAAATTGTGTTTTGACACTCACTATTAAATAAACACTTGAGAATTTTATTTTAATAATATAATAATTTATTAATATTTTAATTTAAAAAATATTAATATAATAAGTTTCCAAATAGTTGTTTCTTTGTTGATATCAATGCTCTTTTTCTAATCCTATCTTGCATTATAAGAAAAGAATATGAAAAAAAGTCTTATGAAAGGCACAAGAAAAGAATAAAAAATATCTTTATTTGTTTGACAATAAAACAACATAGAAATGTAAGAAATATTTTTTTTAAAAATAATAAATAAGTTAATTAAAATTAAGTAATTTAGTGATTATTAATAAATTTGGAGAGTAAAAATAATATACTTAAATTTTATATTTTTAATTATTGTGACTAATATAATAAACATTAATATATAATTTAGTATAATTGTAACTACAAAACAAATCATACATATACAAAGTATTTTTCTTTCAAATTCTTGAATTCGTCAATAATTAAATTAGAATTAAAATTTCTAGCTATATTTTTTCAAACTTAAATATGAAAACCTTTCCAAGAATTAAAACGAAATTTCTCACATGTAATTCGTTGAGCCTCGTGAAAAGGTTCATCTGGTTGAACAATATGATCATTAGTATTATGTTTTAGAATATGTAAAAGAATTGAATTTGTCTTGTTTTTATTTTCACTTTTATTGTAGTTTTCCTTTTATCACCTCAAGAAAATGAATCTATCATTTTATTTTTCATCAATATTTATCACAATCTAATAAAAAATTGAGAGTTCCTAAAAAATGTTTAAAATAAAAAATAAGTGATCACAATCTAATAAAAATTGAGTTCCTAAAAAAAAATCTATGATAATCAAGCCGTAATTAAAAACTGGCTATGAAACAACACATAGTACCTTTTTCTTCAATATTCATACAAAATGAACATAAGACTCGTGAAATAAAAAATAATGCTAACTATTAAATAAATATTTCATGATCAAGCGAGACAAGAGAATTGTCTTTTTTTCTTTAATAATGGAAGAGGTCAAATTAAATGATAGAAAAAATAATGAATTTGTGTCTAATTTTTTTTTTCAAAAATAAAAAGAAAACATATGTGAGAGTGAGAGAAAACTCAAAAAGAAAATAAAAAAGAAAAGAAAATATTTCTTAATAATTTTTTTTATATTTAATTTTATATTTTACAAAAAAATACTTAATTTAATAACAATATAAACTACATATAATTTAAAAATTTTGAAAAAAAATGAAAATTTCAAAATTATATATAATATAAAAAAAAAATAGGGGGAAGGCATGGCCATCCCGCCTTGAGAAGCCCCGTCGTTGGTGATTGCAAAAGTACGATATATTTATTATTGAGATAAATAGGAAAAGAGTAATTATAGAAAAAAATATTATTTTTTCTATTTTTTATTCTTTTTCTCTTTTAAATCTGGATAAAAATAAAATAGTGACTTAATGAAAACTAACATTTTTTTTATTTTTTTATCCAATAAGAAATATATTTTATATCTATTTATTGTTAGGAATAATAAATGAATATATCATCGCATATATTTTATGAATTAGTACAATTTTAATTAAAAATTCTATTGATTGAATATGAATAATACAAACTTTTTAAACTGGTTGTAGTCCGAGATGTAAATATATGTTTCATTCCATTTCCATTCGAATACTCAACTTTGTCCTTGTATTCGTCCCTTATTTCAAATTACTCAAACATCTTTAGTTTTAATAGATAATATGCAAATCTTGTATTAATTTTATTTTATCATTATTTTTTAAATTTATATATAAGATACATTTGATTATTTGTACAAATTTTTATAATTATTTAACATTTATTTAATTGTTATTTGATATATATATATATATATATATATATATATATATATATATATATTTTATTTTTTTATATTTATCATAGTTGAAATATAAATCTGATTACAAGTATATCCATTATTTGACGGGGATAAAGATGAGACAAAGTTTAACATCCATTAAAGATGAAGATAAATATTTACTTCTAAATGTGATGTGATAGTCAAATTTTGGAGTGACAATGCGGGTCGACCCGACCTGTTTAGGTCCGACCCGCATTTGGCTCACACAATACGGATCAACCCACCCCGTCCCACATTTTTAATGCGGGCTGAAATGTCCGGCTCATCCCGCATAAGTGTGGATCTGCGGGTTCGTGGGCCAGTCCACTTTTTTTTTTTAGAAAATTCTTATATAAAGATTTCAATGTTCAAAAAATTGGGAAACTTTAAGAAGTTCACAAAATTATTAAATAAAAAACTTTAGGAAGTTGGATGATAAATTGATAATTCAACATTTTCAACGTATTCATATTCATACTTTGATATACAAGATGTATTCTTCAAATTTTAGTACATTAAACAATACATAATACTTGTCTTTTTCAGTCATACAAGAATTTAGAACGTTAATGCAAGAGTTTAAAGAAAAAGTAATTGATATACACAAATGCAAGTTTTTTTAAGCATGCTTGCGGGCTTTGGCGGGCCGGGCCACTACGAGCCTGTGGGTTCACTTTCCTGACCCGTCTCGCGTTATTTTTAGGGGCCAACGGGCCGGCCCCACGGACTAGGCCCATATTGACACCCCTATTCAAATTTGAACTCATCCCACCCATTTGTCATCCTTACCCATTTTCTTATACTAATTATTTTCTCTCCATTTTTTCTTCACATAATTTTCAAAAGTATGACATGAATTTCTATTTTATTATTATTTTTTGGATATATAAACTTTAGGATTGAACCTGAAAGCACAAATGATTATCGACTCTGATCAAATGTAGAAGGTTATTTTTTTTTGATTAAATATGTTTTAGTCCATTAACTTTAAGTGAATTTTGGAATTAGTCCATTTCGAAACTTTAGACCAATTTAGTCCTTCATTTTTCGAAATACGTGAGTTTAATCATTTTAATCAAATTTTGTTAGGTTTATTGGATGTTTCATACGCATTTCAGGATTGTATTTGAGTTGTTTATACTGTTTGACACATTTTTGCTTTAATGTTAAGTCAAATACTATTATGAAACGCGTTTGAAATGTCAAATAAACTTAACAAAATTTGACTAAAAAGACTAAATCCACGTATTTCGAAAGATGAAAGACTAAATTGGTCTAAAGTTTCGAAATGGACTAATTCCAAAATTCACTAAAAGTTAAGGGACCAAAAACATATTTAACTTTTTTTTTTTAAAGTTAAGAAAACATAAAGTTATTTTTAATCCTTTTTAATAAATAAATATATGTTTTAGTGTTAAATTAGTTTCGACGCTAACTAAAATATATAAAAAACAAATAAGATTAGCATAAGTGAAGTTGACATTAAGCTTATTTATTTTTAGTATTTATATTTGTTTAAGTGATGTCGATCGATGCTAAGTTATATATTTATCCATATGCTTCATAACAATGAATATGAACGACAAATTCTTTTTAATCTAAAGCTCTAGATTTAAAGATGACAAATATCATCACTCACAATTTTCTTCTCTCACTTTTTATATAAATCTCACCGCACTTATCTTCATCATTAACATTTATAAATCTACTTACACTTCTTTTCCATCCATACTTATCTCTTTCATCCACACATGTCACCTATGTCCACACACATATCCTTCATCCACTATAATTTTTTTTCATTTACATTTTAATTTTGTTGAACATGGAGGTGTGGCATGAGACTTTTTTTGAAGTTATTATCATTAACATTAGTCAAATAGACACAAATTAAACTACTAATTGATACATTATAAAATAAAACGCATTAGGTTTAACTTAGTGATAAATGTCTAGGTTACTTAATCTGACAAATGGTTTTTAGCACTTAAATGTGTCTAATTGATACATTTTTTAGCAAATCAAACCTTTTTAGCTTAAAAATACATAATGTTATGATGAGAATTAGTTATTTGAGAATTTAATGAAGTTTTGATAAAAATGCAACACTTTTGTAGGAAAAGATGAACTACAACAACTAAGCGTTATACACTAGTGCTAAGCACTGAAAAACAATTTGAAAAGATCTAGAATATGACTTTTATAATTGAGTGCTAGGATTGGTGTTGGGCGTTGAAAAGGCGGTTTAGGAAATATCAAAGGCAATTAAGGAAAAGTCAAAGACAGTTAAGGAAAAGTCAAAGGCGATATGCACAACTTAAGCAACAAGAATAGGTGCTAAGCACTTAAAGCAGTAAAGAAAGATTGGAACCCTTACATAGAAGGAAACCTTTGCAGCTAATTGCCCAAGATTGGAGTTGAGCGTTAAAGAAAGTTTATATAAGTAAAGACCTTTTGTCGTGGTTATAGGCATTGAGTGGAGAAGTAACTAAGTAGTAGTAGAGTGGAAATACATATTTGTGAGGCTAGAGGGATGCTGCCCATATTGTAAACATTATATAATTAGTTGTTGTTAGATTTTTATTGCAACATACTACTCATCATGAGTAGTTGTGTTTTCTTGGCCTTATAGAACACGTAAAGCAATATTCATCACCAAATGATCAATAAGATTATCTACCATACATGGGATATGTCTAGTTGTTTCATTTAGAGGTACATGGTTGTTACGATATTTATTTAATCTTTCACATTTTGCAGGTATTAATATAACTTGAATCTAGCCTCCACTACACTTAACCTATATATCTACATGTACTTTATACCCAAATCCAAAAATCCTAAAAACCAACTATCAATATACTTGTTAAATCCCTATGGATACGATAACTCCCATTTGACTATATTACATTTGATTTGATGCACTTGCCAATAGGTCACAACTAAATAACTCTTTTAAAATTTGATCTTTCAACTCACTACTGTGTGGGACTGTTGGGGCTTAAGTCGAAAGTTCCAACAAAGGTTTGTCCCCATCAAGTTTTTGACGTCGTTGTCGGGGATTAACTCAAGTATTTGATAGTTTTAACCATTTTTTTTAATCAATACATAACTTATAAAGATCATATATGTATATATGTATATTTGTAAAGTTTGAGTTTTGTATAATCTTAGTTTTCCTTTTGTGTTTCACTTTCACACAGATCTCAAAAAAGAGGTAAGTTCAAGATATACATATTTTTATTCTTGTTTGGAATGTTATGTATTTTATGATGCTAAAAGGAAATGTTTCTGCAGAAAATACATAAAATTGTCATGAATCATATGCAAAACAGTTATGAATTTTTGCATTGGCATTGAGCACCACATATGTACCACTGGGGGCCATTTGAAAAATCAATTCCAAATAGCTCTAGAGGCCTCGATGTTAAGCACCCTCTAGGTGCCGTTGGGGCTTTGAACTATGACAAACCATAAAGATAAGAACATGGTCCACGAATACATATTTTGGGTCTGGGAGTCGGTTACACGTGTGGGCATAAGCCAACATTACCTTTGGTCACCATCCTAAACACGTGGACAAGACACATAATCAAGTAAATAAAATAAAAAGCATTCAAATCAGTCACATAATAACATAAAATCTATTTAAATCACATTGGTTCAATCTTCAAAACAAAATAAAGCATAAATGAGGTTTCAAAATACCCGGAATGGAACCAACAAAGATCGTCGCGGCTCCAAGAGTCTTCAAAAAAGAAGTCAACAATGATCTAAGGTTCCAACGTTGCGATGCAGTGAAAAAGGAGGCGAGGATTGTGTGAATATTGAATGGGTTTTTGGTATGCGAGGATTATCGACAAAAAAAGCAACTGTATTTGGGTTAAGAGAGAGGTCTCTAAAAAATGTTATTTCTTCCTTAATTTGATGTGTTCATATAGGGAGTACCATAAATATAATGTAATCTCACAATAAAGTCAGTCTTGATTACAAAAAAAAAAAAAAATTCTAAAAGGCAATGATTGGTCTTGATGTTATCACATTATGTGAATCAAATCACAGAAAATCAGAGCATAAAATCAAACGTGATCAAGAAAAATATTCTAATTATTAGAAGAGATATTGCTTCTAATTATTAGAATGATATAACTACTTTCTTGATCTGGAATAGAGGTGTCATAACAAAGTGTGGGGTGAGAATATAAAAACATTAGGCTATTGTTAGTTGCACGAAAATGTGGTATGGGTGGATAAAATAAATGGGCTAAAAAGGTAAAGGCACAGAAGGAAAAACACAAAAAAGATTGGGCAAAAACAAACCAAAAATTTTCTTTTTTTTCCTTTTTCTCCCCTCTTATTTATTTATTGTTATTTCTCTATATTTTTTTTATTAAAATTTTCAAAGAAACTTTTATTTCATTTTTTTTATTAAACCTATTTTATTTTTATTATTACTTATTTACTTTTATTTTTATTATATATATATATATATATATATTATTAAGTTGGACGAAATTGGGTGTTGACAGTGTTTTATTATGAAGAATGGTTAATCTTTGAACAATCTAGAAAAGAAAAGCAAGAACAAGGCTAAGAAGAATAAAAAGAGAAAGCTCTTCTTCAATAAGTGAGACGACTAATTAGGAAGATAAAGGAGGTGGCAGAATCATTATTTGAGGTTTAGGTGGTGTGCCTTGCGCTTTTGGAGATTGTGCCATGAACCGACCTAGAAATTTTTCCAAAGTTGTCATTCAACTTATAGAAAGAGCAACAGAAACTAGGCATACATTTCTTAATCTTATTTTTCACATTTATTGTTAGGAAAAGATCATGAGAGTCCCTAAGCTCACCTTGAAACATTCTATAAACAATGCACAACAAAGGGAATTAGACTAGGACAAAAAGAAGTTCTTTTTATCACCAACCAACTGAGTTGGAGCAACAACTTTGATGCTGAGTTGATGATGTGTATGGGCTTTGAATTCTTTACTCCCACTTAAAAGACATAACTAGCTAGTATTGAAGCTGGCCAACCAAGTAAAGTATCTAAACCAAAGACACAATTTGCAAGTACTAAAATTGGCCAAGAAATCAAAGAACTAAAGTTATACCTGATAAAGGACTATCCAATGAATCTATACAAGAAGACTTGAGAATGAGCCTTTGCCATTCAAAGGACATGAAGATCATGACTTGGAGCACATTTGAAGAATAGTTAGAAAAATTAGTTTATGTTTCTATGTTTTGGGGCTTTGAAATTTCTTTTAAAATTAGTTTATGTTTTTATGTTTTTGGGTCTTAAGCTTTCTTTTAGAAATTAATTTGTGTTTTTATGTTTTTGGGCTTGGACTTTCTTTTAGGGTTTCTAGGTTTTCTTAAACTTATGTGCCTATATATAAAGGTATCAAAAGCTGATATAAACACTTTTTAGTGAAATATTGAATTTTATTTCATTAAAGAGGGTATTCTCTTTGTCTTTGGCTTATGCCTTAGGTTCTTATCAAAGATTGGCATCTTTGTGACGAATCTTCATTGAGTTATCAATCTTATTGATTGTGGCGACTTTATTATCGGTTCTTATTAAAGGGTGACCTCTTTGCAGTGAATCTTTACTTATCAATCTGCTTTGCATATACCATTCCTGTCTAATTCTGCATTTTTCTTTATTATTTTCTTGTTTATATTTCAGAAGGAATTCAAAGTCAGAAACAACCATAGTCTTTCTTAGATAGGATCATATCATTTTGGTATTCAGAATAAGGTTCTGGTTTGGATCCCTTCTTTGGTGCCAAATATCATTTTGGTATCTAGAACAAGGTTTTAGTTTGAATTTCTTATTCTATCTCATCTTTTTATTCTTGAATGTTTGATCTTATCTTATCTAATATCATATTTTTTTGCATATAAAAAACCCAAAAAAATTTTAATGTTTAATCTTATCTTATCTTATTTTTCTGTCATGTAAAGAAAATCCTAATATTCTTGAATGTTTGATCTTATCTTATATTATATCTTACTTTTCTATCATATAAAGAAAACTCAATTTTTTTTGATATTTAATTTTAAATTCTTATTCTGAAATTCTTGAATAACATTTTAGTATATTATTTGTTTGTCGTGTTTTTCATTTTAAATTAAAAATTTCTATTCCAAATAATTACTATACGTGGAATTGTGGTTTTCACATGGGTTTTTTGTGTTTGAACTCCAAAATTCATTAAAACAAATTAGTGGATCCAAATACAAAAGAAAAGGAAAAGGAAGGTCCAAAAGCAAAAGTAAAATTGTATAGTTTAACACAATTATTATGTTGCGCTACTGTTTATGATTGCTAATCTATTAAATTATTTTCAGTCAATTTCTTAGAGTCTCCACGTTGTTTCATTTAAATATTTTTTGTATCCCTTTTATTATTTCTAGGTTTTATTATTTTGTGTTTTTAAATTTCCTTAAAAGTTTTGTCTATACTCTCTTTATTTTTGACCTCTTGAGTCAAGTTTAGATCTTGTAATGTTTTTCACATTGATTGTCAATTTTGGTTTAAGCCATTGAATTTCGTTATCAAGCGCTAAAGGGAATTTGAGTGAAAAAAGGCAAGATAGTATATTGAGAAAAAGCCTACAAGTGTGATACACGAATGGATTTGAGTGAAACACTTAGAAGAGTTGTGAGGTTTTAAAATTATAATTGTTATTTTGTTTTACTAACCTTGATCTAGAAATTTAGAGCAATGCAATATGTTTTCGTAGAGGCATTATTCTAGAAGTGGTTTAACATATGGTTTAACTTATCTTACTCCTCACAAGGATCATTTGGTTAGAGGATTGGAAAGTACTAAGAGAGTGGCTAAAAGAGATACTCCTAGTGTTTGTGTGCCATCCCGAGCCACAACTCAAGGAATGTCAGGTGTTTACCCTCTATCCCGAGCCACAACTCAAGAGATATCATTTCGAGCCACAACTCAAGGAACACTCCTACAAGTCAACCTTTAAGGTATCACTAAAGCCTTGTAGACCACGCACATCCAAAGCAAACAACCATTTAGCCTCTGCATTATCGCCTGACGTTGCTCTAGAGTTGCCAGGCAATATTCAACTCCAGACCGCCTGGTGGAAGTCTCGTGCCGCTAGGCGCCAAACGCCTATGATGCCTTTGACTTTGCAGGTAGAGCTGTCAAAACGGGTAACCCGGCCCGACCCGGCTCGACCCACCACGGGTTGATGATTTAGTGAGCCAACCCAACCCGACTCATTTTTTAGTGAGCCAAAAAAAGTTCAAACCGGCCCCACCCACCACGGGTTGGCGGGTTAAACAGGTTGGCTCATGGGTTCACTTAATTAAAAAAAATATTATTTTTTTATTTATTTTTCAGTCAAAACTAAATTGTAATTCTAATTAAATCTAAATAAACTTTAATACAATTCAAATACAAACCAAAATAAAAAAATACAAATTATTTATGTGTTGGATAAAAAAACAACGTAACATGACCCAAATGTAAAACCCAACTTAATAAAAAAAAATAAAAACATTTGTGTGACCTTTTTATCTGCGGGTTGGTGAGCCAATCCGGCTCACCACGGGTTCAACCCGGATGAGCCGGGTTCTAAATGAGCCGGGTCAAAAATCAACCCGTATTGAAATTTGTAAAAAAATTTCAACCCAACCCGACCTGAACCCGTGGTGAGCCGGGTTGGCTCGCAGGTTCCAACCCATTTTGACAGCTCTATTTGCAGGTATCGTTTGGCGGGACGACCCTCACTGCCAGGTGCCACACGCTCTAGTACTCCTCTGATTTGGTAGCTACCACTTGACGGGTCAAACACCACCGTTAGGCACTACACAAGTACTTCCACAGTATTGGTTTTTAGACACACGGGACAGTTTGCAACCCCCATTTAGGCATCAAAACTTATAGTAACCTCGACATAGCTAAGTGCATCAATTCTCACAAGTTTAGCTTCTTACCAATGTTCCTATTCCCTTTTAAATTCACCAATCCAAACTCACCAATAGTTATGCTTGCTTAAGTTCAACTTTGCTTATTCACAGGATACCATACTCACTCATACTACCTGAATTTCACCCATGTTCGCAACCATTATTCCAATCTCCAACCACTTATGATCAACACAACCATTATACTACAACCCATAATTACCCTCAAAGTCATTTAGGCAACTCTACACAATCCCTCAAACACTTGAATCATAATCTGCCTTACCATCCATCAAGGTACTAATTGAATCAAACCCCTACTTTACTGCCATTAAAATCAACTCTTCCAAGCCCGATCCAAACTTTATTAATCTCACCTTGTATTATCTCATGCATTTCTTACCATTTTATCACCAATTTTGCATATTACAACCTCCCTATTTCAAACCCCATACTAACTCTACAGAATCCTCCACTCTCTAGCTGTAATTATAACTTCACAGTGCCACTCATTTGTCTTTGGCGCCTGGCGACAAACATGGTGCCACTTGGCAGTGCATGCACATTCTGGAAATTTTCCAGAATTCTCCCGTACCTTAGAACCTTAACTTCACCTTCATCCTCATTTTACCAATTCATCAAATCTTAACACAATTAACTGCACTCCAGTGTTAAATTAACATAAAACGAATCACTCTCAGTCCAATTTTCCTAAACCCAAGAATTCCCAATTACTCAAACCCTGGTATGAGAATATACCATAATCATCCAATTTCCTCCAATTAACTTACAATCACAGCGAAATTCAACATTTTTTGGCATTCAACAATCAACCAATAGTTGCTACTCCTTTTTTCCCCGATCAGAATCAACCCAGAAGCCCAAAACATAAAAAACGAGACAAATTTTGCGGCCAGTTCATGCCGCCAAGCGGTTCCTCCCTTGAACCCAAAAATTACAAAGAAATGCTATGAGTTGCTTGGCGGCTTTGAAGGCCCGCCAGGCGGTTTCTGGAAATTTTCCAGAATTTTGCAGTTTCACAATTTAAGCAATGATTAACCATCCAAAATACATGCAATTAAGAAAAACAAGCAATACAAATTTAAATAACGGAGTCGAGCTCCCCTAACCTGGATTCCTTGCTTAGAATTGAGTATGATATCGGTCCTCTTTGATCAACAATGACTTTCCTTAGCTCCCTCCCAGTTCAGCTCCTCCGTTTCACTCAATAACCATAGTTTCTTTATGGAATTTCACTTCTCATAATGCTCAACAATGGCAGACACCAAAATCCTCTCTCCCAGTCTTAATTGGACACTTAACCAAGTCTTAATTGTGCTTAATGGCTAAAAAAACGAGATTACCATTAAAAATTTGTGTTAATAGTTATTCACAACCAATTCAACCAATACATGTTTCATGATAATTTCTATAAATCTATGATTATATTAACACTCATCATCATCAATTATATTACCAAAATAATACATAATTAAAACAACACACAATTTGACATACATAGGACTCGAACCCAAATTCTTTCAACATAACAATGTACTCTAACCACTTGAGCTAGTCACATCATAACAATTAACATTAATTGTCATAAAAACTCTCATTACCTGCATTTATTAATCAAGTACTTAATTTTTTATTCAAATTAAGTATTATATATATATATATATATATATATATATATATATATATATATATATATA
>Ga0214545_1006481_pt1 | contig 20361 bp, 16 predicted proteins | sample CNSS4metaG_FD_160064 | JGI IMG/M metagenome (GOLD analysis project Ga0214545, IMG submission 160064) | Root nodule microbial communities from cowpea collected in UCLA plant growth center, Los Angeles, California, USA - CNSS4 | ecosystem: Host-associated > Plants > Roots > Nodule | place: USA...
TTTACCAAACTTACTCAATAAATCCAATAATCACAAATCCTAATTAAATCAATCTTTAAGCACAGAAAATTCAATTAAATCCCCAAATTTAAATATTAAATGAGGGCAAAAATTTGAACTCATCACAGCGGCTCAAGGAAGTGGGTCTGTTTTACGAAAGTGAGCAGAATGGTTAGGGTTGGTGGCAGATTAGCTCAGGATTTCTCTTTTGGGCCAACCCTTAGGCCCAATGGATTGGGGCAGCCCTTAAATAAAAGGGGCGGGGAAAAATGGGTCTTATATTCTCCCGAACAACAAAATTTTCGACCTCGAAAATAAAGACTCACCAGGCAAAAAAGATGTGGATGCAACTTCCTCATATCCTCCTCCAACTCCCAAGTCGAATCGCCTGTTCTCCGATCCCATATAACCTTGACCAGGCTGACAGGTTTTCCCCGGCGTTCTTCAACTTTGCTACCCTCTAAAGCCACTGGTGGTACTTCCACAATGAGATCCTCTCGGATCTATACATCCTCTACTTCTAGCACATGAGAGGGATCAAAGACATACTTCCTCAACTGCGACACGTGCAAGACTGGGTGAAGATTTACCAACTGAGGGGGCAAGGGTATCTCATAAGCCACCGGTCCAATCCTCCTCGAGATCTGATAGGGGCCAAGGAACTTAGGAGAAAGCTTTCTTGAATGGAGAGTCTTTCCCACACTAGTGGTTCAGGTCACCCTCAAGAACACGTGATCTCCAGCCTCGAATTCCAAGGGCTTCCTCCTACGGTCTGCATAAGCCTTTTGTCTGCTCTGTGAAGCCTGCATCTTGTCCCTCACTAACCTCACCTTCTCGGTGGTCTGCTCCAACAACTCTGGTCCAAGTAACACTACCTCCCCATCCTGATACCAACACAAGGGAGTCCTACACTTTCGGCCATAAAGAGCTTCATATGGTGTCATCCCAATGCTTGCATGGAAACTATTGTTGTAGGTGAACTCAATCAATGGTAACACTTTATCCCAAGCGCCCAAGTGATCCAGTATGTAGGTTCGTAGCAAGTCCTCAAGTGACTGGATTGTCCTCTCAGACTAACCATCTGTCTGAGGATGATAGGCTGAACTCATCGTGAGTTTGCTTCCCAGAGCACTTTGCAAGGTCTACCAAAACCGTGATGTGAACCGTGGATCCTTGTCTGATACAATGCTTGAAGGCACCCTATGCAACCTCACAATCTCCTTGATGTACAACTGCGCCAACTTAACCATAGACATCCTCAGGTTCATCGCCAAGAAATGTGCACTCTTGGTCAGTTGATCCACTATGACCCAGATAGTGTCATGCCCTCTAAAAGTTTTGGGCAAGTGGGTCACGAAATCCATTGAGATACTATCCCATTTCCACACTGGTATTTCCAGGGGTTGTAGAATCCCACCGGGTCTCTGATGTTCAACCTTTGTCTTCTGACAGGTCAGACATGTAGATACAAACTGTGTTACTTCCTTCTTCATACCCTACCACCAGAAGTTTTCCTTGAGGTCTTGGTACATCTTAGTCATGCCCATGTGCAAACTAAGTCAACTTTTGTGTCCTTCCTCTAGGATTAGCTTCTTTACCTCAACATCTTCAGGCACACACACTTTGCCCTGAAACCGTAGTATGCTGTCATTACCCAAGGCGAAATCCCTTGTCTCCTCTAACCCAAGTTGCTCCCTAACTCTGTTTAGACTAGCATCCAACAACTGTCTTTCTCTAACTGAGTCAAGAAAGTCACTAGATATAGTCAGGTTACTACATCTAATGAATCCTGATTCCAACTCTACATGCAGCTTCATGTCTCTGAACTTCTCCAACAGTTCCCTCTCCTTGATCATGAGGTGTGTAGTATGCACCGTCTTCCTACTCAGAGTATCAGCTACTACATTCGCCTTCCCTGGATGATATAAAAGTTCAAAGTCATAATCCTTCAAGAATTCCATCCATCTTCTTTGCCTCACATTCAACTCCTTCTGATCAAATAGATACTTGAGGCTCTTGTGGTCACTGAATACACAGAACTGGGCACCGTAGAGGTAGTGCCTCCAGATCTTCAAGGCAAACACAATAGCCGCCAACTCCAAGTCATAAGTGGGGTAGTTTCTCTCATGCACCTTGAGTTGTCTCGAAGCGTAGGCCACTGCCTTCTTGTCCTACATCAACACACGACCCAACCCTAGATGAGAGGCATCATAGTAAACTTCAAAGGGTTTTCCAACATCGGGGATTACTAGGATTGGAGCACTCGTCAACCTCCGCTTAAGCTCTTGGAAGCTTTCCTCACACTTATCTGTCCAGGTGAAAGGTTGGTCCTTCAGTGTGAGTTATGTCAAAGGTGCCACTATCTTGGAGAATCCCTCTATGAATCTCCTATAGTAGCCGGCCAATCCCACGAAACTTCTGATTTTGGTTGCTGACTTGGGACTTTCCCACTTAACCATTGCATCAACCTTCGCTGGATCCACTGCTATCCCCTGGACGGATATCACATGTCCTAAGAATTGCACTTCATCCAACCAAAATTCCCACTTGGACAGTTTAGCATATAGTTGTTTCTCCCTCAGAATACCTAGCACTAGCCTCAGGTGCTCGACATGCTCTTCCTGAGTCCTGGAATAGATAAGGATGTCGTTTATGAAGACTACGACAAACTTATCTAGGAACGGTCTGAATATCCGGTTCATGTAGTCCATGAACACCGCTGGAGCATTGGTCACACCAAAAGGCATGACCACATACTCGTAGTGTCCATACCGAGACCTGAAGGTCGTCTTCTGCACATCATCCGCCTTTACCAATATTTGTTGATAACCTGACCGCAAATCAATCTTCGAGAATACCGATGACCCATGCAACTGATCCATCAAGTCATCTATTCTCGAAAGGGGGTACCTGTTCTTGATGGTCATCTTGTTCAGCTGCCGATAGTCCACGCACAGACGTGAACTCCCATCCTTCTTCTTCACCAACAGTATCAGTGCTCCCCAAGGCGAGGTACTGGGTCGGGTGAACTGCTTCCCTAGTCAATCCTCTATCTGCTTCTTGAGTTCCACCAACTCTGCCAGGGTCATACGGTATGGAGCCATCGACACTGGTCCAGTTCCTAGTACCAAGTCAATAGAGAACTCCACTTCTCTATTGGGAGGCAACCCTAGTACTTCATCTGGGAATACATCCTCGAACTCGTGTACTACTAGTATGGTCGATGTCCCTTCCTCCTTTTCCAGCTCTAGGTGAGTGAAAATTATGAAGCACTGCGCACCCCTCTGAATCTCCCTCATAACTCCCTGGGATGATAACAACTCAGGCTTCTCTGAGTTGGGAAACAACAACCTTTTCTCTCGGCAATCTATAAGGATGCGATTGGCAGAGAGCCAATCCATCCCCAAGATCACTTCCAACTCTTGTAAAGGTAGGCAGATCAGATTCACTTTGTATCTCCGTCCTTCTACCTCCACCGGACACCTAGCGCACAAGGACGACGTCCTGACCAAACCCGATGGCGGAGTAGACACCACAAGTTCACACTATAGCTCACACACCGGCAGACTCAACTTTTTCACACATGCATCTGACACAAATGAATGTATCACTCCAGAGTCATATAGCACACAACAAGATTTTCCAGCTATCATACAATGACCTATAACCAGGTTACCTGAGCCTACTGCCTCCGCTCCAATCATGGTGTATACTCTGCCCGATGCCTAAGGCTTGTTGCCTCCCCTCCTCTACTGGTTCTGGGCTGGGGCTAAAGCTGGGGTACGCGTCATTGTCCTCGAGAGGGTAGGGCAATCCCTGCCGAAGTGGTCTTCCTTGCCACAATTGTTGCACCTCTTGTAGCCTGCAAGTTGGGGGCAAACATTCCTCTTGTACGGTCCCCCACACTGGTAACACTGAATCTTGCTCTGCTGGGGAGAAGACTCCCTAGACCCCTGAGACTGCAAATGAGGCCTAGTATAGGGTTTCCTCCTCTCTTCGTGCCTATGCCTGGACCCAGACGGCCCTCCCACTCTCAGCTGGTATGGATGCTGAGTTTCCACCTCTACCTTCATCTTCTTCATGACCCTTGCCTTTTCCACCAAGGCTGCAAAGTCCTTGATGGATAGTGGGGCCACCATCAAACGAAGGTCTACACAGAGGCCGTTCTCGAATTTCCTGCATCGCCACTCTTCATCCAGTGGCATGGTGTAGAAACGATTGAGGTGTTTGAACTTTTCTGCATACTCAGCCACAAACTTGCTTCCTTAGGTCAATTGTAGAAACTCCACCTCTTTAGCATATTTGAAACTGTCGGGGAAGTACTCGGAAAGGAATTTTCTCCTGAAGACATCCCAAGTAATTGGTTCCTACCTCTCCTCCATGATGGATTTCATATTGATCCACCAGTGCTCAGCCTCACCCATGAGCATGTACACCGCAAAGGCCAACCTACTCTCCTCGGGGCACATCTTAGCATCAAAGATTCTCTTGATGTCTTTCAATCACTGATCTGCGACATCTGAACTGGTCTTCCCATTGAACTTAGTCGGATGGTGTTTCAGAAAGTCTTCCAAACTCCATTCCCGATGGTGGGGTCTTGGTTTAGGACCGTGGATAGGGGCAGTGGTCCTGTTTTCCTCCAACTGACGGAGGGCCTCCATGTGCTGTCTGTGAGCGTCCTCAACAACCACCCTAGCAGCCTCCATCTGCTGCATTACCAGTTGCTGTTGCTCAAGCGATGTCGCCTGTCACTGTATTGATGCTTCATGTTGTTGCATCATCGTTGTACTCTATTGCGTCAGAGCAGCCACCATCGCTTTTATCGCCCTGGCGATATCTTGTGCGTCGCCTTGAGAAGGCAGAGAGTTCCGACGCTGAGGTGCCATGTCACTGGTACACAGGAAAAACAAGAGTTAGATTTGGTTAGATTAGAGCTTAGCTAGCAACACACAAGCCACAACGGTAGATAAGCAGGCACACTAGACCATAGATCCTAAGGAACGATCGCTCTGATACCATAAATGTAACGTCCCAATTAAATGGATAAGAATAAATTTAAATAAAATGCCACATATAAAATATCCAAAGAGTGCGGAAAACTAGAATATGGAGTACCCAGTACCCCAACATATTCATACAAAAAGGAAAAGGCTCCACATGGCCTAAACGGAGTACAAAGTCTCGTCAAGTGCGAGAGAAACTACTACTACTAAACTCCAAAAGCTGAGGCCCCCATAGTGAGCCCGATAGTCGTCCAAGATTTCACCAAACCGCAACATCTCTATTATCATTACCACTGCTAGGGGTTCTCACATCTGCTCACATCAACAAGGTTGATGGTCATCGCAAAGGAGGAAATCACACACAATCATACAAACAAGCAAAAGGGTAAGCTAGTGAAAAAGTTCTCATATCATACACTCAACATACAATTTCATATTCAAGCATAAATAGCAGACATCCACATATGAGGTACCAAACCATATAAGACACCAAGACTTGACTATCCGGATACGCTCAATGAGGCACCACCACGTGGCAGTGGAATTACGTCCTAGTAGTGAGGCGTCACCACGAGGCCTTCGCGGAATTACACCTTTACAAGAGGCATCACCACGTGGCCTTCATAGAATTAGGTCCTGGCCTTGAGGCACCACCACGTTACCCTCGTGGAATTATGTCCTGATCTTGAGGCACCACAGTGAACCCTTACCTCGAGGTTCATGGAATTAGGTCCAATAACTGAGGCACCACCGTGAACTCGCCCTAGAAGGGCCCACGAAATTATGTCCATATGATGAGGCACCACCACGAGCCCCACTACAAGGGTCATGGGTAGGGATGGCAAAAATACACGTGTCCGCGGATATCCGCGGATAAAATCCGCGACGGATAGTTACTACCCGTGGGTATTTATTACCCACGAGTAGCGGGTAGCGGGTATTTTAATACCCGCTTATAAACGGGTCGGGTACGAGTATCATACTATCTGTACCCGCAGGTACCCGTTACCCGCAAAAAATTAAAATTAAAATTAAATTTATATTTTATTAAGTTAAATTTAATTCAAATTAGAAGTAATAGTATATTTTATTATGTCAAATTTAATTATAATTATAATTATAATTTAATTTAATTTAATTTATATTTTATTTTTATAATTTTATATTAAAAAATTTATAAAATACATATTGTTTTAAATATTTGCGGGTATCGGGTATCCACGGATACCCACGGGTTTTAAAAATATCTGCGGGTATTTTTTAAGCGGATACTCGGCGGGTAAATGTGGGGTAACGGGCGAATTGTTTTTGGCGGGTCGGGTTGCGAGTAGGCACTATCCGTGCCCGACCCGACCCGTTGCCATCCCTAGTCATGGGATTACCTCCTACACAAACCTTACTCATACATAATCAACCAATCATGAAGTTCCTATGCGTACCATTAACATGTCATTTAGTATACATGACCAACCATCAATCATATATCATGCCAAGCTCATCACCAATTCATTAGCTCCCACCCATAACATACATAGCACATGCATATCCATCCCCTTTATACAATAAATAAATGAACCAACCAATCAAACAACCAACAATATTCATGAAATGAAGCATAGCAAAAACCCAAGCTAGGTCTCGCTCAAGCTGCAGACTCTCGCTTAGGCGAGACTACAACAATGGCCTTGGAGAAATTCGCGAGCTCTCGCTTAGGCGAGGCTGTCTCGCCTGAGCGAGACAGTTCGTCGCTAAAAAATATAGCCCCTCGCCTAGGCGAGCGCTCGAGCAGAAAACTGAGCGAGTTCCTGCTATTCTTGCCTAGGCAAGACGAGCTCGCTTGGGCAAGAATATCAGTTCTCTCCCACTGTTCTGCGTGTTTTCATCCAGGAACTCATTCCCAACAACACTCAATGCATTTTCACAGAAGCATTTTCACAAAAGCATGTAAAGGGTGAATTAAAACATGAACCCTAGCTTCCCTTACCTGGAAATGAGCTAGTGAAGGGGTCCTAACTACGAACAATGAAGTACCGCATCTCCTAGAGTAGTTTAGCGAGCTGGAGAATGAATGAACAGAGAAAACGAAGTTACTAAGAGTGACTTCAGATGGACCCAAGACAACGACGTTACCATAAGAAATGTATTGGATGAGGAATAACTTAGGTGGAATAAGGATGTGTTCGAACAAGCTTGATGGAGACGGTGAAGGTCCAAACCCTAGCAAAAGAAAACGACAGCGGCTCAAGGAAGTGGATCTGTTTTACGAAAGTGAGCAGAATGGTTAGGGTTGGTGGCAGATTAGCTCAGGATTTCTCTTTTGGGCCAGCCCTTAGGCCCAATGGACTGGGGCAGCTCTTAAATAAAAGGGGCGGGGAAAAATGGGTCTTACATCATGATACCAAACCATGAATAGCATTTTGATAAGCCCTTCATACCTCATCAATTTGATTTGGTGGGTATTGTCAAATTTAAGGACGTTTTTCCCGGATCGCGTTCTAATGAATCTTTACATTCATTATATGTAACTCTAGGAACTTTAGAAATTTGTTTTTCATTGTCTTGAATTCTTGATGCTCATGAAATTTCTTAAGTTTAGTTAATATAGATTATTTTTTTTTCATCTTTATCACAAACCTTCCTCTCTCCAAAAAAGAATCAATTCTTTTACTCTTTCATAATCTTTATAATATAAATTTATCACCTCCCACCTATTTAGAAAAAAGATAAAATTTATATTCACAAATAACAATTATCACAATGCAAAAACATAACAAAACTCATACAACTTTAATTAAATAAGCAACTTTGTATAAATTCAAAACTTTCAAAAAATTTACCATAGGCAGCAGAAAACATAAAATCCCTAAATTTCATAATTAATGGTTATAATAATTTAGGGAAAAATTATAATTAAGGTTCATACAAGTTTCATAAAAAAATTCCTAAAATCATAATTAGGGTTTATACTAATTTGGGATAAACTTAATTTGGAAGAAACATCCTAAAAAGAATAATAAATTTAACATATATAAATCCTAATAAGATACTAACCTTGATATATGAGAGATCATCCGAGAATATATACTTGAATCTCAATCTATGTGATCCTCAACTTCTGTTTTCTAATCTATCTCTTTGTATTTATTTCTCCTCACACACTTTCATGATAATTTGCATGATGAAAAGTTCTTATAGCGAGAAAAAAAAAACTCTAATCTCTTTTATAAATCAATATCTCCATTAAACTTTTAATTTTATCTTTTATTATAATTTTTTATAACATAAACTTAATATAAATAATATATAAATATAATTTTAATAAATAAATATATGTAAAAAATAATTTTCAAAAATTTTGGGAGAGTCGTGGCTCTCCTATGTCATTAAGTAGTTCCACTAATGGTCGGGTGGTATGAGGTCAAAGTTAATTGAGTCCTTAGGAATATAACTTATCCAAATAATGGAAACCAATTATTTTAATGATCATAATTTAGGAGATCCAAAAGGGAATTTAAGGAGTTAAGCGATGAAAGAAAGACATTAAAAACACAATAAAGAGAGGGGAAAGGAAGGGGTGAAGCGAGAATGGTCCAAGGGAGTTAAAACAAATGTAGAAATAACTTTTAATTTATTTTTCTTTTCTATAACATCACTTCTTAAAATTTCTTTTTTGTTTTTCCTTGTTAATAAGAAGTAAAATGCACACGATCTGGGATTTCTAATAAAACCCTGCAGAATGTAATAATCAAGAACAGTAATAGGAAATTAATGAGTAGTGAGAGGGCAAGGTCGATGCTTGGTAGTGCAATGATTATTAAAAAAATTCAAGATCGTATTTGATTAAAAAAATTCAATGATGCTTGGTGGTACAAAAATTTAAAAAAAAAAATTCAATTAACAAAAATTCAATTTGATTAAAAAACAATTAAAACTAAATTAAACAAATTAAAAAAGTTAAAGATTAGTATTTAAACTTAAATGTAACTCCTAAAATTTAGATATTCACATTTTAATGTCATTACATGAAAAAGTTTTTTTTTTCTGTTTTGCGACTAATACATGGCAGACCTAGAAATTTAAACCAACGCCCAAAAATGTAGAGTTCTTAATTCATACAGTACAATTTAACATCAATTCATATAATTAATACAAGTATGGGAAGTCGCAAATTTGGCTAAAGTGATGATCCTACATCAATAGGGTTCGACTGAAGTCAGAAAATTCACCATTTTCCCCATCTTATTGGATGTATCTTATTAAAATACTTTTTTATATTCCGAAAAATAACTTGTAGATTGTATATTCCGAGATTAAGCTTTTTAGAATAAGCTTTTCAGAACTTACATAATTCTTTTTTAAAATGAGTTTTTCAGAATAATTTGAAATACATGAAATAGGTTATAAAAAAAGTTTTTCAAAGTTTTTTATTTTCATAGTGACGATGCTGCAGCTAGTATTCTTATTTTTGTTTTATCTTATTTTAAAAGATTACAAGTATTCTTATTATATATATAACTAAATCATTTTAAAAACTAATAAAAAGGTGCTTTTATAATTATTTTTCATATATATAATTTTATAAATTCCATATATGTAACATCCCAATTTTAACAGCTTAAAACTAATAAAATAGGATATTTCACCTTAGTGTTCAAAACAGATAAACAAATGTATAAAGTATATTAATACAGTCTTACAAATGATCAGACTATATAAATATATCAACTATACATACCAAACATTTCTAACTCTAAACACAAGTTAACTACTTGCAACAACTTCCCAGTGAGACCTCCGTCAACCTAAAAGATGGCTCCTCAACCTCCAGAGGTGTCTCTGAAACTACATCCACCACTGCTCCCACCTACCGAATAGGTGATCATCGCAAAAGGAAAACATACAACACAAGACAAAAACACAGAAGAAGGGTAAGCTAATGACTTTCAAAGAATTTTCTTAAACAATATAATATTGATATATCTAACAACTACAAACAAGCATATATTCACACACATATATTTCTAAACTACGACTCAACTAATCCGGATACATGCATTAAGGTCGGATCCAATCAGTTATGCACTTGTAGTGGCATCTCATGCTCTGCAAAGCGACAGATTAAGAGTCAAAACTCTACCACATACAAGGTCAGTCCGTTAACACCTATGGTCAAGGAAAAACCCTTAGGCTAGGACCTCCTTCTCCTCTCACCACATACCCCATTCCTCTCTACTTGAGAATTTGAATGGTTATTAGAGCGTCAGGATAATTGCCAAGACAATCCCTACCTCAATGCATACACTACCACAATCACTGCTAATCCTCCTTGGGTTAGCATCAACCAATCTCAACTCAATCTCATATAAACAATCTCATACCATATACTCATCATTCATAATAATTACAAAGCTTCTATGAGAACTAAAATACCACCCAATTTAACTCCAAAAATACAAGTTTCAGATTCTGACTCACTCGCCCAGCTAGTAGTACTCGCCCAGCCACTGGCTTATGCTCGCCCAGCTAGTACACTCGCCCAGCCACTTGTCCAGGTCTAAAGTTTCTTACTTGGAAATTCACCTAGCGAGCAGCACTAGCCTAGCCACTGACCCATGCTAGCCCAGCGAGTAGCACTCGCCCAACGAGTATGCGAATCTGCATAATTCTGCAGATCAGTGTTTTGCATAATTCTGCAGATCAACTTATTCGCCCAGCGAGTAGGCTCGCCCAGCGAGTAAGCAAATATGCATAATTCTACAGAAACTGATTTAAGCAAAATTATACCTATTCAACCAATCCATACCACTCCAAAACCTCCACCAAAGACCATTCGAGTATCAAACATTAATTCTATCAAAATATTCACACCAATTGCATCCAATTGCACCCATAGCATACAATTATTCTCAAGCAACAGATAAAACCTAAGTATTTATCATTTTCAAACATCACAACCCAATTCACATATCAAACACATCAGTTAATTACAGAATAATCATATAATAACAATCCTAACAGGTTTGTGAAACATAACAGACATTAACTTCCCTTACCTGGTATCCTTCTTAAACAACTCTATAAACGTCAACATCTCTAACTCCACATGATGCTCTATCTACATATAGAAACATCACAAGAACGATCAGGACATACCATTATGATCACTGATCAGCAGAGACTCATTGATGAATAAAACGACACATGCAAGCAGTAGAGTGCTTACATGCAACAGAAAACAGAAAAAGACCAAAAAGACAACGAAAACTTAACTTACACGAACGGAGAAACTGATCGATCCAAATTGAAGAGCTCACCGAGAGGATCAATCCTACTGTCTCGGTTCTTCAATCAGATGACCGGAAAGACAAAACTTTTAGAAAGAAGTCAAAGAGCTCTAGAAAAGTGGTTTCTAGGGAGATGATGTGTTTTAAAATAATGAAACTCGTTTATAACAATTCTATTTATACTAAAACCTTTTTAATATTAAAATAATCGAGTCTCACTATTTTTAAACCACTATCACTTCTAAAATACCATTGAGATTTTACAATATAACTCTTAATAAATTTTTAATTAATTTTATTACTATTATTATTATAAAAATGTGGAGGCAGTAAGTTTCCACTTATTTTGAGAAATAGTTTAATTATTTTATACATTCAAAAATTAAATTGATTTTTTATTTTTGTTAAGAATTAAATTCACCACTTCTTGTGTGAATGAAACTGTTCATTCTCCTGAAAAAATAGAGATTCCGAAACAGACAAAGACAGATCCTCCGATGTTGGATCTCTTTTGATCCTCTGCATTGCTCCCCATCGCAACTTCTTCTTCCTCGCACACTTCTGCAACAACAACTCTCTGCAATTTCATTCAACCAAACCAAAACTTTCAATTCTCCATTATCATAATTATTTTCTCTTATCCAACTCAGATCCTTCAATTCAATTCTCTTTGTGAATCATTAGAGCCTTCAAACGCCACATTTTCGCCACTCACTGCTCCATGTGACCTCTGTCATCGCTCTTGCTTCCACTGTGATCCAATGATTCCGTTGCTTAGCTTCACTTTCTTTCCCAAATCATAGAAAACCCCATTACAATGAGCAATTACTCTTTTGGATCTCAGGCGCCCAAGTCCTTTATCGCATACCCAAGAAGCGAATTCGACTTAGAATCAGGAACCGCCATAAAACGAACCCGAAAGCCCAAAATTTCGCCCTTTCACCCTATCAGAATGATAAAGTCATTTGGGAATCGATTGCACCACTACCTTAAGCTTCATCCTCTAAAGGGTCTCTTCTTAGCCTTGTCCTTTGTGTTCATACTTGTCATAATTTTCTCTTTTTATGGAACCCAATATAGGGTGCAACGTGGCTATGTAAAAGCTGAAACGAGTTCTGATGATTTCCCTTTCTCCAAGCTTCAAAACCTTGTGATGGTTGCTGGACATTCTGTTTATACTAGTAGTAGTTGTGGCAAAATTGACAAAGAGGATTCTTGGTTTTTGGAGTCTTATCAGAAGAATCCTGGCCAAGCTTCCACCTTTGTGACACACATTCTTCAAGGGATTGAAATTGCGGCAAAGGATGACTCTGCTTTGCTCCTGTTCAGCGGTGGAGAGACTCGGAGAGAAGCGGGACCTCGCAGCGAGGCGCAGAGTTACTGGGCTGTTGCGGATTCAAAAGGGTGGTTTGGTGAGTTATGGAACTTGCATTGTAGCATATTTTGTCTGATTGGTGAAATTAAATTCCTGCTCAGTGTTTATTGTTAGGGATTACAGGTTAGGAACAATTACCAAAGGAGAATGAATAGAATAGAATTGCCCGATTGTACTGTTTATGTTTGTCGTGTGTTTAGCACTGCTGCTTTGGGTTTGTAGTTTGTGGCTCTCAGGAAGATCAAACACTAGGTGCGAGATATTAATGTCCAAAAACAAATTATAAATTGATATGATAAGAGATAATTGAAGATGGTCGATTAAGTAGGGAATTAAGCTGGTCTTTGGTTGCCCTTATGCTACCCATGTATGTGAAAAAGAACATGTGAATTAGTAAATTGAATTTGTGATTTTCTTTATTTATAGTCATATTTTCTCATTAGCAACAAGATCATATCCCTTGGGAAGTGCTATAATTTTAAGAAAATATCATATTAATTTAGTAGAATTATTTTTCACATTTTCATGTTATAGAATATTTCTTTTAATGACAGTTTGGCCTCTCCAAGAGATGAGGCGCAGAACTTTCTTATGGGTATAAGATTGCATCAAGATTCATTCATAAATCTGTGCTTATTAAATCTAGTCTTGGATGTGCTTTTCAAGGACATCCAAAATATTATCCATCCCTAACTTCATGTGTTTTTTTTTTCGGATGACAGTCTTGATTGAGGGATGAAGGGAAATAGTTAACATTGGGCTTAAACTTTGGGCTCACACTTTGGAAACAAAGGGTTTTAGCTTACTAGGCATACACTAAAGTCTATGCATTTTAACTTCAACAAGAGAGCAGGAATCTGACCTGGAAGTAAAAATAAGAGATACTGTACAACAAGTTCATAAGTTTAAATATAACTAATTTGGCTGAGCAGTTGGTGAGTTAGTATAACTACACTAGCATTGGAGTTTGGCTCCTTCCAAAGAATCAAATAAAAAAAATATCTAGGACTAATATTACAAAAATGATAGAGAAATTTATGATATGTTACACTAAGGATACTAGCAAGAGGACCATAATATAGAAAAAGTTCGAGAGGTATTTGTGATTGCAGAGTATCTACCAGAGTTGAATGTGAGTTTTATAGTTTGTCCGTCAAGCTATACTAAATGGCAGTGAATACTGCGCTTTAAAGGGGTGACATGAAGGACAGGAAGGAGTCATGATGGATGTGAGGCCACTCAAGAAATAACAAGAGACAAAATTATTATATACAAGAGATTGGTATAACATTGATTGAGAAAAAGATGATAAATATCCAAAAAGTTTGTTTGGACACATGCAAAGAAGGCCATAAGAGCCAACAATTAAAATGGTAGATTTCATTTGTTTGCTAAAAAACCTGACCCGAAAAAGAAGCCAAACTCTTTTCTATTCCCCTAGGGTCCCCATTTGCAAATCAAACAAAACCAAAGAACTATCAGTCGCACATGCTCTCGTTATCGACAACACAAACAACCATCATTGTCATCCTCATCAACCATCTCAACATTGATGCTGTTGTCGCTGATGCTGGTTTCACCACCATCAGCCATCACAACACTTATGGTCATCTTGTGACCATCTTTTACTCTCGCATCAACATCATTGGTTGTTGCCTTCATTTCAATTGAGTTTTGTTCTGTATTTTTTCTTAATGCTTTCTTCAATTCTTGCTGCCAATTTGGAGTGTTTTGTCCTCTTCAGAATTTGAAGAAAAAAATGGCATCATTGAAGGTGGTTTAGGTCATGCCTCTAAAAGAGGAAGTGGCATCGGAGAAAAGACTAATCCTACATGGAGTCATTGGGTTTCAATTGATGAGACAACAAGAAATGTGAAGTGTAAATAATGTGATAAAGTATTGACAAGATAATTTATTATTGAAACTTCATTTAGCATGAACTTCAAAGGATATTGGAGCTTGTATAACAATACCTGAAGATGTTAAAAAATTAAGGTTGGGTTTTGTTTATTAGTTGCTGCAAAATTTGATTAAAAAGTCAAAATTCAAAGGATTTGAAAGGGGTAGTAGAATAGGTGATTCAGAGGAAGCCGGACAAAAGCTAAAGCAAGAAGAATAGGTTCATGACTCGTCAAGTATTCTCATGAAAGTGGAAGTGAGCAATCAAACTACTATCAATGCCATTTTCAAGAAAAGTGAGAGGGTGATGCTCGTCAAGAAATTGCCTTATTTTCTTACAACATTGCTATACTATTTAATTTAGCGAAGAGTAAAGTGTTCAAGAAGATGCTTGAGTTGGTTGCCAAACATGGTACTCGATTTAGGCCACAATCATAAAATTAGGGTGAAATATTTGAAGTAAGTAACAACTTTGGGCAGAACATAAACTGTTTTGCAAGAAAAAATGGGTGCACTATAATGACAGATGGATGGACTAATCAGAGGGGGACTATACAAATGAAAAAAATTCCAGGATGATGTGATGTCATGGAGGAGGTTGGGGAAGAGAGTGTGATTGAAATTATAACTGATAATGCAATAAATTACAAGGTAATTAGAGACTTGTTGATGCAAAAGAGAAAGAAGTTAAATTGGACACCTTGTGCAGTTCATTGCATGGATTTAATGTTGGAAGATTTTGAGAAGAAAATGTCACTCCATCAAGAGACAACACAAGTGGTAAAAAATCATAACCTACATCTATTCAAGAACTAGTCCTATTTGCTTATTGCACAAATTCACTGAAGGAACGGATTTGATAAGACTAGCCAATATTTGTTTTGTCACTTTTTATTTGACTTCGAGGTGCTTGATTGAGAATAAATGATTAGTTATTAGGATGTTCACATCCAAGAAAAGGCAATATAGTCAAGTTGTAAATACTATAGATGGAATGCTTGTGGAAATTTTGATATTGGATAAGGGATTTTGAAAGTTATTTTGAATTGCATGAGGGGTGCACTTTCCCTAATTAAGGGTTGTGCATGGCTAGGGACTAATTAATGAACAAAAAAAGTCAATGAAGTAAAAAGCCATGTTTTACGTGCATGGAATATTTTTTGAGCTTCTTAAGTGCTTTCGTGAAAGATTGTCATGGGATTCATTTATGAAGAAATGGATATTGTTAAAAAGGTGATCAAAGTCCCTTCAATGGAGTTGGTAAAAGGAATAATAACTAATTACCTTTTACTTGTTTGATTTTATAATTTATTTGTTTAAAATTATAGGGTAGTATAGCTAAGTAAGATAAAAATGAGTTAATCTCCAAAAAAAAAAGAGTCTATAATTCTAAAAGGGTAAATTAGAAAATCAAATGTATGTGAAAGGTAATTAGTTATTGTTACCTTTTACTAAATCCATTGAAAAGACTTTGTATCTTCTCTTTAGCAATATCAATTTCTTCGTAAAATAAATCCTATGGCTGGTTTTTCATCTAAATCCACCATGCGCAACATCTTAAGTAAGGGAAGAGCACCCCTCATGCAATTCAAACCAAAATTCCTTATCCAATATCAAATTTTCCACAAACTCTCCATCTCTAGTCTTATCAATTGACTAGATTTCCACTCCTTTGATGAGAACATCCTAATAAGAAAGCTTTTATTTTCATTCACGCATCCCAAAGTCAAAAAAGAAGTGGCAAAACAAGTATTGACAGGTCTTATCAAATTTGTCTCTTTAATAAATTTGTGCAACAAGGAAATAAGACTTTCTTGAATAGATGTACATTTGTGATTTTCTTACCACCGGCTATTGTTTCATGATGAAGTGGTATATTCTGCTCAAAATATTCCAACATTGAATCAATGCAATGGGGTGTCCAATATAACTTTTGTCTCTTTGCATTAACAATTCTCCAACTGCCTTGTAATTTGCTGTATTATCGATTACAATTTGGATCACATTCTCTTCCCCAACCTCTTCAACAACATCATCCTATAAATTTTTTAGTTGTCTTGCATATGTTAGAAGTGTCAATAGACTTAAAAAAGACAATCCCCTTTGGACTATTAACCAGAAAATTGAGTATAGTCCTTTTCCTCCTATCAATCCATTCGTTTGTCATTGTTGTGCATCCATATTTCTTCCAAAATGCTTTATGTTCTTCCAAGATCAGATTGGCCTTCTCAACCCTGTTGCTTCAAATATTTCACACCTTAATCTTATGGTATGATGGTGGCTTAAATCCGACACCATGATTGGCAACCAACTCAAGCCTCTTGAACTCTTTGCTCTTTGCCACATTAAATGGAATAGCATTGTTGTAGAAAAATAGAGCAATTTCTTTATATATGCATCCTCTCTTTGACTTTTCTTGAAAATGGAATTGATAGTAGTTTTAGTCCCCTTTTTCTTTAAAATATTTGACGACTCCTCACTCTCTTCTTGACTTAGTCTTTTTCTAGCATTTTCTGAATCACCCGTACTACTATCCCATTCAAATTCTTTAGATATTGATTTTTTAATCAAATTTTGCAGCAGCCCAGAAAGCACCTCCAACATTAACTTTTTAACATCTTCAGGAACTTATACATGCTCCAACTCCAACATCCTTTGAAGTCCATGTTAGATGATGATTCAATTGATAAATTCTACTGATAATACTTTCTCACGCTATTTACATTTCACATTTCTTGCTTTCCCATCAATAGAAACATAATGACTCCATGCAGGATCAGTTCTTGCTCAAATTCCACTACCTCTTCTAAGAGCATAACCTAAACCACTTTATGCCATTTTCTTTCTTCAAATTCTAAATGAGTACAACCACCAAAGATAAGGAGAAAAAAAAAACGAGAAGAAGAACTGAGTTTACAGCAACTGCAAGGGCAACGAGAGTAGCATAGGCAGCGAGGACAGAGAGCGCTGATGACAGTGAGGGTGGCGATCACAGGAGACCATGGTGAAGCATGTGCCTCGTGTGTCTTCTCCTCTGCTTGTGAGATGTGAAACACAACCCTAACAGAAAAAGGTATGAATATTGGGCTTTTTGGGTTTGGTCGGGTCAGTTTTAATAAAAATGGATCGTCAAACCCTAACATCACAACACCAAAAGATCGACACGATGCACGATCTCCAATCCAACAAGCAACCTCAAAGAATTGCCCGATCCAACCAGATTCTGATCCACCCTCCACGTCAGCTCGCTTGGGAGGTGCAAACTTGCAGGATCATGCAAGTTTGTGATTTTAGTCGCGAATTTAACAGCACTGATTTAGAGGTTCCTCTAATTGCTGACAAGGATGAAGGTGATGGAGATGACATTAATAATCGTTAGTGTTATCTGGAAGAGGATGACTATCCTGATTTTAATATGAATGTTTACCTTGAATAGTTTGTTTGTATTGGAAAATTATGAATTTTGTTGAGTAATTTTATAAATTGTGAACCTTTTTCAGTTGTGTTATGTATTGGATCTCACTATTTATGACTTATTATAAGTTATTATTTTTCTTGTCTATATTATTTTTAATGCATGCACAGGTTTATGAATATAGTATTTTCATATACTACAACTTTCACGAGTTGAGCAATTTGGTCTGAATAAATAGAAATAGTGCATGAATTAGGCTTGTAAATTTTAAAATCTAATGAGTTGACTTTATGAAAGCAACTTCAATATTGCAAACATTTGATTTTATTGGGTGAACTCATTCTATTTGAGTCCAACTTCTGCGATTTGAAAGCATAAAAAATCAAAGGGAATTTTTATTTGAATAGGAAAAGAAAGGAAGTGCAGTAAGGGACATTCGTATTGTAAAAAATGTTTCCCTGGCCTTGTTAATGATTTAGGAAGAGATACAAAACTGAAGTTTCAACGGCTTTTGTTCTGATTAATGGTTTGTGCCATGGACCTACAATGGATATAAAGTTAGCTTGATGAATTTCTCCTGCATCATTTTTGTGAGTTTTCTCAGGCTGCTGTTGATATGGATTTCACCATCTTTGAGCTTTAGCTTATATGCATATGCTTTTCAAATTAACTTTTATCAGAAATGATGTCATACTTTTGGGTTGTTTGTAGGTAAGGAAGAAAGTGTGAAATGGAGAGCACTGACAGAGGAGCATGCTCGTGACAGCTTTGAAAATCTTCTATTTAGTGTCTGTAGATTCCGGGAGCTTACTGGTTCCTATCCCCAAAATATAACTGTATGTAACTCTTTCTTATATGAAATGAAGCATTTCATTCCTTTATTGCATTGCAAGCTTTTACTGGTTAGATTCATTAGTTGCTTCCAAATGCTGATTTAACTGATCAAATATGTTACTCCTCCATTCTTTTCTGTCTTTAAAGGAACCAAAATATATAATAAAATGTTTCAATCTGATTTGTTGAATCTGGAAATCAGGTTGTAAGTTATGATTTCAAGGAAAAAAGATTTGCACATCTACATCGATCTGCTATTGGGTTTCCAGAGTCAAGGTTCTTCTATGCTGGTACTCCTGCTACATCAAATTCAAAAGCAGCTGCTCTAAAAGGTGAGGAATTGGTTAGAACTCAGTTCCAAAAAGACCCTTATGGCTGTCGAGGTTCACTTTATCACAAGAAACTAAAGCGTGACCCTTTTCATCGTTCAATTCCTTATCCCAATGGGTGCCCTGAAATTGAAGCTTTATTCAAATATTGTGGACCAAATCCTTATTCTGATGCACTTCCATGGACACAGTAAACATGACTCAACTTATACAATTGTATACTAACAAATACAGATATTAAACACAAATTACATTTGATTCCAGATTGGACTAAATTGTTGATAGATAATGTGAAGATTAAATTTTGTTGATGAGATATAATGACAGATTGTGTAGATCAAAGTGTTGCATGTTTGTGTGAGGAGATTTGTTGAAGTTATCAGTTACTCAAGACGGTTCAAAAACATATGTCCACGTTTCATGATCTGCAGTTTGATATGTTGCAATGTACATATCGAGGGAAATTTTGCTTATTTTATTTTCTTAATAATTCATCATGATTATTACTCATAAGAAATAGAAGGAATAGAAAACAAAAATTATTTGTTTTTTTATTACATATGAACCTTCTACATTTGAATATGTTATAAATGCACCTTTGTTTGCACTAGGATGGATGAAAATGGAAGGAAAAGAGGGGAAAAAGGAATGAAAAGTGAGGTTATTTTTAGATAATGAAAGTGAATATAACTGAGTTGAGATGAGTGAAAAGATTGTAGAAGCTGTGACTTATGAGTGAAAAAGAAAGAATTAAATTGTTTAATTTAATTATTTACTAAAATGGCTTTGAATTTATTGTTAAAGTTGATCTTAAAAAAATGTTATATATATATATATATTAATTTTAAATCATAAGATTGCAAACTTAAGTGTATGAAATTTTCACAAAATATTTATGCATATTGATGAACCAAAAAATAAAATATAGAAAAGAGGTTTTTGAGTCGCCATTGTAAGGCCCCCTTTTTATTTCTGCCCTAACGTTAGTGGGCTGCCCTTGTAAGTGGGCCTAAGGGTTGGCCCAACGTATATAAACCCTGCTATGTTGCCCTAATCCCATCTCATACTCACTCTTTCAGAAAGCAGCCGTCAACTCTCTCACCAAAAAGAGCTCTGCTAGGGTTCGTTTCTTCATCTCGAACAAGTCCACTCAAGCTCCGTTTTTTTTATTTTCTGCTCCTTGTAAGTGATCCCCCAATCTCATGCCTTTTCCACGTAAGAG
>Ga0214545_1006483_pt1 | contig 20355 bp, 8 predicted proteins | sample CNSS4metaG_FD_160064 | JGI IMG/M metagenome (GOLD analysis project Ga0214545, IMG submission 160064) | Root nodule microbial communities from cowpea collected in UCLA plant growth center, Los Angeles, California, USA - CNSS4 | ecosystem: Host-associated > Plants > Roots > Nodule | place: USA...
TTGATAGAAAAGTCTTTTATGATGGCCATGCTAACACCTATGCTTTCTCCTTCCAAGGCAAGAAGTTCACACTCCTACCTCTCTCACCCAATCAAGCAAATGAGGACCAAAATAGAGTGAAAGATAATAGAAAAGATGAAAAAGAAAACGAGCAAGTTACCTCCAAAGTGTTACTTGCCTTCAAAAAAAGATTTCCAAAGCAAGATGGACATCACCATTCTTCCTTCTCTTCCATGGCTCAAAAGGAAGACCCAATGCGCAAGCATGAGAAGAAGAATGGTCTAGAAAAGAGGGATGGCCTAACCAAAGCTAGGGGTAATACCCTTAGAAAGGATGGAACAAGAGCTCATAAAAAGGAGGTGCAAATCCTCTCCCAAATCAAGTCAAGCTCCATCTACAAAGGCTTAAAGAATTTGTGGTCAAATTCTCTCCAAGGAGGGAAGGATGATGAAGGATTGACCCCAACCAAGGATAGAGGCACATGCTTAAGAAGACTAAGCATGTTTAGAAAGGAAGTTCACTAATCCTTCATCCTTTTCATTTGTGTTTGTTATTTTTGATTTCCAAAGTTGACTTAGTTGAATCAACTTTAGTTGACTTGTTGACCTTTGACTAGGTTTGACTTGTTGACTATAGTTGACTTGACTTAAGCCAACATGCTAATCTATGTTTATTTGCTTTGTAGGTTAATTAGGAGTAAGAAAGCAATGCTAGGTGGCGCATGGTGATTGGGGAGCATAAATGACGTGGAAGAGAGAGTAAAGCAAAGGCATAAAGCATAAAGTAAAAGGCATGAAGCAAGTGTACCTATGTACCTTTGGTCTCCTTTGTTTTTAGCACACTTTGGCCACTTTTTGGAGACATATAAGACACATTCTTTGTCTCCTTTTGTGCTAGAACGAAATTAGCCTTGCACACACCATAATTAGCTCTTTTGTCTCTCATTTTTTGTAACCTTATTTGACCTAGTTTCTAGAAACTAGGGTTAGGTTTTTGTAGAGATATCCTTAGGTATCTTTTATTTGCTTAGAGGCCCATAAACTCTTCTATATAAGGGGTGCTCCTAGACATGTAAAAGGGTTGAACATTTTGAAGTAAAAACATTCTTGTGTCTCAACCATTTGTGAGAGTTTCCTCCCTTGGGAGTGAATTCTTTTAAGCCTTATCTTGCATAGCAAGTGGCGGCACATATCCACTCATCTTCAAGGTTGCCATGGCTTCTAGCCTAGTCTTGTAGTGGCGTGTTTCTCACATTTTTACCATTTCTTTCCTTTCTATTTTATGTTTTCTTCTTCCTTTAATTGTTCTTGGCTTTCTATGGTTTATGTGCTTTCCATTTCCTTTTTGTTTTGAATCAACCCATCATCTTCTTCTCTTGAGCTTTGTGAAAGGAACCTTCACATCTAGATAGCTTGCTATCTTAATGTCCAGTGGGAATTTTCAAAAATCTTTCTTAAACAACTTCACCATATTCATAACTCTAAAAGAAAACAAGATAATCCTTCATCACATGGCATTGGAACTTCAAACCTTTGCTTTGTAATTGAAGATGGTTGTTATGAAACCACCAATGTAAAGCATGTGCAAGTATGAATTTGAGCCACAATTGAAGTCTAGCCAATAATACTGCAAAAGGTGAGCCCATTTTCATCATTCATCGTCAATTTATCACCTCATACATCCACTGCCACTTCTTGTCCTATTTTAGATTGTTTTCCACATGGAAGACTAAGCTTTCTTTGTTGATTCTCATGTAATTTCATATTGAATTTTGTGATTTTTTGCAATAAATGTTTTATTCTTTAAAATTGTGTTAAAGATTCTACTTTCAATCTATTCTTTTTGAATTGTGATTTTTTCCTCTTAGGATTGTCTTAGAACAATTGTTTATAATTCAATCTTATGTCTTTCATTGGAATTCTTATCATATTTATGATAACTTCTTGTTTGGGCAAAAAAGTAAGATTTTCATATGTAGGTGATTGCACATGTGATGTCTACGTTGCCTTGCATAAAGTATGAGTGGAGTCTTACTCGTTTACCATGGAACGAGTTGGAAGGTAGATGGATTAATTGATTAGTTATTCAAACTTATATGTTTGTTTGCTTACCAAAAGAGGTAAATTAATATATAAGACTTTACTTGTAGGCAACTGCAGATGCAAATTCTAAAAGTAGTCCTATTTGTATACGATGGAACAAGTAAGAAACTTTACATGTTAACTAAATATTTGTTTAGTTAGTTTGAGTTCTGTTTGAAAATTGAAAATGGTAGTCATCTAATAGTCAATGAAGAATTCAACTATGGAAGAGCTAGAGAATTAACTTGTCTTTTGTAACATCCCGACCGGATATTAGGGATTTAAACAATAAAATAAAGAAAAATTAATTAAGCCGCAATTAATAAAACCTCATTTCCCAAAAACGCGAGAAATTTATAACGTTTTATTACTTCCAATTAAAACCAAAACCCATAATTCATAAAACTGAACATAATAATAAAGCCTCTCATAAGAGTTTACAAGATATTTCAAATCAAAATAATATAAAACTCCCAGGCTTTCCCCTACTTCGCGGCTAAGCCTCACCAGCTCCACCTGCAATATCATCGGCTCACGTGTACCGCATACACGATCATCGCCAAACACAAGCAGATAGGGTGAGCTAAAAAGATAACACATGATTATACATAAAAAAAAAATATATATATATATATATATATATATATATATATATATAAAGAATACATCAAAAGAAATCCTTTTTTTTATTCTGCATGGCCACAACCATGTATAATATCATTTCACCACCAAAGAACCACCTCCTTTTCTATCACATGGCCACAACCCTGTAATATCGATGCTCATCAAGGAGACTCGTTCTAGCTCTTTCACATGGCCACAACCATGCTAGCAGTATTCTACATCTTCCAGTGAGTATCTCAAGGCGCCTTGCTGCCACACCTATCGGCCACAACCGATAGAGCACGTGCGGGATCACACACCGTAACGCCAGGTGGAGTTCCCAAATACGAACATAGTCCGTAACGTCCCAGGACTACCAAACTCGTCAGCAAATCACTAAGGAGGGCAATCCATCTGGATCCATCCGTACTGGCCAAAATCAGCACACTCACACCGGCAACACTCGTCAACCCGAGCCACAACTCAAGAGTTCCTCGTGTTCATCCGCTATCCCGAGCCACAACACAAGGAAAGTCATTCCGGGCCACAACCCATAGAATGCCACGTGCTTAACCCTTAGCCCGAGCCACAACTCAAGGATACGTTCTGGGCCACAACTCATGGAACACCAACAAACCCACCTATGAGATATCCTAGAAGCCTGATAGTACTCACGTCCCAGTTCCACCACCAATCAGTTTAATACCACAGAATTGTATGCATTTACACATAATCCAACCATCCTTTGCTAATCTTCAAGCCTTTGCCTAAGTACTCCAGTCCATCTCGCTTAACCTAGGTTACCTCGCCTAAACAAGCACCACGAACAGAACCAACCTCGAACTCTCGCTTAGGCGAGCTACACTCGCTTGGGCGAGATCACATTTCGCCCAAGAATCAAATCTCTTGTCTGGGCTTCTTCAAAATTCTCGCTGAGGCGAGAGACTCTCGCCTGAGCGAGACACTCTTTCGCTCAAAAATGGGATCCCCACTTGAGTAGGATGCCCAAGCCAAATCACCCAACCCTCTCGAGTTCTCGCTTAGGCGAGACTCAGTCGCCTAAGCGAGATGACCTTTCACCCAACCCAAAAATCCTCCGCCTGAGCGATAGCCTCAAGCAAAAAAGGGGTACGAGTCCCTGCATATCTCGCCTAGGCGAGCCTGGCTCGCTTGAGCGAGACATGCAGACTCCAATTCATGCCAAACAATCCAGAACAATGCACTAAACATGTACACATAATTCAGATCCAAAATACTTCCCAAAATTCAAGTTTAAAGCATAAGTTGCGATTTCAGTACCCAAACCCTCATTATTCCCATACAATTGTATAAAGAGTTTGATCAAATGCCACCAGAACAACCAATACAACATCCCATCAATTTAGGCACGAAAATTTGGGTACGCACACAACACAATTATGTAAAACAATACAATTAAACCAGGATTTCGAGTTCAACTCCCCTAACCTAAAAGTCCCTTGCTTAACTTCTGAAATTGGGGAATTCCTTTGATCACCAAGGGCTTGCCTTATCACCACTTCAATTACCTCTCTCTAATTCCCTCACAATTCTCTATTTTACCTTAGATTCGTGCACCTCACAGAGCTCTCTGAAAACAGCCTCTCAAAACCCTTTTTCTCTCTCAAATTTTGTCTTTTAAAGGCCTTAATGCAAGGTTAATGCAAAAAACAAAACGAAATTGGGTTTTATGATGGAGTTAATTGCTATTCAAGTCCATTGTTAGTTGTTTTTCAGCCTTTCTTGGCTGCCCCTTCTGCTAGGGTCTTCTATACCCTTTCATATTCAAGTCAAAATCAATTATTAGCATAAAGAGAGTCAAATTTGGGTTCACCAAGCTTTAAACCCATGATCAAGCTTATCATCAAATCAATGCACAACCACTCAACCAAATCATGTTTCTTGACAATTCACATAATTGTAGAACTACGTTATCACCCAACATGATCATACATTTTATTAAAAATTAATAAAAATCAAACAACACAAAAATGGCATACATAAGACTCGAACCCAAGTCCTCTCACACAATCAAAGTACTCTCAACCATTTGAGCTAGTACTATTCCACGTCACACCAATCAATATTTAATGCCATAAAGGCTCCCACTACCATCATTTATTAATTAATTAATTATTTAACTAATTAATTTTCACGAGTCTTACATTCCCCCCACATTGAAAAGTTTTCGTCCTCGAAAAATAGAACTTACCAGTAATTAGGTGAGGATAAGACTTCCTCATAAGATCCTCCATCTCCCAAGTCATCTCCTAGGTTGCCTCGTCCCAAAGAACCTTCATAGTCTGAATCTCCTTCCCTCTGAGTTGTTTGACTTGATAATCCAGAATTCTCACCGGTCCAACTCCTATAGTCAGATCCTCGCACACCTAGACATCGTCCTGCTCCAGCACATGAGTAGGATCTGCCAGGTACTTCCTCAGTTGTGATACATGGAAGACGTTGTGCAGATTTGCCAAGTGAGGTGGCAAGGCAATCTCGTATGCTGCTGTCCGATTCTCCTCGTAATCTGATACGGACTGATGAATCGAGGGGTCAACTTCCTCGACTTCAGTGCTCTCCCAATGCCTGCTGTAGGTGTAACCTTAAGGAACACATGGTCACCAACGTCAAACTCGAGTGGCCTCCTCCTCTTATCTGCGTAGGATTTATGCCGACTCTGAGTTGCACGCATTTGATCCTGTATCACCCTTACTTTCTCAGTAGTCTGTTGTAAGAACTCTGGCCCGAGCACCACAAACTCTCTATCCTACTGCCAACACAAGGGATGCCGACATCTCCTACCATACAATGCCTCGTACGGTGCCATCTCAATACTAGAATGGTAGCTGTTATTATAAGTGAACTCCACTAGGGGCAACATATTACTCCACGTCCCGAGGTGATCCAGGACACATGTTCTCAGCAAATCCTCCAAAGACTGTATGGTTCTCTCAGACTGACCATCAGTCTGAGGATGATATGTCGAGCTCATTCTTAGCTGAGTACCCAAGGCATTCTATAGTGACTGCCAAAACCTTGAGGTGAACCCCGGATCCCTATCAGACACAATACTCGCTGGCACACCATGAAGTCTGACAATCCCCTGACATATAACTCTGCTAGCTTATCCAATGACATCTTTTGATTAATTGGCAAGAAGTGAGCACACTTCGTCAATCTGTCTACAATAACCCAGATCGAGTCATGCTCCCTCACAGACCGCGGTAAGTGGGTAACAAAGTCCATGGAAATGTTGTCCCATTTCCACTGAGGAATGTCAAGAGGCTCCAACGTGCCACCCGACCTTTGGTGCTCAATCTTCTCCTTTTGACATACCAAACAGGAAGCGACATAATCGGCCACATCCGTCTTCATACTCGTCCACAAGATGGTCGCTTTCAAATTCTTATACATCTTAGTCATACATGGATGTATGCTAAGACGACTTTTATGCCCTTCATCCAAGAGCATTTTCCTCAATACCCGACTCCTGGGTACACACACCATCTCTCTAAAGCGCAGGATGCCATCCTTACCCATCCTGAAATCCTTCCTCTTCTCGGTATCCAACTCACCAATTATCTGTTGTAGTTCTGGATCCTTACCCTGTTCCACCCGAACCTCGTCTAAGAATTCATTAGTGATCTGCAACATGTTGCACCGTATATGATCAACACCTGTGTGTACACTCAAGTTCATATCCCGCAGTTTCTCTATAAGTTCAAACTCTTTCACCATCATAGCAGATATGTGAACTCTCTTCCTACTCAAGTCGTCAACAACGACATTGGCTTTACCTGGATGGTATAAAAGCTTAAAATCATAGTCTTTCAAATACTCCATCCAACGTCTCTGTCTCATATTCAGCTCTTTCTGATCAAATAAGTACTTCAAACTTTTGTGATCGCTGAATACTTGAAACGTAGCTCCATACAAATAATGCCTCCAAGTCTTAAAGGCAAAAACCATTGCAGCTAACTCCAAGTCGTGCATCCTGTAATTTTTCTCATGCACCTTCAACTGTCTTGATGCATAGGCCACATGTCGTTTATCTTGCATTAGCACACAACCCAACCCCTGATATGAGGCATCATAGTAAACCTCAAACACCTTATCTGTGTTAGGGATCGCCAATACTGGTGCAGTAGTCAACCTCTTTTTCATATCCTCGAAACAGGCCTCACACTCCTCTGTCCAAGAGAAAGGCTTATCCTTTCTAGTGAGTTGTGTTAGTGGACTCACCATCTTGGAGAACCTTTCCACAAAGCCCCTGTAATAACCTGCCAGACCCATAAAACTTCGTACCTCTGTAACTGTTTGTGGCCTCTCCCACTTCACCATTGTCTCTATCTTAGTCGGGTCTACTACTATTCCTTGGGCTAATATCACATGCCCCAAGAATTGCACCTCATCCAGCCAAAACTCACATTTCGATAGCTTCCCATAAAGCTGATGCTCTCTAAGAATTCCCAGCACCACTCTCAGATGCTCTGCGTGTTCATCCCGACTTTTAGAATATATCAGGATGTCATCAATAAACATGACGACAAACTGATCCAGGTACGGTCAGAATATCTTGCTCATGTAGTCCATGAATATAGCAGGAGCATTTGTCACCCCAAACGGCATCACCACATACTCATAGTGACCATAGCGAGACCTGAATGTTGTCTTCTGCACATCCTCTGGTTTGACTAAGATCTAATGATAGCCAGACCTCAAGTCAATTTTAGAGAACACCGTAGCTCCTCTCAACTGATCCAATAAGTTGTCAATCCTCGACAGTGGGTACTTATTCTTGATTGTTAACTTATTCAGTTGCTGGTAGTCAACACACAACCTGGAACTGCCATCCTTCTTTTTCACAAGCAATATCGATACTCCCCATGGTGATGCACTCGGTCAGATAAACTTCTTCTCAAGCAGATCCTCAATCTGCTTCTTCAACTCTGCCAACTCAGCTGGCGCCATCCAATACGGTGCCATAGATACTAGGCCAGCTCCAGAGATGAGATCAATGGTGAAATCCACATCCCTGCTCGGCAACAATTCTGGGATTTCATCAGGGAAAACATCTACGTATTCAACTACCATTGGAATCATACTAATCTTTTCTGTAGTACTCTTCTTCTCTGTCTAAGCTAGTATCATAAAGCAAGTAGCTCCATCTTCAATCTCCTTCTCTACCTGGTTCGATGATATCAATTCCAGTCCTTCTGCATTTGGGAATACCACTCTGCGTTGCCCGCAATCGATCACCACGTGGTTGCTGGCCAACCAATCCATACTCAGAATCACGTCCAACCCTTCCATTGGTAAGCAAATGAGATTCACATTGAATTTGCGGCCTGCCACCTCCATAGGGCATCCCACACAAACAGACGTGGTGGATACCTCTCCAGACGTTGGTGTCACAACTATTAACTCGCACGCCAACTCTCGCATCACTAGACTGAGCCTCCTTACACATTCATTGGATACGAATGAATGGGTAGCTCCTGAGTCATACAACACAACAACCTCGTGATCAAACAACAAATAAGTAGTTTGTACTAAGTTACCTGACTAGGCTGCCTTGGTAGTCATCAAGGGGAACACACGACCCGGTGCTCTAGGTCGCTCCCCAATTGGCTTCTTCGTTGGCGCACTTTCAACTGGTTTCTTGTTAGGGCAGTGACGTGCAAAATGCCCCGTCTGATCACAAACATAGCACTTGCCAGTGCTACCCCCACCACCCGAGCTGCCTGAGGGTTTTAGACAATCCCTCTTGAGATGCTCTCCACCACAGTTACTCTTGTTAAAGACGGACATTAAGTATGCTAACACTTAATCTTTTAATACACTTTTTACTTTTTTTTTTCTATTTCTCTTTAGTAACAAAGTGGAAGATTACTTTTTCTAATATGAAAACACAAAATCAATATAGTTATACATCATATCTAATCCAATACTATATACAAATAGAGAACTAACAATCAATAAGTTCTTAATATAATAATATATCTACACTATAATCATTCAAATTTTTTTACCACGATCAGAAATAACACTAACATGTCATTCATTTAAAATTTTGCACAAAAAAATTCAATAATGAAAAATAAAACGTGTTGACCTAAATTTGTCTCTCATCTTTCACTCATAAATTCGTTTTGTCAACCTCTCACTCTTCTCTCTCTAACACTCACCCTCCGTCAACCTCTCACCATTCTCTCTTCCTCTCACTCTCCAATAACCATAACACCCGCGTCAACCACAAAACAACACAACATGGTAGATTTGAGAATGAAGAAGACAACAAATGTACAAGGTTTTCTGCTTCTATCGGTTCTTTTCTACTTATACAAGGTACAAGCTTTTCTTCTTCTCACATATTTGAATATTTTTTATGTTTTTTTTCTCTAATGAATAAATGTTTTCTAGCAGATGAATGAATTGTTTCAAGAACATAATAAAGGTATAAGTTTTTGTTCTTCTCGTGGATATTTTCTTCTTTTCCTAAATCTAAATACTTTTTTATGTTTTTTTTTCTCTGATGAATGAATGTTTTCTAGCATATGGATGAACTATTTAAAGAACAAAATAAAGGTAGAAGATTTTTCTTCTTCTCGTGGATCTTTTCTTCTTCTCCAACATTTGAATCCTTTTTTATGTTTTTTTTTCTCTAATGAATGAATGTTTTCTGGCAAATAGGTGAATTATTTCAATAACACAATAAAGGTATAAGCTTTTTTTCTTCTTGTGGATCTTTTCTTCTTCTCCGACAGCTGAATACTTTTTTATGTTTTTTGTTTCTGTAATGAATGGATGTTTTCTGGAAGATGGATGAATTATTTCAATAACACAATAAGGTATAAGTTTTTCTTCTTCCTGTGGATCTTTTCTTCTTCTCCAACATCTAAATACTTTTTATGTTTTTTTTTCTCTAATAAATGAATGCTTTCTGGCAGATGGATGAATTATTTCAATAACACAATAAAGGTATAAGTTTTTCTTCTTCTCGTGGATCTTTTCTTCTTCTCCAACATCTAAATACTTTTTATGTTTGTTTTTTCTCTAATAAATGAATGCTTTCTGGTAGATGGATGAATTATTTCAATAACACAATAAATAAGTTTTTCTTCTTCTCAAATATCTTTTCTTTTTCTCCTAGATCTGAATACCTTTTTATGTTTTTTTTCTCTGATGAATGTTTTATGGCAGATGGATGAACTTTTTCAAGTACACAATAAAGATAGAAGCTTTTGTTCTTCTCACAGATCTTTTCTTCTTCTCCTAGATCTAAATACTTTTTATGTTGTTTTTCTCTTTGATGAATGAATGTTTTCTAGCATAAGGATGAATGGTTTCAAGAACACAATAAAGGTATAAGCTTTTTTTCTTCTTGAGATCTTTTCTTCTCCCAGATCTAAATATTTTTTTTCTGTTTTTTTTTCTCTAATAGATGAATGTTTTTTGCCATATGGATGAACTGTTTGAGGAAAGACGATAAAGGTAGAAGCTTCTGTTTGAAGAACACAATAGGTTATTGTTTTGTGGTGATGCAAACTACATTTGATTTTTAAAAAGTTTGATTTTTGTGTTGTGTTTATGATTCTCTGTTTTAATTTTGTTTTTGTTTTAAAGATGAAAAAATTTAGAGATGTAGGTGTGCCTCGAGATAAAAGGTTTGGTTTTTATAGGTAGAAGGACGAAGATCATTCCCCAGTTTTTTCAAAGGTTTGATTTTTATCATTTTCGTGTTTTTTTGTTTATATGGGTTATTCTTTTCTCTTATATGGTTTGCAATGGTTAATATTTTTATCTCAGAGTAGCTCTGTTTTTGTTTTCAAGATGAATGAAACCTTCAAGAAGAAGAAGATCAAAGAGATTTTTAGGATGAAGATCATTTTCAAAAGGTTTGATTTTTACTCTAAAGACTAACATCATTCCCTCTTTTTTTCAAATTTTCGAGATGAATGAAATCTTCAACAAGTAAGAGAAGATGAAGATCTCTTCAAAACCAAAAGTAAGACTATCAAACATAAATACAAATATATCTTTTAAAAGGTTTGTTCTTGTTTCATTTTTTTTAAATCTCAATTTTGTCAAAACATGACTATATTAAATTTTATTATATTTTTATAATTTCAAATTAATTTAATAAATATACTATAATTTTTAATTTTTAAAATTTGGTGCCTTTTGCGTTGCACACTAGTATATGTATAATTATGGATAAGCTATTTTTTCTTTCATATGATTTATGGGATCTTGTGGTTTCTACTTAAATTTTACATTGAAAGATCCTCTTGATTATATTATATGTAAGGATATGTAAGGAAAGAGGCGACGCTAAATGAAGGCTTGGTTTTTTAAATGGAATGAGATCTATTAACATCTAAACCTTACCAATAAAATAAAAGAATGGATAGTTGAATTTTGTAATTTAGGTCATTAGTCAAACTTTTATTCTTAAATGTAACAAGAGCAAACGACAATTAATTTGATATTATTAGCTGTAAAATGAAATAAAGAGAGAGCGATTCCATGTTCCATTGCGATGAGATTATCAAATTCCATTCAATGTAGTTTAGAAAGTGACAACCTAAATTTCTGTCCTTTTCTCAAGCTGAAAGCATAAGGTAAAGAATAAATGTTAGTTACGTCAATGAAAAATAATAAAAAAGTCCCAAAGTAAAATCCTATTTTTTTCACTATCGTGGGTCAAACCTTGAAGTTCTACTTAATCTTCCATTCAGATCACTTCCCATTAAACCTCTTTTTAATTGTGTTTAGTTGGTAATGGAATGGAATAATCGAAAACTTGTGACAACAAATTACAGAATGTCAAACCCCCGAATATATTTTTCTCTATTTAACTTTCATTGACAATAGAAGAAAAAGTCGAGTCTTATATTATAATTTATTATTGAGTATGAACCAATTAATTAAAGGTATTGTTGTTAACAAGTCTTATATTACACTCGTCTAAATTAATAATCAAAACAAGCTTCTCAGATGTGATGAAATTTCCCAGAGATGATTTGGTAAGAAGACACAATACTAATAAAAAATAAATTCAGTATATACATAAAATTAACATTATCTTTAATACAAAATATTATGAGTTTATTGATTTTTTTTATGAAGTGTTTAGCTTTCTGATTTCTATATTATATAAAACTTATTTATACGAATGTTTTTCTTTTAACTTAACTTTTTCATTTTTATTCGATATAAAATTTAAATTCACACTGAAAATTTATACATATATAATATTAATTGATTTTAATATTATTGATACGCCTTTTGAAAAAAAAAAAAATTAAAAACTAACAAAAAAAAATTTAAACTATACCAAAAGATTAACACTGTTCTAACCTAAAATCTTATGAATTTATGAATCTTTCATTTTATAAATTATTCAATTTTCGAACTTTTACTCTATAGAAGACTTGATTTTAACTCACTGTTAAACTCCAAACACATAGGTATATAATATTAATGAAAGTTAAGATTAGATATAATTTTGTTGTGCACTGAGAAAGCAAATCGATAAGGAGAATATGAAGTTGGGTTGTAAAGCAAACGCGGGAAGAAGGGTGCAAGGAATTTATTTCATCTTCACTTTTAAAAGCAGAGAAAGAGTTCCTTCAATATGCCTCTTTTTCTTTCTTTTTCAGCGATGAGGGGAAGCAAGAAGTTTCAGGTTAGGAAGGTTCAAATAGAAGGATCGTTGAAGCAGAACCTTAAATTCCCACATTGGGAAAAAAAAAAAAACGACACGTAATTTGTGAAAAAAGGGGCACTAAGTGGTAGGGAGTACAACTGTACTAATGCAACAAAACTCGTTTTACATGACATTTGCTTTAGTGGTTTTGCCATAAGTGGATGTTTCTGACCGCAACACATGGCATTTGCATTACGTGATATTTGTGGTCTTTAAGAATCAGACAAAAATTTAATACTGTTGTTGGAAATTATTACTGCACTTTGCTCTCACCACCTCGTTGGGTCGGAAACGTGTTTATTTCTTTAGAATTATGGGTCGTGAATTTTGCACCCAAATGATGGGTACTAACAGGGAAATAACATGAACTTTGAATTTCTGAAGAATGAAGTCGGCGATTGGCTTCCAACTCAACTTTTGCAGCAACATTATTGGACCTTGTTGACTTCATCATCACAAAACAAAACATTATATGAATTTGGTCTTCATTATATTGTAAAATGCATCTTCAATAATGTCACTGTTCCATTTATTTACTTGGTGAACAACTGAACCACACGCCATTTGCCAATCAAATCACTGTGTGTTGAATTAGATAACCCGATAATGTCTGAATCAATCCACTCATGTTTAGTTTGGTGTATTGGAGAAAAATGGAATAGATGCAAAAAAAAAAAAAACCATGTACACGTCGAATAGTAAAAGATAAAGAGTCATTTAATGTCTTTATTTTTTTTTTTCCAGTAACATGATTATCCTATAAATCTATTTCCGGAAACTTATCAATATATATATATAAGTAATTTTAGAAGAGGAAAATGAAAAAAGTAATATGATTTTTTCATAAATTTAAATTCACTTATATACATATTAAAAATATTAACTTGCGGTAATATTAGTATATGAAAAAAACTCATTTAAAGTTTGTTTTCTTCAAATTGTTTTACTACAAATGTTAAAAGTTTATCAAAATAGATTTTATGTTAGAAACTCTTGATAATATAATTTCTTACAAATGATAAAGATTGAACATGAGTTTTTTACTGGGATGAGTACAATTAATGTGTCTTACCCTTTCCCCAAATTAAAATTTGAAAGTTTTTTTAACTGAAAAAAGCTGGGGAAAAGCCTGAGAGAAATAAAAAGATGTAAGAAATAATGTAATACATCCAATTTTTTAAAATTTATTTCCAACTTATTTCTCTTTTCCTACTAACTTATTTTCAATTATCTCTTTTCCTTTATTTTTCACTTACCAATCACACCATAAAAAATGTTTACTTTGGATGGACCTTTGTGGTCGTTGATATAATAGAGAAATAGAGTAAATGACAATATAAAAAGGATAAATATAGATAATAAAATAAATTAGAAAAAAAAAACAGCAGGTCTCATCTTTTTAAAAATATTCATTCTAACTATCGAAGATCAAATATCTCTTTATTTTCATCTTTCCTCACCTACCTTATTTCTCACTCACCAATCATATACGACGAGATTTATATTTTGGAAACCAATACAAACAAATGTCTTGTTATTGAGGCCATTTGAATTTAGATTCGATTCTAATCTAATCACACCAATTAATCTACAAGATATTTACGGAATGCATACTATCTTGTATATCTATTTTAGTTTGTTTATGTTAGTAAATAAATCAGGATTTCTTACATATTCACTCACTTATTTAAAAAGGGAACGTACCATAATAAAAACAAATATTAAATATATTTTTAGTTCCTTACTTTTTAGTAAAAATTAGAATTAGTTTCTCTTTAAAATTTTGGTCCAATTTAATCATTAAACTCTTGAAAATATATGGATTTAATAATTTTAACCACATTTTGTTAACTCGAAAATATATGGATTAGCTAAAAAATGCTTTTGAAACATTAAATAAACTTAACAAAATTTGGTTAAAAAAATATTTGATAAAGTTGAAAGGCTAAATTGGACTGAAATTTTGAAAAGAAACTAATTCCAATTTTCACTAAAAGTTAAGAGACCAAAAGATATTTAACTCAAAAAACAATTATGAAAAGATAAATTCCATTTAAAATCTCATATCAAGTATATATAAGATAAATTTATAATATATAAGTAGATGTAAATTTTATTTTATAAATTAATTTTATATAATTAAATTAATTAAAGAAGCATATTTTTAACGTAAAAATTGTGTGTTAGAAATTTAGTATAGAAGATGATTAGTATATATTTCAGTGAAATGATAAATTTAGTGAATTTAAAATATGTAATAATTAATTTGAAAATCTAATGTGACGAAAAGAAATGGAATTGTAATAATCAAATTACACATGATAATTTAAAATATGTTGTTGTTAAAAGTCTTATCAAATTGAATCCATGAAAGAGTTGAAATAAGAAAGGTAGAAAGTAAGAGAAAGGCCGTAAAAGAGACAGCTGGAAGGGAGAGTGTGATGAAATCATGTTTTGTCGCGTTGCATAAGAATTGTGATTGGACTTGTTTTAGTAATGGGACCCTTTGCCCAAAGTTGAAGGCATTTTTTGGATTCTTTGAGATGTTAACATTTTAATATATGAAATGGTTGAAAGTGAAAGGATGTTTCGCTTTTCAAAGTGGTATTCAACTAGTTGAGCTTCAGACACACGAATCAAAGTCGAGTTCCAATTTGGTCTTTGGACATTATAGCAATTTGCATTCAGAAACTCCCAATCAGCTTCCAGCTCTCACTGTTTCTTCTTCACACTTCTTATAATATATATATATTTCAAAAACACCGATCTCCTTAATTAAGTCAGTTAATTAAACAAATTTCAACAAAAGTAATTATTTTTCCATACATTATTGAGCTACTAAGTGTGCGTGGAATGTTTTAAATGGGAATGATGTTAATGATAATGGTAACCAATTGACGAGACCAGCCATCAGATTTTAGACACGATTGTAAAGAAAGCTTTTTTAACTTTATTACATTTATTTTAGTTTAGTTTATTCAAAAATTTATTATTATTTACTTTCTTCTACTTATCAATATAGTATAAAGTATGAGAATAATACATAACAAATATAATTGATTTTAATTTATTATTTTATATTTTTTTTTAAATATTGGATTTTATATACGAAGAATATCTTGTTTTGTGCGACGGATTTGTTTTCTTTTAAAAACAACATTTTGCGTGTCTTAATTCAAATTTTTCACATTATTTTTTTAGTGCATTCAATCAATATACATTATAATATCTTAAGAGAGGAGTGCATATTATTTTGTCTTACTAAACTTTTTCTATCTAAAGATAATACTATATATGTATGAATCCAAACTCTTTCTAATTTCATTTCTTTGTAATTTTAATATTCATTTCAATAAAAATTTTCAAAATACTGAAAAGTTATATTTAAATGGAAAATAAATTAATCTTTTGAGATTGAAAATTAAAAATAAAATCCATGGTTTAAGTTATAAAAAATGTATTAATTATGTTAAAAATAATAATAAACATTAGTATTAATGATAAGTGTTAATAATATATTTTAGAAAAAAGACTTTTATTTATTATTATATTGTTGGTAATTTGACGGTGTCAAATATACTTTTTGTATTTAGAATAAGTTTAGTTTGAGTGTGAATGTCATTATCTAATAATTTGCAATTCATATAATATTATATTACGTGAGTGTACAACATTGTTCTACAACGCGTAGAAAATGGATACACGTGGATAATGGGTACATGTATTTTTTATACCCGTTTGTTAATGGAGCGGGTACGGATATCATAGTATCCGTATATGTGGATACACGTACGTGCTATACTCTCATTTAAATTTAAAAAAAAATTATTACAACATTATAACACATTGATTTTGAATGGGTTATTTTTTATCAATTGGTTTTCAAAAATCTCCATTTATTTGTAAATTGTCATTCAACACTATTTAAATGAGTTATTTTCACTTTGTTTGAAATGTAGAAATGTTATGCATTTTATTTTTATTTGAATTTATGGTTAAAATTTGTTATTAAATATTAAATTTTTCTTCTGTAAATACCCGCGAGTACCCATGGATATCCGTGGATATTAAAAAAACATGTGGATACCCGCATAACGGATACTTGTACGGATATGGGTACAGGTACGAAGCGGATATTTATCCAATGGGTAGGGTACGGGGGAGCTACTATCCGTACCCTACCCGCCCCGTTGACATCCCTAATGTCACCTGGTGGCACATGTGGCAAGGCAATGTCACATCTTAGTGTCACTGTTAAGTGTTATTGTCTTGATCTCAATTTAATCTCCACATATGTCTCTTTAATTCAATTTAGTTCAGATTTTTATTTTAATGTATAGCAATATTGTCTCTCTCTAAATTTGAGACCAAATTTAATGTTTATATAATGTTATATTGATTTTTTTTTTGAAAATGACATTTTAACATATTACATTTTTCTTAATTGTTAACCCATATTTTGTTAATCATGACTTTTACCACTAAATCTTAATATAAATATCAGTACTTAATTTTGTAAGTCACGTTTTTCAATAAAAAATATCAGTATAACATTTATATAAATAATAAATTTGGTCTAAAATTTAAAAGAAAGACAATATTTGCTCTATTTAAAAAAATGGAACTAAATTGAATCAAAAAGATATACGTGGGGACTAAATTGAAACAAAGAGACATATCTAGAAATTAAATTGAAATCAAAACAATGACATTGGGTAGTGACACCAACACGTGGCAGTAGCAGTGTCATGTGTCTCACTAAAGACCTGACACGTGGCAATTTTTTTCAATACAAAATTAAAAAAAAAAACATATGAACACGTGGCATTCCATTAACACCGTTATTAATTTTTTTTTAAAAGGGACTTAATTGAGACACCTTTTCAAAAGTTTGAACACAATTGAAATGTTTTAAAAAGCAGGGACCAAATTAATACATCTCTACCAAAGTGGAGACCATCCGACTAATTAAGCCTAAAAGTAAAGATAATATATATATATATATATATATATATATATATATATATATATATATATAAAAGAAGCTTTGAAGTAAAATATATTATGATTTGTTACATGTCAATTTTATTGTATAAATAAAAAATATTCTATCATCTCTAACTTATCTTATCTTTTAAAGAAAATAAGTTGGTGAAATATATTTGATCCATGGTGATGACTTTTGATATCGATGTATTAATCAAAATTTTTACCTTTATATTATTTTGAATTAACAACTCAAATTAATAGCATTATAAGTGCACATTAGTAGTTTCTCATTTGAAGGACAAAAAGAAGTAAAATAGTTATGCAACTTTCTTTATTTTGATGGTCCTTCTATCCTTATAATAGAAGATTTCAACGAGAGATTGAAAAAGTTTTACACTCGGTACTAAGTTTCTAAAAGAAACTTAGTTTGATTCTTTTTCAAGGAAGATTCCTTGAAAAAGGAAAATAGGAGAAGTATTTATGGCATAAGTTACTTGGTAAAACATGAATTTTGAAGCTTTTTTATTTTGCAGGATTCAAATATAACTCATTCGTCCTTGTTATTCATTTTATTTCAGGTCTAGAATCTTTAGTTGATAACATATTTCTGAGGTTCATGATCATTGGTTTGAGATCAGTAGTGCACTAACCTTGCACAACATAAGGGTCATGAACTTGTTGTTCCCTCCCAATAGTTAGGTTGCTGAAAACTTAGAACATGATTATTTTTTCTTGTATCAATTATACTTCAATAAAAATATTGTTTCAAAACTCAATTTATAAACCAATTTTGGATTAAAATTGGGAAGAGGGAGGTTGGAAATTAGCATTGTTCATCAGAGAATCCAACATCTACAACAACCTTTGGAATCTTGGGGGCTTGAAGCTTAGATGATTGAAAAAAAAATGTTTTTGGAATAGTTTGTTATTAAATTGTATTAAATACATTTTTTTTCTGATTTTTGGTTTACGAGGTTTACTTTTAAATCCATCTTGCAAATTTAGGTATTAAAAAATGACAAATTTTATTTTATTTTATACATGGGTTAGTGAGCCAACCCACTTAACCCACCAACCTATAATGGATTGAGTCGAGTTGTAAAATTTTTGGCTCACCAAAAAGTGAGTCGGGTTGGGCTCATTCATTAACCCGACCCGTAGTGAGCCAACTCGTGTGAGCCGAGTTAGCTCACTTTGACACCCCTAGCTCTTATCCTCGTCTTCCTTTGTCCTTAAACAAAATATTAATCCTCTCCAAATATTATCTAAATTTTGATGTCGACAAGGGCTTTGTAAACACATACGCAAGATTCTCTTTTGAGGCTATCTTCCCAATTCTAACATCTCTAGACTTTATAATGTCTCTCACAAAGTTCAGTCTGACATCTATATGTGTTATCCTCTCACACTAAATTTGATGATCAGTGATAACGTTATCGTTGACACGATCAAATTAATACTACTTATCTATAACAACTTCAATGTTGTTAAGAAATTAGCCAACAAAATAGAAAGGGTAAAGTAACCCAAAGTCGTCTCCCAACGAACACAAAATAAAATAAAAATAGAAGAAGAAAGGAGAGAGAAAGAAATTAGCCCCCCTAATCGTGTGTTTGGATGAGGCAATTCAAGAGGGTGATTCATTTATTTGGAGAATTTGAAATTCTTTGTAATGAAATGCTTTGTTTGGATAGAGAAATTAAAAAGCATTTAAAATGCATGCATTTTTTTAAAGTATTTCAATTAGCTAAATTAGAAGAAATTCAAATACCCTAAAAAAAGGAGGAATTTGAAATTCTTCTCACTCAATCTCACTTTGGACTCAATCTCAAACAGACCCGGAAAACCTGACAACCATGACAGGCTGGGTTGGCCATACGATCCAGACGAATCAGATTGACCTAACGACACAAACAAGTTGAGCATGCCCAACAACCCAGACGGGTCGGGCGAGCCCGATTACCCAGACGAACCGGGTGACCTGATGACACATATGGGTAGGGTAGGATTGACAACTCAAACAGGTCGGTCAAGCCCGACAACCCACATTGTTCGGGTGAGTGCGACAACCAAGATGTGTCGAGCTGACCCAACGACCCAGACGGACCAAGCTGGCCCAACGACATAAATGGGTTGGCGGGCCCGAGGACCCAAATGGGACTAACGGTCTAGACGAGTTAGGTGGGCTCGAAGACAAAGACGGACCGAATTGACCTGAAACCTAAGACGAGTTAGCAGGTTCAATGACCCACACAAGTTTGGCGGGCCAGATGACCTAGAGGTGTCGGGCGGGCTTGACGAACCAGACGTGTCGGGCAGGCCCAATGATGTGATTCCAACAAGGCTTATAGCTTGGGTCAACGCCTAGGCCCAAATCATGCTCAAGGCCCAATACATGGCCCACAGGCACCTTCAAGCCCAAGCCCATCAAGAGGTCCAATAACAAGGAGCATGCTCAAAAAGATCCAATTGGGCTTCACTCAAGATGGCTCAAACCCACATGGACTTCTCATACTCTTCAATGGGCCAAAGAAGATGTGAAGATTTGAAGAGGTGTCTCAAAGAGCAATAGAATAGCAATAATATTGGCCCATTGTTTAGGCTTTGCTTTCTAGAATAATAAGTCAAACAATGAGTAGTTCAATTGACTAAGCCCAATAGGAGTTTGGCCATGAGTTATCAAAAGAGCCAAGGTGGACTAAGTGGAAGTCAACACTTCTTCCTACACCTCATGGATCCAAAGCATCCAAGGGTTAGGAGTGCTTCCTCCTTTTCCAAGGCATCATCCAATGGCCAAGATCAAGCCTCCTTCTCCAAGCTTGATATAAGGGCCAAGATCAAGGCCCACTCCATCCAAGGGCTCTCCTTTCTCATGTGTAAATGGCTTCATATAAAAGCCAAAATTTCACTCATTTGTAGACACTCTTGAATTTTGCAATAGAAGCATAGTGT
>Ga0214545_1006485_pt1 | contig 20354 bp, 8 predicted proteins | sample CNSS4metaG_FD_160064 | JGI IMG/M metagenome (GOLD analysis project Ga0214545, IMG submission 160064) | Root nodule microbial communities from cowpea collected in UCLA plant growth center, Los Angeles, California, USA - CNSS4 | ecosystem: Host-associated > Plants > Roots > Nodule | place: USA...
CATGCCTTTCTGTAGGTTGTGTTATATCCCATAGAGGTCTGGATGGAAGAAATTATTGTTGCAATTGGTGTGGATGGGTCTGACTCCACCATTTGTCTTACATGTTGAGATATTATTCTTGAGCCCAGGTGTTTGTGATCTTGCGTTATGAGGTGTGTGGCACATGTGTGCACACCTTCAACCTTTCTAATTTCACACACGTGGTCTCTTGTACGTAATATTGCCTGACATTTCCAAGGACACACATGTTGCACACATTGCACCCTCAACCTTATTGTGTTTGAGTGTGTGGTTTTATAGGTGCAATGGTTTGTTATTCCTTGACTCACCAACATATACTCCCCATTGGTAATGAAGAGAGTGAAGATTGAAATAAGTTTTGTACATCATTTCACACATGTTCAAAATGTATACCATAGGTTAGCACTTATGTAGCCATGGATAAGCAAAAATACTGCACAGTGATTTCACACATCCTTTCACACTTTTTGCTTTTTTTCTTCCAATTTTCATTTCCACCTTTTGTTTTTTCCCTTTTCGTTTGCTTCCAAAGAAAACCAGCGTGAAAATTGAAAAAAAAAAAAAAATAGAAAGTGACAATAAAATGTCAAGTTGTGAGTGAAGTTCTCAATAAATGGATGTTAATATATCATTTTCCTTAAACTTAATACCTACTATAAATTCTAACAATAATTTTTATATTATTTATTTTTGTGTAAAAATAAATATTTTATCAATAAAATTCTTATAAACAAATCAAAATATAAATATATAAATAAAAAATAATTTGTACTTCAAACAAATTTTTTAATTTAAAATATTTAATAAACATTAAAAAATAAATAATACAACACCATATTAAACATTATATATTAATTATTTTTACTTTAGTTACCTCTATTATAATTCATATTTTTTTTTCCAAAATCACTATTATAAAAAGAAAATTAATCAACAAAGTAAAACAAATTAAATTAAATTGACTTTTATATTTTCACATTGCACTAAAATAACTTACTACACAATACAAAATCTATTTTAAAATCAACAAATTCAAAAAGACAATTTTTTTTTATTTTTCATTCTTTCAAATAATACCTAAAATAACTAAAAACACATTATTCGATCTATTTTTTTTTAAATAATTTTAACCTCTAATATAACATTTTTCACAAAAGAAAAATAAACTCTTAAAAATATTTTATTCAAAAAATTCAAAAATCTTAATTGTTATTTATTTAAAAAAATGGAAAAAAAAACCCAGTTCAGAATTCGGTTCGACCGAATTCTAACTAGGATACAAAAAAAAATTACATTTTATAGGGTAGAATTCGTGTTTCAGGGAACCGAATTCTCACTTACAAATAAAACCATGTTATTGAGGTAAATATTGGGAACATTGTGCTGTCTGGTCTGGGAAATTAAAAGGCAAAACCGTGCTGCTGCGGTAAAAAAATCCTAATGATTCTTTGGTTTGAGTCGGCTTAATCGATGTCAAGGCTAGCGATACCTATAGACATTTTTAAGACAAGATGAATTATGCAAAAAGTGCTTAGCATGATACCTGGTAATAGAAGCTTCCGAAGGGATCCAACAAAACTTTCTTCTTGCTTATCTAATTCATCTTCGGATGGAATTAAAGGACGCCTCACAGACTTAACCAAATGGTGTTGTTGAGACATTGCATAGTAGAAGAAAGAGCATGAAAGTGAAATGCAGAGCCAAGTGGAGCTTGCTGATTTCTTATGGAGAAGGTGGGAAATGTAGAGCCTGAGAAAGGAGGAAAACCCTGAATCATGGAGGTGAGAGAGATGGTAGCAGATAGTGAAAGATTGGGTTTTGTGAGAGTTGAGTGTAGTGTGGAGAAGAAGAGAATGGAAAAGGGAAGGGGAAAGTTAAAATAGATAAGAAAAAGGAAATGGAAAAAGGAAGAGGGAGTGGAGTTAGATTACAACAATCGTGCACAAAAATGGCCATGCCAACCAATGTCCTAGCCTTCTCAATATTGTCTTCCAACCCTCTCAATCTCTCCTTCCACCAAGCTTCTCAATGATGTCTCAAGTGAAAGATTGGGTTTTGAGAAATAAATATAATATTATGATTTATCAATACTAAAATGCTAAAAGTAACACATGAACACATAGGTGGTGATAAGAAAACCGATCATCATGTTTGGAACAAGAAGCCAGATACCAAACATTTTATACATATCACTTGGTGAAATGTCAATATTCGTCGAATTTTTATTTAATAAGATTATTATATTATATTAGAAAAATAAATTTTAAATTTAATTCATTTATATAAAATTGATTTTTAATGTTTTTATAAAATAAAAAATAAAAAAGTTGTGTATACAAAGCCTATGTAAAAATATAAAAAAAAATGTTTCTTTTTTATAAAATTAACTAATATTTTATTGCTGCTACTGTTGTTTTCGTTTCAATAACTTACATATATTAAAAGGAATGTTGATTTAATTAAAAATGAATATGATATGGTGTGTAAATCTTGTAATTTGTGTTGGAAAAGTTAGAAGCGTGGGTGAAAAGTATAGAAGATAAGCAAAGGGAATTAGTTATATAGTGGATCACATGTCATGCAAAGAAATATTGCAACATGCTTTGTCATAAAGAAAAACATCCACATTCCGTAATATCAAATTCTATCGCAACCACTTCAAAATATGAATTATTAAGAGTAGCTTTGTACCTTTAGCAAAACATAAACTACACAACTTTCTATCATACGTAATATTTGAAATATTTTATAATAAAATATGTTATTTAAATAGATTTGTTTTTAAAAGAAATTGAATTATAAGAGTAAGATAGTTAAAATTAGATTATATCAATTTTAAATTTACCTAGTAACAAATTTAAAATTTGTCATATCTCTTTCAAATTTATGTTTCTTTTTTTATATTCTCTATCTGCATCAATCTCAATCGAAACATTATTGACATAACTTTGAAAAAAAAAATCTGTATTTTCTATTTGGTTTATTTAAATTAGAACACAATTGACTTGATTTTGATTGGGATTGCCACCTTGATCAAACCGGGGCATTGTTGATATGATATGTTTTTTTTACTAATATTGATAATGTTACTTTCAAGTTAAACTTGAAGTTTTCTTTGTTAACATTTATGTTTTTTTTTTATTGATATCATATACAGTTTTTTAGTTGATTGTAAATTATGATAATTTTTAGTTGGTAAGTCGATATTATATTGTGATCAACGTTTACGATATTTTTTAACTAACATTGACATAGTTATTTTTTGGTCTATGTCAATTAAAGTTTTTCATCTATAATGAAACTATTTTTTTAATCGATATTAATATTAATTATTATTTAATTATCATTTATAAAATTGTGTATTAACTAAATTGTCAGTTGACTTTTCTCATAAATTTTCCAGTTATATTTATGAGGCTATTTTTCTTATGAATCTCCATATAACATCTTTTATGTTAAAGTGATTTATTGATATTCATTCGTTTAGATTCTTTTCTCCTTCTTAACAATAAATAAGATTAAGATAGAACTCAAAAAATCAAGAACAAAATTGAAATTGTTTATTTGTAATGATTATTAATTTGGACTCACATTAGAAAAGAATTATTGATATATTATTTGGTGGTGAATTTTATATTTAGTATATTTAGTGGTAATTAGAATACTTTATTTAAATAAGAAAATTAAATTTTCATAAATTCAAATTGTTTTATTTGAATAAAAAAATTTAAAATTAAAGTACTTAAAAAACCAATTCAAATGCAATGGATTTGATTTTTTTAATTATAAAATTCTTGTGACAACACTGTGTGTTTTAATTTGTTCCATTAAGTGCAAATCATTGAGTCAATTTCTCCACATTTTTGTGCTAATTGTTTACCTAGTTAACTCCAAAAGAATCATTGTACGTGCAACTATCAACAAGAGTGAGTAAAGGAAAAGTTAACGCATGTTTCTTTATTTTTATCTTTAAATTTAGATAGTTTCATTTTGTTTGAATCCAAGCATCATTAAATCAAAATTCAAAATATTCAGGATAAAATTAAGGTCATCTAACTTTTAGAATGTATAATTTTAATATAATATATAGTTAAATTCTAGAATAAAAATGTAGTGTATATGTTTTTGAAAACTATTGTTGACATCGCTTTCTGGCCCCCATGAACTTTGGCTTTAATCATTTTGAAGGAGAATTGAAAGGTTGTCCCCGCTGGAAAGTTGGTTAAAAGGATGATACTTTAGGTTTCCAAAATTAACAATTTGTTGAAAGGAACAAAGCATTTGAAACCAAAAACTTAATCAAGTAGCCTATGGATTAGTATGTATCCATGATAACCCTACCATATCATTTTGTTTTCTGTTATTTTGGCAAATGCAAATTATTGGTACGGAAAGTTGGTGTATAACATTGTATAGCACTCTAAGTGGTCAGGGAAAGATCAAAACGGTGAGTGTAAATATTTGAAGAGCACACCATCCAACAAAACAACAAAACCTTAATCAAACTTATGGGGGACCATCAATAAAACAACAAAATAGTTGTAAGGTACGGTGTTTGTTGGGTGATTTTAATTCAGTAAGGAAACCAGAAGAGAGGAGAAATATAGGTATGGATGGGACAAACAGGTGTGAGATTCAGGAATTCAACAATTTCATATATAAATCTAATGTTAATGATTTATATATGTGATTGGGCAAAAATACACTTGGTATAGACCAAATGGAATGGCAAAAAGTCGCCTTGATAGAATCTTAGTAACAAACGAGAGGTTAGAGAAGTGGCAAAGAAGTAAACAACATATCCTGGATAGAGTGATATCTTATCACCATGCTTTAGTATTAAATCGAGAACATATTGACTAGGGTTTTCCCAAAACCTTTAAGAAGCTTAGATGCTTGGATTAGTGTTAGTGGTTTCAACAAATATGTGAAAATGAAATGGGGGTAGTTATAATGTATATGGAGATGGGTTAGTTAAGCTAAAAGAGAAGTTAAATAAATTGAAAATGAATCTCAAGGTATGGAATAAAGAAGCGTTTGGATATGTAAGTCTACAAAACCAATATATTATAAATAGAATAAGTGAGTTGGACAAGTTGAACGATGAGATCACTTTAGAGATGACCATTAAGTAGAGAGAAGGGAGTTGTTTAGTAAACTTAATTTAGTAAGCTATAGACAAGAAGTAGTGTGGCAACAAAAGTCAAGAGCTAAATGGAATAAATTTGGTTTAACCATGTCCTTGGTCCCCATTTTGGAGGTAAAATCTCAATTTAGTACCCGTTTTTTTAAAAGTCTCAATTTGGTCCCCTTTTTTATTAAAACGTCTCAAATTTGCCATTTCTGTTAAGTTTAGCTAAACACAGTTTGTGGTTGCTGAGGTGGATTTTTGTTACTGAAACGTGTCAATAACACGTGGAATGGCGTGCAAAAATATTTTTATTTAAGGCACAAAAGTGTGTGGTAGTAAATCCCTAAATTTCTTTTCCTCTTCTCCCATCTTCCCTCATGAATCCAGCCAATTGTGGTTCCTGTTTAAGTTCAAATGTTGGAGGAAAGCACAAGAGTAGCATCAATTTTTGTAGTGGTGGTGGGTATAGAAGCATCAATGTAACGTCCAGTTGCTATTGTGGTGATAAGGTTGTGTTGAGAACTGCGAAAACAGCTAAGAACAAAGGGAAAAGATTTTGGGGTTGTGTTTGCTGAGTATGGGATCGGAGAAGGGGGTTCTGCAAGCACGGTTGTGATTTAAGATAAATGTTGTGGGGATGTAAAGAATGAAGAAAAGGTTGGTGGCAATGTGAAGATTGAAGAAAATACTATTAGCAGTGGCACGAATGAAACGTCAGTTGGTGGCAATTTAAAACTGATTCATCCCGTTAGAAGGATTGGGTGAGTCAGCAATACTCGGTGGCAACTCCCCGGTGAAACCGTTCTCATAGAGGTTAAGACTCTCGAGAGGCAAATGACACATCTCATCGGGAATGCTCCCGCTCAAATGGTTCATGGAAACATCAAAGAGCCTCAACAAAGTGAAGTTAGAGATTCCTCTGGGCAATTCACTGGAGAGCGAGTTGTTGTACAACTCAATCTGCTTGAGAGTGGTGATGCGAGTGAGCGAGCTAGGGATGGGTCCATAGAGGTTATTGAAGGCCAAATCCAAGACGCGAAGGTTTTTTAGGTTGAGAGTGATGAATGGGGTGAGCCAGAGCGTCTCCATATTGGTGAGGTTGCCGAGGGAATGAGGAATGGGGGAAGGTTGGAAGGGGTTGTAAAAGAGGTTGAGAGTTTTAAGGGAGGTGATGTTGAAGAGAGAAGGCAGAACGACCTCGTCAAGGAGGTTGAATATGAGGGAGAAGGTCTGGAGGTTCTGGAAGGTTCCAAAGGAGGGGGGAACGAGGCTAGAGAAGTTGTTCTCGGCGAGGTCAAGGTAACAGAGGCTGGGAAGGAGGGGGAGTGTTTCGGTGAGGAGGTTTTGGGAGAGGTCGAGGTGGAAGAGAGAGGTGCATAGGGACAGTTGGAAAGGGAGGGTTTGATTGATGGAGTTGTTGAAGAGGATGATGGAGGTGAGGTTATGGAGGGGGCAGAGGAAGGTGGCAGAGAATGGGCCTGCAACGTTGAAGTTGGAGAAGAAGCACGGTGAAGAGGAAGAACAGAGGACCATTTTGGCTACCTAATTTAAAAACCCTAAACCTAAATTAACTTATCTATTATTTAAAAAAAAATTCCCCTTCCACGTCACTGTTCTCCCTGCCTCGTCATTGTTCCAGTACTGGTCAACCTTGCCTTGTCACTATTCATCTAACGCCGTCTAGCCAGACTTAACAGAAAGGGCAAATTTGAGACTTTTTAACACAAAAGGGGACCAATTTGAGACTTTTAAAAAAATGAGTACCAAATTGAGATTTTGCCTCCAAAATGGGAACCAAGGGCATGATTAAACCAATAAATTTTCATGTAGACCAGGAGAAATTTTCACTTTAGCTCAAGTGAGAGTACGGGCATGGGTAAAACATAAAAATGAAAACGTCAACTTTTCTTTTTCTGATTGGTGCCTCTCCCCCATACTTTGTTTAAGATCCATAGGTTACTAATCTGACACTTGTTGAGCGGTGGTGAGCTTGGAAGAATTTTTGGTAGTTGTATCTCTAATCTATAACCTAGACTTTGTGGCCTAGAGTGGCTTATCTTTTGGTTGCAGGTTTGATCTACATCTTACTACCCATGACTATACAAGCCAAACTCAAACAACATTATACTCTCACTTAGTTCTAATGTATATTAATGTTCTCGATTCCTATATCAATATTGACACTTGATGCAGAGACTAGTTGTTAGGGACTCTCACATGCAAAACCCAGTTTTATAATTAAAGGAGGAAGGAAATTGTATCCCAACGACGTGGAGGAGAAAAAAAGAAAATTGTGTTCAAATCTATCTACATGTACTAGCATTTGTGGCAATCACTTTGTTCCTATTCTGGTCATGAACTAATGAGCATTGGGATTGTCTGGCCAAGACAACATGAGTAGCTTGAGCAAGGTATGTAGAATGTGAAGGGGTCATCGAATGTGCTCGCTAGCTTAATAGAATAATCAAGAACGAAGTAATAACTACTTCAGTGGAGGAGTATTCATTCTAGTGATCTACGAAAGAATGATGATATATAATATTTTTTTAAATGAGGAAATGAAATATAATGTGATATTGTTACTTTTGAAATAGTAAAAAAGCATAATACCTATAAGAAAGATTAATCTCTTTCTCCCTGGATAATGCATTACTTGTGATTTGTATTCCGTAAGCAATGCTCTTTTTGGAGCTCTCACAATCCATCATTTCTTTTGAAAAGTTGCCATGCGCATGCTGGGCATTATTATTACAATAGAAAAAGTCTAGGACTGCACAAAAAATTTCAAACAAGTGGAACATTTATGCAAAAGCTTCTGTGAATTTGTCAAAATTCATTGTCTCTAGGGTTTAACATTAATACCAATATATATAAGTACATTTTGGACTGCTTTCAAGAACGACATGAGTAATATATCGATTTCAGGACCAATGATTGATCATATGAAACGTTGCCTAAAATTTGGGTGTAAACCAAAATATTTTTATCCTCACAATGATTTGTAGGATTTAATATTTCTCCATCGGTAGTCAAGTAAAAGCGAAATATTAGGTAAAAGAATTATAAGTATAAAATGTATTGAATATTACAAATTTATTATTAAATGTAAGTACTATACCACTTAAAGTATTGATATACTATTGGATGATACTTGTTTGTTTTTTAAAAATATGCGAGATCTTTGTTTTTGGTTAACTATACTTTTCAAATTCTAAAACAACATTAATTTCTCATTGTTCAGCTATTTATTTGTGTGTGGATGGACATTGTTCAAATTATAATCGTAGAACTTTATAAGTATTGGATGAAGGAAGAATTAGATATGGTTTTGAGTATATTTAAAGAAATGGAAAAGAAGAAACGAGAGAGATTTTAATGGTGAAGAATATTATTAAGCTTTTCATTGTTTAGTTTGAAAAAAAAAATTATTATTATATATGCATTTATGCTTCTCCTTCACAATAGTTATGTAAATAAAATGAAAGTATAAAATAAAGAAATGCATAATGCTTAAAAGTTTAATTGAAACATGAAACATAAATATAAAACCAAGGAAAGATTAATAATGAATGATACATACAAGAATTTATATATGGAATTAAAAGATAGGTGAATCAACATATTCAAATAATGTCTTTAGTAGTTGAATTGCGTAGAAGTTTTCCTTTTACTGTGAAATTAAGAGTTGATATACGATATTTATTGCATAATAAAACTATGATTTTGGTTGCACTAAGAGGTAGTGTTCACTTATATATTACAAGTAGAAATAGGTAAAAGTGATGGAAATTGGTTAAGACATTCGATCTATATACTTTCACTAAAAGAATTTTTTTAATTAATGACAGCAACAAATTTGTCGGTAAATTCAAATTTATTAATAAATTTTTTGTGCAGTGAGTATCTGAGAATTACTTACTCACAAAAGACAATTTTAGCATGGTAGCCAGTTGTGGTATAAAGGAGATGTAAAAGTTGTAACAATGTTAGTCACTCCCCTATTTCCTAATCACAATGGAACAAAGAAAAAGCTATAAAGTTGAGTAGCGTTGATTATTGATAACAAAGCCACAACAAAGCAAAAAGCATAATGGATTCAACACATCTTGGGCACCCATTTGGGATCTCTGGGGCTGAAGAAGGAAGCGGTAACTTTAGAATTGAGTAATTTGAGTGCCTTCTTAGATTTGATGCACCTGGGAGTCTTGTACTGATTGATGGAAGCTCCTTGGCTGATAAACAAGTCCATCAATGAATCAAAGCTTCCTGGCTCCACCACACGTATCTCCAATGGCCCCACCGACTTGTCATGGCTCCGGCACCGTTTGTATATGTAGTCCAGTTGCTCTTCCACCGCAATGCAACATTCCTCAAGAACACTTCCATCAACCACCACTGTGTTCTCATTCTCAGCTTCTCTCTTCACTGCTTCCTCACCCTTGTACTCTAATTTCTTTCCGTCCATGGTCACAGAAAGGAACACAAGAACTAACACAAGAGTATAGAGTATAAAACTTAATATTCACTTGGTGTGAAATGCATTTAGTGTGTTTAATTATTTATAGATAAGTATGTATATTATTGCATAAAGTTTTTTTGGCGCTTATTGTTGTGTTATTTTTCAATAAAAACGTTTTATATTATTTTTTATCACTTTATCCAAAATTTAGGTAAAAAAAATAAGTACTGTTTTTTATTAGTGTATGATACCTGAAGTACCTTGAAACTTTTTTTTTTGCAAGTTTTGTCCTATTATTTATATGGCCAGATACAGCTCTTCTTAAAAAATTCTTCTCTTTTCTTTATTTATTATTTCTTAATTTATCTTTACAACAGTGCAACCCCATTGGAAACAATTAATGTCGATGCCATTCATGATGTGGTCCCCATAGCTACATTTACTTGGTTTCAGCATAATGATTTCAGAACTGAGGTTCTACCAAAATAAATTTTTGGGTACATTCTACGGAAACAATCATGGAAAATGTTGCATAATAGATAGCACAGCTTCCAAAAGCTTAGTTGTGCTAAGAAACAATGAGAATTAGACAGAGCAACACATGAGCTGAAAAATTTATGGTTTTATGATTATGATGGTCCCCTCATCACTCAATTCCATTGGTGTGTGAAAAAAAAAACATCTTACTCATTGTACTGTTGTTATCCTTCAAGATGTTGTTCCATGTTAGTTAGATAAGATTAAACATGTTAGCTTGTTGAATGGAATAATTTGATCGGTACAGTATCAGAAGGGATACCCACAACTATGTTAGGGACTTTTTTAACTTTGCATATTTTGAGTGAAAGATAAATACAATAGAAAGAATAATAAGCTAAAGCACAAGGAAGCAGTATTCTCGTTCCTGAATAATCCATAGGACAAGGATGCGAGGTTCGATTCTATAGATACTACATTGGTGGTTAAATAAGGAAGTTATTATGTCTATTCCTCAGATTTTCTGGTAGGAACATCAGACACTGAAGATGGTGGTATGTATGTGTAATAAAGTATTTGGTTCTAGTTTGTGATTGGACATGTATATATTCTTCTCTGCACTTTTATATTTCATATATTCATGTTCTCTCCGTGTTTTGGAATTGAACTGCTTGCTCTTTCTACCAGAAATTGCAGCCATTACGTAATTTCTTTCCATAACTAAGGTAGTATTTAACCGGAAGCTAGTTCTAAAAATATGGTTTAGGCAAAATTAGTTGCAAGCATCAAGAGATCATTGATAGCGTCCATTGGTTAAAGAAATAAAAAAAAAGTTATATATTCTTGATAGCTTACAAAGATGAAACATGAGAAAGAAAAAATGTAGTAGCAGGCACATATCCTTATCTAGAAAAAGGAGAGAAGAAGTAGTGTCACTGTCGAAGATGTGATGAAGGAAAAGTGTGACAACGTTAACCCAGTTTGAATATCAAATCAATGTCTTTACTGAGGTTGGTTAATGAATGTGAAGGTGGTGTGGCCCTTGTTATCCACATGAAAATTGAGTGGTGAGGTGGTAAAACTTGTTTGCTATTTCTAGGAAGTAGTGATGGTGAAAGGGAAAAGTGATGGTTTTTGCATGAGTGACTAGGTGAGCACATAGGTATGTTAGGAATAATATTGTATTTGAAGTGGTCTTGGTGGAATTCATTATTTGCAGTGAACTCAACTCAAAATACATCTCTACCCTTCAACAATAAATGCGGCGAATGAAGACCGTCACTCCTATACAACTTCTACATCTGGGGTTTTTTTTACACCCCCCCCCACAACACACTTCGCTAAATATTAAGAGAGATGAGAGAGGGGTGGATTCAAATCTATGAGCTAAACCGGCCTATTATCAGTATAATGGAAAACAAGTATATTGAATAGTATAAATCACAAAAAATAAAGATGCATTACTGTCACAATATCATGGTATATGAAAACATACTCCAATTCAATACTCAAGAGTGTATTTTAGAATGACTTGCTTTTATTCTGCAGCACCCTTTTCTTAAATAGGCACCGTAGAATATATTTACATTAATATTCAATAAAGGGGGAGGGATTATAGGAGATTTCCTATTTACATGGAGTAATTGAGAATCCCTAACAACTATATATTAAAAGTATAGAATAATCTATTAAAGACAGAATAAATTATATTTATACACACTAACATCCCCCTTCAAATTGATGTTGGTAAATCAACCAGCAACAATTTGCCAACAAGAAATTGATGGCGCTGTCGAGGCATAGCTTTGGTAAAGATATATGTAACTTGAAGATCCGTAGAGATGTAAGGAAAAGTGATAAAGAGGAGTAGGTGTAGGTTGGGAAAACCCAAGCTGGTCCAAAAGACTACGTAACCACACAACTTCAGCACAAGCAGCTGACATTGAACGATATTCAGCCTTTAGTAGAAGATTTAGAAACACGATCTTGCTTCTTACATTTCCAAGAAATTAAGGCATCACCTAGAAACATACACCAACCGGTAGTAGACCTACGAGTATCCGGACATCCTGGCCAATTAGCATCACGATATGCCATAAGTTGTAAAGATAGGGCTTTGGGAAAGAATAACTCATGTGTAGATAAACCTTTAAGATATCGGATAATACGATGAACCACAGCAAAATGAAGATGACGAGGAGAAGACATAAATTGGCTGACTTGGTGAACAGCATACGAAATGTTAGGTCTAGTAGTGGTGAGATAAATAAGACTTCCTACCAAACGCCGATAGAGAGTGGGATCATGCAAGAGATATCCTTCATCTTTCCTATACTTGACATTTACTTCCATAGGAGTATCAACTAAAGTAGTTCCAGCTAAACCCGCCAATTTGATTAAATCTTGAATATACTTTTGTTGGTTTAAAAAGATGCCATTGGATCGATGATGAACCTCCAATCCCAAAAAATATGTGAGTTGTCCAAGATCTTTCATGCGAAATGTTGCATGGAGCTTAGTTTGCAACTTAGTAATTAACTCATGATCAGTTCTCGTAATAATGAGATCATCCACATAAACCAACAGGAGAACGATACCGGCGGTAAACTTGTGAAAGAAGAGAGAATAGTCATATTGACTCTGCGTAAAGGATAACTTAAGCAGAGTAGTACGAAACTTCTCAAACCAAGCCCGAGGAGCTTGTTTAAGCCCATACAAGGAACATCGAAGTTTCCAAACATCAGAAGAGGAAGAAGGAAGCATACAGAGGGAAGTTTCATGTATATTTCTTCTTTGAGATCACCATGAAGAAAAGCATTCTTCACATCCATTTGATGCAATGGCCAAGATTGAGAAGCAGCAATAGCAAGGATAGTCCGAATTGTAGTCATCTTAGCAACAGGAGCAAATGTCTCCTCATAATCAATCCCATACTCTTGTCTATTACCAAGAGCGACCAGTCGAGCTTTATAGCGATCTAAAGAGCCATCAGATCGAAGTTTGATAGAGAACACCCATTTACTTCCAATAGGTTTTACCGTGGGAGGACAAGACACAATATCCCATGTGTGATTTTCTTGAAGTGCTTGGAGTTCTTCTTGCATTGCCTTTTTCCAACAGTCATGTTCCATAGCCTGGGTATAACTAGAAGGAATAGAAATAGACGACAATGTAGTGGATAAAGAAATAGGTGTAAAGAAGCCATACCAATCAGGAGGTTTTGATGATCGAGTGGACCAACGAAGAGGTAGAACAGATGTGACAGGATCAAGTGCCGGTGGAGGGACAAAATCAAGTATCGGAGCAGAATCAGGAAGGGTACCAGAAGGAAGACGACGTCTTGTATACACCAAACCAGGCTTGAACCGTTCCATAGTGTGAGAAAAGTCTAAAAATTGTGGCATAAAGGAAAAAGATGAAGATGATGGTGCAACATAAGAGGGAAAGAAAAACTGATTTTCAAAGAAGACCACATTCCTAGAAACTCTAATGCGACGAAGCTGCGGATCATAGCAAACATAACCTTTTTTATTAATAGCATAACCTAGAAAAGCACACTTAACAGATTGATTAGTGAGTTTGTGACGTTCATGAGGAGCAAGATGTACAAAACAAACACAACCAAAAGTACGAAGATTAAAGTAAGAAGGGGAATACCCAAACAACTTATAGAAAGGAGAAACATTATGGAGAGTAGAAGAAGGTAACCGATTTATTAAATGAATAGCAGTGGAGAGAGCTTCACACCAAAAACGAAGAGGAACAGAAGATTCTAGCAAAAGAGTGCGAACAACATCAAGAAGATGACGGTTCTTTCTTTCAGCAACACCATTTTGTTGTGGTGTGGAAGGACAAGAATGCTGAGATAGAATTCCCTCATTTTGAAGAAAACTTTGAAATGCGTTAGACATATATTCACCTCCAGAATCTGATCTTAAAATTTTTATGTGAGCAGAGAATTGAGTCTTAAGGAACGAAACAAAACGTTGAAAAACAGAGAAAACTTATGCTTTAGACCGAAGAAAATATATCCCAGTAAATCGGATGTAGTCATCTAAAAACGTGACAAAATACTTATAACCTGCATGAGATATAATAGGAGAAATCCCTCAAACATCACTATGAATAATGTCAAAACAATGATTTGCCTGAGATGCATTATGAAGAAATGGTAAAGTTTTACTTTTACCAAGTTTGCAGGTAGTACAATCAAATGAAACAGGGGAGTTTTTATTGCCCAAAGAACCAGATTTAAACAAGGTACTAAGTACATGAGAATTTGGATGGCCTAAATGATTATGCCACATTTTATTTAGTTGTCTATCATCAACACAAACTAGAGAAAAAAAAAAGGACAATATGTGAAAGGTGAGATGCATAGTGGAAAGAGTCGTCCTACTTTAGTTCCTTTAGAATGATCTTCCCTGAGCTAGAGTCGTTAGGCGACTTGGACCTTCTCGTTGGGCAGATTGGTCATGCTTGCTGAGCAAACTAAGTCGGCCTAGATTGAGCTTGGAATGTATACTTGAATAAATTTTCAATTGTCTACAAAATATTTCACAAATAAAATTCAAATACTTATTTTTCCAAAATTATCTAATAAAATCTTAATTATCTAAACAAATAATAATAAAAATACCAATAAAAGATAAAATACTTATCTTTTCTAAAATTATTTAATAAACCCTTAATTATTTAAAAATATAATAATAAAAATACCAATAAAACATAAAAATAAACATAATAAAAAGCATAATGATGTTAATTATCAAACTTTGTGAACTCTTAGAATTAATGAACCTTTTAAAGTAGTTCATCAACAATAGATTCAGCATATTCCTGACAACATGGTCCAACCACCAAATCTCATAGTCCAACTCATAGAAAACCACCAATGAAGCCTCAAATCCTAACAATAACCACTCACAAAACGTCACAATTGATTCGACCTCAGCATACTAAGTCAAGGTTCAAGGTCGACCAAGTTGATCCTCGGCCTAAGTTCAGCTGAGTCAGCCCTGGTCGAAGGATTGTCGAGTCCACCTTAGTCGAAAGTTGATCGAGTCAGCCTCAGCCGAAGGTTGGTCGAGTCGGCCCCGGACGAAGGTTGTCCTAGTCGACCTAGATTGAAGTTTTGTCATGTTGGCCCCGGCTGAAGGTTGGTGAGCCGGTATCGGCCAAAGCTCGACCAAGATATTTCGTCCTAAGCTCAACCAAGTCGACCTTAGCCGAAGGTCAACCATGTCGGCCCGGCCTAAAGTCGATCCAGCGGCCGAGCTTAAAATCGGTCTTCTTGGCCCCGATAAAAGGTCTATCTGAGTCAGCTCAAGTCAGTCTCGCTTGAAGGTTCGTCAGAGTTGGCCCTGATTGAAGGTCGGCGTTAGTCAATCCTAGTCGAAGATCGAGCTTAATCACTTTCAATACCGATTATGGGTTTAACTAGTATAAAAAAACACTTTCTATACCTGTTTTTGGTCCAATCAGTATAGAAAATCTTGCATTATTTACAAAATTGTCACTGTGTCACTTTCTACCTGGTGGATTAGAACCGGTATGATTTGTCGTTATAAAAAGTGTTTTTGTATTAGTGTATGGTCAACCCTATAGCCTCATCCTCGATCTGACCAGAAACTTTGTTCTCCAATGACACTTGCTCTAACGAAAACTTGTGATGACACACCAAAATAGTTGTATGAGCAACACCAACAACAAATAAATGTGCAGAGTGTGAGGAAAAATCAGAACATATTTGTTCTTTCAATCCAAAATTGAAGCGAATTTGAATATAACATTTTAGGCTTCAATAACTTACCTCTTCACTAGAATGCAGTAATGGAGGAAAACAACCACAATGGAAGTTGCAAGAATGCAAGACACAATATGGAGTTGGTGAGAATGCAAGTTGAGAGAGGGCGTTTTTATGAACTACTTGAGAGATAACGTGAATAGGAAAAGTGAAATGCTTAAGAGAAAAAACACAAATAAGGATTTAAATATACTATGAGTGGTATAAATTAAATAGACATGGTAAACATATATTATGACAGATCACTCAATAACTGACATAATAGCTTTTTTCCTTTAATTACAATTTTGTCATAGTGCCCACTTATTATGACAGATCCATCTACATCAGTCATAATAAATTTAACCTTTATTACAAAAGTGTCATCAGTCAACTTATTATGATAGGTAAACCTACATCTGTCATGATAAGTTTAACATTTTATTACAAAATTGTCATTGGTCAATTTATTATGACAGGTGCACTACTAACACGTCATAATTAAGTCCTCATTGATTTGATTTTTCCATTATTGTTATGATTGACTTCTTATCACAATACAATTGCATAAGGATGTCAACATTTGTTTTAAAGACATGATATGACCTTTATCCAAAGTCTTTCACATATAGGGATGGTAACAAGGCGAGATGTGAGAACGAGTTTTATTATATCATGCTCATCCTCAAAGTAAAAAATACACCCCCATACCAGTGGGTATAACATTTTTGTCTCATACTCGTACTCGTGTCCATACTCTGCTTTCTTATTATTTCAATATCAATTAATTATATTTTATAAAAATATAAAAATCACAGCAAAGGAAACATAATATTATCAAATATTCAATACAAATAGACATATTTCATATCTTCAGTGTCAAAGATTTAAATATAAATTTTAAATATATAAATTTTAAATCAGAATATCAAACAACAATTAAATAAAAGTGAAAGAATTACATAAAATATTTCACAATTACACATAAATAAAATTTCATTACAGCCAAAACATTTATAAATTTTGGAAAGATCAATGAAACATTGTTGATAAAGTTAAAAAGTTGTTTTTAAAAATTACAAAAAAAGAAAGAAACAAATATTTAAGTTTAAAAATATTTCAAATGTCTTTTTACTAATTCTTTTCTTGTACAAGAATAAAAATTATATTGAACGAAATAGTGCAGAGAAAAATATTAAAATAATAATAATTCAAATTTAAATGTAAATCTTTCATTTTTTGAATTTCAATCCATAATGGATGGTGTAAACAAGATTTATGACAATAACATTAATCTAGTATTACCAATTGAAAAAATCAAATATTACTCATAGATATACATGTATTGAATCAACGTGGAAATTTTTTATCAAAAAACATGGAAATTCAAATGTATATTTTTTTTTCTTCAAATCACTAAATTGTCTTCCATAAAAATACAATACTTAAAATTAAATTTTGTCCCTAACAAAACTTGCATAGTTTGCATATAATTTAGGTTAAAATGTCTTCTCTCCTAAAAAATAATCCATTTCAATAAATTTACTTAGTATGAAGAATTTTGTCAATTATTTGTCTATGATATTATTTAGGATCATGCATAAATTGGATTATCTGATTAAGGAGATAAAAAATATTTATATTATATGTATAAATAAATAAGTTTTCTTTCAAATATCTTATATATTGAGTTTTTTTATATATAAATAAAGAGCTCTTTTAACTTCTAATTCCAAAATTCTAACCAATAAAAACTCTTATATTTATTAATTATAATCATGACAATTACATTCTCTACTCTCTCTATCTATAACAATCGCATACTCTTAAAAAGGGAAATAAAATATTTTGGAAAGAATGTATATATTTTATATTTTTTAAAGATATTTTTCTAAATTAGTATGAAAATAATCATTTGTTTACAAAGTAAAATAAGCTTTTTATGTGTGTTTAATAATCTTATTCATTCTATTTATGCGGATTCTACTACAAACTAAGAATATATGATTCTTTTTTTTTTCCTTATATGTATTGAAATAAGGTACCCTTAATACTTCAATTCTCGAACTCTACAAGCTATACTTGAATTCATCCATTACCACACAAATATAATTTTTGTTTACTAATTTATTACTTGCATAATTTAAGTAGTATTTTTTTAGAATCTAAAATTACGATAATTTAACAAAATCTTAACAAAATTATCTTTGTACCGTCTCTATAATTGAATATTGTCTTCTATTTGACTCAAAAAGCATAAATGTTTTCTTGTGCAACTTTTTGTTTGATTCATTGTTTTGTGTTTGTTTTTTGTTTTGCCTTCGAATTAACAGCCTCTCTTTTTTTCTCTTACAAAAGCACATATAAAATGTATTATCCTATGCCTCTTTATAAAATTGTTTGTTATTTGTACTAAAAAATACAAATCAAATTAGAAATTATAAAGTCACATCTAAATTTAGCCACCATAAAAAACAAAAAACAACTTAATTAAAGCAATTAGTTTATATTTGCTTGTGATCTAAGGCAACAAAAAATAATGAATATGATTCCTCTAGTTTGATTTAGCAATTAGCGAAAATACAAAACTAAGAAAGTTCCCATTTCAGACACCAAAACCAAGGTTTGAGAAAAGCAACTTCTAATTTCAGCTAGCGATGTATTTGTTCAAAATTGTGAAATATTTATGAACTAAAATCAGTCCTTATTTTTATAAATTTTAATATTAATGTGTTGTTTTTAGTTTTCAAATTTTGAGAATAAATTTGAATCTTACTAATATTAATGTGTAGTAAAGATATGAGTAGTGTTACGCTTCCAATGATATCTGTAAAGTAAGATACTAGTGCTGGCAATGAGCATAATTATGAAGATAGCAATAACAATGAGTACTACATGTGACAACCAAAAGTCGATGGTGATTAGTGTAGTAATATAATGCATAAGTAATACTGAAACTAATTATGATGATAACAAATGACAAAAAAAAAGTAGTTAGAATATCATAGTAATTGATTTTTAATTGATGGTATGTAAGTAATAATCTCGTACAAATAATGATTTACCAGCGGTAGTAGTGGTCAAAATAATTTGTCAGTTTAGTTAAATTTAATATATATATATATATATATATATATTTTTGAAAATCACTTATCTAAGAAGTAAATAGGATTTTATTCTTAAAAAATAAAAACGTTTTTATTTTTAAAATAAAAAAGTTAAGCAAACACATAAGTACAGACAAACTTTTTTAAAAGCTAAAAATGCAAACAAGCTTATCCAACAATACTAATAGCAGCCGTAATTGCAATAGTTGTAATTTATAAATAGTAGCCGTAATTGCAATAGTTTCAATTTATAAACAGTAGCCGTAATTGTATTAGTAATTGTATTAGTTTTATGTACTTTATTAAAGGAGTGGTAACTATAAATAGTCAATGTTTTATCTTTCAATTTCTTTATTTCTTTATAAATATAAAAGTTTACTTCTTTTTTTAATGACTAAAATATTTTTAAAAATAATTTGTCTTTATAAAACATGAAGGTTACTCTAAAATTAATCATTGAATCCTTGGAGGACTTTCAATCTTACAAAACCTTTTTATGCATATTAATCTTTCTTGTGGGATCTGAATATTATTTTTGAACTTCCTCTAGTACCTACAAGACTTTTTCTTCCTGTTTCTCTCACGGTTGCTTAGCTTTTTCTATTCAATTTTCTCGATTTATTCAGTGAAGAAATAAATAAAAAAAATACTAGAAGTACACATTTTTTAACTACTTTTATTGTTTGTCAAAATCTATTAGAAAATAGAAAGTCGCAAGTGGGGTTCCATAAAAATGGAATGGTACTTCATAAGTATATTGAAGAGTAATGTCAGTAGTATTTCGGGATCAAGAAAGAAAGCCAAGGGAGGAGAAACATTTGCCTCAGTAACCATTATTTAAACAAAAGTTAAAATGTTTTTTTTTTATAATTGAATTTGACGTGAATAAAATTGAATCAAGATTAGTTTAGTTCTAGCTAACCAAATATTAATAAAAAAATGTACTTGAATACTAAGATTTGAAAATTGCAAGCACCAGGTGTGGTCTTAAATTAGTCTTAGTTTACTCCTAAAACTTCAGTATTCATCAAAAAAGAAATTAAAAAAAAGGACAGCATGAAAAACTAGTTTTTTATGACAATAGAATGGGAAATAATTAAACAAAAACTACTAACACGGACGGAGCTGAATTTAAATATAGAATCGCAAATCCTGCATTGGGAAATCTGTTTTACAATAGCTTTCTTTCAAAACTTTCAAAAGTTTAAAAATAAACAGGGTTTGTAGAAACAATAAAAAGTGAATAATATAAGTACACACAATGGGGTCCTGCACCATGAGCATGCTGAGTTAAAAAGGGAGCAAGCTGCAACATAAAAAATTGGTTTACCCTTAAATCATAAAAAAAAAAAAACAAAAAAAAAAAAAATAAGC
>Ga0214545_1006488_pt1 | contig 20345 bp, 7 predicted proteins | sample CNSS4metaG_FD_160064 | JGI IMG/M metagenome (GOLD analysis project Ga0214545, IMG submission 160064) | Root nodule microbial communities from cowpea collected in UCLA plant growth center, Los Angeles, California, USA - CNSS4 | ecosystem: Host-associated > Plants > Roots > Nodule | place: USA...
TGGACAGAGAATAGGCTTCTGGATTTAATGGATTCATGCATTGGTGAAACATGCAACCAAAATCAATTCATCAAGTGTGCAATTATTGGGCTATTATGCATTCAAGATGAACCAATTGATCGACCCAATATGTCAAATGTTTTGTTCATGCTTGACAGAGATACAACAACTATGCCATTGCCAATTCCCACACAACCAACCTTTTTTGTCAACAAGCGTTATTCTAGCTCAGCTTCCTCTTCTAGTAAACCAGAGACAAGTATGCAGTTTGACACCAGTTATCAGCAAGGTAGATAGTAGGGTTTGACTCATTATAAATTGAGCTAAATAATGTCAGTTGAATCCGACTCACTTTTTTATAAACTAGAAATTTTACAATCTAAAGTAGATGAGTTTGTGGGTTGACTCACTAATAAATATTTTTTTTTTGCAATTTATTTTATATATTTTTTGTACTATGATGAAAGTGAATTGATTTAATTTATTTTTTATAATAGTGGAATCAAAATGTTCATTTAATTCTCAAAATATTATTATAAAAATAATAGTTAAAAATTAAAGTATCAATATATATAACTTAACAAACAAATTAATTAAACATTTAAACTATTCAAATATTATTGAGCAATATTCTAACATTTAAAAATATGAAATTATGAACCTATATAATTAGAAGTGACAAATAATTATAACAATTTTTTTTTTAAATTGAAAAAAATATTAGTGACTTAAGTGGCTCAACTCACATATTCAACCTGGCTCAAACCTGTGATGAACTGGAATAAAACTCATCTTCACATTTCTAGTCGATTGTTAACGATGGAACCAACAATTTTTCATGGTGCTTTTATATTTCATGTTTAACTTGGAGTTTGAATTAGAATGAGTGTACATTTGTAACAAAATATAACTAACAAATTATTTATCTATTATTTAAATAACTTGAAATTATACAAAGTTATCAAAATGGTTAAAACCTAGGAGTTAATCCAACCTATCACGGATTTGAGTTGGTTTGGGTTAAAAGAAAGGAGAATGATATTTTGACAACTTAGAAGATCTCAGATTGAGAGAGTTGTCAAAATTTAGTTGTTAAAAATCGTTTTTCTAAACAAATTTTGTAAATTTCAGTACGGACCAAAAATAAACTCAAACCACTAAGAACCTGGGTTAACTCACCTCATTATTAATTTAACAGTCCAGCTCAAAATACAAACAACCTTTTTTGTTTTTAATTTTAGGGGAAAGAGAGACCCAAATTTGATATTATTTGGACTTTACTTAGAATTATGATTTAGTTATTTGGACAAATGATATCTTTATTGTCTAAAATGAGAAAAAAAAATTAAAATAGGTTTGGATGTTTTAGATTTGGATTACATGTTAAAAAGAATAGATTAAAGAAAAAAAGTTATAATTTTTTTAATTATGTGAGTCAATCCATTTAAATCACAAATTCGTGGTAGATCAAACTCAAATTTCTTGAGCTCATATATAAGTAAGTGAAGTTAGATTGATTTATTAAGTGATCGACCATGATATTAGTCCATTTTAATAAATGATTATAATTAAATTATAGTTTATTCTACAAACAGTCAATAACCAATTATATATATGTTGTACTAATTTTGATTATTTTTTCACTTCCAAAAACCTATTAATATATATCCATTTCATAGGCAACACTCATTCAATTTCCATACTCACTTTTATACTCATGACTTTTTCTTATTTTCTTAATGACTTAAGCCTAAAAATCTTTCACAATTGAAATCTTTCTTCACGAGTGAAGTTTCACTTCCTTAAACATTCTCTTTTCACCTTGAAAGATCAATTCTCTTTCCAATAAGAATAAGAGTAAATAAAAGATAATATTTTACACTTAATAAAACATTTTATGAATCATATAAAGACGATCAAAATTTAACCATGATTTTTTGTTATGTCTTTTTCTCTTTTGATTCATACATTTTCATAACTGGTAGATTGCATGTAAAATTAGCATCTGATTACTATCAATTGTGAATGTTTATGAAAATATAAAATTTGAAATAAAATCTTAAATAAACAAGTTTAAAATAAATATTTATCCTAACAAATTATGTGGGACAACTTAATTTATATATTTAAGTATTTAAATAACTCATAATGTTTGTAGCAGTAGGCTGGGGAGGTTCATGGGTTTGAGAGGGTAGAAGCAAATTTAAGAATGATGCATTTTACTTAAAATTTATTTTGAGTATTTTTTTAAGCAAAACTATTTATTAAATTGTCCAAATTAATTTAATTTAACTTTCACAATCAAACTCTTGTTCATTGCTTATTTAATTAGAGATTTCATCTCGATTATCCATATTAAACCTTAATTTAGTTAATAGTTATACAATTCAATCCAAGTAAAAATTTCACTTCTTCATCAAAATATATGAAAAAAAAGCTCTCGAAATCCATAAATTGAAAAGTACTGAAAAATAACATAAGACAAAAGAAACACATTTTTAATCCTAATACAAATTCAACTAATAGAATAAAAACAATAGCAATACAAATTCAAAATAAAAAAAATACTAATATATATGAGGATAAAAAGAGTCGATCCAAGAGGAATGTCAAGTCGAGCCTATCCCGACCAAAGATCAAGCCGAGCCTCTCCTGGCCAAAAGTCAAGTTGAGTCGACTCTAGCCAAGTGAGTCCTGACCGAAAGTTGAGCTAAGTCGGCCCAAGCTAAATATACAACAAGTTGGCTCAACTAAAGGTCTACCTATGCCTTTCCGGGTCGAAGGTCGAACCGAGTCAGTCAAGCTGAAGGTCAAGCTGACTCAGCCCAAGCCAAATGTCAAGCTGACTCAATCTGAGCTGAATATGGAGCTCAGTCAACTCGGGCCAAAGTCGAGACAAGTTATTTCTGATCGAAGGTCAAACTAACTCAATTCAGACTTAAGGATGAAGTTGAGTTTAAGGATGAAGTTGAATTTGACTTAAATAAAAATTAATTTATTTTATCGAATCAAGAAAGTTGAAATCTAAAATATTTTAATTACTCCGTCCAAAGAAATTCTTCTAGAAATGAAACTTCATGCATTTCTTTCCAACCATTATATTTCAGGTTTTTATATAATGATGAAATGGTGTTCGGAGATTAAATGTAATGAAAAATGAAGATGAGGATGAATTTAAGTGAAATTGCTTAAAGTAGAAATGGAAAACACAAGAATATAAACTGCATGAAACTAAATTGCCAAAAATAAAAGATAAAGTAGTAAAGGAAATATATGAGATCGATAACCCAAATTACAATAATTATAATTGAATTTATAATTTTTTCGTTCGCTACATTCTAATTGTTTAAATTATAGTCACAATTTATCACCACTTTTTTTTCTACGGGAAAACCTATTTATATTCTGCCTCCCACATTTTTTTACAATTAAGTCAAAATAAAATATAATTACGTAACATTTATCTAAATACAGCTACTTTTGCGTCAAATATGCGTACAAAGGGATGCTTTGCAACTCACTTTTCATAATTATATCATATATAATAAAAGAAAAGTATTTTTTTGACCAGGAATTTTTTATTTTTTTATAAATGTTACAAAAATAAAGTAATAAAATTTTAGAATTTTTTTAATCAAAAGTAATTGTTTGTCGAACAAAATTATATATATATATAGATATATATATAAAATAAAACGTTTACGAAAGAAATGATCACAACAATTATGTAAATGATTGTAGAAATACATTTATGATTAGAATATTCCAAGACAAAAGAGTAAAGAATAGGTTGATAGAGTGAAGACGAAAGTGAATTGACAGAGGCAACGACGGCGAGAGTGCTGACAAATGGCGTAGACCTTGACGACGTACCAAGTCTTCGGTAATTGTTTGTTCAGATATATTTTTACTATTTAATTTTGATAATTTTTTTATTATATGATGTGTTATTTTTTTAAATGATTTTGAAATATTAAAAATAAAAAAATATTTAAAATATGTCACTTAGTGAGAGAAAGTTGTAAAAAATTAATACTTAAAAAATTATTTTTCTAATAAAAAATAAGGACATTATTAATGTTGTTAGGATTTGAACACTTTAATCCACTCTTTCCTTCAACATTCTGTATTTCATCACAATCGCACTCAAGGTAAGTCCATCTTATCGCATTAGTGGTCAACAATTAAGAACACCCAAATTAACGTGTGGTTCCATTACAAGTTGATACGATAGCATAGCATTTCAAATGTTTGTTTGATATTATGATTATTATCAGAGATAACACATGTATTAAGAAGGTTTGTATTAGCAATGAGAAGTGAAGGGGTTGTGTTGCCGTTCTCCTTTCTTCTTCTGTGGCTGCCGCTATGGTTGGAAATATGTTTGGGTGGAGATACTCTGAAGGCTAAGCAGAACATAACTCAGGACTCCAAAGGAAACCTTGTTTCATCAAACGACACATTTGAGCTGGGCTTCTTTTCTCCCGGTGGGGAAAGTGGAGGGAAATATCTGGGGATATGGTATCACGGCTTGGAACCACAAACAGTGGTGTGGGTTGCCAACAGAGATCATCCCGTTGCAGATTCCAGTGGAGTTTTTCGAATTGCGGAGGATGGAAATCTCGTGGTAGAACATGCATCATCCAAAACCCACTGGTCCTCTGAACTTGGACCATCCTCATCCACAAACAGAACATTGAAGCTCCTAGATTCTGGGAATCTTGTACTAGTAGAGGATCACTCTGAAACGACTTACCTGTGGCAAAGCTTCCAAAACCCAACAGACACTTTTCTTCCCGGCATGAAAATGGATGCGACTTTGTCGTTGACTTCTTGGAGAGACTCCGCTAACCCAGCACCTGGGGACTTCACCTTCAAGCTGGATCCTAGTGGAACCTTGGTGGTGTTAAAACAATCGCAACTTTACTGGACAGAGTCACTTGATGGATCCGATACAAAGATCTATGATTTCTTGAGCTTGATGAACACTTCATGGACCAGGAATTCAAGCTTCTTGATGTTTCAACAAAAACCTCATCACATAAACAAAAAATCAAGGCTAATAATGAATTCTAACGGGGAGATACAGTTTATGAAGTGGGACGAGGACGACAGGCAATGGGATAAACGGTGGTGGGAACCAGATGGCGCGTGCGACGTATATGGCAATTGCGGGAGCTTCGGCATATGCAAAGAAAATAATTTGATTCCGAAGTATTGCAAATGTTTGCCAGGATTCAGACCCAGGGATGAAAAAAGCCCTGGCGAAGGGTGTATCAGAAAATCAACGTCTTGTAGTGACACGAATGTGACGTTCCTGAACTTAACCAACATAAAAGTGGGTGGGTCAGATGAACAGATTCATTCGGTAACAGAAGCAGAATGTGAATCCTTGTGCCGTAACCGTAGCATTAGCAAGTGTTCTCAGACCCAGTGCCAGGCATATTCATATTCATATTCATATAGTTCTGAAAGGGAGCTTGATGGAGATGGTTATTATAACTCCACATGCGAGATCTGGACGGGAAATTTATCAACTCGTGTAGGTGGTGGTCGCAATCTTTCTGTCCTGGTTAAGAGATCAGATATAGGTAATAATTTATATCTTCTTAACGAAATTGTTTCTTTATGTGTAATGTGACATGACGCTAAATCAGGTGTTTCTTTTGTTTGCCCCAAAACTGAATTAAAACGGTGTTGCGCAGAAGCAACTGCAAAATCGTGTGAACCTTGTGGTGCAAACGAGATTCCTTATCCGCTGAGCACTGGGCCAAACTGTGGAGACCCCACGTACAACAACTTCAGTTGTAATGAATCGACGGGCGACGTTAGCTTCAGGATGCCCGGAGGAAAATCATACCTAGTTACTTGGATCGATGAAGATACCAGAATGTTTTACATTGAAACAGATGATTCATATTCTTGTGGTTCCAGAAATCTAAATAACACTCTTAAATCTCCATTCAGTGTTGTAGCTGACTCAGAGTGTTCCATAAAAGATGGAGTGATTAAAATGAGTTGGGAAGCAGCACCAGAACCTCCCTGTAAGAAGCCCACAGACTGCGAGAACTGGCTCCATTCGACATGCACTGGAACAAGTAAAGGAGATCGCAGGTGCCATTGCAATCCTCACTATAGCTGGAATAACTCAATTATGATATGTGCCAAAGGTTAGCTTTTTTATTATTAGAACAACTTCTATATACTTCTATATTAAATTATAATCTTTTATGATTGAAATGCGTTATCAAATAACCCTTTTTAAAAAATTCATTTATTTAAAAAAAAAACTTTTATTTCATATATCTAAGTAGAAAAAAATTTTACCTATAAAATCAATTTTTGGATATTTTTCTCATAATTAATGTTTATTTTACAGATTGTTTTTTAAAAAATTAGATAAAAGTCACTAATATGATATATATATATATATATATATATATATATATATATATATATATATATATATATATATATATATATATATAAGTAACATACCACAGTCTATGGTACATATTTAAAAATGTATAAAAATATAATAAACAAATAACTAAATTTCTTTAAATTCAAATTAAAATGTAATTTTTAAATATTATTGAAATAATAAATTACTAATCATTGTTATTATAAATTGTTTCTATTATGTACGTATAGGAAAACACTACCATCTCATATATAGGAAAAAAAAATGCTATTATACATATTTTTATTTTTTTTTAGAATCGTGGTAATGTGTAGTTGAATATAATAAAGGATAAGTAATACATAAACATGAGAATGTAAAGAAACAATGCTACATCAAATAATAGGATATTGCATACACAAATATATCATTACATATGAAATCGAATATAGAAAATATGTAACGGAAAAAATAGAAAATCATTACACATTTTCTCGTAGAGGAGCATGATCTAGTATCCAGTCAAATATGTATAGTCTACCAGAGAGTACAGCAAGAAAGGTTATAGGCTTTATAACTATAGTTTGATTTTAATTTATTTTCAGAATTCTTTATTGGACACTTGACACCACTCTTTTTTTTACTATCATTTGATATTACTCTTTATTATTATTTAGGTTTAATTAATCGTATAGTACCTAGTTTGGGGTTAGTGTGTCAAATAGGTACCCAATTTTAAAAAAGTGTCAATTGCATCCCAACTTTTGAAAATTGCTTCAATTAGGTCCCTTTCAGACAGAGTTGACTAACGCCATTAGTCAACGTGCCACGTGTCAATCTGTGATTTTTTTGATTTTTTTTTAATTTTTTTAATTTTTTAAATTTTTATTTTTTTTTAAATTAAAAAAAATTAAAAATGTCACGTGTCAAGTTCCTGTGTGTGACACGTGACATTATCAGTCAGTGTCACTATTAGATGTTATTGTGTTGATTTCGATTTAGTCCCCACATATGTCTTTTTGTTTCAATTTAGTACCTAAGTAATTGTATCTGATTCAATTTTGTCCCAATTATTTTTTTTAATAATTAAAATATTTTTGTAATCCATTTTTTATAAGATTAAAAATAATTAAGTATAAATATTTTTACAAAATTAAGTACTAATATTATAATGTTTCTCTCAAACTGGGTATTATACGATTAATTAAACCTATTATTTACTTTCTATTTCTTCTAAAAATATAAAAATTAATTTTTGTTAATACTATTTTACCCTTATACAAACTGTGAAATAATGTCAAATAATATTTTTCCTTCTTCATTAGAATTAAAAACTGAAAGATTTTTCCTCAATCTCTGATTTTCCTATTTATCCTCATGGCAAAAATTAGTTTAGTTCAAGTTCTTCTTAAACTTAGATAAGTCCCGTATATACATTCAAAGATTATCTTCTGTATTCACAATCTTAACCTCTCTTTAATGAAATTAATTTTAAACTAATGAAATAATTAATTTTTTTAAAATTAAAAAATTAATTTGAAATAAAAAATAAAAATTCATTCTAAAATTTAAAAATAATTAAGAATCAAATTAAATATAACCCAAAAATAAAGAACTAACTTGATAACTTAATATTTTTGAAAGCTAAACTAAATTTCATTACCCTTGAGTTTGGATAATAATTTTTGAAAAAATAAGTAATTTTTATAAAAAAGTTTAAGATGATTTATTACGAGATGTTTTGAGCAATAATTTTAAAATAAATTAAATTTTTTTAAGAATTTGAATTAAGAACACACACTCTCGTCTCTTAAATTTATGGTTTTTTATTCTTTTTTGGACTGGAATATTGACTTTAAGTATGACGATCTGAATTCAATTAAGGTCAAAGAATCTTTGACTTGCATAATTGAAAATATTAATATCAATGTATGTTTTTTTTTATGTTAAAGTCTATCATGATGATTATTATTTTTTTGGCTATTATCTTAAGATGTTATTGTTTTGTCATATATATATATATATATATATATATATATATATATATATATATATATATATAGTATGCTATTAGTTAGTTATATTAATTAAGACTCTTCTTTTTTTGTCAACTGGTGTTTTACAGTTTATTTGAAACATGATTTTATTTTTTCTTAACATCGAGATTATTCTTAATTGATGCCAATTAGAGTTATTTTCAACCACCATTGATAATAACATAAGTAAAGATTATTTTTTTATCAACATTAATTGAGGTTTCTTCTATCAACATTAATCATGGTTTTTTCATCAACATTGAAATATTATTGATCCCAATTAAGATTATTTTTTATCGAAGTTAATAAAACTATTTTTCAAGTGTAATAAGTCATTTATTTTAGTTGCTATTTTTTGGTTGATGTTATTGAGAATTTGCTTAACTAATATTAATGAGTTATGTTTGGATGGTGTGAACTAAGCTTTTTCGTTGAAGTCGTTATAACTATTTTTATCTGTATTTATATATAAAAGTAGTGACTTTTGTATTTAATGATAATTAAAATAATTTATTAAATAATAAAATTAAAATGTAATAAATTTGTGTTGCAATGTCAAAATAAAGTATTTAAAAAATTAAAGATTTGAAACAAAAGTAATTTAAATTCAGTGTATTCTAAAATTTATAAATATTGTAAAATCCTCTGTCAAATTTCATATATAATATGTCAGTCTACAAAAAACTGTCTAGCTGCAAAAAAACATCGTATACAAGCAGCAATATGTACAAAATTCCAGTAGCAACAAATCACTGACAACATTATATATTTACATCGTGGATACATCATAATGTACTGCCTTGTGTCATTCTTTTTTTTGCATGTTAGCCTAATATGTGTCTCCCTCAATAAAATTACTGCGTAAGTTTCGCTCACTTTGTTTCTTCTAATGCATATATTTCAACACCCACCAACTGCTTGTTAATTTTCCTGAAAGCATCACCCCTCCCATCGATCTGTTTTGCTGAACCAAAATGACCGTATCCCTTCACTGCATTTGTCCCATATAATTAAATACAGATTACAATTTGTTGACTCAAAATTACTAGAACCATATCTCACGAGCCACTTATCTCCACAAACAGATACCACCCATCCGGGAGAACCATGCTTGTTAAAAACTACTTGAAATAAGTACTGGTACTAGATATTCCAAACTTCTTTGGAAAAATTCCATGACTAGAAGATTAAATAAACTGCGGTGTAAGTTTAATGTATTTTGCCTCTTACTTTTTGCATTTTATTTTCGTCCTTGGACAGAAAAGCATTCAACAGACTCACTGGCGATCACTTTTGTAATTTTTACTATCATGGTGATTCTGGGATGTATAATAGCATTTCTCATTGTGTGGAGAAAGAGAAAAGCTCATAAGCTTGGTAAATAATTTTAGTTTTGGATGTGGAATTTAAACTCTTTTATCTACCCTAATTTAATTGATTATATACACATATGTCTTATTAGATAGTGCAGATGAAGCAAGTAGTCGAATTCAGGAGAGCTTGCACGAGAGTGAAAGACATGTGAAAGGTTTGATTGGCTTAGGAAGTTTAGAAGAAAACGACATTGAAGGCATTGAAGTGCCCTGTTATACTTTTGCAAGCATTCTATCAGCTACAGATAATTTCTCAGATTCTAACAAGCTTGGAAAAGGAGGTTACGGACCTGTATACAAGGTGATTCATTAATTTCAGATAAATTCACTACTCACCTAACAACGGCTCCATTCCCAAATTTCTCTTAATGTCTGCAATTTTATTTATTTTTTCAATCTAGGGAACGTTTTATGGAGGTCATGATATAGCTGTAAAGAGACTTTCAAATGTTTCCACTCAAGGGTTACAAGAATTCAAAAATGAGGTTATTCTGATTGCCAAACTTCAACACCGGAACCTTGTTAGACTAAGGGGCTATTGCATTAAAGGAGATGAAAAAATCTTACTTTATGAATACATGCCAAACAAGAGCTTGGACTCGTTCATATTTGGTTAGTTTGTCATATTTTATCATATAACTTCTCAGTAGCTCTCTTTAATTATTATATAATGAATTTACTAACCCTATTCTTTAAATGAAATGTGAAATACATATGTTGAAAGATCGAACACGAACTTTACTTCTGGATTGGCCAATGCGATTCAAGATAATTGTAGGCATAGCGCGAGGCATGCTCTATCTTCACCAAGACTCCAGATTGAGAGTGATTCACAGAGATTTAAAAACTAGCAACATTCTTTTAGATGAGGAGATGAATCCAAAGATATCAGACTTTGGTCTAGCCAAAATATTTGGGGAAAAAGAAACTGAAGCAAGTACAGAGAGAGTAGTGGGAACCTAGTAAGTTCAACAAGTATATGTAATTGTGAATATATCTTTGTCAATTTACCGAATTTGATATTTTACACATGCTTGCTACGTCTTAACAATTATTTTTTGGCAGTGGATATATGGCTCCAGAGTATGCATTGGATGGACTTTTTTCAATCAAATCTGATGTTTTCAGTTTTGGAGTAATCCTTCTGGAGATCCTCAGTGGAAAAAGGAACACAGGATTTTATGAATCCAATCAAATTTCTAGCCTTTTGGGTTATGTATGTTTCTTGCTATGCAATTTTGTGCTGTGTATGTTTTTGTGAGTTTGTTGACTTACCAGTAATTTCTGTGGACATCATATCAGGCATGGAAGTTGTGGACAGAGAATAGGCTTCTGGATTTAATGGATTCATGCATTGGTGAAACATGCAACCAAAATCAATTCATCAAGTGTGCAATTATTGGGCTATTATGCATTCAAGATGAACCAATTGATCGACCCACTATGTCAAATGTTTTGTTCATGCTTGACAGAGATACAACAACCATGCCATTGCCAATTCCCACACAACCAACCTTTTTTGTCAACAAGCGTTTTTCTAGCTCAGCTTCCTCTTCTAGCAAACCAGAGATAGGTCTGCAATTTGACACCAGTTATCAACAAGGTCGATAGTGCACGATGGAGCCAACAATTTTCCATGGTGTATTTATACGAGGTTAAATATATTTTTGTTCCTTTCACTTTGAATTGAAAATTAAAATTTGTTCTTTTTCGAATTTTTGGTCTAATTTACTCTCTAATTTTAACAATACGTGAATTTAATCTTTTTAATCAAATTTTGTTAAATTTATTTAAAGTTTTAAAAACATATTATGACAGCATTAAAGTTATTTATACCATTTGACACATTTCTGTTTCAATACTATCTTAAATGCGATCATGAAATGTATTTCAAACGTAAAATAAATTTTAAAAAATTTGATTAGTATATATATATATATATATATATATATATATATATATATATATATAAAAATGAAGGATGAAATCCAACCAAAATTTTAAGAAGAAACAAATTCAATTTTAATTAAAAGTTAAAGTTATTGATACCAAAAACATATATAATAATTTTATATTTCATTTTAAACCGGGAGTTTTAATAATGAAAACGAGTGTTCTACTTTTCTGTCTATAAGAAATTAGATACATTTGTAACAAAATATATCAAACAAATTATTTATTATTTAAATAATTTAGATATATATAAGAAATAATTGGTTATAATTGAATGATGGTATCTTCTGCGAGTAGTCAATAACTAATTATATATCATTTATTTTATTTTGACTATCTTTTCGATCTTTATTAAATGGACAAACAATCTATAAATAGATACCATTCTACAGTACTCGTTCATTTCTAATAATCACTTTTATACTCATAAGTTTTTTTTGTCTTCTTCTGGAAAATCTTCTGCAAATGAATTTATCTTCATAATTGAAATTTGATTTATTTAAAGATTATCTTTTCACATAGAAAGATAAACTCTTTTCTAATAAGAAAAAGGGTATAAAAATAGTAAGTGTTTTAACACCAAAAAAAAATCATTCGATAACTATAAATTTGTGGACTTATTTATTTTAGGTTTAATTAGTGTTTTATTATTTTAATTTGTTATTTTGGTTTTTTTTGTTATTTTTGAATTTAATTTGATATTTAATTTTAAAAAAATAATTTGGTTCTTTTTATTAATTTGAGTTAACGCATGTCAATTTATAAAATTTTTCATTTTTTTTTCAATTTTTTTTTACATTTTTGTAATTATTCAAAAGAAAAACATAAACTATCACGTGTTAGGTTATGGTCATGTTAAGTGTTAATATAGCCGTGGTTATTTTTAATTTAGTCACTCTATTTCAAATGATTTAATTTAATTTTCTTATTTTTTGAAAGATCTAATTTTCTAATTTGAGATCATATTAGTAATTAAATTTAATTAAAAGAGATGGTGAGTTTAGAAACGATGGTAGGGAGGTTGTAAGTTAAACTCTATTACTAATAGAAACTAGCAATTGTCGATATAAAAAATAAAAATAGAAGGAGAGTATTTTTGTAAAACAACTTTAGTCAAAATTATTAACAAGAATTACTTTCTCACAAAAATATCAAAAATAACTTTTTTTCATTACAAAAATATCAAAAATAACTTTTTTTTCATTTAAAAAGAGATGTATGGACACCTTTAATTTTCCATCACTTAAAAAACTTTAATATATTTACTTTTCTATTTAATTATTACTAATTCATTTTATATTTGTGAATAAAAATATTTTATTAATGTTAAGTAGGTTAATTTTATTAATGTTAAGTAAGCGTAGAATAAAAAATGGAATATCCATATATCATTACCTATTAATTTCTGTAGTGAAGTGCTTTTGTGTCTCCATTTCCTTTTAGGGCATATTGTAAGTGTGTTCTCTTTTATGGAGATAAACGAAAAAGGCATAATTGGGATAATGTAATGTACTAAGGTTTTCAATACTGTACTAACTTTTTTTATACACAGGAATTTACATATGCTTATATACTTATTGTGTTGAACCTATTTTGAAACTTACATGACCAAGATCGATACGTTTGTTAAGTTTATATAAAATTGCAAGTATTTCAAATTATTCCAATCTTTACTTTATCAAAAATAAGTATTAGATATAAGTATGGTTGCTATTAAAAGATACATTTGTGACTAGGAATGATAACGGGTCGGGTCAGACACGGATAGTGCCTACCCGTAACCCGATCCGTAAAAAAAAAAATTCGCTTGCTACCCGTCGGGTATCTGCTTAAAAAATATCTGCGAATATTTTTAAAATCCGCGGGTACCCGTGGATACCTGATACATACAAATATTTTAAAAAAAAATATTTTATAAATTTTTTAATATAAAATTATAAAATTATAAAATAAAAATAAAAATTAAATTATAATTATAATTATCATTAAATTTGACATAATAAAATATAGTTAATTTTAATTTTAATTAAATTTAACTTAATAAAATATAAATTAAATTTTAATTTTAATTTTTTGCAGGTAACGGGTATTCGCAGGTATGGATAATATGATACCCGTACCCGACTCGTTTATAAGCGAGTATTAAAATACCCGCTACCCGCAGGTAGTAACTATCCGTCGTGGATTTTATCTACGGATATCCGCAGGCGCGAATATTTTTGTCATCTCTATTTGTAACAAAAGATATCTAACAAATTATTTATCGATTATTTAAGTAACTTGGATATATATATATATATATATATATATATATATATATATATATATATATATATATATATATAAAGAGATAATTGGTTAGAATCGAATAATTGTATATTCTAGAGATAGCCAATAACCATCTACATATGTTACTTTGATTATTTTTTCGGTCTTTATTGAAAGGTCACATATCCATTTCATAAGGAACACTGCTTCAATTTTCATACTCACTTTTATACACGTAAATTTTCTTATTTTTTATTCATTGAAGCCTAAAAAACTTTTATACACGTAAATTTTCTTATTTTTTATTCATTGAAGCCTAAAAATCTTTCACATATGTGAATCTTTCTTCATGAGTGAAGTTTCACTTCTTTAAAGATTCTTTTTTCACCTTGAAAGATCAATTATCTTTTCCTATAATAATAAGAGTAAATAAAAGTTAATATTTCTGCTTAATAGCACATTTTTATGAATCATATAAAGTCAATATATGATTTTTGTTCTGTCTTTTTCTATTTTGATTCATACATTTTCATAAGTGGTGCATTGCATGTAAAACAATTTGTATTTCTAAATAGAATTGTAGTTCTCACATAAAACAATTCCCTGTGAGAAAAATGCATTAAGAAAAAAGAACTCGAAGTGAAAGAAAGAGGCACGCACACCTATCACAAGGGAGGAAAATCTCGAGTTGATACTCTCTAACTTCGAAAAGTCTAATTTGGTCCAATTTTTTTTTTTATATTTTTAAATAATGGACACAATTTTCTATTCAGTTTTTTAATATTAATATGATTTTCAATATAAATTAAGAAATAGAAAACGTAATTGCACCGTATAAATTAAATGCCCTCTAACCTTTTAAGTTGCATGTAATTATTTTTCCACCTTTCGTTTTTTTTTTCTGGTGTGCAAGGAGGAGATGCACCACCTGACTTATGATTACTTGCTTTTTTTAAAGTTCTAATTTTAGTATTTTAGTTAATGTTTTGAAATTGAACTGTAATTAAATAAGAGAAAAATTAATTAGTAATTCAATTATATATTGTAATACTTTTAGTTAACAGTTGAATTGTAATCCAACTTGATAATAATTTTATATACATAAATAAATTAAGTTAATAATTTTTTTTGCTTTTCCAAAAACATTTTTTATTGTATTGAAAGGCTAAAAATCTGTAGGGACAATAACACTTGACAACAGGAGAAAGAAGACGACTAGGGGAGTACCGACAAAAGTGTAGACATTGACGTTGACTCTATCTCATTATTAAATATGAAAAAATAATAAAAAATTTAACATGTGAAATCAAAGTAAATATTAAAATATTTAATTAAGCTGTGATAAAGTGATTTAATAGTCGAAAAGAATCAGAGAGGAAAGGAAAGAAAAAAGGATCGTGGTTCAACTTTTTTATAAACAAAAATTAACAACTAATATTTTTTCATGAAAAATTTAATTAAAAATAATTATATAATTAGTCTATTTTTGTTTAGAACTATTTCCATCATCATATTTGCTTTTATAAATTTTATAGTAATGTTTTCATAAAATAAACTAAAATTTTATTTCAAAATTAATTAATTGAAAATAAATAAAATAAAGTAATAATAAAAAATTTAATTGTTTTTAATATAATTTTTATATTAAAATAAAATTTTAAAATAATAATAGATTAATTAAATTTCACACATTTAAATTGTAATATTTTATTGTTGTATTTGTTTTTATTAACTTTTCATGGTGTATTTATATCAGGTTAAATATATTTTGATCCTTTAATTTTAAATAAAAATAAAATTATTTTTTTTAAAAAATTTTGATTAAATTTAGTCTCCAACTTTAGAAATATATGAATTTAGCTTTTTAATCAAATTTTGTTAAATTTATTTGAGATTTTAAAAGTATATTATGATAATATTTGAGTTATTTATATTATTTGATACATTTAAGCTTTAATATTATTTTAAATATTATCATGAAATATATTTAAAAATAAAATAAATTTAACAAATTTATATATATATATATATATATATATATATATATATATATATTTTAAAGTCAAGGGACGAATTTAGTCAAAGTTGTAAAAAGAAACAAATTTCAATTTTAATTAAAAGTTAAAGTTTATGATACCAAAATCATGTATAACAATTTTATATTTTATTTTAAACTGGAAGTCTTAATAATGAAAATGAGTGTTGTTGTACTTTCCTGTCTATAAGAAACTGGAAGTTTATGTAACAAAGTATTTCTAACAAATTATTTATTTATTTATTATTTAAATAATTTAGATATATATAAGAAATAATTGGTTATAATTGAATAATGGTATCTTCTACTATTAGTCAATAACTAATTATATCTCATTTATTTTATTTTGACTATCTTTTCAATCTTTATTAAATGGACAAACAATCTATAAATAAATACCATTCAACAGTACTCGTTCATTTCTAATAATCATTTTTATACTCATAAGTTTTTTTTTGTCTTCTTTTGGACTTGAGAGAAAAATCTTCTGCAAATGAATTTATCTTCATAATTGAAATTTGATTTATTTAAAGATTATCTTTTCACATAGAAAGATAAACTCTTTTCTAATAAGAAAAAGGGTAAAAAAATAGTAAGTGATTTGACATCAATTGGATAACTATAAATTTGTACACTTATTTATTTTAGGCTTAATTAGTAATTTATTGTTTTAATTTGTTATTTTAGTTTTCTTGTTATTTTTATATTTAATTTGATCTTCAATTTGAAAAAAGTTAATTTGGTTCTTTTTTTAAGTTGTGTCAGGGCAGGTGTCAATTTATAAATTTTTTTTTTTTAATTTTTTTTATATTTGTATAATTGTTAAAAAGAAAAACATAAACTACCACGTTTTAGGTTATAGTCATGTTAAGTATCAATATAGTTGTGGTTATTTTTAATTTAGTCACTCTATTTCAAATGATTTAATTTAGTCTCCCTATTTTTTGAAAGATCTAATTTTCTAATTCGAGATTATATTAATAATTAAGTTTAATTACAACTTATATATATATATATATATATATATATTAAAATATTTTTTTTATAATTTTTATATCAAATCCTTCACGTAAATACTCAAATTATTTTACTTTTTATATTTTTTCACTTGTAATATTTTACACTTGAATTTTTTTACATTTGTAAAAAATAAAATAATTTGAGTATTTAAGTGGAGTAATTTAATGTATAAATTCTAAAAATTTATTTTAATATGTATATATAAGTTGTAATTAAGTTTAATTATTAATTTGTTTTGAAAAAAATTGAATCGTTCAAAAAAAAAAGGACTAAATTAAATCAAAATTTTACATAGAGAGACTAAATTAAAAACAACCAATGTTATACTTGTTATATTGACACGTGACACAATCATGATCTGACATGTGTTAGTTTATATTTTTCTTTTAAATTAAAAAATAAATATAAAAATTAAAACTTAATGAATTGACACTACTAAATTATTTTCTATCTTTTACTAGTGTTAAGTTTCATGAATAAAATCAATTTCTCCTTAACTTATGAGTGTGTATTTACACGTGCAGTGTTGCTAGAATCTAATGCAGACATCACCTTTACTTTATAGTGATGATAATCCATAGTAAACATAAGAGTACCAACATTGAAACATAAGTTGCACAAACGTAGAACACAAACATTGAAACATTTTTTTTTTAACAAAGAGGTAACTTTCTTATTTTTCTCCTATTTTGCAGTGGTATCAAAAGCCATTTCCTAGTGGTTTAATTATATTTTCCTATCACTCACTTCTAAATAAAAATATATATTACCTATTCTACTATTACTATTTACTATCATTAATAATAAAATTATAATTTAATAATTAAACAAAATTCATAATATAACTAAATTTATATATTAATAATAAAAATTTAATAATTTTAATAATAATAATAATATAAATAAACTCATATCTTAATAATAACAAATTAATAATAATAATTTTTATCTAGGGATAATTTGGTCATCTTATAGTTTTATCTATGAAAATAATATTTTTTTATCATACACATCAATCAAATCACTAAACAACTTTCATAAACTTTTTTTTTTCATTTTTTTTTCATTTCTTATCATCGTTCTCTGAATCCAAACAACCTCTCTTTTTCTTAAAATCCAATCCTCCAAATCCATATAAAAAATAAAAAAATAAAGACACCTTAGGTGTGTGTTCTTTTGTAGAGATTGATTTGAAAGAGATGACTGATGAATTTGAGGGTAAAATTTGTTTTATTTTTGTTAAGGGAATTGGAGGTAATGGTGAAGTCAATTTAGGAGTAAAGTTTATGAAAGTTTGTGAGAGAGTTAATTTATGTGACAAATTATTTTTTTCAATAAATTAGAAAGTAAAATTATCAAATTACCATTGATATTAAAAGTAATGTGAAATGATATTTAGATGAGTTAGAATTATTTTATATTTTTTTAATGAATAAAACTTAAAAAAAAAACATGACTCCATCTTGGTCACATGGAGTTGCTCGATCATATGGAGCTGCAAAACACGAGCCACCATTCCAACCTTCCTCTTACCACATTGTTTGCATTGTCCTTCCTAGTGTATCTTCCTGCATGGAAAGTTCAATTAGGAGAGATGACAAGTTTAGAAAGGAGAGTGAGAGAGGTTGTGAGTTAAACTCTATTACTAATAAAAACTAACAACTAACATTTGTTGATATAAAAAATAGAAATAAAAGGAGAGTATTTTTGTAAAACAACTTTTGTCACAATTATCAACAAGAATTACTTCATAAAAATATCGAAAATAGATTTTTTTTTCATTTAAAAAAAGGTCAGAAGCGGACCTATGAAGGGGGACATAGGGGGTCAACCCCCCAAATTTTTATATCTACATAATTTAATTAATATATAATTTTAAATATATATTTAAAAATTAATATTTTTAATATATTTAATATTTTAAAATTTTTTATATATCTATATTTAATATATTTCTATTCTTTTTTTTTTCACATTTTCAATTTTATCTTTTTAATATTTTTTAAAATAAAACTAATTATTTTATTAATATTATCTTTCAAGCGATCACTTATTTAATTTAATCATTTTTTTATTTAACTATTTTTATTTGAAACTTAACTATTATAAATTAAAATTAATTATAGTAAAATTATAAAAATTATGTGTATTTATTTTATAATTATAATGATAACAATAATTATAATTTTATTATTTTTTATTATCTTAAAAAAAGTAAATACAATGTTTTTACTAGTTTATATAAATATTTTAAAATTAATCTTTTAATTTTTATTTTTCGTTCAAAAGTGTGAAGTTAGTCCTCCAGTTTTTCTAGTTCCAATTTGATCTCGATTTTTGAAAAAATGATATAATTTGATCATTTTTCGTTAAATTTTATGAATCAGATCAAGATTTTTTAATTAAAATTGAAGTTGTGAATAAAGATGATTTGCTTTGTTTGTGTAATTGACTTAATCTTAGAGTCAGTCATGATAAAAAATCATTATTCTGCTTCAAGAAATTTAACAAAAATAATCAAATTGCATCAATTTTTAAAAAAATCGGACCAAATTAAAACTAAAAAAAATAGAAGACCAACTTGACATTTTTTAGCAAAAAATGGAACAAAAGAGTAATTCAACCAAAATTTTGACACCCTCCAAATATTGATCGAAGATTCGTCACTGAAAGAGTGTATGGACACCTTTAATTTTCCATCACTTAGAAAACTTTAATATATTTACTTTTCAATTTAATTATTACTAAATTATTTTATATTTGAGAATAAAAATATTTTATTAATGTTAAGTAGGTTAATTTTATTAATGTTAAGTAAGCGTAGAATAAAAAATGGAATATCCATATATCATTACCTATTAATTGTTGTAGTGAATTACTTTTGTGTCTCCATTTCCTTTTAGGGCATATTGTAAGTGTGTTCTCTTTTATGGAGATAGACGAAAAAGGCATAATTGAGATAATGAAATGTACTAAGGTTTTCAATACTGTACTAATTTTTTTTATACACAGGAATTTACATATGCTTATATACTTATTGTGTTGAACCTATTTTGAAACTTACATGACCAAGATCGATACGTTTGTTAAGTTTATATAAAATTGCAAGTATTTCAAATTATTCCAATCTTTACTTTATCAAAAAAAATAAGTATTAGATATAACTTATATCATATAAGTATGGTCGCTATTAAAAGATACATTTGTAACCAAATATGTCTAACAAATTATTTATCTATTATTTAAGTAACTTGGAT
>Ga0214545_1006493_pt1 | contig 20337 bp, 17 predicted proteins | sample CNSS4metaG_FD_160064 | JGI IMG/M metagenome (GOLD analysis project Ga0214545, IMG submission 160064) | Root nodule microbial communities from cowpea collected in UCLA plant growth center, Los Angeles, California, USA - CNSS4 | ecosystem: Host-associated > Plants > Roots > Nodule | place: USA...
AATTCCATTAAGTTGGCTTGGTTGACTATTTTTAAGTTGACTTGTTGACCTTGACTTTGGGTTGACTTGTTGACTCAAAGGATTAGCTTAACCTAAAGCTAACATGCTAATTAAAAATTAACTTGTTTTGTAGGTTCATGAAGAAGTGGGACAAGGAAGGACAAGTGGCCCATTTAGATGGCTTTTGGAGAGCACATGCGGAGGAAAGAGAATGAGCAAAACTTTCTAGAAACATCTAGAAATGATGACCACATGCCTTGGCCTCCAAGAAGTCTAGAAACATCTAGAAGGAGCATCCACCTTGCCTTGGCCAAGAAGGCTTCTAGAATGTGTCCATGTACTCCTTTGTTGACCTACTTTCTAGACTCTAGGTTTTGTTATTTGCATTGTAATCCTTTTTAGCTTATTTGTTTTTCTTAAGAGGCCCCTAGTGACTTCTATTTAAGGCGACCTCTAACACTTGTACAAGGGTTGAACATTTTGGAGAAATTAAACACCTTTGTGTATCAACCATTGTGAGAGTCTTCCTCATTAGGGAGTGTAGTTCTTTTAAGCCTTATCTTGAATCTTGATTCAAATGTTCTAGCCTAGCCTTGTAGTGGCGTGCTTCTCACATTTTTATCATTCCTTTCCTTTCCATTTTATGCTTTCTTCTTCCTTTGTGTGTGTGACTTGGGTTTTACTATTTTTATGTGTTGTCTAGTCTTTTTCGTTTTGAATCAATCCATTCTTCTCTTCTCTAAAACCTTGGAAATGAACTTTCACATCTAGATAGCTTGCTATCTTAATGTCCAGTGGGAATTTCCTTGGTTTTCTTAATCAATCATCACCATATTCATAAATCTTAAAAAGGAACAAGATAATCCTACATCAACATGTGACTAGACTATCATGATGCACACAAATTTTAATCACAACACAAAGTCGGATCTATGGCTACAACATAATTCTTGAATCATGATAAAACAGAATACAAAGTGCATGAACACTAATGAGATTAGATGAGAGTGTGCATAAAATCATATGGCGCATAAATTTTCACCTTGATTTCAGCAAACCAATGCACTACAGCAATAAAAAAGTTTTAACAGTAGCAAAAATCCAATCCAGCTCATATTCCCATAAGGAATTTTAACTCAGCCACACACTCAATTCAATACAACTCCAAATGCCATGCAAATGAGGTAATGCCTACTTATGTATATGCAAATGCACTAATACAAAATGCCAAACAGATTTAATATGCCACAAAATGCAGAGAAACTGAAATGAACTCAAGGAATTGATCCCTAAACTACTGCAGAAAACTAAAAGCTGGGAAAAGAGAATTGAACTTGGTGTAGAAACTTAAATCAACAAAACAAAAAAGTAGCATAAAGCAATAAAGGAAACTTAAAAGCATTGCATAATCGAAATAAGCTAAACTTGGAACAGTGCAGTGACTAAACATGAATTCATCTACACTCGAGAAGACATCCCGATAAATCGTGCCCACTTTGGGGTCACATGATTTCTAAGAGGAAACCTAATTATGTGCAGATATTGAACCCAAGCTCAAATCACTGACTAAAGAGTGCAAAATTGAAACGACAACTAGGAAGTAGGAAAGAGAATTTAAACTGCTGCAGAATTTAAATGCTGAAAACGTAAACTGCAATAGAATTATAAACAAGAAAAAAACATAAGTTGAAATTCAAAACTGGAATTGGAACATTCTATTATCAAAATTAGAGGAGATTATACGAGTTCAAGAGGAATGCTAAAATAAAAATGGTGAAAGGGAGCTCACTTAGCAATTCCGACCACTTTGTGCTCGTGATCAACCGATGTGAACTACTCACACACTAAGGGACAATCCAAAATTTGAAGGCCACTTTGTGCTCATCAAATATGGAAAACCCCTCTTATAGTGCATTATCTCTCCCTCATATAAGAACCTCGAACCCTAGCTCTCTCTTAAAAATCTCTCTTGCACACTCTCTTGGGCTACCACTTTTAAACCCCAAAGGAAAAATTACAAAAGAAAACCCAAAACTTGTCGAATCATGATCTGTTGCTCTTGAACCTTAATCATGACATTGAGACCCAATTCGTTGCCCTTGATTAGCTTGACCTTTTTATCATTCATCCATCTCTCTACGACTCCATCCATCATGAATCATCAATCAGAACACGATCCAACACTCACGCCTCTCTCTCGAAGATTAGATCAGACTCGTGCATCATCTTCACTTGATCGCACATTATCCCTTTGTTAGTTTTGAAATGGTGAGTTTAGCCAAGAAGGGGGGGTTGAATTGGCTTTATAAAACTTTTTCAAAAGCTTAAACTCTTTTTCAATTGAATCTAATGGACTGGAAAGTTTGGATGTAAATGCAGCAGACCAGTACACTTTCAGTCGATTAAAATATAAAACAGCAGACTAAATTGTTCTTGATGCTATGAAACAGTCGATTAAAAATACAAATCAGTTGGCTAAAATACTGGAGAATTATGCAGAATGCAGAATTCACGAATTCAACTCAAACAACAATCTTTTACATACAACACATGTTCCAATCAGTATTTATAACAAGTATAAAGCCTTAGATTACACAAGAACGCATTAAATCACACCAAAGATAAAATTTCTTGGTTTTCTTGAGTTTTTAAAGAGATTCAAAGAGAGGGAGATGAGGGAAAGAAGAATGCACAACTATTTTTTATACTGGTTCACTCAATTATGAAGCTACATCTAGTTTTCTAGGACAACTTGAGCCTGGTTTCCACTATATTCAAAAGTTTTGCAAATCAAACACCAAGATTACACTTTTGAACACAAAGCACACAAGATTTTTGATTCACACAAAAATCTAGAACTACAACCTTCAAGAATCACACTTGCAGACCTGAAATCACATCAGGCAAACCATCCAGAGGCACAAGAATGTCCAAACCTGATGGTGGTTGTCCCTAGCACACTATACATGTGTTCTTTAATCACGTCCAAGCCAAAATGCCTCCAAGATCAACCAAGATCTTCAAACATGAGTTGCAGCTGTGTATTGTAGAGATAGAACGCTTCCCAAAGATGAATGACACGATTTCATTCAGAAAAACTCAGATTCACACCTCTGCTCGCGAAAACGCAACTTATGTAGTTTGGTTTAAGTGAAAACAGTCGATTGAATTTTCCGTACAGTTAGCTAATTTCACCTGACTTATGTGAAATCAGTTGATTGAAAAATAATTCAACTGACTGAATGTATTCATTCCAAAAACTATATACAACAAGCCTTTTAACCTGATAAAACCCATTTTAACATATTAAAAGAGACACACTAAGGCACACAAGACATCTAACCTATGTCATATAGCCTATCAACAATGTATAACCCTAACACATTACATTTAACATGTTATATACAAATTTAACACACTAAAACTTAATCTTCAAGAGGATCTTCATCAATCTTCATCAAGCACTTACGATCTTCTTGCACATGGCTTTATCAATTCTTTGCTTCAAGCTTGCTTGTGCCAACACCCTTCTCTCGCATCAGGATTTTCTCTCATGCATCAGGCTTAGGTTGTGATCTAACCTTCTTGTGCTTCTATGATGCAACATAAAGGATGAGTCAAGCAACTAAATAAAACACTATGTTTTGGGGAGGGAAAAACTTGACTGCCTTTAAGTTGACCAGGGGTCTCCTTACAAAAAAGATGAAAATTGGATTAGGAGTTCTCATGCAATTCAATAAAGATAAAGGGTTTCCTAGCAAAGTTTTATTAAAACAAAAGGGTCTTAAAGAAGAGAACAAAAATGCAGCAAATTACTACTAAAACTAAACTTTTTAACACAACTTTATGAAAGCTCTATTTTTCTAAACACTTAACAAAAACTAATTAATTAAAGACAAACAAATATTTATTTAAACTAAAAAGAAAGTTTTAGAAAGGAAAAATAACATAAAATGGAGTGCTAATAGTTACTTTACCCTTTCTATTCTGTTGACTACTTTCTTAACAATACTGAAGTTGTTATAGATAAGTAGTATTAATTTGATCGCTTCATGACAACATTATCAAACCCCCACACCTCCTAACTTGCTCTAATGGAAATTTATCATAATCCCTAATGAAAGTTCATAACATCTCATATTGCTTTTAATAACCACTAAGTCATTAATACCTAGGTTACATAAGAACAAAATGTTATGCACAAATTGTAGCATATTAAGTTCATTTCTCCCTACCCTTATACCTTCCAACAAATTCATATTACTTGCTTGTCTAACTAAGCTCAATTGCCTTTCCACAACTATTAGGAATAAGAAAGGCTAGCTATAGGATCCCCTTCTCTTAGCCTCTTGCTAGAATGAATTCCTAAGTTGGACTGCCATTTATAAGAATAGAAATTGTAGGTGACTCAAGACATGCCTTTATCCAACTTAACCATTTAGTTCCAAACCCTCGTGTATCCAAAATATAGTATAAGAAATCCTAACTAAGTGAGTCATATGCCTTATCAAAATCCAACTTTACTATCAAACACTACTTTCTATAATTTCGTACTTCCTCAATAAATTCATTAGCCACCACAACACTATCCAATAAACCCCTACCCTTAGTGAAAGTTGGTTTATTGTTATCAATTAAACAAGGTAAAACTAGTTCAAGTCTATTGGATAGGATTTTGGCTATTATTTTATAAATACAACCCACCAAGGAAATAGGTCTATATTCATGCAGGCTAATGGAATTATCTATTTTTGGTATCAAGGATATGAAAGAAGCATTACATTCTTTTAGTATGAAATTATATAACTAGAAGTCATTAATAGCTTGTACAACATTCATTTTCACATCCCTCAATGTTATTTAATGAAACTAAGATTAAACTCATCAGGTTTAGGGCTCTTAGTGCCCTCACACTGCCATACAACTTTTCTAATTTCCTCATTTGTAATAATCTTAGTTAGAATTTCATTATCCTATTTGTTATCTTCTGAAACTCCACTTTCCCTAACCTAATTTGTAATGGTGTTAAGATTATTAACCTTTCTTTAAAATAATCCATACCCTTTTTACCACATCTGGTTTATTTCTTCTCTAATTCACTATGGAATGAAAATATTGAGAATTAGGATCACATTCTCCTATCCATTTAGCTCTTGAGTTTTTTTTTCACACTACTTATAATCTCTATGTCATATTAGATCGAGCTCACTGAATAACTCATTTCTCTATATTCTTTGGACCTTCTTTAGAATGCTCTCATCATCCAACTTATCCAACCCACTTATTTTATTAGTGACGTCATACTTTTGTAGATTATCATATCCAAAGATGTCTTTCTTCCAAACCTTGAGATCCATTTTTAGTTTCTTGAACTCCTCTTTCAATTTATATAAACCATCGCTATAAGAAAAAGTGGTATTATCTACCGCAAAATTCCATAGATAACACACAAATTCGTAGGTAAGACAAATTTACCTACGAATTACCTACGGATAAAAATTCGTATGTTAAATGGACGTAATTAAATCATCTACAAATAAATTCGTAGGTAATTCCCTATCGATATATCCGTAGGTAATACCTACTTATCCATTATAAATTTTATCATATTGGTCATTTCCTATCTTATTAATCCTAGACTAATTAGTTGTCATAAAATTTAAAATAACACCAACATAAATGAAGATGATTTATAATAAATAATAAAGTTAACAAAGTTTAGTAATCTAAATATTTATCCAATCATCTTAATGTATATACAAGTTCCAACCATATGATCACAAAAGTTCTTAACCAACACCTATTCCTTAGTCTCTCCTCCTCAATAGCATCTAAGAGAATGCATTGTGAGACACCAACATAATTGGATTCAACTTCAAAAAATCTACTTTGATGAAGTTCCGGTTGAAATAGAACATGTTTGTATTAAAATAAACAATAAATAATTGATATGTAAAGTTTTAATAAAGTTGAAAGAAATTGTGTCCTCCTAAATCTCTCATTGACAAAATCTCTTGCGGTCTTTCATAGCTAAATTACCTACTCAAAGTCTACTATAATTAAGAGTATACACTAACAATCCTAAATATTGTATTCATGAAAACACATGCTTTCATATAAATGCAAAACTCACTTCACCAATTAGACAAGTAATGATGATAGAATGTTGTGATTCATTATTCAATGACTATGATAAAATACCTATTAAATGCATTATGTGGTTGACTTGGGGTTTAAGTGTGGATACATGGGACCTTTGGTTTGATCAACTTATTATACAAACGATTGTTTAATTGTTACTATAAATTAGTTTAGCTTAGTTTAGTACTTATTTTTCTCCAATATTCATCAAATAATGGGTTACACTACATATATAATAACATCCAGTTATTTAAACGGGAAAATAAAATTATACTTGAATCATATAAAAATTTAGCATTCTGCATATCATGTATATCAAATTATTAAAATAAATAAATTAAAAGTAGGATTCAACATGTTGCAAAATGTGCAAGAATCATTGCATTCAACTTTGAGTTAATGTTTTTACCTAAAAGTAATGTGAGCATAAATTTATAGGTATCCGAAAATTAGAAAAGAAAATTATGATTTTGTAAGAATTTAAATTCTTAAAAAAGATATAGTTTTTCAAGGTTTGTAGTACTTAATAAAATGGAGAAAAATTACCAACACATTGTTTTTATTTATTTAAAAATTTCGTATCGCTTAAATATTAAGTTAATAGTAATTTATAAACTATATATCTTTCATTAATTTATAGATACACTTTGCAAGATAAAATCAATAAGGATTTAAACAAACTATAAATAGAAAATAACCAGTGGCGGATCTTGGTCAAAAAGTTTGAAGGGGCCAAAATAATATACTCAAATTTTATATATTGAATTATTATCATTAATATAACAAAAGTATATATAATTTAATATTGAAATTTTTGTATGTTTTTCCTTACAAATATTATAGTTTTTAATTTGTATTTGATATGAAACTCATTTTAAATTAGTTTTTTCTAATTTCATCTCTTTCCCTGGATATTCCCATATTTGAGCACGTTTTCTTATAATAAGTTCCAAAAAATTAATATAAAACATTCCGCTTATAATTCAAAAGAAATAATATGAAACTTCCCACCTATAATTCTTTGAATTTTAAAAAATGGTTCTCTAATTCAATAATTGAATTCTTAGTATCATGCTTGAAAATAGGTGAAGAAGTAAATTTGTATTGTTTTTATCTTCAAGGGTATCTTCCCTTTTATCACTTTACAAAAAATGAATCTATTATTTTATTTTTCATCAATATACCTATTTAAAAACAAATTAAGTCTAAAAAATAATTTATCAAAATCTAATAAAAAATTGAGAGACGTAATTACTAAAAAAAATGATAATCAAGTATTTAAGTAGTGGTTATGAAAAAACATATAGTACATAACTTTTCTTTTTATATTCATAAAAAAATAAATATACAAAAAACTCATGAAAAAAAATTAAATATCAAACTAATATTTTCCTCTCAAGAGAAGGGAGAAAGTTCTCTTTTTTATCTTGAAAGAGGACAGATGAGAACTAAAAGCGGAAGAATGAAATTATATAACTTTCTATTTTTTTTTAAACAAAAAAGAAAAGAAGAGACACAAGAATAAAGAATAAATATAATACGTGAGAAACTTAAAATATTAGAGAGAAAAAATCTCAATAAATTTATTATTTTTTGTTATGTTTAATTTTTAATTTTATTATTTATTAATATTAAATATTATATTTTATAAAAATAAAAATCAATTTAAAAAATTAAAAAAAAAATAATTTTTAAATATTTTAAAAAAAATTAAAAAATCTTGGGGGCCATGACCCCCTGCGGACCTTCTAAGGTCCACCACTGAAAATAACAGTTTTAAAATGAAAATATTGAACCAAATAAAAGAATCAAGTCGGTCTTTAATCTTTATCTCAGTTAGAAAAATTAATTGTGTAATATTAGAAAATTACCAAAATACAACTAAATAATCATTGAGACATAGTGAAATCATACGTATAATATGAAGGCAGATTACACTGGTATGAGATGTTGTCATGTACCCAAATATTCTCAATTATCCAAATCAGGTCATGATCCATACAGTTTACGTCTAATCTTCGATAATTTTTAAAAAATGTAAAAAAACATCTGAAAATTATTTTAAAAAATAGTTAAACTAAAGAAACATACAAACCCATTCGGTGGTAGTTGGAGTCTCGCAGGGTCATCTTTTTCGAAATGTATAATGTAAGGATAGTGCAAAATACAAATGAGGTGGAGACCATTATGAGCAAGCCAGTATAGAGAGGGCACGTGGATGAGGGTGTGGGAATCATGACCAAGGAAAAAAACACACGATCCAAGAAAGAAAGTGGGTTACCGAAGGATTATGTGAACAAGTAGTTTGGTATAAATAGAATAAATCCAAAAATGAAAAAGGGGGAAGAATTTTACGTTGGACTCTTTCTTCCATTTCTAACTCGTACTCTGTTTTGGAATGCTATACTGCTATTGCTATTATCGTTTGGGAAATTTTGTTGTCATGGCTTGAGAATATTTCCTTTTTTTCGTTACTCTTATACATGTTAATATTACAATTGTAAAGTAAGAGTTGACTCTCTAGTTTTGTTGGCTTACATTTAGTGCTTTCATCTTCTACCATGGTGGAGAATACTCGATTGAAAAAGCTGCAAGTGGAAATGGCTCGTACGAAGGAAGGGGTGGTCGACATTAAGCAATTGGCCACTAGAATGGCTAATACAGATCATGATTTAAAGAGTATGATTACAACTCTTCAAGAACATTAGATGGATGATTCTACTCGTTTTGAGACGTTGAAAACAACTATGGATGCGATATTGAAAATTGATTCAAGCGCTCGGAACAGGTTTACGTGTCATTTCGCAGTCTCCGTCATTTCAAGTACGTAATGTCAAATTAGATTTTCAGAAGTTTGATGGATTTGAGGTATTGCAATGGATTTTTCGGGTGAAACAATTTTTTGATTACTATAATACTCTAGATGAACAAAAGTTACTCATTGCATTTGTGCACCTAGAAAAAGAGGTGCTGCCCTGGTTCCAAATGTAATCCTTAAATCAAGTATTTCCGAGTTAGGTTGCCTTCACTTGTGCTCTGGAATTGGAATTCGGACCTTCACCCTATGACTGTCCTTGCTCAAATTTGTTTAAAGTTACACAAGAGGGCTCGGTGCAGGAATATTATGTTAATTTTACTACGCTAGCCAATCGTGTACAAGGTGTAACTACATAGGCTTTATTGGATTGCTTTGTAGGTGGGTTGCGTATTAATAATTGTCGTGATGTTCTAGTGCAGACACCTAAGACGTTAATGCGATGTGTGTCATTGGCAAAATTGTTTGAAGAAAAATATGCTACAAAACATAAATCTTATTGGTCTAATACTCATACCAAAACTCATTCACTGTCGACCCCTTCACAATCCCTCAAGTCCACTACATTGCCTCCCTTATGGACCAAACTAGATCTGTCTCCGCCCACACACAATGTGTTGGTGAAGAAAATGTCTCCTGCAAAAGTTCGGTTACGTAGGGAGAAGGGATTATGTTTCACTTGTGATGAAAAATACTTGCCCTCACACTATTGTCCTAATAAGCACTATCTCTAGTTACACTTAGCTGAAGATGATAATCCTAATGACTCTATTTTGGATGTTATGGTTGTGCCAGATAATACAGAGCTTCTAATTCCAAGTGAATCTCAGTTGTCTTTTAATGTTCTTAAAGGCTTAGCTAGAATTGGTACTGTGAGATTTAAAGGATTCATTAATGGCTTACCTATTCAGATCCTTTTAGACAATGGTAGTTCGAACAATTTTTTACAGCCAAGAATTGCTGCTTGTCTTAAACTATCTGTGGAGCACATTCAGAATTTTAAGTGCTGGTTGGGAATGGCAATACTATGGTGGTTGAGGGCCTTATCAAGAGACTAGAAGTTATTATTCAAAATCACGTCATTAAGTTGTCGATTTACTTACTTCCTATCTCAGGTGTTGATTTGGTTCTTGGAGTTTCTTGGTTGGCCACACTAGGAGCTCACATCTCTTCTTATAGTAACTTGTCTTTTAAATTTATGTTAGATGATAAGTTTGTCACACTAACAAGAGAAAATAACCAGTTACCAAATCAGACTCAATTTCACCATTTGAGAAGAATGCTTCACAGTGATGATATTGCAAAAATGTATTCTTTACATTTTCAACATTTCAACCCTTCACAAGATCACTTTCTTGACTTACCTTAGGATATGGAACCTGAGTAGCCTTATTGTTGCATACATATGAACAAGTTTTTGTTGTGCCATGTGGTCTACCTCCTCTTCGATCGCATAACCATGCTATTCCTTTGGTCCATGGATCGAATCCTATTAAAGTTAAGTCATATTGGTATCCTTTTAGTCAAAAGCAGCAAATTGAGAAAATGATACAAGAAATGTTACAGGAAGGCATAATTGTGCCAAGCAATAGCATTTTTTTCATCTCCAATTATATTGGTGAAAAAGAAAGACGACATGTGGAGATTTTGCAATGATTATAGGGCTTTGAATGCCATTACAGTTAAAGATAGTTTTCCCATTCCCACGGTAGATGAGTTGATTGATGAATTGCATGTAGCTAAATTCTTTTCCAAGCTAGATCTTCGAGCGAGGTATCACCAATTTTGGTGAAGGAAGAGGATAGATACAAACACTACAAGAAAATGTTATTTTAGTAACCAATTTTAATGACCAAAAGTTATTAGTCACTACAGTGACCAATTTTGAGACCAATTCACAAAGTATAAAATTATTGGTTACTAAAATAGTCACTATTATAAATAAAAAATTATAATTGGTCACTAAATTGGTCTTTAAAATTAGTTACCATGGTTTTGGCGACCAAAGGAAATAGGTCACTAAAAATTAGTTACCTAGGTTTTACCTACCAAAATGACTTAGTTTCTAAATTGGTCTCTAATTAATTACTGACATATTTAGTAACTAATTATATATTTTTATTTATAATACTTCTTAAATTGGTATCTAAATTGGACACTATAGTGACTAATGAATTTTGGTCACTAAACTTAGTTACTAATGAAGCATTTTCTTGTAGTGAAAACGACCTTTAGAAATCATCAAAGCTTGTATGAGTGGCTAGTCATGCCCTTTGGGCTCACTAACGCACCAACCACGTTCCAAGATTGATGAACGACATTTTCCAGCATATGCTCAGGAAGTATGTTCTTGTCTTTTTTGATGACATGATGGTGTATATTCCTTCATGGTGCACTCATATTCAACAATTGGAGAAAGTATTAGTGTTATTGTGAGACCACAAATTATATGCCAAGTTCTCAAAATGCTCCTTTGGTAAACAATAGATAGAATATTTGGGGCACATTGTTTTAGGGTTCAGAACTGTTGTGGAAGATAACAAGGTTCAAGCTATTTTGGAGTGGCCTTTGCCTACAAGTCTCAAATAATTAAGGGGATTTTTGGGACTTACAAGCTATTACAAAAGATTTATTAAAGGTTATGCTACCTTTGCAAGCCCACTTACCGAATTACTTAAAAAAGATAACTTCAAGTGGTCTGATGTAGCTTCACATGCATTTACAAATTGAAAACAGCCTTAACGCAGCGACCGATTTTATCCTTACCCGATTTCTCATTACCATTTGAGTTATAAATTGATGCTTGTGGTATAGGTATAAGGGCTGTGTAAAGTGAGAATCGACACCCCATTGCTTATTTTTCAAAAGAAAATGTCACCCTCAATGAAACAACAATTAGCTTATGTAAGGGAACTCTATGTTGTGACTGAAGCAGTGGCTAAGTTCAGGCATTATCTACTTGGACAGAAATTCGTGACCAAAACCGATAAAAAAAGCTTGCGGAATTACATGGATCAAAGTTTACAAACTCTAGAGTAGTAGAAGTGGCTTCATAAGCTACTTGGTTATGAATTTGATATTGAATACAAACCTGGGAAGGAGAATTTAACAGCTTATTCACTTTCACGATCCTTTTTTATGGCTTGGTCTGAGGCTGTACCCCATTTCGTGACCACATTACAACAAGCCCAACAGTTAGAAAATGAAATTTAGACCATGATTGATGCTTGCAACAACAATTCTTGCTATAACCCTCGTTATTCGGTGCATCATGGATTGTTACTATGGAAAAGAAGGTTGGTGGTTCTAGTGGGACATGAGTTAATTCAGATATTATTCAATGAATTTCATAGTTCAGTGATTGGTGGACATGCAGGGTTCTCTCAAACTTTTGCTAGAGTCACTGCTTAGTTGTATTGGAAAGGAATGCACTACGATATTAAGAGTAATGTGCAACAGTGCTTGATTTATCAACAAGCTAAGGTGGCTACTACTCTCTACTAGTTTACAGCAACTACTTCTTATTCCTTCTCAAATTTGGGAGGATGTGCCATGGATTTTATCACAGGGCCTTCCCGTTTCGCATAGGTTCACCATAATATATGTGGTAGTTGACCGGTTATCTAAGGCGACTCATTTCACTCCAATGAAACACAATTTCACCAATAAATCAGTTGCTGAAATCTTCTTTAAAAACATAGTCAAATTACATGGCTTGCCAAAATTAATAGTCTCTAACCGAGACAAGGTTTTCACCAGCCATTTTTGGAAAACTCTATGGCAACTTAGTGGCACAACACTTAAGATGTCATCTGCTTACCACCCTCAATCCGATGGTCAATTTGAAATCCTTAATAAATGCTTGGAGTTGTATCTCAAATGTTTTACTTTTGATGCACCTAGGGAGTTTTCTGGAATGCTTACATGGACTAAGTATTGGTACAATACATCATATAATTCTAGCACATGTATGACTCTATTTCGCGCGGTTTATTGGCGAGATCCACCGCATATAATCAAGTATGTGCCCCACGAGACTGATCTTGTAATAGTACAAGAGTAATTACTTTCTCGAGATGACATTCTGCAAAAGCTTAAGTCCAATTTGTATAGAGCTCAGTAAATTCAAAATCAATATGCTGATAAGAAGCGATTAGATTTTGAATTCCGAAATGGTAACTTGGTTCTAGTGAAGTTGCAGCCTTATAAACAACACTCATTAGCTTTGCAAAAGAATAAAAAATTGGGCTTACGATACTTTGATCCTTTTATGGTTATTGAAAGGATTGGGAAAGTGGCTTATAAGCTTCAACTTCAAGATTCAACAAAGATCCAATCCGTATTCCATGTTTCTTAGTTGAAGCTTTGTAGAGGCAGTCATGACCATCCATATTTTCCCTTATTCAACCCGTGGCAATTCTAAATACACGCATTATCCTCAAGGGTGACTAGTAAGTTCATCAATCCTTAATTCAATGGGAAAATGGCTCAACAGTAGAAGCTACGTGGCAAGAATCTACTGTCATGACACATGTATATCCTCATTTAAACCTTAGGGACAAGGTCGATTTCGTTGGAGGGAGTAATGTAAGGATAGTGCAAAATACGGGTAAGGTGGAGACAATTATAAGCAAGCCAGTACAGAGAGGGCACGTGGATGAGGGTGTGGGAATCACGACCAAGAAAAAAATGCACACGATCAAAGAAAGAAAATGGGTGGCTGAAGGATTATGTGAAGAAGTAGTTTGGTATAAATAGAATAAATCCAAAAATGAAAAAGGAGGAAGAATTTTACGTTGGACTATTTCTTCTCTCTTTAACTCGTATTCTGTTTTGGAATGTTGTACTACTATTGTCGTTTGGGAAATTTTGTTGTCATGTCTTGAGAATATTTCCCTTTTTTCATTACTCTTATACTTGCTAATATTACAATTGTTGAGTAAGAGTTGGCTCTCTAGTTTTGTTGGCTTACATATAATGCATGCTACTTGTTTCTAGATTGGTTAGTTTACCCATATTAAAAGTTAAATTCATACATCATTTTCTAGTTTGGTTAAGAACAAACAATTGTTTAGAAGGGAGGAAAATGGAAAGAGAAAGCCTTCCATGCAGATTAAATAATACCAATTTATTGAATTTTTGAACTAATATATTTAAATCTCTTGGTTTCATGTCCTAATTATTATGAAGTAATTGCAGATGAGGAATGAAGGATTTAGAAAGAGCCTAAATGAATGGCTATTGTAAATTTGTAGTTATAGGTGTTGGGTTTGTTCCCTTGAAAGTATTCCTAGTTTATCTACACTTATGACGCAAGGCACACATATGTAGAAACATATGATCATGTGATGAGTGAACCTTAGTGAATACTCGCGCGAATCGGTGGAATCGACACGTGAATACTCCAAAACACCGATCTACCTAGTGGCAATAATGAAATCGGCACTCACACGAGTTCCAGTGGGGAACTCTCACTCAATGGGAACCTAAGAGGTGAATACCTCTCTAGAAGGTGAGCTAAGACGAAAGGGGATTAAAATCTCTCTCTCATTCATCAAAGCTTCTTACAATGAATTGGCTTGCACCTTTTATAGATCAAGGGCAGCCATGAGAAAGCAAACGGAAAAGAAAAGGGAACGCCATCTAACAAATGAACCTAACGACAAAGATGAGAAGGGTTTGGTTGTTCGTCAACTACGAACCTACACACTAAAAGTGGATTGTGTTGAGTGGCAATAACAAGGCGTGACAAACCCTAACGACTGGGTAAAGTTTGCGTGACCCATGAAGAGATGAAGCAATGCGTGATAGTGTGAACCCTTGCAGAGAAATCAAAACGCAATTGTTTGATGAAATTGGGCTAATTGAATCTAACAGACCATCCAACTCAGGCACGCATTAGCTGTTGGATACAGAGGAGTGCACTCTAAAGACGTTAGTGGGCTATTGGCAAACATTGAAGTTTCGACCCAAACCAAAAGGAAGCTAGTTGTATGCTCGCGTGTATGCAGCAACAAAATGAATACTAGTTTCCATGTATTCATGCCAATCTGGGCTGTTGTGCAGGGAGGTCCAATCATAGGTGGAGGCCCAATTACATTGCTCTTTTGTTGGCCCATCCGTGGAGCAGATTTATAGATGTGGGCTACACAATAAAGTCCAAATATTAGGCTGATATTAACAATAATGGCCCAAAATATTTAAGACTATAAAACAAATATTTATTTAATTCAAAACAAAGAAAATAAAAGAAATGGGCCTAGCCAATGGCCCAAGCCATGAGGCCTTAGGGTAATATTCATCATCCCCTCCCTCTTCAAGAGGATCTGTCCTCAAATCTAGAAGGTTGATTAAGGCCCACAACATTAAAAGTTGGATTCCTCTAAGATCAAAAATATATCTACAGTAGTCATCAAATAAGTTTTCACTAAAATTTTGGATGCCATGCAGAGTATATTTTGTGAAGATATATGAAGATGGGCTTTTATGTTTGAAAAAATTTTCAATGAAGCCCATTTCACAAAAATATTGTTCCCTTTGACTTAATTGTAACCTAAAAGGTTACTCTAAGTCAAAGGTTAATTTTTGCAACTCTTTTGAGGAGTATGAAATGATTGGTGAAGGTGGAAAAGCAATTTTAGGGAGAACTAAGACAAAAGCATTAATGATAAATAAGGGAGAGTTGAAAAATGGGATTACTCCCTTGAAGTCTATGGAAGGAGTAGGATGTTTTATCTCTACTTCCCTAAGCATATTTTCTTTTCTTTCTTTTCTCTCAATCTCTTCCTCTTTTCTTTTAAACTCTTCCTCTTGTCTTATTCTCTCTGTTTCTTCACATTCTTTTTCTCTTTTTCCTCCTTCTCTTTCCTTAGCTTCTCCTCCTTCTCTCTTTCTCTCTTAATTTTTGAGCTTTTTCTTTGTTCAAGCTCTCTCTTCGTTTTCTCTTCCCTATCTCTTTGATCCTCTTCTCGTTCCTCTCTCATTTCTTTCTCAAAATTTTCTCATTCTTTTTGCTCTCTTCTCTGAATTCTTAATCTTTCCTTTTCTTCCATCTCCCTCATCTCTCTTAGAAGTATTGTGAGCTTTTCCTCCTTCCTTCTTGCTATCTCAATTTTCTTTTTCTCTATCTCACGATCTAAATCAAAGGAAGGTGGTATGAATGTTTTTCTCATGCATGCTCTCAACTCACTCCAATTTTGAATAAGAGATTTTCTTCCTTTTTCCACTCTAGACTACCTATAATCCCACCACTCTCTTGCATGTCCTACAAAACTAAAAATGCACAAAGTAAGAATCTAGTATTTACTATGTCTAAGTTGGAAGGAATGCACCAAATAATCTATTTCACTCTTCCAAGATATGTTTGATATTGCACTTATGTCCTCACCAAAGAAAGGAAATGTACTCTCATGTGTATGATGCATTTTATCCTCACTATGACTACCTAAATGCAATCCACTGTACGAATGAAAACTCATCTTGCCAAAAACACTTATCAAACAATTTTTCACAAAGAAACTTTAGGAATTTCTAAAGAGAATATAAAGGAAAGGATTTCTAGAGATGTTCCTAGGAAAGGGAGGTGAGTCTCATGGACAGGCTTAGAAACCAAACCTTTCCTAGCCAGAAATCTCTAAATTTCTTTCACAAAAATTCTCAATAAAATATTCCAGCAAGACAGATCTTAATTGTGAAAAAGAACTTTCAAAGTGTGTGAAATCTTATGACCAAAGAAAGGTCAATTAAGTGTTTAAAGATTTGCTCCTAGATATCACAGAGACGTAAAACAGAAACATCAAACATGCATAACATACACATAACCTGGACACGGAAAACATAAAGAACAAGAAAACATAAAAACAAGAAAACATAAAAACAAGAAAACATAAACTAGACGAAAAGTTTTCCTAAGTGAAGAATCAAGTGGCACTTGGAACCCCTTGATGACCTCACACTACACGTTAAGAAGCTATTACACACCAAGCTAAGGTTAGGATTGCTCTAAAGCATTTTCCCACCTAAGCCAAATGAAACAGAAACTGAAATTAAGAAAATTACACCACAAAATTTTGTGATATCAAAACAGAAATAAAAATAAAACTGGATGTTGGCTGGTTCCCATATATCTCCCTCGGTCCAACCCATATCTAGATCTCTCCCTCTAGTGTTTCTTGCAATTGTAGACCCAACTCACTCCACAATTCCTCTCGGATAGCCACTCATATATCTTTCCTCACAGTTGTGCCACTAACAGCAGCTGCACCATCAAAACAAGGATTCACCTACAAAGCTACCAAATCAGTGAGATTCAAGCCAAAGTGGAAAAACCAGAGATATCAGATTCACGTGATAATGAAGCAAGCTAAGAAATCAGAAAAGCTCAAATGGAAGAATTGGACAACATCAATTGACAGAATAAATGGACAGACTCAAATGATTAAACAAGAAAGACGATCAAGCAAAATAAGGAATCCCAAGAATGGTTGGCACACCAAAAAGAACTTAAAGAATAGGTCTAGAATAAGATGAATAAAACCAAACTCAATCAAAAAGACACAAACAAGTTGAATCAAGAACATATGCAAATTATATTTGAAATGGATATTCAAGACTAAAGTTGTGAACTATTTTGCATCACTTTCTTTTCACTCAAATAAATCAAACAATATCTTTCATTCCAAATTTTCTCATCATATTTTCTTTCTCTTTTTTATTTAGAGATTTTCTTTTCAACTCACATATATCACATATGCATCTTTTCCTTTAAATCACAATTCACTTCAATTGCAATTTTAACAAGTCCATTCAAATTATCAATATTGCATATGACAAATGACAAGGATCCAACTCAAAAACAATGATGAAAGCACACACATGACAAATAGAAAAAGACTCGACAGTGTAGTAAGACTCAACTAGAGGCAGCAGGCTTTGAGGCAATCAAACATCAGTGCATGAATAAAAACCAAACTGGAATGAACTTGATAAAACAGAAGCTGCCAAAACAAAACTGCAACCCATAAAAAATATATGTGGCAAAGCTGAATCTAATACACGAGCAAATTAAAGCAGCAAGGAAACAAGCTGAGTCACCAAATTGTGTTAGACAGCAGCAGCAGCAGCAAATATGATTGAACAAAAGCACTTCTCATATATGAAGGCAAGAATGATGCTGCAGACATATGACAAAATGCACAGTCCATAGATCAACAAAATATGATGCAGTAGAGACATCAACTAGTGCAGGGTAATAACAGAAATCTGCATCAAATGTCACAGAAAGGATTATTCAAATCAACACAAGAAGGAATCCACTTTCAACATTAAATTGCCTCCAACAAGCACATATGCACATAGACAACATAAGAGCTCTGCATTATCAGAAAACAATGGATGAAGTGCAAACAGAAGTGAATATAGTCGCACAGACACACTGAGCCAAAGCAATTTAAAGCAGCAAGGAAACAAGCTGAGTCACCAAATTGTGTTAGACAACAGCAGCAACAAATATGATTGAACAAAAGCACTTCTCATATATGAAGGCAAGAATGATGCTGCAGATATATGATAAAATGCACAGTCCATAGATCAACAAAATATGATGCAGTAGAGACATCAACTAGTGCAGGGAAATAACTGAAATCTGCATCAGATGTCACAGAAAGGATTATTCAAATCAACACAAGAAGGAATCCACTTTCAACATTAAATTGCCTCCAGCAAGCACATATGCACATAGACAACATAAGAGCTCTGCATTATCAGAAAACAATGGATGAAGTGCAAACAGAAGTGAATATAGTCGCACAGACACACTGAGCCAAAGCAATTGTTATGGCCAAAATCAATGCATCACTGGACACTAATGCTGAGTCAGGAAAAAAAAAAGGCCAAAAATGATTCAACAAAACAGCATGCACTAGATGAACAAGCATACAGCCTATGCATTCACAGACCAAGCTTGAGTTTCCACACATAAATTCTGATACAAATCATATTACACTATGATGGAATGCTCACTAAATGCTTCGGTCACAGCAATCCTTGGCCAGCTAAATGATTAAAACACAAACTCAAGCAAAGATGTGAATAACAGGTAATAGTGAATGGAAAACAACAACAAGGAACAAAAGAATCAACTACTATCAGTAAAAAAACATCACAACTGAAACTGGAACAGAACTGGAAAACAATATGAAAACATGAATAGCACGAATGAAACACGAATCAGTGGAAAATGCACTGCAAAAAAATTGCTATTGATCTACTAGCAATTAAAGAACTCCAGAACATACACATGAAACTATGCATTCGAATTAAAACATATACTGAACACTGACAAAATAATAGACAAAACACAATTAGGTACACATGTATGGAATCAGCGACGTACAAAGCAACTAACATGACCTAAGACAAAACATGATTTGAAAAAAATTAAAGCTAAGTAAGAAAACGAAATTAAACTAAGACATCCATTTGAACGACAAATTAGGCAGCTTAAGACATGATATCATCAGTATTGATTCAAGAATATTCAGAACAAACAAATTTGAATCAATTTCGGTGAAAAGCCACAATACAGATTCAGAACAGAATCAATCAGAGAAGCAAATCAGATAAGACTCAATCGAAGAAGAACAAGACTGAAATTCAAACATGAAGAAAAACACTAAGATAAGAGGAAGAACACTTATCTTTGAAGCGAGCCTAAACGCGGCGGTCCAACCGGTGAACCTGGTGCTCTTGATACCACATGATGAGCGAACCTCAGTGAATACTCGTGTGAATCGGTGGAATCGACACGTGAATACTCCAAAACACCGATCTACACAGTGGAAATAATGAAATCGGCACTCACACGAGTTCTAGTGGGGAACTCTCACTCAATGGGAACCTAAGAGGTGAAAAGCTCTCTAGAAGGTGAGCTAAGACGAAAGGGGATTAAAATCTCTCTCTCATTCATCAAAGCTTCTTACAATGAATTGGCCTGCACCTTTTATAGATCAAGGGTTGCCGTGAGAAAGCAAACGAAAAAGAAAAGGGAACGCCATCTAACAAATGAACCTAACGGCAAAGATGAGAAGGGTTTGGTTGTTCGTCAACTACTAACCTACACACTAAGAGTGGATTGTGTTGAGTGGCAAGAACAAGGCTTGACAAACCCTAACGGCTGGGTAAAGTTTGCGTGACCCATGAAGAGATGAAGCAATGCGTGATATGAACCCTTGCTAATAGTCAAATTTGATAACGCTGTCGTCAAGCGATCAAATTAATACTACTTATCTATAACAACTTCAATATTGTTAAGAAAGTAGCCAAAAAATTAGTATGGGTTAAGTTAACCCTAAGTCGTCTCCCAACGAACACGGAATTGATTT
>Ga0214545_1006499_pt1 | contig 20318 bp, 8 predicted proteins | sample CNSS4metaG_FD_160064 | JGI IMG/M metagenome (GOLD analysis project Ga0214545, IMG submission 160064) | Root nodule microbial communities from cowpea collected in UCLA plant growth center, Los Angeles, California, USA - CNSS4 | ecosystem: Host-associated > Plants > Roots > Nodule | place: USA...
ATATTTATATATATATATATATATATATATATATATATATATATATATATATATATATATATATATATATATATATATATATATAATATAAAAGACGAAAAAAATTAAATGACATGTATAACATTGAAATAATAAAATTCTTTAAAGAAAGCTATTTACATAAATCACAAAGAACTTCATATACTTTTTGAATGATTCAAAAATAAATTATGATAAAATCAAAATGTTAATGCATACAAGTGTGTACAAACCATACTTTAAATTGACATTACTTATAATTTTTTCATTAGTACAATTAAATAGTAAATAAATAAAAACATGCAAGTAAAAAAATAATAGTGCATTACGCTTAAAGTTATAAAAGGGTGTTGTTGGCTTAGTCTAACTTATCTTAACATACTGCTAAAACATCTATTACACGACAATAAAAATCAAGTTAATTTAAATAAAAAGTATATTTTTAAAATTGAAATGATATTATTGAATGCAAATTTAAATTTTAACATAATAATTTTATCTATAAATAGATATACTAATTTTCTTTTATTAAACATAATTACGATATTATAAAATAGTTGGCTTATAAAAATATTTAGATTTTCGTTGAATTTTTGGTGATGTGAGTCTGATTTGTTTTTAAAATATAATAATTAACATTGATCTTAATGTTTTAAAATATATTAATTTTTTTAATATACTTATATTTAAAAAAAAAAACAGTAAAAATAACTAACAGAAAATATGGATTCCTTTATAGACTTGTGAAAATCTCTCTAAATTGCAAGCTAAACATATAAACAAAGTGATCTAATTTAGTTTAATTTGTAATCTTTTAATTTGATATAATATATCCTATGAACTTTCTAAGTGGATAAGGACGAATCTAATTTTTTTCTGGTACAATTATGCTTCTCCTAAAGTTTGATGATTGTACTTATTTTGCAAACTGCTTTTAACTTTGTCAATTCAAATAGATATTCCCAACTCATGGGTTTTGCAATTCATGAACAAACAAAAGAAAAAACATAGCACAAAACATTGGAGGAAAATTACGCAACTAGGTTCAATTGTAACCTCTAATTTTCTATGAATTTTTTAACTTCCATTGTAGCTCATACACTCATTTTCAATATCTATGAGGGGATGGGATTAATTTCCTCCACAAGTATTTTCTTCACTATCCTTTTTTTTTTCCTTCTCTCTATAAAGTACCCCACTTAATTAGACTCCAAATTTATTTTGCATATTCATATTTTAAAAAAATTGAAAAATAGTATCCAATTAAATCTAAAGTTTATCTTTTGTAATACACTATACATTTCATGATATTATTTATCATATAAATTACTTAATTAAAGTTTTAAATTTGAGTAGATTCAAATTTGTTTAAAAGTTTTAAAAATTTTACCCTGTCAATTTGGAAAACTAAATTGATTTCTTAAATATTTTACTTTTCAAATATTGAATCTTTAAGACATTAATTTGATAATGAAACATTTTCAAATTAAAACAACGATGAAAATGACATTAATTAAGAATATTTAATTTAACTAAAATATGTATTACACAAATACTTTATACTCTTTCGTTAATAGTAAATTCTAAGGATATTTTTTTATATATAATATTAATTAAAATTTAGAATCTTATAAAATTACTCAAATCTCTATGAATCTAATGAAAGTAATAGTAAATTTATTGAATTTTAATATAATTATTTTAAAATTAATATTTATAATAACTTTTATTAGTTAAAAGTGTGAATTCCTTGAAGAAAGATTTAGTTCATCACTTTCAATCCAAATTCCAAAAATATATTCTTCATCTCGTGACTTTCAACTTAAATTAAAAAAAAAAAGTTTATATCAAAATTTTAATGAAAATTAAACTTGGGAAATAATTTAATAATTAATTTATTTGAGCAATTAATGTTATAAGGCATGTAATCTTTATATAATCTTTATATGGTAAAAGACTTTAAGTAGACACAAAAATATGACATTCATCACATTTAATATCACATACGATCAATCTCTCTTGACCATAAGACCCACTTTTTCTGCTCTTATGTTTAAGGGACTAACCTTAACTATTGGGCCTAAGGGCCAGCCCATAGGGTGCCTAAAACTCTTTTCCAACCTTAACCCCCTTTACTCTACCCCCTTTACAGGAACCCTTCCCCTTCCACTAGTGGAGCAAAGAGCTCTGTTAGGGCACAATTAGAGCACCCACTATTTCACTTGAACGTCTTCTCTGGGTAAGTTGAACTTGAACTTTACCCCTTTCGTTCCATTCCAGTGTCTAGGTTCTACTTTGGGTTGACGTTGAAACCTTATGCTAGCCTTTGTGCATCTGTTTTCCCAATTTACTACACTGGTTGGAGTTATAGTGCTCCCATCTTCCCCTAGGACTGTTGTGCTTACGTTTAGCCACACTCCAGGTAAGGGAAGCTAGGGCTTTACTATTTTTTTTAATTAATCTACCTGTTTGGTTTGTTTTACGTTTGGGTGCTTGATATATGTTCCTGGTTGTATGATAACATGTTGTTTGTACTGCTGTTATGGTTCGAATCGGGTTGTGCATGCAAGAGAGCAGGTGGGTTCTGCTAAACTCGCCCAAGTGAGCTAGGTGATTGCTCAAAACGCAAAGCTCTTGCTTAAGTGAGGAGCTCTCGCCTGAGCGAGAACAACTACAACCCATCCCCCTCTTTGTTTTTAGAGCTCGCCTAAGCAAAGGCCACTCGCCTAAGCGAGAGTAGTCTCGCTTGAGCGATACAGGCTAGCTTGAGCGAGACCTCGACGTGTCCACTATTTGAAATCTTGCCCAGGTGAGATCTGGTAGCTTGAGCGAGGGGTTCTCCTCGCCTAAGCGAGAGTTTCTTGGGCTGAGCAAGATTGTCATTGGTGATTTGATAAGTGTGTGTTTCAATTTATTGATTGGTTGGCTACTTTAAATAGTTACGTATGCTGCATTGTATGTATTCTATATGACACAATGGGACTAAAATTGATGAGCTTGGTATGATAATGCGTATGAAACATGGTTGAATGGTTGGTTAAATATTGGCATGAGATTGGTATGCATGATAAATCTATGATTGGTTGGTGAGACATGGCCATGATATGGTTAGGACGTAATTCCATGAATCTCTTGGTGAGATCTCATGGTGGTGCCTCATGTAATGGACGTAATTTGATGACCCTTTTGGTGAGAGCTCATGGTGGTGCCTCATGTAATGGACGTAATTTCATGACCCTCTTGGTGAGAGTTCATGGTGGTGCCTCAAGTAATGGACGTAATTCCATGACCCTCTTGGTGAAAGCTCATGGTGGTGCCTCAAGTAATGGACATAACTCCACAAATTGTTAGTAAGGTTTCGTGGTGGTGCATCAGTATATAATTCAGTAAGGATTCAAGTAAGGATTGCATCCTAAAGCTCTAAAGAGTTAATTAGTCTCATGTAGAGCGTACTGACTCAAGTGGTGAGAGTAGCAAGAGGCCCTAGTCTTTGGCAGGATAATGGCCTTAGATGTTTGAAGGCTAACCTTGTGCGTGGTAGGGTGAAACCCATTGGAAATGGCTCTACAGAGTAGTATAGGCCACCACAAGTGCAAACATCCAGTGAATCTGACTCATTATATGTATCGAGATATTTGAGCCTTAATGTCTTGCTTGTTTGCTATCACATGCTTGTGGTTTTATGTGCTCTTGGCTTTTAAATTATATGCTCAATTGTGTGATAAAACATTTTCACTCTAGCTTACCCTTCTTGCTTGTGTTTGTATTCTTGTGTGGTTTTCTTTTTTGCAATGATCACCATATTTCTTGGTGTGAGCAGATATGAGAACCCCTGATGATCGTAGTGACAATGGAGTTGCTGCAGCTTGATGGTCATGGATTGGTATTAGGCTCATTGTTGAGCCCACGTTTGAAGAGCTTTAATCATATTTATAATCCCCGCTTATGGGCAAGTCTTTTGGGCCACTATTGAACATTTATATTGTGTTCCAGGCAATGTAATGCCTCTATTTCTAGTGTTGGTATGATTGGATAACTGTAAACCTTCATAGCCTAAAGTCAATGCTCTTTGGATATTAGTAAGTATGCGACGTTTGATTTAATTAGATTTATCTATTTAATGAGAGGTTACATTTATGGTATCAAAGTAGTCCGTCCTTAGGATGACCTAAGGGTTGTGGGTTTGTCATGTCTCACGGGCTTAAGTAGTCAAGTTTAGTCGAGTTTGTCTGTGGAACCAGAAGTATTAAGAACATAAAACATCTTGATAAAGTAATGAGGGTGCACACTCATGACTAGATCAAAGGTTATTTTCCTTTGATAATTTTAACGGTTTGGGGAAAAGAAAGGTGACAGAAAAAAGGTTTTATTGTCTGTAGATGATGGAGTGTTGCTTTGTATGTTCTATTTTGTCTTGTTACGCTTCTATGCTTTGTGTCTGGTGTCTACGGAGATAAGGGAATGTAGATTCAATGTCGACTTGGCTTGCTTACCTTTATAAGTGTTGGATGACGCCTCTGGGATAACTTCTTGCCTCAAAGATAGGAAGTTGATGTGTGATGTATATTATTTAGCGAGGAAAGCTAAGTTTTGGGTTAATAGATCGAAGGAGATGCTAGAGTTCATAAAACAATGTTTGGTAAGAGGGAGCTTCAAGGATAGGTTCTTGGAAATAAATACAGGAGTTGAATCCAAAGGTTAGAACAATGAAAGGTATCAATGCATGCAAGTGTAACATCGTTTGAGGGAATTCAACTTGATTCTACACCCCGATAATATTGAGGTTTAGAGCTCTAGGGATACACATTGTTAGGAGAAGTGTCATCGGATATAGCTGTATGGCCATATCTAGTGCTTTCTTGGATTGGTGGAAGAGGCGAAATTGGCAAATTCTAAGTTGTAGAAAGTGGTGAGATTTTTTAGCAGTGAGAAGGCTAAGAAAGGAGAAGATCGTGAAGTGTAAAAAGACGGCAAACCTCTAGTGGAAGACGGAGATGGATAAGAGTTGACAAATTAGTCAGGTTAGATGATGTCTCCTAAGTAGGAGGAAAAACAATTTGTGGATATGAAAGAAGTGGCATAAAGGTTTCATATTAGGTTCAATAGTCGGAAGGTGATGAATGGCCTTTTCAAATTTTTTTAGTAGGATGTTTCAAGGAAAAGTAGTTCCCATGAGCAGAACAATTGACTTAGATATAAGGTAGGAGGTTTCGCGTACCAGAAGGAGAGGCACATCTTTAAAGGTTATTCTTGTAGGGAAGGACAACCCAATTGATGTCGGAGTACAATGATGGAGGAAATGAAAAGAAAAGTTTTGAGTTGTTGGCATGGTGTCTACGATGGGTAATGCTAAGGTGGTTAGCACGAATAACCTCATTCAAAGATGCAAATTACGAAGGTGATGCTTGGAGTAAGGGTCGGTTTTTCTTGGGATTGTATACCTCTTTGGTGTCGCCAATATGGTGAACGAGTCAGGGTCATGTGCAAGAGGGAGTAAGAATTAAGACGGTGGTTTCACAATAGTTATAATCAAGTGAAGACTGCTCAAGTCTGTGGTTTGTCCTGTGGTGATCCAAGGATTCAAATTCAAGTCAATTTGAATTGTTCCCTTGGTAAGGGTGAGATATAATATCAAGGATGAATTGGTTATTTTTTCAAATCTCATTCCTATTGGATACGATGCGATGCCCAACAGAGTGATGTTCTTCGATTCAAGGAGACAAGTCAATGGTTCTGTATCAAGTGAGGGACAAGTTGAAAGGTGGAGACATAGTGTCATGTGAATAAGAGGTTTTTAACAAAGGTAAGGGAAGATTAGACACAAAAGATCTCAGTTATGGAAAAGTTTCTAAACGTGGCTTCGAAACATGTACTAGAATTTCCACCAAGGAAGGGGTGGTGTTCACTAATGCATCGGTGTATGAAGCAGAACCAATGCCAATATTTCTAATTGGGTATTCATGCTCAGAGTGCGAAGTAAAAGAAGTAGGTGAAGGGTTGTTAGGGATGTAGTGGTATGGACTCAATAGGATAACCTGATTATCTGCAAGTTTGGTAAATCTTAGAGGAGAGGTAGTGGTAGGATTGACTATTCAAGGGTAAATGTTGGATGAGGGAGGATTGGCTTTTTGGGCCTATGGTTTTAAAGAGTGGAAACATGATGAAGGTAAGAAATTTCAAACAGGTTGACGGTATTATCAAGGTTTAGCGGTAAGTTCCCAAGTGCGAAGAAAGTCTTCAGAATGTTCAAGAAGAGTATTGACTAAGGTTGGAGTGAATAGTAGGACATATGGTTTTACAAAGGGTGGATACGATGTTGAGAAAATGGGATGCTAAAACTATAAAAAAGGGAGTTTAAAGAGTTTTGCAAGTTTTATAGAGGCTTTGAGGAAGGTTTCCCAATGACGACTGTTTCCTGGTCATGTAGACATGAAAGGATCATCATTTTGAGTAAACAAACAAGTGACCTTGTGTATGGATCAAAGTAGCGCAGCGGGATGGTGGCAAGTGATGCTTATGAATGGTAAGAGGTGCGTGAGAAGAACTATCTTACTCATGACCTAGTGGTTACTACGAAGACCAGTTCTTTGAAAACATCAAAGGGTTTCATTCTCGTGAGTATCAGCTAAGAGTGTTCAATGATCATTCAAAATTGGAAGTGTAGAGTTGCACAAAGAAAGTTGGACAAGAGAAATAGGAGATGGTTGAGTTATGGTTTCAAGTTAGGATGCCAACCTAGAAGTAAGGAAGTAAGATAGGTGCTTAGCCAAAGAGGGAAACTCAAGATCTGGGCTTGACAAGGTAAGAGTAAGAGTTGGTGGAGAAGTATAAATGTTTAAGTTGGGAAGAGAAGGTGTGAGATAATTTCATTAGTCTTGTCACCTGATACGGACGAGTGAGTTTCTAAAAAAGGTTTGGTAAAAGGCAAATTGAGCAATCTTAGTTTGAGGTGTATCTTAGAGTTGCTTGGTACAAACCAAACTAGAGATTTGAAGTCAAGGAAAGTTATCGTTCTGAGGTTTTTGTGGAAGGATGGTTACAAGTTAAAGGATAAAAAAATGAAGATAGGAGGCCAAAATGAATATGGTGGTTAAAATAGATGAAAGTTTTAAACTGGAAATGGAATAACTCGGTTGTGAACTTCGTTACCTTGATTGAAGCCAACAAAGGAAGCAAGATGTTATGAGTCAAGAGAGTCGATGGTGAGGCAGTAGGCCAGAAGTCAAGTGTGATCAAGTCAGTGGAGTGATGCTTAAAGGAGAGAACAAGGTGATGTGAAGTGATAACTAACACGTTTTAGTTTGAGACTTGAAGTCATTGGAGACTTTGGTAAAAACCTACAAGAGGCAGTGGAGAGCATATGGTAGGTGAGTTAGTATATCAGATATAAGTTGGTTGGTCAGGTATGAAGGAGCATTCCAATTTTAAGGTGGGAGATTGGAAGTTGCTTCGAGTGTAGTGACTAAACCAATCTACACTGTTGAACACATATCGTTTAGCACATAGACAAAATTTCTAGTGACTATAGGTGTTGGAGTCGTTATATCAGTCATGTCTAAGTGGTGATTGTCAGAGAAAATGAGGAAAACATAGTTTTCCACCTACCTTATCGGTGAATTTTCGAGGTCAAATATTTTTGTTGTTGGGGAGAATGTAAGACCCACTTTTTCTGCTCTTATGTTTGAGGGACTAGCCTTAACTATTGGGCCTAAGGGCCAACCCATAGGATGCCCAAAACCCTTTTCCACCCCTAACCCTCTTTACTCTACCCCATTCTCAGAAAACAAGAACCCTTCTCCCTTGCATTACTAGAGCAAAGAGCTTTGCTAGGGCATAATCAGAGCACCCACTGTTTCACTCGAACGTCTTCTCCAGGTAAGTTGAACCTTAACTTTACCCCTTTCGTTCCATTCTAGTGTCTAAGTTCTACTCTGGGTTGACGTTGAAACCTTATGTTAGCCTTAGTGCATCTGTTTCCCCAGTTTACTGCACTAGTTGGAGTTATAGTGCTCCCCTCTTCCCCTAGGATCGTTGTGCTTACGTTTAGCCCCACTCCAAGTACGGGAAGCTAGAGCTTTACTGTTTTTTTTAATTAATCTGTCTATTTGGTTTGTTTTACATTTGGGTGCTTGATATATGTTGTTGGTTGTGTGATAACATGTTGTTTGTACTACTGTTATGGTTCGAATCGGGTTGTGCACGCAAGATAGTAGGTGGGTTTTGCTGAACTCACCCAAGCGAGTTGGGTGATCGCTCAAAACGCAAAGCTCTCGCTTAAGCAAGAACAGTTGCAACCCATCCCCCTCTTTGTTTCGAGGGCTCGCCTAAGCGAAGGCCACTCGCCTGAGCGAGAGTAGTCTTGCCTTAGCGAGAGGACCTAGCTTGAGCGAGACCTCGACGTGCCCACTGTTTGCAATCTCGCCCAAGCGAGATCTGGCAGCTTAAGTGAGGGGTTCTCCTCGCTTGAGTGAGAGTTCCTTAGCCTGAGCGAGATTGACAGGGTGATTTGATAAATGTGTGTTTCAAATGATTGATTGAGTGGCTACTTTAAATAGTTATGTATGATGCATTGTGTGTATTCTATATGACACAATGGGACGAGAATTGATAAGCTTGATATATATATATATATATACATATATATATATATATATATATATATATATATATATATATATATATATATATATATATATATATATATATATATATATATATATACGTATGAAACATGGTTGGATGGTTGGTTAAATATTGACATGAGATTGGTATGATTGGTTGGTGAGACATGGCTATGGTATGGTTAGGACGTAATTCCATGAATCTCTTGGTGAGATCTCATGGTGGTGCCTTATGTAATGGACGTAATTCTATGACCCTCTTGGTGAGAGCTCATGCTGGCGTTTCATGTAATGGACGTAATTCCATGACCCTCTTGGTGAGAGCTTATGGTGGTGCCTCAGGTAATGGACGTAGTTCCATGACCCTCTTGGTGAGAGCTCGTGGCGGTGCCTCAAGTAATGGACGTAATTCCACGAACTGTTAGTAAGGTTTCATGGTGGTTGCTCAGTATATAATTAAGTAAGGATTCAAGTAAGGATTGCATCCTAAAGCTCTAAAGAGTCAGTTAGTCTCATGTAGAGCGTACTGACTCAAGGGGTGAGAGTAGCAGGAGGCCCTAGTGTTTGGCAGGATAATGGCCTTAGATGTTTGAAGGCTAACCTTGTGTGTGGTAGGGTGACACCCATTGGCAATAGCTCTACAGAGTAGTAGAGGCCACCACAAGTGCAATCATCCAGTGAATCCGACTGATTATATGTACCCGAATATTTGAGTCTTAGTGTCTTGCTTGTTTGTTATCACATGCTTGGTGGTTTTATGTGCTCTTGGCTTTTAAATTGTATGCTCAACTATATGATAAAACCTTTTCACTCTAGCTTACCCTTCTTGCTTATGTCTGTATTCTTGTGTGGCTTTCCTTTTTGCAATGATCACCATATTTCTTGGTGTGAGCAGATATGGGAATCCCTGGTGACCGTAGTGACAATGGGAATGTTGCAACTTGATGGTCATGGATTGGTATTTGGCTTACTGTTGAGCCCATGTTTGAAGAGTTTTAATCATTTTTGTAATCCTCGCTTATGGGCAAGTCTTTTGGGCCACTGTTGAACTTTTTATTGTGTTCCAGGCAATGTAGTGCCTCTGTTTCTAGTGTTGGTATGATTGGATAACTGTAAACCTTTATACCCTAAACTCAGTGCTCTTTGGATATTAGTAAGTATGCAATGTTTGATTTAATTAAATTTATCTATTTAATAGGACGTTTACATTGGCAGCTTGTAAAGTTGCACATTCCATGGTTGGTTTTGGACCAACCGAACATGTTTATCTTGGAGGAAATTACATTTGTAGAGTACTCTATAAATGGCATGAAAACATGTGCGTATGCTTCTCTATAACTACCTCAAATATAAATTGATTATTCGTATTCATTTTCTGTGACTTGTAAAAGCACATAAACTAACAACTTCTAATTAGTTATGAGAAATAATTGGTTTATAACCCTTCTCGTGGCTATAATATAACTTCTCTTACATAGGCTTTGATTTTTTATTTTTTATTATTTTTTTACAACTTACTATATTTTGGTTCATTTTAAGAAATCTCTGTCTTTATGTAAGAAATTTAATGTTCTTAAGAAATCGGTTGTGTTCTTTTTTAACACTTCAATTTTTAAAACTTGTGTATATTTATGATTGTTAGAAAAATATTGGACACTAATTTAAACATATGATTTAATTCTTTGTTTACCTTTGTTTTAATTCTTTCAACGTCTCTTTTTAAAATAATTTTGAAACAAGCAATTTTATATGAGTATATTTAATATGTTGTTAATGTTATATACATGCATAAATTGTTTGAAAAGTTTCTTTTAGTATATGTAATTTAGAACGTTGAAGAAGAAGAATAATATAATATCTTTTTATGTCAAGTGTTCTATAAAATGAAGATGGAAAATCAAGTTTGAAAAATTGTATGAGAAGACCAATTAATAAAAAAACCTATATGTAGAATCAATAGTCATATTCTCAAAAGCTATAAGTAGGAAAATAAGTTGAAGATTGACGACATGAACACGATGAATAACTAGAACAACAACAATTTTCTATACTATTTTATTATTAGTATCTTTTGGAATTAAGAGTAAACCTTGTAATACTTCCCTTTGTTAAAAAATTTTCGTGCAAGCTTAAATTGTGCTATCTGTGAGAGTGTTTATTTGTTATATTGAGAATTATTGGACATATGGGGAGATTGAATCCACGACATTCTCCGCATTATGATTATACAAGCTCAGACTCAACCCTGAAAAGTGCGTCTTTGGCGTCGATCGTGGCAAATTCCTAGGCTTCATGCTAACACAGCGTGGCATCGAAGCCAACCCTGAAAAATGTAATGCTATCATCAACAATATCAAAGAAGTACAACGCCTAATTGGCTACTTAACCGCCATCTCTACATTCCTACAAAAACTAGCCAAACAAACCCAACCCATCATCCAACTACTCAAGAAATCCGCGAAGTTCTCTTGGAACAATGAATGTGAGCAAGTTTTCCAAAACCTCAAAACCACCCTTACATCTCCACCTATCCTCCACAAGCCAGATATCCACCAACCCCTCCTCGTCTACATCACTGCAACAGATCACACTGTAAGCGCAATGCTGGTCTAAGAAATCACTGGTATCCAACACCCCGTATACTTTGTTAGCCGAACTTTGCAAGATCTGGAAACCAAGTACCAAATGGTGGAAAAGCTAGCATTGTCCTTAGTACATGCAGCAAGATGCCTACGCCCTTACTTCCAAAATCACAACATCATCGTCAAAACCGACTACCCCATCCAAAAAATACTCCACCATAGCCTTAACCAATGCGTTCGGCTCCATGCTATCAATCAAGTTAACTAGAGTCTTTGACAAATTGATTTTAATGTCATGTCGGACAACAGTCTTCAACAACTCGATGAGTCTAGCCTCCAGTCCCTTCCCACCAGATGAAGATCCCGACCCCAACAAAGCGACCCGAACCTTCTTCACATCCTTCCCCCTACCAGGCCTGACTGGCAACTTAGCCTTCCTCTTCGACCCCCATGTACATAGGCTTCTACAAGAGGTTCTTGCAAGTTGGGAACTTCAGTGCTCCTAGTAGCCTTCGCCCTTGCTGCCTTCTCCTTACAAAAAGTTTGACAAAGACTCAAATTCTTCTTCCCCATTTGTGCCATATGACCTATAAACAACAACGAATGTCGATTAGTTAACTCAAACACACTATAACACTCAAAAATACAAAAAGATACCTTCTATATCAATAATCAGATGAACCGAATTATAAACCCTAACTAAGCCCTTAGTGGGCATCTTATCGCTAAACTGCATCACAACATCCACCACTTCCTTGTCCGCCACCGACAACTCCTCCCTCGTCATACCCTTATATCTCCAAGGATTGTCGGTCCAGTAAAAAGGAAACTTAGTGTTCCCGTCATCAATATAAAAGTATGAACGCCCCGCTTGCTTCACCACTACCTAGAAGAACCCATCCTTAAAGTGTTTAAAGGACTGGGTAAACGCGTCCAATCTATTTATCGTTGGTCGACTTATGAGCGATAACCATGTTGTTGGACTCCTGGGCTGAGTATCGAAGAAATAAAGGAACAAATATGGAGAGGGTCGTAAATACAATGCTTTACACAACACCCGAAACGCCTGCTAGTATGCTCAACTATTCGGATGCAGTTGAGTAGGGGCGACATTCAGCAATCGCAGCACCCCCATAGTGAAGTTGTCGAACGACAACCTAATGTACAGTTGCGAAAAGTGACAAATGTACACATAGAAGAACTCCTCAGTAGCTCCTTCTCGACCGTGACACACACAGTCAACGGCACTGACCATTTCCAATGCAACAATATCCTTTCGAGCACCTCTCTCAAATATGGGAATGCAATTTAGCCACGACTTCAGCAACTGCGACCACTGGAACAAGGAGTACTGTGTACGCACATCCTTCGCTACCCACCCGTATTCTGCTTTCACTGGCCAATTACTCTCCGCCAACTCTTCTGGTGGGTCTTCCCTAACTTCGGTTGTCGTCTCCATAGGAATTGTCCCCTCACCTCCCAGCTCACCCCTTTCACTACTCGTCGACTAAATACTTCCATCCCCCCTGACCGATCACTCCCACTACTCGGACTTGACAAGGAAACACTATCACTAAAACTAGACATACCTTTTCTTTTTAAACAAGTAGATGGTAGATACAAGGAAGGTATCAGACAAGATCTCATGCAGACAGATAGCTCCCCCCAATTTCTTGCAAATGAACCACAGTAAAATTTTCTACCCTGTATTTGTATTTAAAACCAGCGTCTCAAACGTTTCAATTTTTCCTACCAGAAACAATGATTAGACGAAGCGTCACAACGAAATGTGAAACGTCACGACCAGGCCCAGGCCCATCTACGACCCAAGCAATGGCCCAACCCACGAGAAGGCCAAGCATAACTAATAACTCTATCATTTCACGTGGACCCCAATAATTAAAGGTATGCATTCATTAATCACTTAATCAAGAGATTTGACTTTCTGAGAATCTTTTGCCTGACTTGATCGTCGGAGCCCTCTCTGCAGGTAACCCCTCATAGGTTCAAATCGTGCACACCAACAGACGGCATACGCAAGCTGAGGAGGAGCCAACTCGAGAGATTACGGATTGAGGTAAGGTGATATTTGTGTCTAACTTCTCTTATTTGTTTCCGCAGGAACAATTGGTGTACTACACCTAGGCGGACTGATAAAATTGCACGGCTAAATCCGCCTACGTATAGGCCTTCAAGCAGTTATCAAATGAATAACTAGACAAGCATAAGCGGCCTAGGCCGCCTACTTTAGAGGACAAGAAGACATTTGTTGACCATTCCAGACTTAGAATATTACAGATAAGGCCTTTAGTACCAATAATCATTAACTAAGGGCATGGGCCAAGCCAAGACCCGTCTACGACCCAAGCAATGGTGGTTAAGGATTATGTTGTTTTCTTTTAATATTATTGAATATGGTGTGAGTTGATTAAGAAAGCTAAGTGAAATCTCCATTGGACATTAAGATAGCATGCTATCTAGATGTGAAGGTTCCTTTCACAAAGCTCAAGAGAAGAAGATGATGGATTGATTCAAAACAAAAAGGAAATGGAAGGCACATAAACCATAGAAAACCAAGAACAATTAAAGGAAGAAGAAAACATAAAATAGAAATGAAAGAAATGGTAAAAATGTGAGAAACACGCCATTACAAGGCTAGGCTAGAAGCCATGGCAACCTTGAAGATGAGTGGATGTGTGCCGCCACTTACTATGCAAGATAAGACTTAAAAGTATTCACTCTCTAGGGAGGAAACTCTCACAAATGGTTGAGACACAAGAGTGTTTTTACTTCAAAATGTTCAAACCTTGTACAAATGTTAGAGGTCCCTTTAAATAGAAGTGTCTAGAGGCCTCTTAGCAAAAACAAATAAGTTAAAAAGGATTATAATGCAAATAACAAAACCTATAGTCTAGAAAGTAGGTCAAAAAAGGAGCACATGGACACATTCTAGAAGCCTTCTTAGCCAAGGCAAGGTGGATGCTCCTTCTAGATGTTTCTAGACTTCTTGGAGGCCAAGGAATGTGGTCATCCTTTCTAGATGTTTCTAGAAAGCTTTGCTACTTCTCTTTCCTCCACATGTGCTCCCCAAAAGCCATCTAAATTGGTCACTTGTCCTTTCTTGTCCCACCTCTTAATGAACCTACAAACACAAGTTAATTTTGAATTACCATGTTGGCTTTAGGTTAAGCTAATCCTTTGAGTCAACAAGTCAACCCAAAGTCAAGGTCAACAAGTCAACTTAAAAATAGTCAACCAAGCCAACTTAATGGAATTTTAAACTAAAGAAAATAAAAGCAAAGGAAGGGATCAAGGAACTCCCTTTCTTTTAAGCATATACCATGGGCCATCATCCTTGGTAGGGATCAATCCTTTATCAAATGGCCTAGCCCACGAGAAGGCCAGACATAACTAATAACTATAAATACACGTGGACCCAATAATTAAAGGTACGCATTCATTAATCCTTTAATCAAGAGATTTGACTTTCGAAAAATCTTTTGGCTGACTTAATCGTCGGAGCCCTCTCCACAGGTAACCCCTCATGGGTCCAAACCGTGCACACCAACAGATGGCATACGCAAGCCGAGGAGGAGCCAACTCGAGAGATTGCGGATTGAGGTAAGGTGATATTTGTGTCTAACTTCTCTTATTTGTTTTCGCAATAACAAATATGAATGAGTTTCATGACAAACCAAATAATTAGAAAAAATAAAAAGTAGAAAGTATATATATATATATATACACACACACACACATATATATATATAGTTACTTAATTAATTGTGAATATTTTAATAATTTAAATGGGGACGGGTATTATGGCGAGGATATGTACATCCCCATACCCATCCCCATACCTAATTGAAAATGTTGGGGATTTCCCATACCCATACCCATACCCAATCAATGTGGGGATTCTCCATCAAACAGGGACGGGTTCAGATAATACCCATGGGGACGGGTTTATTTGTCATCTCTAGTTTGTATAATTAAGCTCACTATGAATGTTTTGTATATCTTTTATGCATATTTCTTGTTTTTCTGTAATTGTATTAAAAGGAGCAGTAATACTTCTTTATTTTCTATATTTGAAAATTTAATTTCTTCTAGTGGAGGAATTTCATTTACTACTTTGTTGGTGAGGTTTTTCTTGTATTTTCAAGCATTTTCTGATGACATTTAAATGTAACTTATCTAAAGAGTTTTGTTCAAACCATGTAAAATAACTTTTAGATTCGGTAGACAAGTTGGCCTACCACTTGAAAATGAGTTAAAGAATGGAGCACGTTCCGTACCTGGGCAGGCTGGTAGGTTGGCCTGGCATTTTTGAATTTCTTTTTCCTTCATTGAGAATGCTACAAAAACTCAATCAAAGAAGGAGAAAATTAGGGCAAAAAAAAATCAAGGGATGAAACTAAGAAGGAAAACATAAAACTAGTAAGGTCTTACCTAGGCTCAAAAACAAAAAGCATATTATCCAAATAAAAGTCTCAATCATGATTCATCAAGTCACTACACAATGAAAGGAGGAAAAATCGAAACAAAATGAGAAAGGAAAGGCGCGCCCACGGTCATTAGATTTCGTGCTTATGTGGACTTCTCGCCGCACCCATAGTTGTCGGAGAAGAATGGTGACAACATGATTTGTGTTTGATATCGCAGTGAAGAAGAACAATGAGATTTCACACTAAAGACGAGAGGAGAAGAAGAATGTAGTGAAGGGCATCGCTGGATTTTGCAATGATTTGCGTCCGTGTGTGCGCAACATGGTTAGTGTTGTGTTGTGACAGAGAAACAAAAGTTGAAGCTAAAAGTTTTTAAAGGGGTTGGCAGGCTAGGCAGGTCAGGCCACGTCAGGATGTCAAGTTCAAAAATCTAACTCGGCTTGCTTGATTGTAGTCAAACTGACCCGTCAAGTCTAGCCCACTTTGCCACCTCAAAAAAATAAGGGATCTTGTCATGAATTAATTATAAGAAATTATAATATTCCTCTCAATAATTATAGAGTTCTTGTTGAGAGAAGGTGTTGAAAAACCATTTACTAATAGAAATTGAAGAAATAACGATATATTAGGTTGGTTGTCAAGGGAGGGATATGTAATTGAAAACATCGTGACAGATTTATTATTATTGGAAAACAATATTATATCGTTTGTTATGTTTCACCGATGTAATATCTGGTGTTGGGATAGAGTGATCTTGTCTAATTCCTCTAAGAAATTATTTCCTATATAGAATATAATTAGTAATCAATTTAGACACCAATTTTTTTGTTATCAAAATCTAGGTTCAAATCTTAGAGAGCAATTTAGAGTCTCATTCAAAAACCAATTATAATATTTTATTTATAATAGAAACTATTTTAGATACAGTAGTTTTAAGTTTATAAATTGATATATAAATTAGTCGCTTTAGTGAGTCTAAAATTTTTTCTCTCTTTAATTATATTTAACGATTTTGGTGTTGTTCTGGTATTTCAAAATCTCTGTCTTTCATTTTTACATATAAAATGATACTATACATGAAAACTTTTTAAGGTTATGGAATAATTTGGATAATTTTTTAAATGTATTGGTCTTTTATTTATATATATAATGAGCTTTGGATTTAAAAAGTTATTTTTAACCAATTTTGAGATAATACCAAACAACTTTTAACAACGATGCTGTGTCACCACAATTTTTATTAGTGTGTTTGTGGTGATGAAATCAATCAACATCCATATAACTGTGTAGTTTTCAGTGCAGTGTTGAACATGCTAAGAAGAAAGAAAAAGATGAGGGTGAAAATGACACCAGTAGCAATTGTGACAATCACTAAATAATAATACAGATATGATTAAATTTATAATATTAAATACTTTTAATTATATATATAATGTAAATTATAATAGAACCAAATTTTATGAAAAATAATTATTTTAAACGTTATTTTAGATTATGCTAAATTTATATGGTTCTATAATGATATTTATTAGTTACTGATATTTTTTTAAAATATTTAAATTCAAGTTAACACTAAAAATATTGTAATTAATAAACTAAAATGGATAAAATATTTTTTTTAAAATATTTTAAAACGCTCTCATGAGAAAAGCTATTAAAATTTATTCTGGTTAATAAATGACAAAAGTTCAACATAAAAATGGATAGCTATGAAAGGCACAAGTATCATCAACATCAAAATTGCAGGGACCCCTGCAGGTATTACCTATAATTGTCACACCGTATTTTTTTAACTAAATATGTACATATTATATAGTATATTTTATATAATAATAAGATTAATAAAAAATAGCAATGCAATATGAAATAGAATGAAAATTTAACTAATGCATTTAGAAAAATAATTTAATAGTCCTTATACATTTTTTTAAGTTTTAATTTTTCGTTAATATAATGAGTTACTAGTATGTTAACTTTCCCAGATAAGAATATTTAAGCTACTTTTTTATGGTTTATATCTAGAGATGATAAATAAACTCGTCCATGTGGGCAATGTCGAGATTTACGTATGACAGGGGAGTCGTAGCTCTCCCAACGCTTTTTTTTTTCTTTCTTTTTTATATATATTTTAAAAATATATTTATATATTATTATATAATTTATATAATTTAGTTTTAAAAAGTTTTATTTAAATTTAAAAATCATGTTTTCTCTCTCTGTTGTAAATTATTTTACTTCTTTATTTGATTTTTTTATCTTCAGTACTTTCATCTTTTTTTTATGTTCTTCTTTCCATTCCAATTTTTATCATCAATCTCTTATCATTTTCAAAATCAAACAGCACCACAACAAAATTGAGGAGTTAAGAAACATTTTGGGTCGAACAATTCTTTCTTTTGAATAAGTTCATTCTTTATCCTTTTTTTTTTCTCGAAACAATATGTTTTCCTCTTCTTTATGGCTTTTCTACGCTTTAGGCATATATTTATGGTCGTAAAATCATGCTCTAATTGTTCAAACTCTATTTATGTAGATAGAGCTATTTTAGCCTTTGAAGTTGTATAAGGGAAGAACAATATTAGAAATCTACTTTTAGATAAGGGACCATTTAGAAGGTGTTAATTTTCTTATTAAAATATTGAGTTTTGGTTTTGAGATTTAGTTTAGTTGGGGTATTCATAATTTTATCTCTTCCGAATTAGGTGAGGGTGACAAATTTACATTAGAAAAATTATGATAAAGAGTAGAAGAATTGATTCTTTTTCAAAAGGAATGCTTGTGATGAAGATGAAAAAAATGTATCTACGTCATCTAAACTTGAGAAACTTCACGATAATCCAAAAAATGAAGAAAATGAAAAACAACTATTTAAAGTTCCTAGAGTTACATACAATCAATTTGAAAACGCTTTAGAATGTGATCCGGGAAAATGTCCTCAAATTCGACAATACCCACCAAATCAAATTGATGACGTACGAATGGCTTATCTAATATGGGGTTCATATCAAATTAATCTAGAAAATTATCTGTTGTCTACTAAAGATGGTTATCCAAGAAGATTTCAACACACATGATTTAACTTATTTCCTTTATGGCTAAAGTATTCGGGATTCGCAATTAAAAAGTGTTGCATATTGCTTATTGTGCTATTTTTTTAGTAAAAAACCAAGCAGGCGACTTGACTCAAATGTTTTTATTGTTACATGTAATTGAATTGATTTTCATTGAATTCTAGTTGGCATTCAGTTGTTTGTCATCGACATGTTTTAACCATTTTTAGTGTTTTTTATAGGTTTTAAAAGATTTTATAACAAGCACTATAATAATCCATATTGTAAGTGATATTGCAACAAACTTCAATTATGAATCCATTATTCAAGATTTTAAGTAATTGAAAGAACATTGAGAAACATTAAAGGTAACTTTTGCTTTTTTTTATATATGATTGTTGATAATAAACTTTGTGTTACACTTTCATATATATTATTATCATATTTTTCTGGATTCTATTATCATATATACTTGTTTTGAATATAGAAAATTATGTGAGGAAATAATTTTATTTTAATGCAGAAAAAAATAATTTACAAATAAAAAAAATGATTTTGGCTCCCCTAAGATTTTGGTCCAAGTTCCACCACTGCCTGTGGGTATTGCCCGAACTCGTTCCCGTTTTGACGAGAAATCCCCGCATTGACTGGGTATGGGTATGAGTATGGGGAATCCTCGACTTTTTTAATTGGGTATAGGGATGGGTATGGGGATGTACATATCCCCGCCATAATAACTATTCCCGTTTAAATTATTAAAATATTCATAATTAATTAAGTAACCACGTACATACATATATATATATATATATATATATATATATATATATATTATTTTTTATTTTTTTTATTTATTTGGTTTGTTATGAAACTCATTCATATCTCAATTATATTTTTTATCTTATCATAACCTTTATGTAATTATCTTAAAAAGATGTATGTCAATTAATTTTTTTTAATGTCTCACATTTGAATATTTCTATTAATTTTTAATATTTTTATTTATTATATATTTTCCTTTCACATGAGAATGTTTAATACTCTCAATTTAAGTATTTAATAGCACAAACCTTTCGTTTACTAGGTAATATAAAAAAAATCCGTACTTATTATTATTAGTTTTGTTTCATTTGAAGAATTCTTTTGATTCGTTAAAACAATTTTTGTTATTTCTCAAGCATTGAGTATATATGTTGATATTTGAAAAGTTTTCTTACATCTCTAAGATATTTTTCAACTTATCATACCCTTTATTATACATTTGTTTTCTTTGTACGATTTCTTTCAATAGTCTCTCAAATTGTTTGTACACATTTGTTAATTTTTTAATATTTTTATTTGTTGTTTATTTTCATTATGTAGAATACTATTTTGATATATTTTATCTAATTATTTTTTATTTTCTAACTCATTATCAATCATATTGTAATTTTTTCACTATAATTGTATAAATAACTTTTATTTACTACAATATAAAAATTTAATGTAATTGTCATGAATATTTTTTTATCACCATCCAACATAATTGAAGTTCAAAAGATACAAGATCTATGTTAAAATTTTATTATTATGATTATTATTTGTTCTTTGTATCATTTT
>Ga0214545_1006500_pt1 | contig 20316 bp, 12 predicted proteins | sample CNSS4metaG_FD_160064 | JGI IMG/M metagenome (GOLD analysis project Ga0214545, IMG submission 160064) | Root nodule microbial communities from cowpea collected in UCLA plant growth center, Los Angeles, California, USA - CNSS4 | ecosystem: Host-associated > Plants > Roots > Nodule | place: USA...
TATACTGATTATATCATTGGCAAGATGTGAAACGAAATTCAAAATCTGTTTCACATCTTTACAAAACGGATTATGTAATCCATTTCGGGAAAAAATTCAAAATTTTTGGGAAACGGAATACGAATTCCGTTTCATAAAATTGTGAAACGGATTCTGTAATCCGTTTCAAAAAAATTTAATTTTTTTGAAACGGATTACAGAATCCGTTTCACAATTTTATGAAACGGAATTCGTATTCCGTTTCCCATAAATTTTAACTTTTTTCGCGAAACAACTTACATAATCCGTTTCGTAATGGTTTGAAACGGATTCCATAATTCGTTTCATAAAAAGATTTCGTGTTGCTTTTTTGAAACGAAATGTGGAAGCTGTTTCATAGTTTCTGAAACGAAAAACGAATTCCGTTTCACATCATAAACGAAAAAAAAAAGTTAAGCTAAGGCTAACCTGGACAGAAGGACGGGAAGTACCACACTTGGAGGTTACTCAGAATACAACCTTCCTTCAAAGAACTAACAAACAGAGAACCTTCAACCACAAGAATCACAACGCACAGTGAGACACCGAGAGAATAAACAAGAGTCCTTTAAAAAAAATTAATGAAAGTTATACAAACCTGGGAAGAGGGACCACCACCCACCAAAGAATGAAATAATGAAGCTCAGAAAAATTAAAGCTCAAGGACTTCTTTAGGGACCACAGAGAATGAAACTGAGAAAATTTTAAATGAAGGCACCAGTGGAACGGAGAAGGAACGGGAGAAGAAATAGTAATGGGAGTGCAGAGAAGTTGGCGACGCAGTAAATGAAATTTACTGCGTCTCTACCCACTTTCACCTGTAAGTTAAATAAGGGCATAATAGTAAATTTTAGAGGTACAGAAGAACTGTTGGAGGTGTAGAAAGAAGCGCCCACGTTTACAGGTTTATTGGGCCGTGACTACCCACACTTTCAGCTGCCATCTTTGGGGCCAGCATGATGCAACCCAGCGGCTTAACTCCTTCAACCCGCACATCATCTGCTTAATGGGCCAACACGTGTAGGCGCTGTCCAAAATGATGTAGGCACAGCTCACACATGTTTTATCATGCTGATATGAGTTGATGCTTATAAAGTTTTATTTAGTCCCTGAACTTAAATTACTTATTTTAACAATTTAATAAGAAATTTAATGCTTTTAAAAAAAATTATTCATGTACTTGTAAGAAATAATGACACGCTATCTCATCAAAATTAAATGATAATTCCTCCATTATTTTTAAGTAATTACTGCAGTAGTGGTAAAGAGGGATCATTTATGTCCTAATCTTTATTGAAAAAAACAGTAAATTACTTTTAGTTAGTTGCCTTTCTCTATTACATTTTATTCTGTCAACAAAACTCAAATTAGAGAATTTATTTGAAATAATCGAATCTACTTACCATTCAAACTAGTGCTTTTTTTAGTATTTTTGTACATATTATAATATAATAATTTTTTGATTTTCATAAAAAAAAATTGTAAAATTTGTTGTTTAATTCTTTTTATTTATATCACTATAATAAACATCTCCAATTTCCTTGACTCAAATAATTTCCTCGCCCTATCTCACCTTTTTCCAATCTTTGTTGAAGGTGAAAAATAAGTTTTCATTCCCATTAGTTTGTCACATTCTTTGTTAAAGGCGAAAATATGTATTCATTCTTATCCTGAAGATGAAAAACAGGTATTCATTTTTACATCTTCATTGCTTCTATTTCTCCAACATGATCATTCTTTATTGAAAACCTGAAGTCCAACAGCACCCAAACTCAAAGTAGCTAATCCCATTGTTACTTGCATCTGCATCTGCAAGGCACATCATTACTGTTCATCCTAAACCAAAATTGAAATACCCATAATTCCTAGTTACACTACATTACTCGTGACGACATTATTGTTCACTGAATTATTTTCTGATCATTCAAATTATTTCACCCTTCTAAGTTGTTTTAAAACAGTAGATCTTCCTTAATTTGTGTCTCAGCAAATATTACATATCCATGTGCTGATTGTAGAAGGCATATTCGGAAGTATTTAACTTCAACTCAGCAATTCACCACTGTTCAAACTTGTGATTTGGATTTGTTAAATGAGGTAGCATCGTGTAATAGAAACCCCATATTGAGAGGTTGAAGCCCCCTCCCAAATTTTGGGCTTGAATAATAAAACCTTGTGATTTACTTACTCAAATTAATAGATGAGATCAACTAGGAAAACAGCATGTAGGGTAGCTAACAATTGCTCCCATGCACTAGCTAAAAGACTAACAAAACTAAAAAAGAAGCTCTCTTAGTACAACATTTACACGGAGATGCTTCTCTCGTTGAAAATTTCAACCCTTGGCCACAACAATCTTGTAAACACATGGAACAAAATGCTTCAGGCACTAAATCATTCTTCCCTTTAGTCTAACCAGCTTTCGGGATTTCAGTAGTTTAAGGGCCGTCTTCTTGTGCTGTTAAAACAACAAGTAAATATCGATTCAATTTTTTTATTTATTTACAGACCATGGGGTTTATCTCTTTAAAAATCAAGACAAAAACAATTGCATTCACGAGAATAAAAATCAGGTCTGATACATAAGGACTTACTGCTCAAAATAAACCCTTGCAGCAAGCTCTGGGCTCTCTCTGCCTGCTCTGGAGTTCCAGATATCTGAATAATCTTCTGCGTCACGTCTGGTCTATCCTCTACTAGGGTTACATTGGCTCCTGATAACTGTTAGTTACCATGAAACATTAGTGAATATAAATTATTTATTTCTAGAATAAAATAATAACAATTTCTAGAATCTGAATCCAAGAAATATCGGGTAATTTGTTTTTCATTCTTGAAGCTAAATAATAAAATAAATCTAGTATGATCTAGATACAATCTACAAGTCAAATAATGTAAAGAAAAAAAATTCTCTCATTGTCGTTCTATGAGTAATTAATTAAATTGCTATTTGTTTTTCTTTTTTTAATTTGGTTTGGGGGAGTGGGGAGCTACTCAATTATTATGCAAGAGAGTAAATAAAAAGTAAACATGGACACAAAAGTAAACAACTTGGAATAGGTATGCTTTTTCTAGCACTTCACAATCCAAATATCAAAGTAAGGTACTAAAAGATCAAATCAACACACCTCACTTATTTGGGCAAGCTTGCTTTTGGACTTTGCTATAAGCTTTGGTACTGCATACTCTGGTATAACAACCTCAAGTGTACTCCTTGTGACAAGAGGTACAGCAATCCTAACCAGAAGGAGGGAACATAAAACATTAGAGAGGCACACAATACAGTACCACGTCCTATTGTAAAATTAGGAAAAAACAGTTACCTATTTAAACCACTAAGCACGTCATCGCGGCGATCACTTTCTTTCTGCTTTCCTATCTCAGTGCTAGATCCTCCAGTTTCCTTTCGATAAAAAAGAGAAAAACATTAAAACTTCGTATTTTTCTTCAAATAGAAAAAAAACATTCTTTATACAGTAGCTATTGAAGCCATAACTTTAATTATATGGTTTGGCCACCGAAAATTGAGAACACCTGAGATACAAGACTATACTTAAATAGCCATTGCAAAAATAAAAAATTGCTTGATCGATAGATAACCTATGTTTCAAAAATAACTTGCTCTATATCAACAGTATCAGATAAATTCCATTTTTATGATATAACTTAACTCCTTATGATAGGAAATTAGGTATTATCGGGTGGTTAAGTCCAACATTTAGTAAGGAATACTCAGTGGAATATTTAAGTTTTTGGTTCACACCCCTTAATAGCTAGCTTTTGAAGTTAGATTCTCCAAGTTCTTATCAATTGGTATGATAACTGATTTCAGGATCTCACTACCTACGGAGATTCTGATCAATGGGAGAGTATAGTAAGTGTCATTGAATAAAGTGTTCTAAAGTGAAAGTAGTTGAGAAGTCAACTCTTAGAAAGAGTTCTTTGATAGGGAATTTGGTATTATACACGAAGCCTATATCTCACATCAAGTAGTATGGGTGCTTAGTGGAGTGTTTAAGTATATGGTTCTTTTCTTCCCCTTAATATTATTTAGCTTTTGAGGGTGAGTTTTCAAGTGCGTAACAGTAAAAGATACACAGTATGAGAACAGAACCTCATCCCTTCCCAAACAAAGAAAAAGGGTATAGCACCCATGAAAAAACCTCCCCATTACTGGTTAAAATAAGAAATTTTCATGGGACAACGAAAAAATAACTTTTTTAATTCCTGTGCTCAAAAGTTATTTTCAGAGAAGACAAGAAACAAACTAAAAATGCTAATCATTTAAATAACAGATCAATAAAGATGATGGGCAATATATTGAAGATAATAAGGCAATTTTCATCACATCAAAGAATACCTTTGATGGAAGGGCTGCGGCAACAGTTTGCATATTTTGATAGGTCGTGAGAGTTTCAGTAACTGGAACTAAATTATTGGAAGAAGATGCCTCCACACCAGGCAAGGAAACTTGTGGTACTATGTCCCTTTGAAAGAAATCCCTGTACAAGTAACTTCTTAATCTTGATGTCACCTCCACAACAGCATCTCGGGCTGCTTTAATCTCTCCTACAATCTGTAATGCCAATAAAGAAGCAATTGAGAAACAGAGAAAGCAGATTTTGAGTGTCCAGGTCTTTGTTTTAACATTACAGAACAGGAAGGTAAGGCTTTGGATCCTCTCTAGACTGGGTGCATGAGGCTTCTGCCTAATTGGGGGTCATGGGAGGGAGGGTAAACATGTCCACAGTGTTACCCCACACGGGACAAAAAGTCTATCATTGTGTCCAAGCTCATTCTCATCCGGATCCTCTCTATACCATGTATTGGAGAATCATTTTAATAATGAAACAGTACCTTCTTTAGTTTGTAAAGTATGCACCCAGTATGATGCTTTAAGGAATAACATCTATCATCATTATTAAGTTATACATTTATCATTTAACACTTATAAACTACATTTATCAAAGGAATCTGATAGAATATATCAGCCAGCTGTGGGATAAATGACAAACCTGTACAAGTTCATCGGCTTTTGCAACACATGGAGGTAGCTCGTCTCTTGGCAAAATTTGAATATTAGCACCAGTCAACCTCCTTATTTCTGAAAGTGAAGCATCCTTTCCGTCTAAGCATTCAATTTCGCTGGATGGGACAACAAGCCTGGTGGTTATAGTATTGTCTTTATCTAGAATAAGATCGACAATGCGGGTTTGTATATGTAACAAAGCTTCTTGAGCTGGGAACAGCTCATCATCAGGACCCTTGAGTACATAATTAGAAACAATTAGAATTTTAAACATGTGATGTATCATATCTAAGCGGACATATGTCAACTTGCACCAAAAAAAATGTTGAAGTTAAGCAGGGAAAGCAGTGTGCCTAGAACACTTGAAACTTGAACTAGTCACCTAAAAGAATTTGCACTAGTTGTACACCCTACACATCGGATAGAGAAGCAAAAAAATTTAAAAATAAGGGAAGCAAAAGTACCTCCTCTGAAGTAATGATAACTATCTGTTCATCAGAACCACCAACAGGATCAGTGACCTTAACATCTACACCAACCTCATTCTGAAGGAACTCTACAATTCCCCCTGATTCCCCAATTATACGATCAACTCTCTCAACTGGACAGAGTACACGGAAAACCAGTTCCTCCCCATAGTAGCCCTGCACATCATCGGCAACAGGAGCAGCCCCAGGCTCCATTAAGTAATTCATTGCAGAGTGACTATTGTTTCTGCTAGTTGTGTTAGAACCTCGTGATCCAAAAGTGGCCCCATCCACAGATGATCTACGAGATCCACTAGTCACATGAGGAATATAATCATTGTCGGGAGAGAAAAATCGCTCTGGTGAATGTACACGTCCATGGAAATGACTTCGGTCCCGGTGCTGACTCTCCCTCAACCGTGATGATATATTAGCTATAGCATCCTTTACAGCATTTACATCACCTACTACCTGCAGAAAACATCACATGTTGGCAAACCTTTAGTCCATATATTTTTAAAATGCGTAAATTTCCAGATGAATCACACATTTCTACAGAATGACCAAGCACAATCCTACATCTCCATATTTCTCATATCAACATCATGAATGAAAGCAGTATAAAAGATGTTATCTTCAAATAGGCATGGTAATGCCTGCTTTCTATTTCAATAAACAGACTAAATTCACGCAAGTATCAACCAATAAATGCATACTCGATCTAGCCAAGTTCAACCAGATCATCACAGATGCACAGGATCCACCACTAAATCAAAACAGATTACTAAAAAACTTGGGTGAATGCAGCACAAATCCAATGATCCAACATAGAATAAACTCAAAAACCTACAATGCAAAGAAAGATTGCTTTGAACCCCAACATCATTCCTCCTTTCCAGCTTTTTAGCTGAAACTTGAAAGTAACCTTAAAAAAGGACACTTCATAAGCACTTCAAGCCTCAGCCAAGGTCAGTTACAATCGATGATTTATTACATTAGTTAATTAGTTTACGCGAAGCTTATCAATGAAGGGGTAAATATGCAAATTGAAGAGTGAAACTGAAAAAAAAAAAGTCATTAATATCTTCGGTTCTTGAATTTTAATAAGTATCCTCCAAATTCAGCTAGGGTGGATGAGAGTAACTTGCTCCCTCACAGTCCAAACCGAAGTTCACCAAAATTAATGAAGGAGGTTTCGTTTGTCTTTAGAGCTCAGAGCATATCATGCATGTAATTTAAGTATGAGATGAAAAACAGTCCAAGCTTATTTTTTTCTGGTTGGGCACCTGAACAATCTCTTCAGACATGGTAACACAACGGGGAAGGTTGTGATCTCTAGGGAGTATCCTAATCTGCGTCTTGGTTTCCATCCTCATTTGTTCAATAATCTTCCCTCCCTTCCCCAACAAACACCCCACATGCATTCTCGACACCACCAGCCTCGTCGCCACGCGGTCCCTCCCGCCGCCGCCGCCCCTCCCGTTGTACTCCTCCTCCTCCTCCGCCACACCAAAAGCCGCGTCGCTCTCCAGAATCCGCTCGTGGATCAGCAGCAGCGCCTCCTGCGCCGGCGAGAACGTTGGCATTCTCCCCTCGGGGTCTCGCCGGCGCGTGTCCGAAATCTCGATGATCCGCTCCTCATCCCCAGGCATGAGCTCGTGCACGTTGATCCACGCGCCGGTGTGCTGCCTTATAGACTTTATAATGCTGCCGGACTTTCCTATCACGCCGCCGGCCTTCATGTCGTGGCACAGAATGCGGTAGCTGGTTGTGACGCTGAGCTGCGAGTCCTGCGCCTTTGCATGACGGGCGCCTCCGCCGCGGTGGCGGTGGTTCCCGGCACCGGCGCTGTAGTGGTGATTATAGCGCGGCCTGGTCCTGGCCACGGTCTCAGAATCATAATCTTGGTCATAGTAGTAGTTCCTCTTAGATCTAGAACGTTCCATGGTGTTTGATTGGGTTTTCTTGGAGTTCGAAAGTAGAAATTCAAAGTTGTTTATGGCTGCGCACGCTTATCCGCAGCAGCGTGGTGAATCTAAATCAACACAATCCAGTTGGCATTGTTTGTCAAGAAAAATATGGGATTACAGAAATTTTGTTGACTTATTTGATTTTGCAAACTCCATCGGAAACCCTAGAAACAACCTCCAGTATCTTTCCTTTGCACACTCCAGCAGCAACGTGAGCCAAGTGAGTTACTGCTTTTCTTATATATATGTGCTATTATTATTATTATTATTATTATTATTATTATTATTATTATTATTATTAATTTATTAATTAATAATAATACTAATCTTGATTTATAATTATTATATAAATATACCTAAAAAAATAGTATGCTATCGCTGCCACTCAACTCAACAGTCAAGCTTCAACTCCCAGCAGTTCTAGATAAATCTATGAACAAACTTATTTTTAAATATTTGTATATGAAATTTGTTATCAATTAATCAGATACGCTGCTTAATACATGATTTTAATATAATTAATTTCTATATATAATATTTAAATAAACTGTTTTTATGAGTTTAATTTCTATATACAATGTACTCCAACTAGTTATATATTATGACTTTAAAGGTAACTATTACAAAAATTAATAAATTTATTGCAAATGATTACGTGATTTAAAACGAAATACAAATAATCTATATATAATATTGTCAACTGATTGATAACATAGTTAATATACTATTATCGATAATTATGGTAAAAATTAAATATTTTTTTAATGAAAGGTAAATAGACTGTTTTCTTACCTAATACTGCTATAAAAAAATCGCATTCCCCTCGATTTTGTATATTATAAATCAATATATATAATAAAGTTTGAGCATTAGTTTGTTTAGCTAACTATAGTGTTATTAGGAGTGATTCTCATTTTCTTGGAAGTAATCACGTTGTTTATTGGTATTTAGGGTTCTTTTAAATGGATACATTATGGGAAGGATATGATTAATTATTATATTATATTTTAATTAATTGTTTGGGGTAAGTTAATAGGAGTGAGGGCATGCTTTTTATTATATTTTATTTTTAACAGCTACTTTATATCTTGTTATCAAGACTGAGTTAGATTTTGAAAATATATTTTTACTTATTCTGGATACACGTGTCATCCAATTCTATATTCTTTCCTTCTCTATTGGTAGTTTTTTATTCAAAATAAATGGAAGACAAAAGAAAATGAAAAAATTGAAGTGACATGATTCTATAACTTCTACAATAATATATTAGTTATATGAAAAATTTAATATATATATATATATATATATATAATATGAATATTTCTAATAAATTAAGTAAAGTCCAGAAAATAAGGATATTTTTATTTTGTAATTATGAAAGTCATTTTACTATGAGTTTCTCTTGAAAACAATAGTGAATTGCAGAAAAATCTTTGTCTTTCTCACACTTTATAAGGTGTATGAATATGAAACAGTGGATTCTCTTGATAATAAAGTTGTCTTCATTTAATTTTGGTAAAGAGATCTATAGTATTGAATTTCGATTATTTTTCATTTGATGAGTTAACTGTGTATGTTTGTAAATGAAAGGTGGAAGGTATTTAACCACAAATGATATTTGATTTGTAACTAGTTTGTAAATGAAAATTGGAAGGTACTTAACAACAAATGTTTGATTTGTAACTAGTTTGTGAGTTACGTTGTATGTAATATACTACAAAAAAAATTAAAATTATTTACAAATAATTACATGTGAATTAAAATTTGTATATAAATTAAGTTTTACATACAAATTTTATATACAAAATTCTTTCTACATATAAAATCTCGTTACATACAAATTATTTTTGTATTTTTGTATGTAACAATAAACAAGTTTCATTCCCTTTTTTCGTTTGTAAAATTCGTATATAAATGAAATTATACCTTTCATATAGAATTTACATACAAATTTAAATAAAAAAAATAAAAAATAAAAAAGCTTTGAAAAGTTTAACAAAAGTTTTTTTTTGTGTGAAAATGAACATTGAACTCTTTTGTCGAGGTCTTCTACAACTTCTCGAGCATCTCTTTCAAATTGAAGAGTTCATCTCGCTGGTGTCCATCGCTAAAATTGAAGAGTTCATCTTGTTGGTGTTTACAAGCCCGACAAAATCAGGCATCTGAAATAGGTAAGAGTTTGCATACAGGTGGATCCATTACTATACATGAACATGCAATTTGCATGGTAAGTGTACCAAACAAAGTTTGTTTATATTTCTTTATAACCTATATTAATCATGTTATTTATAAGAGAAGGAATTGGGTCGTAGACCACATATTGATGAAGTTTGTAAGCAAACTCATATACAAAAGGGTAATGGTGAATTTGTGGATGAACAATCTAGGAAAACACATGTAAGTCTAGTATTTTTATTTTTTGTTGTTTTTTTTTATTAGGTTAGGAATTATATATATGAATTAAATTGTTTTTTTTTAAATAATATAAGGAATTTGAGAGCAAATATTCTAAGCTAGACAAGAGGCTGCATCATGTGCTAGATGTTAAAACTTTGGCAAGTGTACCAAGTCGTGCAAGTAGTAACCGGTAAGACCGGGATATCGTTTCTCAAAAGACTCGTGTATACTAATTAATTGTGTAATTAGTGACTAATTTAAACTAATGAATAAATCCATATTTTGAGTTTCAATGTATGAAATTAAATTTTGCATAAATAATTAAAATTGAACTTTGGAAGTTAAAGGCACTTAGTGAATGAAAAATATTAGAAATGATATGACTTGCTATTGCCAAGGTTAGAATTCACCAACTATGCTCTCATGCAACTACAATTTAACATCCTCTTCATTAATATGCTAATGTCAACCTATAATTTTACTCAAACCCTCCTTAATGGATTGAGCCTAAATTTTCTTATTAAAAGTCAATTCCTTGAACTCTTAATAAGCAAATTTGCTTTATGCACTAAGGTTTAAGACAACCAATGGGTCAAGCCCCATTCCTAGGTACAAGCTCCATTGGGTTTTCTTATTTCAAATCTAGGTTTCAAAAGATATTTTCACACCCAATGAACCAAAAATCATGCAATGGATGGCTAAATCAATGCAAGCATTAAGTGAAGAAACAAGAAGATTAGCCATTAATGAAAGAGTCATATATATAATCAAAACATTTGCATTTACACAAAAGTTTCGTGGCTACATCTAACCCCAACAAAAAATGGGTTTAGTTTTCCATTGTCATGAAGAGCTCAAGCTTGCAAATGAAAGAAATGGAAGAGAAAGAGATACAAAGAGGAAGATGAAGTTGTTCCCACAAGCCCTAGCACTCCTCTAAGCTTTCCAAATGTGTTCTTAGTGCTTCCAAAATGCCAAAGATGAGTTTCCTCTCGCGAAAACAGAAAGAAAAGACCAACTTGCCACATCAGGAAAAGCTGGTGCCTGGCGGAAGTCTCTCACCAAGATTATTTATATACAAATTTGTTTTTGTATGTAATGCGTCAAAAATATCTAAATTACCTATGAATTTTATATATTACATTTGTCCATAAAAAAGTCAGTTTTTTTTTTTAAGACAAACAATAAGAACACCGTATTAGTTTCGTAGGCTTCATAAAGAAAAAAAAAACTTTATTTTTATATATGTTAATCACTTAAACCACTTCTTGATAGGTAGAATTTTTAAACTATTTTTCCACTTCTAAGATAAGAGGCTAGCATCTTTTTTCTTTACAGACTTTATGGAAGGAAAATTTTTTTTGAACGTTTTTAATTTTTTTTTTTCACGAAAATATTTAAAATATATTTTAATTTATTTCAAAATAAATTTAATTAAATTTATACTACAAATTCTCATATAATGATAATCAATTAATTCAATATTACATGTAAAATTGACAGATTGACAGTAAAATAATTTTATATTACTATTAATCATAAATTCATTTATAGTAAAAAAATATTATACTTTTTCAATATTTATCTTAAATCTCTTATTAATTATAACCTCTAATTAATTCAATTATAAAGATTAAAAATGCATACAAATCAAACTTAGATAATTAAAGACATTGTTTATTTAAAGTCTAAACATAAACTAAAGACTAAAGAGATTATTATTTTGAGATTGTATAGAAATATTCATTAAAAAATATTTCTAAAATAATTATAAATTTTAAAAATTTATGTACATTTAAGTCTGTAATAGTTTTTTTTAACGGAGTTAAAAAAAAAAAGTACAGTTTTCTTCTTATAAAGTTTTTTCTTTTAGTTCAGATAAGCCGAACACTCTCGGTTTAGTCTCATCCATGGCTATCTCCATCAACTCGTTCAGTCTCTCTTCCACTTTACCTGTAATTTCATATTTCTCTTCCCACTGACAGTATAATTCAATTTATCTTCTGAAATTTGATTTTATGATGCACTTTTTTGTTTGCAGAAGATGGAGTTAAGAGTTGGAAATTCGGGACTCTGTATTAGCTCGCAGGTAAAAGAAATTCTAGAAGTTTCAATTTTTGTTTGTGCCCAACTGAACTTGTTTATGGGTTCGTTCGTTTTGCAAGATGATGCCTCAAATGAGAAAGGAGGGTCGTGGACGACGAGTGTGGAGGCGAAGAAAATTGGTATCTTTGCTCCCAATTTCTATTTCTTACAGTTATTGCTTTCCACGATTGCCTCTTACCTGTTTGTCTAAATTCCCAAATTAAAAGAGGTGAAAATGATGGGGTTTGCTCGTGTCGTTGTACTTGTTTCCCAGTCTAGAAAGTTTTTTCTATATGTAAAGTGCCAGTTGTGGGAGTATTGTTGTGCAAAGTGTTGGTTAGATGCTTGAATTTATTTAGCCTAAAGGGTTAGTTAGGATATTAGAATGAGATAAATTTGTATTTTTGGTTCTCTTGGCCACCAAACTCAATTGGAAGAGGTATTAATTTTAAGTGCAACATGATGAGTCGGATCGTAGTAAACATTTTCTCATGGTTGCTCATTTGCTATAAAATAAGGATTTTAGTTGAACCATTCTGAACTTTTTCTAAGTTAGATGGATGAGAGAGTTGAGGTTATCAGAGACTGATTTATTGCATTGTAGGATTTGAAAATAGACTGATTGGAAAAGTGAAATAGAATTAGCAGTCTAGATTTTATGCATTGCATGTGATTGTTTGATCTCAATGCTATGACATTTACACCTATGTTACTATCTAAGAACGTAATTGTTTGCAAAAGATAACTTCTTCTTTTGTTCATCTCCTGAGGTAAATATAAGCCAATTTAATTTAATTTAATCCATGTCTGTTTCTTTTTATTTTGGTTTCCTTGCGCATCTCCCTGTATCTTTTACATTGGTCTCAACTCTCAATGGATACTCATCTTCTGATCGATCTTGGTGCACATGAAGCTTCTTCAATGCTTTTTAAGTCTGTCAGAATGGTGAATATTAACACTTGTAATTGATGCGTTTGGAAAAGCTTTTTTTGACTTATGATATAAAGTAATTATGCCACTGTTCGGAAAAGCTTATTTGGACTCATCTTTTGATCTTTTTATTGAAGTAATTATGTGGGAGTGTTTGGGATAGCTTTACTGATCTGCTCATACTGTTTTTGATCTTATTTCAATATACCCTCCAAAATATCTGATAAAAATAATTTAACTTTATTTTCTTCAATCGCATAATATTCTTCATACGTAAGTAGTACTTACAGGTAAAATACTTATTCAATAAAAGCTTAATGTTATTGACATCATACAGTCTTCTCTAATAATATCATATGTTACTGTTCTGAATGTTTAAGCAAAAGTTCATTTTGTTGCAGTTAAAAAAGGATGAGTATATGGAACCCAAAATGGAGCGCATTCCTTTCATGGAGGAGCAGGTAAGGAAGATTAGGGAACAGGGAAAGCTGTTGACGTTGGACATAGAGAGGTTAATGTTATCAGAAGACAATCGTTTCGAATTTGTGAATGAGATAGCAGCTGAGGCCAATGAATATGTCGAGAACAACAGGGATGAGTATGGAGGTGAGAAGAAAGCCATTCTTCATGTTTTGAGCAACCGAATGAACGATGCTGGAATTTACAGGCCAGAGGCATATTATGAACCTGATCATTTTAAGCCCGGACCCCATTATTTGAGGGAAGAATTTACTTGAGCGCCAAAGAAGTGTTGTGCTGATATCTTAAACTAGGGACAAGAATTTACATATTTTCTTCACTTAGCCTAAGTTATTTCCTTCTAAACTAGCTACCTGTGTTTGTATCTATTCAATCAGAGCCAAGTTCAAACCGAAATGAAATAGCATTCAAGGGTATTTTTCTACTCATTTCTAAGAGGTTCAAAACGGATTCTAACTAGCATGAGCTGGACCAGGTGAACTGGTATTCTTGAACGAAGAAAAAGATTAACTTTGTTCTTGTTTGGAATTGTTTTACTTTGTGTATTGAATTTAAAATTCTTGTTGGGTAAGTAAAAAGCTCTTTGCACATATCTTTTTATTTATATATACATGATGAAACACAAGTTGTAAATTGGACATATTTACATGAATATTTATTATTATTGAGTTTCATCAACTTAGACATTCTTTATCACAAAACTTTATACTTCATATTAATTTTCTCTGATATTTTCACTTTACATAAATCCTTTGTTATTAAATCGTATCACCATAATTTTTCAAATTGATTGTAATTTTATACCAATACTACTTTAAATCAATATTCACGCCATTTTTTTCAATATTAGTCATAAATCAATTAGGTGAGAGAAAAATATTATTCAACAATCATTATGAATCCTTAATATTCTCCTTTTATTAATAAAAATATGCATTTTGGGGGAAAAACTTCTATTCATTAATATTTTTTTCGAAGAATACACGCTTTATAGAGAAGATAGACGCAGAATGAGAAGAAAAAAAGTAACATGATGAATAATGAAGAAAAGGGTCGAAAAAGAATAATATTTTAAAAATGTTATCTTAAAAAATGTTTATCTGATCTTAAGCACAACCGCACATCATGTTGAAATAAACAAGGAAGGTATTATAGTTTGACCAATAAAAAATCCAAACATTAGTGTTTGTGTTACGTGAGTAGGGCCCGGACCATGACGTTCCACGTTCATGTTCTGCCACGTCAGTTGTGGGTGGGCCATATTTTAAGGTTTCACGCGTTCAATAAGGTTGTGAAGAATCTAATCCCATCGTAGAATCCAATCCGTTAAAGCAGTTAGAGGCTTCAATTAACTCTCGCTTATCTATATCTCTCTATCCAAAACTCAACACAAGAACACTTTCTTTCTTCTGCTTCCCTTCACTGTCCGAATCCTCCATCATGGCCCTCTCAACTCCACACTTGCAAAGATTCCTCTTTTGCAAGCTCCATAGTCGCGCCGCCTCTAAGACCACGCAGAGAAACACTTTCAGCACCACCAGCAGGGGCCGCTGCTGCTCTGCCATAGCCATTGATGCTCCATCTTCTTTAACTGAGGTGCCCGGTGTTCGATGGGGCTCCATAGCCTTGCAGGGTCTCCGTGAAGAGATGGAGGATGACATCATTGTTCGACCCGATGGCCTTCAGGGCTTCTCTTTCGCCGCTGTCTTCGATGGCCATGGAGGGTTTTCTTCTGTCGAGTTCCTCAGGTCTTTCAACACATTGTCTTGATTATCTTGGTTGTCTTAGGATGCGATTACTTGAAAATAATTGAAATGCTTCACAACATAGTTTTATACGATTACTTGCTCAGGATTCTGGATGGAGTCTGGTAAATGAATTGTTGTTCTTTAATGTTTACACAATCTGAATTGTTGATTTGGTGTGCCAAGTGCTAACTACAGGGATGAGCTGTACAAGGAGTGTGTCGAAGCTTTACAAGGTGGATTACTATTAGTGGAGAAAGATTTCAAAGCCATTAAAGGAGCATTGCAGGAGGCATTTCTCAAAGCAGACACCAGGTTATTAAAACGGTAAACCAATGCACTAATCTTCAATGGATAATCTCCATGAAATTTGTCTTCTTAAATGACATCAGTATTTGATTTTTAAAGGCTTGAAATGAATGGAGAGGAGGATGAATCAGGTGCTACAGCAACTGCCATTTTCATCGGAGATGATGAGCTTCTAATTTCACATATCGGTGACTCTTCTGCGGTATGAAAGAAATGTACTTCTTTATACATGTTTCTCTGCACAATTATGACTTGGACTATTCTTATATACATCTTTCATTTAGGGTATCTGGGGGATTGAATGTCTTCAGAATTACTTGACTTGTATTTAAGCTTTTTGTATTCGTATAGGTTCTATGCAGATCTGGAAAAGCAGAAGTTCTGACCAGTCCTCACCGTCCATATGGGAGCAACAAAACTTCTCTTGATGAAATTAGAAGAATAAGAGAAGCAGGTGGATGGGTGTGTTTTCCTTGTTCCTTCATCTTTTACATACCTTTTCACCATCATCCCAAGTCAATATGACAATTTTCTAAACACTAAAAACCAAGGTTCTGATTTGAAATTGTCTCTTTCGAATATCATTGATGTTTTCAAGCGTTCATTTTCAGGCTCAATTGTAGTTCAGATTTTCAAACTAGGCTTTAATTCAACAAATTGTTTTCAATTGGGATGTTTTTGAAGTTTTTTCACCAGAATGGTGGGAGCCTTGTGCACTTCACCAACATTCTTTACATGGCTAATGATAACACAGATGTATGTTGTCTATAGATTAGCAATGGTAGAATTTGTGGAGACATTGCTGTATCTCGTGCATTTGGGGACGTGCGATTCAAAACGAAGAAGAATGAGTATGGTCCTTAATCTCTTCACTATTCTTTCTGGTCTAAAGGAATTTCTCTTAACTACCATTGCTAAAGTGTGTCCTAAAGGATTTTTCTACCTTTTTTTTGCGTGTGAAAAGGATGCTGCAAAAAGGAGTTCAGGAAGGAAAATGGTCAGCAAAGTTCATCTCTCGGTAGGTAATCTTATGTGTCTTAAAGTTCCTTACTTCTTCTCCAATGCGGGTTGTGAGACATTAACATTTAGTAAAAAGAACGGAGATGGTTAAGAAGTCGACTTTAAGTTTAATTCAAATTCACAAAATCAATTTATAAGATGAATTACTCAAATTCACAAAAATTAACTTGTAAGATAAAGTTTGCATCCATTTATATACTGCGAAATCGTTTTTTCTGTAACCAATGTAGAACCTCCAACGTAGATAAGATAAGTAGTTTTACCTTGATTCATATGCTTGTATAGGTTACCTTAGGCCTAATTTCACATTTTGAGATAATATCAAAGTCTAATAAGATTTGTTGAATCTGTATGCTATCCGTTATTGAACTCATCCTAAGTTTTAGTCTCATGTTTGAGATATCTCGTCATCAAATTAACATCAAAGTAAAAGGTGTATGGAAGGAATTTGAATTTTCTATTAAATTTTTCTATCTTGTTCTTTTGTAGAATCTTCAAAATACATTAATAAACATTAATTTTGATATTTTTACAATATATTAAAAAGATTTTTAAAGTACCAATACTGAAGTATTGTTAATGCTCAACAAAAAACAATACCAAAGAGTATAACAAAAAATATGAACTCTTATTGAAGATTTCACTTTATCTAAATAGAACTAAAATAGAGTTTATAAAAAGTAACAAATTTTACTCTAAGTTGGTTTTTTGGGATTAAAATAAGTCTAAACCTGCATTCCAAGAACTAGAAAGAAAATTGGTGGTCCTGATTGTTACTGAAATACATAATCAAAAACAGAATGAAAGCTGCTATTTTTGTTAGCTCTACCCCGCTTCTGCAAAATACAATGAGGACATGATATTTTTGGACTGTGTTGCACTGTCACGTTCAAATTTTCCCTTATCTAATTTTATTACAAAACTATAAACTTTGACGTAAGAATGCCTTCACGACACAGTGTACAGCTCAACAATGACTTGGTCGTAGCATACCCTGATATTTATCAGGTAGCTCTTGGCTCAGATGCAGAATTTGTAGTATTAGCAACCGATGGCTTATGGGATTACATGAGCAGGTCTATTACATGATCCCTTCAATCAGTTGTGGCACATTTCTTTATTTTTTTGTATGTTAAATATGATTTTAGTCTTAAACTTAGATATAAAATTAGAATTCGTCCCTTTTTCAAACTAATACATCTTGATCTCATACTTTAAAAATGAATTGATATAGTCATTTTAATCTAAATGTATTAATTTTTTTTTACGTGTCAAACATATGTTGACATTTAAGTTGTTTACACGGCTTGACACATTCCAACTCAAATGTCAGTCTAGAACAACTTGTAACGTATCCAAACAACTTAATTTCATTGGGTTAAAAGGATTATATTTATTCATCTTTAAAATATAGGATTCAAAATTTATTTAAGTTTGGGACGTGGACGAATTCTAATTTTGCATCTAATTTAAAGAGCTAAAAAACATATTCGCCTTTGGTCCTGGTCCGTGAGAAATTACTTCACATTCTTGTTACAATTGCAGCTCAGAAGCAGTTTCTTTTGTTAGGGATCAACTACGAAAACATGGAAACATTCAGGTATGCACACTGCTGTATAACTGAAACCACAACGTTAGTATCAATAAGCCAATGTGGCAATAATATTTTGTTTTCTCCTGTTTCAAATTCAGCTAGCATGTGAATCGCTTGCAGAAGCCGCTTTGGTAAGTTTTAACAAATCTCATCTCAGTTATCATCTTTGAACTCATTATATTGCCACTTCAAAGTTTATAGTAATATAATGATATTCTCTGCAGGACCGACGTACACAGGATAATGTCAGCATCATAATTGCTGATTTAGGGTACGTATTTAGAAAATTATATTTAAGCTGAGACTTATTGTATAGGTTTGTTTATAAATGTCTGGTCTTTCAAGAGAAGATCACTTGATGGATTCAATATCAATGAGTTATGAGTCTAACTCATACATAAGACATTAACACTACTCTTAAATCAAAATTTTAAGGCGACGTCTTTGTCCTTGTATGATGTTTAACTTTCTCATTTTTACTCAATGTAGAACTTAGACTCACGTTTGGATTCCCATAGTTAAATATCATTGACATAAAATAAATAAATTTTGTTAACCAACTTTGTACCCATAATTGATTGTGTTGTGTCTTATTTTGAGTGGTTTCAGGCGAACAGACTGGCAGAATGTGCCACTGGAGCGACAAAATACTATAGTCGAGCTGGTTCAAGCTCTTGCTACCATTGGAATTGTGTCTTTTGGAATCTGGTTTTCATCACAGCTTTCTCTATAGATGCAAAAAATACCACCAGTCATGTACATATAACAGACAAATATATATATACTTCTGAACTTATTGCCTGCATAATCTTTATCTTAATTGTACATGCCTCACATCTTAGAATCTACTTGGTTTAGGGCACCAAGGAATTGTTAAAATAAACATGTTTTTTAAGGATTCAAAAATTCAGTTATAACTTTGCATGGTTTGTCCCTTGTGCAAGTGGGTATCAACTGCTTCTTCCATTCCACCTAAATTTGATACCACACTTTCTCTTATTTTCTGAAGTCCACAATGCTCAAGATTATATTGTTAATTACACCATGTGAATGAGGTTTGACTTCTTTAAGTTGAACATGAACAGTTTATGCACTTTGGTTGTTTGTTAACTAATTACCCAAATAACTTTTTACTCAAAAATATTCTTTTGAAAACCAAGCATTTGACTCTTAAAATTTTCTACACTGCAAGACATGCAAAATTATCTAGATTTAGATTTTCTTTTGTGTTGATCCAATTTGATAGGCAAAAGGGTTGTTCTAATTTCACAACTTTGGATGAAATCTAGATTTTTTAGTGTGTTCTTAACTGGATCCAATTGGAAGGGCTGTTCTAATTTCACAAGTTTTGGATTGTGATATTTTGAGTAAATTGTTGAAGGAATTGACATGATTGCGAAGTCGAAATGGAGTTTGTGTGGGTTATGAGACAAATGGTAGGTTTCAACGTGTTGGGTAAGTAGGACAGACTAACTTTTAAACTGAATATTAATTGACCAAAATTAAGGAAGAGAAAAATGTGATGTCATTGTGAATGTTTACCACCAAAAATGCGTGTATGGAGGTGCACAATTAGAATCATCATGAACCTAACTTTTTTTCCTTCTTTTATCTATGAATCAAGTTCTTTTTCAAACGCTATGTCAGCCACAGGAATTGGAAATTCTTTGATGTTGATGTTTGTCAAATGAGTAAACAAAATGGATCGCAACTTAACCAGATATTTTACTAATTTCTATCAAATCTATTAACTCATTAAAAAATTGGTTAATTTAGTTAATAGTATTGAATATATTTTAATTTATGATTTCTTACAAACTATCTCCAACATTGTCAAAAGATTTGCAAATACGTAACATTTCATTCATCACTTATTGAATTCAAAAATAATTTCAACTGAAGATTTTTCTTTCGTAAGAAAATTATTAGTGCATAAGATATTTAAATTGTTTCTTACGAAAAAACACTAATTATAATTTTTAGTTTGAGTTTTTTTTTTTTTTTTGAAAGAAAAAGGACAAAATGAAAGGAAGAGTATACTTTATCAGACTATCTCTTACATGATTTGTTGAAAATCAAACTGATAGTTTGAAAAATAAATTAAAAGACAAGAAATTATTAGAGATTAGCTAAAAGCCGGAAGTATCAAAAGTTAATCAATTAATTAGAACTATGGTATATTAATATGTAGTCACACAATATGATATGATATGATAGAAATAAACATATATATATATATATATATATATATATATATATATATATATATTTA
>Ga0214545_1006501_pt1 | contig 20315 bp, 8 predicted proteins | sample CNSS4metaG_FD_160064 | JGI IMG/M metagenome (GOLD analysis project Ga0214545, IMG submission 160064) | Root nodule microbial communities from cowpea collected in UCLA plant growth center, Los Angeles, California, USA - CNSS4 | ecosystem: Host-associated > Plants > Roots > Nodule | place: USA...
TTTTTTTATCTTTTAATTGTTTGAAGATAGTTGTGCTTCTTTAATTGGAAGGCTTGTTTTAAAAAATTGTAATAATTATTATTTTTCTTAGAAAAAAAAAAAACAAACAGAAGTCTCTGAAAGCTGTTTCAGTTCTTCTGATAAGCTAATGACAATAGTTTCTGAAAAGAACGCACTCTGATAAAAGGATGTAAACCAGAAGTAGATCCTTGGTCATGTCTTCCAAGATTTCTAGCTATATGGTTAGTCGCAACCAGAAGTATTGTACTGATGTGGTAGTTGCGTGTTGCTTACATGATTTGTTCTTGATTTGTTATAACATATATCCTTTGTCAGTAATGATGTAATTATTTGCTTCAGTGGCCATGTCTCCTTTGAGTTAATGGACTTTAGTACGATATTATCTCTATTTCCTTGTATTAGGTTGCCTTAATGTCTTTGAAGGCCTTTTAAGTTGAATATTTCATGTGTTTTAAGTCTGGTTAGTTTTCTTCACCTGTCTTTTGTAAACACTTCATTTGAGAAATATGAATCGAACACTCATCTAATGTAGTACAAAATGGTATTTCTGCACTAATCAAGTTGATTAAACTTCTTTGAAGGCCTGTAGGCTAAGTTAATTTTTGTTCTGTTGACAGAAAGTTTGTTCAACCATCTCTTTCTTCGCTTTAGCTATGACAGAAAAACTTATAAAGAAGATAATAAATCCAATAAGGACAACAAACCTAGAAAAAATCTGAGTCTTTTTTATTATAAATTATTCTGTATTTTTTTAAATAGTAATATTAAAAGACATAAAAAAAATTAAAAACAATAGTAACAAAACATACACATAAGATACATCTTATATTGTTACATAATAAAAAATATTTTACAAGCTAAAATATTTAAGAAAAAAAAACGAAAAAAATCAATCAAAATCATCAAACATTTATACCATTGTGTTTGTAATTCCTAGGTAACATCACTCTTTCTTTCACACGTAACAATTTAACCTTAAAAAACATTTTTGTTATTTAATATATTTAATATAAAAATATTACAACAACCACAAAACATGTGTTAATTCTTCCGCTGTTTCAAGTAATGTTTTAGGTTTTGTACAATTTATTTTTGTTCTTCTCGCTTTCTTCTTTAATGCAATCTAACCTCGTGGCTCCATCCCCTCCTAGACCTACTCTCTAATCGGTACTAATTTTAGATTCCTGCTTTCTTTGATTCATTGCAACGAATTTCAATGTGTCTCCATAGTTTTTTCATCTTGCTTCTCACCCATTTCACGATCTATGCTCCATGTCTATGATGTGCTCGATTTGAATTGAACCCACTCTTGAAAATGCTGTTAGTGCTTCTGGTTTTCTTCACTGCATCAATTATCCATCTAGGTCATTTCTAATACCCTAAGAAATTGGATGTTTAAAGTTGCTTACTTTCATGATTGTGTATGCTCCATTGACGGATTCTTCAATTGGGTTTTGATTTAGCTCTCTTTATGTGTTTGTGCATCATGTCACTTAGTGAGTTGTAGTTATATAACTGTGCTTTTGGATAAACTTATATACACAGAAAAAAACACAACACTAAACCAAACATGCCCCATATAAATGAACTTTGATGCTGTTTAGTTGAGATTTCTATTTTATTGCACTGTGGTAATTACAATTTTATGGGTAATTGAGCATTCAACAACAACAGGTGTGTTTAGTCTCAATTTGCCTTCTTCCTTCACAGGCTATAATAAGCTGTGGTTAGTCATAGATGGCACTCTCAGCTTCACGAGCAATGTCAAAGGGTGTGGTGGTATCGGTGCCTGTTTTGGTTCTATCTGCATTAGTGGCTACGGTTTTCCTGTTCTTCCTTTTGTCCTCTCTTTCATCCTGCTCCTGCCCTACTACAAACATGTCTCCTTCCATGGCTAGGAGTGTTGGTATTGGTGTTTCCGAGTCTAGCAATGGTGATGTTCCATCATTGCCAATGAAGGAGTCTGGCAACAGTATTGCTCCCTTGTCAACAAGGAAGGAGGATGTTGAGTGGGTGAAGTATCAAATCCATGTAAATGGGCTTCATATGCATGACAATGTGCTTCGCAAGGGTATTAACCCTCGCACCAGGGCTCAACAACTTGAGGATTTGAGACAGTAAGACCCTTCCAAATTCTCAGACTTTTTAATCCAATTGTGTGTGTATATGTGCATATCTTTCTTTTGGGATTACCATTAAACTTCATTATTAGTCATCACAATAGTGATTTATGAGAAGCCTGCAGTTTGTAGTTTGCCTTGAAAGTTGTATTTTTGAAGGGGGGAGAGCACATTGAGGGTGTAAGGGCATTGATTGAAAGTTCTAACAATTCAGACTCTAAATATTAGGCAATATTTGGAAAATAAATTAACTAGCTGATGAGTAGGCTAGTCTTTTTGCAGGAGTCATAGAAGGTGAGAGAAGATACAAGAGAATGAGTGGAAATTTGTGTTCCTGGAAAACTCAGTGCTGTTGCCTTTCTTTTTGTCTCTAAAATAGTTTTTGCATGATGCTATGCTTTTGACTGAAGTTTGTTTTACTTTCTGTCCATCTTTCTGTGAAAATCTGTTTTAAACATTGCCTTCACCACCTTTAGTGTTGACATTTTTTTTCAATTTTGAATTCTCAATTTATAATGGTGACAGTTCGCCTCTTTCTCATAATGTAGTACTTATCCATTTGATTGTGAATAATATAGTAGGGGTGTGCATATTCAAACACTATATATAATATAGTTCATACTCTGAGGTTTTTTTTTTTTTTTGTTAGACAACGATGTTTTTGGGAGTGTTTAGTTACCCTCTTGGGACACATTTTTGAGGCATTGATTGCAATTTCTGATTTCATGTTATTGAACATGGATATTTGAATACCCTTTTTGGTTTTCTGATCTCAACTTGTTCTTCCAAGCGCAGATTTAAGGGCATATCTCACTATGAGAAACCTGACTCAGATAATCACACTGCCTTCCCATGCCCTGGGGAACTGCTAGTGGAAGAGCACCATAGCAACTATGGCGAACCTTGGGCAGGGGGAAGAGATGTGTTTGAGTTCCTTGCACAAGCCACTCAACTCAGACCAGACTCATCGGTGCTAGAGATAGGCTGTGGCACTCTTCGAGTTGGTTTGCATTTCATTCGATACCTAAATCCTGAACACTTCCATTGTCTTGAAAGAGACGAGTTGTCTCTGATGGCAGCATTTAGGTATGAACTTCCTGCCCAGGGCCTTCTACACAAACGACCTTTGATAGTTAAGGGGGAAGACATGGATTTCAGCAAATTTGGTTCTGGCACATTTTATGATTTGATTTATGCTAGTGCTGTATTCCTTCATATGCCTGATAAACTTGTGTGGACTGGAATGGAAAGATTAGCATCTAAATTGAAGCCATATGATGGAAGAATCTTTGTATCACATAATATAAAGTTTTGCTCACGGTTGGGAGGAGAAGAATGCACGAAGAGGCTTGCAAGTTTGGGGCTCGAGTATCTTGGGAAGCAAACTCATGATAGTTTGTTATTCAACCATTATGAGATATGGTTTGAGTTTAGACGGTCAAAGGCATAATGTGTGGTTGGTATATTTGTATTATTCTTTTGGGGTCCATTTGTAGAAGGGCACCTTGAAGATTACATTTTTCACATTGTTTCTATATAGATTCTGATATGATTGTTGTATTTAGCAATCTTGTACTGATTGTTGTTTTGACAATAATTACACTAGATGGTCTCTATCTAACACGTGTATGGTGTATGATGATATTGAATACTTGTACTTTTAGGATTGTGTTGTAACAAGAGTGTTCTTCAAAAGGAGTGCTTTTTTGCTTTTGAGAAAATGGCCTCTGCACTTAAATGGAAATTCAAAATGATCAATTTGAGCTAATTCAACGTGATTTATACTCATAAACCAAATTTTTTGTTCCATTGTATTGCTTGTTTGGAGAATACACAAAATCGGTTCTTCTAATTATGATATATGTTTCAATGTAGAATATATGTTTTTGATTAATTTAGACATAAGTTTTGATCAAATCCCCTTATTCAATGAGGAAAAAACACTATCACGGAGGGACCCTGGGACTGCCCAAAGTGATTTCCCTTTTTTGATGACATATGTGCAGTGTTGTTAAGATTCTAAGTATACTTGTGTGATCTTGTAAGTAACAAGTATGTGAGGAGGAGACATTTATGCCAATGAAAAAAGTATGGATTGTCATGATTGCTCATAAAATTGAAGGATTATACAACACACATCAGCTCAACTTGTAAAGATGTTATTTTTTTCCCCTTAAGATTTTCATAGATAACTGGGAATAAACCAAACAATTCTAAATGATATACACTTTCATCATTGTCATTGTTGTTGGCCATCACAACACTGATGTTATTGTCCCATCCCAGACACTTGCCTCGTTATCTTTAATCACCATAATATTTGAATAATAAAACAAAATAACTTCTATCAGCAGAATTATTTTGGTAAATAAAACAAATGAAAAAAAAATGTGGAAAGGGGTGATAAATAACCAGTGTTCACACACCCTTTCTGCGACAGCAACTATACATTTTACTTCGAAATGATAAGCAACTATACATTTTACTTTGGTACCAAGACACAAAGTAAGATTCTAACTCCACCTTTTAGCTTTAATTTTTCATTACTCAAACACTCATTTTGTTCTTTCTTTTCTCATTTGGGTTTCATTTCAATTTTTTTATGTATGTTTTGATCTGCTTTGTCAATTAACAAAACCCAGACTAGGATGTGTTTCTTGTTATTTATTTTTTGCTGAGGGGGCACTCATCGTTAAACTTTATTGGGTTACAAATTTTCTATTTTTTGGGTAGGTGGGATTAAGTGTCTAAAGTGACAAGGAGTTTTCTGGGTCTACAAAAGATGATAAGAAGAAAGTGTCAAAAGTGTGATAAGGGGTTTCTCCGGTCTATAACAGATGATGAGAAGTGTTATTCTTTTAGTGTGGTAAATTTAATTTGGTGTAAACCTTATCTTGTAATATTGACATTCTTTTGAAGACTGTATTCTAAAAGGTAGGCATATCATTGAAATAGCTGATATTTTGCAGCTAATTTGGGATATCAATATGAACTTGTACTGCAACCGTGCTGTTTGAAACACTTCAAACACTGTATAGGTGAATGTCAAAAGTTAGTTATATGAGGAGAACCGTTATTGTTGATCTTTTTCTTAGGATATTAAGTCTTTATGTTTTCAGGAGGATGACTTGGTCAGTAAGAAACAGCTTAAATGACAGCAGTGTTAGTTCTTCCACTTCAAACTCACTCTTAAAATTATATTTTAATAACAAAATAGTTCCACCAAAAATTAATAATAGAATTGTTCTTGTACGGAATCAAACTGTCTCAAGAATTTTCTATCCTCCGCTTTCACTTTTCTAAAACCGTATCTGGTGGTGCTTCTCGGGATGGTGTATCTGCAGATACTCTGATCTTCAAGTTAGAGATCTCACAATAGAGAGTGTATACTTAATTAGAATTCAGATCATGTCCTTACCTTCAGACATTACCTGACTTTGATTCTGATTTTATTGTCTGCAAGATCGTTTTCATTCTCTCATAAATGCTATTAATATCCTACTGCAACTGTTTTGGACTTGAATGTACCATTATACTGGAAAAATGATACATTGACACCCCAAAGTTACCACTTTCATGACCACCTTACGTGGCAACAGAAATTGGATTTAAATTTTATTTTTAATTGAAAAATTAAATTGGCATCAGGAAGCGTCATTCTCCGCACACGCGCGTGTAGTCACAGCCAGTTGCCACATTTCCCGCACAGCAGTCCGCGCATTTCTGTTTTCGTTTTTGAAAACTCTTTCACTGCTCCACCGCTCCACCGCTCCACCGCTTCTCCATTTCTCCAAAGCGCCCGCAAACCCTGTGCTCGCCTTCTTCCCGCACACACACAGACCCCTCTCCTGGCCTTCTTCCCGCACACACACAGCCCCAAATAACCCTTCCCGCACCACACACACCTCTTTCTCCACCGTTTCCCTCTCCCTCTCCCGCTCCGTCTCCACCAACACTTGGACGCAACTTTTTCTGCTGTCGTTGCTCAATCCCCGAACCCCTCCACACTCCCAATTTCATAACCTAACCTAAAGTTTTCCCCAATTTCGACGCTCACCACCGCTGCTCCCACCGCTTATCCGCACCTGCCGTTTTCTTGTTCACTCACTCACGCACTCATCTTCATCAAGACCTCAACCTCCCCTCTATCTTTCCCTCACTTTCAATCACAACAAGAAGTCGAGCCCAATGGCAACCGCCAAAGCCGTAGTCCAGCAGTGAAGCACGCATCCTTCCACCCTACTCTGTAACCATGACAGTGAAGCACGCATTTTCGAGCGATTGTCCTGTCTGTCTCGCGGGCTGAGCACGTTCGAGGAGCAAGGTCCATTTTCTTTCACCTTCACGAGCCTTGATTCATGGCTTTTAAAATTTATTAATTTTGTTTAATCGCGAATTATTGTTTGGGTGTGGTGTTTGCTGTTTATTTATTGCAATTCCTTATATAAACTGTTTACTCTAGTAGGAGATTGGAGATTTTGGATACGTATGGCAGAAGAAGAAGATGGTGTATTAAGGAAGGTAAATGTGTGTGATTATGGTTGATTCATTTACAATTTTGTGTTGTTATGTAATTCCATAATCTGTCAATTATCACTTGTGCAAAACGTGTTTGGTGTGTTACACCATAATTGGTCTTGGGTTGGCGGATAAATATAAAATTGTTGGAGGCTAGTTTTTCAGAAAATGAACTTACAACTTGTTTACAAGAAGTGAGATGGGGTCTGGTGTTGGTGTGCCCAATTGGGGTCCAACCTTTTTGTAAGTGGGAAAAATGTGTGTTTTTATATAGTTCCAAAATTTGCGAATTGTTATTTGTGCAAAAGCTCTTTGGTGGATTACATCTTCATTGCTTTTCGGTTGCAAGATAAATTTGAAATTGTTGCAACCTACTATTGCCCCAAATGAAGTTACACATGCTTTAGAAGAATTGGGATGGGGTCTGGTCTTGCTGGCACTGTTGGGGTCCAACCTTTTAGTAAGTGGGATAATTGTGTGTTGTTTTTTTGTAGTTCCAAAATTTGCGAATTATAATTTGTGCAAAAGCTCTTTGCTGGGTAACATCTTGATTGCTCCTGGGTTGCAAGTTAACTTTTAAATTGTTGTAGGCTAGTCTTTCCCCAAATGAAGTTAGACCTGGTTTAGAAGAAGTGGGATGGGGTCTGGTGTTGGTGTGCATTGTTGGGGTCCAACCTTTTTGCAAGTGGTAGAATTGTGTGTTGTTTTGCAATTCGAAAAGGTGTGAATTTTAATTTGTGCATAATATGTGTCGTGGGTTACACCTTAATTGCTGTTGGGTTGCAAGATAAATTATAAAATGTTGGATAGTTTGTTTTTCCCAAATGAAGTAACACCCTCTTTTAAAGAAATGCGATGGGTCTGCTATTTTAGTAAGGGATAAAATTGTGTGTTCTGTTGCACTTCCAAAATCTGTCAATTTTAGATTGTACACAAACTCTTGTTTGGGTTATACCTTAATCGTTCTTTGGTTGGAAGATAAGTTGGAAAATCCTGCAGACTAGTTATTCCTTATATTAAGTCACACTAGGTTTACAAGAAGTGGAATGGGCTCTACTATTGGTATGCACACTAGGGGTCCACCCTTTACGAGCGGACACATTTGTCTGTTATGCACTGCCAATATCTGTCAGCTTAATTTATCCAAAAACTGTTTTGTGGGTTACATCATAATTGCGCTTGGGTTGCAAGATAAGTATAAAAAAGTTGCAGGTCAGTAATTTTCTTCGGTGGCAAGAGAAGTCGTAAGGAGAAGTAGTGAACTATTCATTTTTCATTTTTTTTATTATATTTCATTAAGTTCATTTATTGATGTATTCTGACATGTTTTTTTAACACTTTCATTTGTTTTGTAGGTTGTGGTTCGCAACCATTGTAAAACAGACTACATTGTTAAAGTTAATGGATTATTGAGAGCAAGCCATCGCTCTCGAATTGGAGGCACTCCATTTAGGTGGTGTGTTGACATGGTGAAACCGTTGGATATCAATGGAGTTTTGTTAAAACATACACTTAGTCGGTGGGTCCCTAAACATGAAAGCATATGTATCAGGCAACATTTGGTATGGTTGTCTGTTTTAGATGTTTGTGTTTGTTTGGGTCTCAATGCTGTCGGGGTTGATGTAGAATTCAATAGTGTTGTGTGTGGGGTGCTGAAGTCATTATTTGAACATGAACCAATAACAATAGATGACATTGTTAATAGAATATACTTTTATTTACAAAGTGGCGATGACAATGACGTGGTCAATGTAGACAATGTTTGTCGTTTGTACTTGTTGCTGTGTTTTGCTCTTTTGTATTTCCCTAGGACTTCTAGGGCTGTAACAAACATGTCATTTAGATTGTTGGATAACCTTGACAACTTGAATCAATACAACTGGTCAAGGTCTGTCCATAGTTTTTTGGTAGAAGGTTTCAATTGTGCTTACCACACTTTAAGGCAAGATCAAAACACGTCTGCCATAACTGTAGCTGGGTCCGTGGCTGTTTTGCAGGTATTTATTATTTAAGCCAATTTAGATTTTGTTTGCCTTGTGTTTGTGAATTTAACGATTAATTATTTCCTGAATATTTTTTTCAGCTTTTGGTTTGTCGACTACTTTCGTTAGGGTCTTATGAAGGTGACGTTAATTTCCCGAGAATTTTGAGTTGGCCATCGTTGGTCATTAGGACTCACGGAATCAAGTCCGCGTTTGAATATAACAAACTATTGTATTCCATTCGTTTTATTTGAGTTTATTAAGTTATATTATGTGTAGCAATAACGTATAAAGGTTGGACATCATTATGCAGGTTGTTCTTGACTGGGAATTAACTGAAGACGAAAAAAACATTAATGTTGTTCGTGATGCCTTAAATGTAGGTGGACATGGCATCCCAAAAAAAGGAATAGATGACATATCCTTTATTGAATTTAAGCAATGGTGCAAAAGGAAGTTGAAAAGAAATTATAGGGTTGTTCGACAATTAAAAGATGAGCTGAGCAATGTGGAAGAAGAGTACGCTCGTGGAGGTCAGGAACCTGACCCATCTTCCTTTCATGAACCTGAACCCTCTCCCTTTCATAAATCTGATGGCTTTGTTGTTGATGAGCCCCAATCACGTCCTTTTGACGGGTTAAATATGTTTTTGGTCCCTCAAGTTTCAGCGAAATTTGGAATTAGTCCCTCATCAAAACTTTTGACCAATTTAGTCCTTCATCTTTCAAAATGCGTGAATTTAGTCCTTTTAACCAAATTTTGTTAAGTTTATCTGACGTTTCGAGCGCATTTCAAGATAGTATTTAAGTTAACATTGAAGCAAAAATGTGTCAAACAGTATAAATAATTTAAATACTATCCATAATTCCTTCAAAGATATTCGACAATATCATCTCTTTCTTTATTATTTGGTTTATGATATTTTCCTATATACATGATTATGAGAATGATGTTTGTACGAGAGTGATAATTAAGTAAAAAATTATGTTTAAAGATTCAAATTATTTGGACCAATATTACGGGTGGTAATGCGGTCTGACCCGACCCATTTAGGACCGGTTCGCACAATGTAGGTTGGCCTGTCTTGTTTTGCATTTTAATGCAGGCTGAAAAGTTTGGTCCCTCCTGCATAAGTGCGGTCTATAGGGTTGTGGGCCAATCCACTTTTTTTTTTTAATTTTAAAAAAAATGTTTTAAATTTCTATGATAAAACTTTCAATGTTTAAAAGATTGAAAAACTTTAACAAGTTCATAAAATTAAGTAAAGACTTAGGGAAATTGGATGAAAAATTGATAATTCAACATTTTCATCATATTCATATTCGTACTTTGACATAAACGATGTATTCTTTAAATTTTAGAACATTACAAAATATATAATACTTGCTTTTACGGTCATAACAAAATTTGAAATATTAATGTAAGACTCCAGAACAAGAGTGATTGATATACACAAGTGTCAATTTTTTCTTAATGTGGGCTTGTGGACCAGTTTGCGTGGGCTGCTGACCAGTTTGCGTGAGTTGCGGACTTTTGCGAGCCCGCAAGTTCACTATCCTGACCCACCTTGTGTTATTTTTACAGGTATACAGACCGGCCCAACAAATCAAACCTATATTGACACCCCTAACCAACATACATAAATTTCAAATATTCAAATTAAATACGTGACATTTAACGAAAAAGAACCTTGTACAAAAGTATATGCATGTCACTGAGCGAGTGAAAATTGAATCTGTAACCTATACAAGTAAAAAAAAACTAACCCTTTTCCTCTATTTTGAAAGGTAAAACCACCTTATTATAATTGAAAAATATAATTTAAGAATGGTTTGATTTAAGAAATTATTATATTTATAAAAATAAATGTAAAGTTATTAAATTATTTTTATTTTACTTTTTCAAATAAATATATGATAAGAAAAATAATTTATGATTTTAATAATTTCCTATACAAACTTTTAATGAAAATGAAGTACTAGTTATATAAATATTTACGAAAAGTACAAAAACGCAATGGTCATACAATAAAAAACCATCCAACATCACGTAAAATTACTTTAGGGTATTAATATATAATTATTTTTTTCCTATAAACAAAGTCATCAACTAGATACTAACAAAGAATTCGATAATAAAATTAATCGAAAGATATATAAAAAATCATTTAACATCTTACCATTTACAAAAGTGAAAGATCAGAAATTCGGTGAAATGGTGGGAACAAGAAATAAATAAATAGACAAACAAAATTCAAAACAACAATAAGAAAATGGAACATATAAAAACAGAAAAACAAAAACGACAGCCCATCATCGTTTCGCTATTTGTGAAGCTTTCGCTTTACTGAACCACCACTTCATCTTCACTCTTCCTTCAAATTCCCAACAAGGTAATCCCAAATTAAATCTCAGATCTGTTTTTTCTTTTGCTTGGCTAAGCTTCATTCTTTCGTGCCCACTTGTTCTCTTCTCCAAAATTCACTTTTTTTTCTCTCTCCATAAGTTAGGGTTTTGTATTGTGACAGAGACACTAGAATTTCTGGGAATTTCTTGTGACACGGGGTTGTTATAGAATTTTTTTTTTGTGTTTTGCTTGTGGATTAGGATTGATTTATTCTTCTTTACCGCATTGAAGCTATCCTCTCTCGTATTAATATTTCTTTTGTAATATCTAGGGTTCAAGGGTATTATGCTAGCTGGATTCATTCTCTTGTTGAAATGCAGTCTTTCTAGGTAGAAAACTCGTTCTCACAGTTTCATTTGTATACTGAATGGATGTCTTTTTTCTTTTTTTATCGGAAGTTTTGGTTTTGGTTAGAATACTTGCAATTTAATGCTGTGCAATTGGGGAATGGTGAGTAGTTCCAGTAACTGAAATGGTGAGACACTGAATGTATATGTCAAAGGCTAGGGGCCATTTCTTTTATGATTTGATTGTTTGAAGAAAATTGCGCTTCAATTGGAAGGCCTGTTTGAGAAAATTGTAAAAATAATTATTTTTCTTAGAAAGCTGTTTCATTTCTTCTGATAAGCTAATCACAATAGCCTCTGAAAAACAAGGCACTCTGATAAAATGATGTAGACCAGAAGTAGATCCTTGGTCATGTCTTCCAAGATTTATGGCTATATGGTTAGTCGCATCGCAGTATGTTTGGAGTGAATGGATGTAAGAGACATATGTCTCATTTAGTCAATTCAAATAGGTTATTCATTTCCGCATAGTTTAGTAATTCGATTTTAGAATTATAATATTTCGTTCTACTGGCAAATGATATAGTGAGCTGGCCTTTTTTGAATCATGGATCCTTGTGGTGATGAAATCATGGATCTTATTTCGTTTATATTATATTTCCAGAATGAACACGTTTGATATACTGGAAGATGTAATTGTGAGATGCAGAATAACCAGAATTTGAACCTTCATTTTTAAACATGCTGTATAAGAAACTATGGCCTCGAAAGATTGGGATATCATCAGCTAAAGAAATTGTTTTGGGTAGCAGTATTATACTGATATGGTAGTTGCTTATTGCTGACATAGTTTGTTATAACATATATCCTTTGTCAATAATGATGTAATTATTTGCTTCAGTGGCCATGTCTCCTTTTGGGTTAATGGACTTTAATACAATATTATCTCTATTTCCTTGTATTTGAATACGTCACGTGTTTTAAGTCTGTTTAGTTTTCTTCACCTGTCTTTTGTAAACACGTGAAATAGGAATCCAATACTAATCTAATGTTGTACAAAATGGTATTTCTGCACTAATCAGGTTGATTAAACTTCTTTGAAGGCTTGTGGGCTAAGTTGATTTTTGTTCTGTTGACAGAAAGTTTGTTCAACCATCTCTTTCTTGGCGTTAGCTATGCTACCCACTGGAGCAAAAGAGACCCAATTACGTGAGAGCAACAGCCAAAAGGTCCATCCTCAACCAATGGAAGAGGCCAGGAATCAGAATCCAGAAGCAATGGAGACTCTAATATCTAAAATTTTTACAAACATCTCTTCCTTGAAGTCAGCTTATATCCAGCTACAATCTGCTCATACTCCTTATGACCCTGATAAAATCCACACTGCTGATAAACTTGTTATCAGTGAGCTGAAAAATCTGTCTGAACTCAAGCATTTCTACAGGGAGAACAATCCAAAACCCGTGTGTGTTTCTCCCCAAGACTCACGATTAGCTGCAGAAATTCAAGAACAACAGAGTCTTCTGAAAACTTATGAGGTCATGGTGAAGAAATTCCAATCTGAAATTCAGAATAAAGACTCTGAGATCCACCAATTGCAGCAGCAGATTGAGGAGGCTAGCCAGAAGCGAGCAAAACTAGAGAAAAATCTGAAGCTTAGAGGTTTGTCTACCAAAGAATCTGAAGATGAAAATGGCTTTTTCCCTGTTGATCTAACTCCAGATCTCTTCACCTCTGCTGTGGAAGCAGCTGCAAAAGCCATTCATGATTTTTCTAAACCTTTGATCAACATGATGAAAGCAGCTGGGTGGGACCTTGATGCTGCTGCAAACTCAATCGAACCTGATGTTGTTTATGCAAAGAGAGCTCATAAGAAATATGCATTTGAGTCTTACATATGCCAAAGAATGTTTAGTGGCTTTGAGCTAGAAAGCTTCTCTGTTAAATCAGACGATATTACTGTAACTAAAGAGAGCTTCTTCCACCAATTTCTTGCTTTAAGAGAGATGGATCCCTTGGACATGCTAGGGCAAAATCCAGATTCCATATTTGGGAAATTTTGCAGGAGCAAATATTTAGTGGTTGTTCATCCAAAGATGGAGGCATCATTCTTTGGAAATTTAGATCAGCGAAATTATGTGATGGGTGGAGGGCATCCAAGGACTCCCTTTTACCAGGCTTTTCTTAAACTGACCAAGACCATCTGGCTTTTACACAGGCTGGCTTATTCTTTTGAGCCCAATGTTAAGGTATTTCAGGTTAAAGGAGGGAGTGAGTTCTCAGATGTTTATATGGAAAGTGTGGTTAAGAATCTGATAATGGATGACAATGATGAAAAACCCAAAGTTGGTTTGATGGTTATGCCTGGATTTTGGATTGGGGGAAGTGTGATTCAGAGTAAAGTCTATCTGTCTGGTATGAAGGTTGCTGAATGATTCCTGAATAGAGGCAAGACTTTCAGCAAATGCATAGTTGATTGTTGGTGGTTTGTTTGCATTGTTGTTACTTTATCTTGTAAGATAATTCTGTTGTCTGTAATTTTTCATATCCCTTTTAGTGGTTGTAAGAGTAAATGAGCATTTTATCCTTGTTTACATTCAAGTCCCTTGTATTGTGAAAACATCCTGCACCAGAATTCCAGTTTTTGTGGAGGGGAACAGGAAGGTGTGGCATGTAAAAAATGGGGATGATTAGGAGCAAATTGTTGTTAGACTAAAATTTATTGAAAATTGCAAAATTAGAACAGATAATGTGTTTGAAAATACATTTAATTGCACATTAAAAATAATCTCTGATGGGAGAAGTAATGTTCTTGGGGATGCATTTTTCTTTAGTTTAGTGTCATAATCAAGAAGTGATGCATCTTTTCTTTGCTCGTGTTTTTATTTTCTATTTTATGGTTTTAAATATTTTATTGGCCCTTATATCACTATATCAAATTTAATTACTGAAATAGTTTTGTACTCTAATGGTAAGTTCAAGTTCATTTACAACGAAAAATAGGTCTTTATGTTACTCTATCATTATACAGTTTTAATATTTACTTTTGTTTCAAGAATTGTCTTTTTTATTTTAAATAATAAATATGAAATTTTTAGTTTTTTGAAGTAAAACTTTCAAACAATAAAAGTAATTTCTTGTAAATTTATCTTGATCATTAATTATAGGTTCAAATACAATTTTTGTCTATATTTTGGTCTATTTTATTCAATTTGATCATTTTTTGTTTCCAAGTGTCTTATAAGGTTTTAATTTTTGTCAATTTGGTTAATTTGATATTTTTGATAATGACATTTAACTTTTCAACGGAAGATGAACAGTGTGTCCATGTGTTAACTAGTGATTCTTTTTTCATTTTTTTATTATTTTTTATTTTTAAAAATTTTAAAAAAAGTTGTCTACTATTCAAGTATGTGACATAAAATAATGTCACATGTCAAGTCAATATATGCCAAGTGTCTGATGTTAGTGTTTTATATTTAATTTAGTTTCAATTTTTGTTAATTTTATTCAATTTTATTTCAATTTTGTCTCTTTCCAAATTGATCAAATTTAATCTTATCTTTATATAAATGTTATCCTAAAATTTTATTAAAAATTCACATTTATATTAAATATTTCTTTCATTAATTTTAAACTAACCCTAACTATATTATTGGAAGAAAGTTATTAAATTTATGTTTGATTTTTGCTACACATAGAAAATAAGGTTAGAGTTGGAAGAAAAATTCTTTATTATTTTTAAAATTAAAGGGAAAATTTTTCATTATTTTAAAATCAACTTTAATCTTTTTTTTACGTGTAAGAAAAATAAAAAATAAATCTAATAATTATATTTCAATAATATAGTTAAAGTTAGTTTAAAAATAATGAAAGAAATATTGTAATAAAAATGTGAATTTTAATAAAAATTTCAATATAACATTTATATAAAAAATAAATTTGATTTCAATCTAGAGAAAATAAAATTGGGACTAAATTAAATAAAAAAAAATAAAAATTAGGAATAAATTGAAAAAAATTAACGAAAGTTGGGACTAAATTGAACAAAATTAAAATGAAAGTTTACACTTAATTGAGTATAAGACACTACTAACATATGACATTGTCATGTGTCACAATGTTGAATTGACACGTTAACAACTTTTTTAAATTAAGAAAAAAAAAAACAAAAAACTAACGTATGACACACATTGTTCACCTTTCGTTAATGATTTAAACATCATTACCAAAAGGACAAAATTGAGCAAAATTGACGAAAATTGATTCTTTATTGAACAAAAAAAAAATGACTAAATTGAACAAAGTAGATGAAAATATGAACCAAAATTATATATAAGCCTTAATTATAATATGATCTAATACAAATACTTGTGTGTCATATACCTATTTAAGCATGCACATTAAAAGAGTAGGATTCTCTCATTACCTGAATATTGTTTAGACAAGGAATTTTAACATGTAATTCAATATATTTGAATTATTTGTAATTAGATTCTTTTTATTTCTTAAATAGTTTGTTTGGATAAAGTAATTGAAATATTTCAGATTTCAATTTTCTTGTTCGGATAAAACAATGTAATTTCTCCTTTAAGGCAAAACTCTACTTTAAAATTATTTGGGTAACTTGATTCTACCCTTCAGCCCGAATTGACTTTGATCGAACTTTGGTTGAGTATGACTGGTCCCGACCTTCAGCTCGACGAACTCGACTTAACCTTCGATTAGGACTGACTCGTTTCAACCTTTGGCTTGGACCAACTCGACTCGACCTTTGGCTTACACCAAATCCGCTCGACCTTTGGTCTATGCCGACTCGTGTCTACCTTCAGCTCGTGTCGATCCGTCTTAACCTTCATTTTTTGCTGACCCGTCATAGTCTTCGACCAAGGCCAACTCGTCACGAATTTTGTTTCTGTTGACATACAAAGCCTGGATGGTGTGTCTCTTGAAGATTTGATGAAGCTTTGCAGAAGTAACTTGAAGCCATTGCTTTGAAATCACGCATACATTGATGAAGTCATGGAGATTTGATGTTGCTCATGTAGAACAAGCCTTGACGCGTGCCCTCTATCGCAACCGAATTGGGTGTTGACACCCTCCATATGGATCAATCATTAGGAAAACAAGCTTGATGTTTATAATTCAATTTGTAGACCATTTAGCATTCATTAGATGTATATGGTCTTTATTGTGTCTTTTAATCTGTTGAATGAATTTTCAACAAGTTAAAAGGTTAGCTGCAATAGTCTCAAATTGTGACTTATTCAATCAGTTGATTTATTTTTTAATCGACAGATTTCACTTAAGTTAAGTGAAATAAACCGATTGATTTGAAAATCAACCTGTTGTATTTCATAGTAGTTTAACTATAAGTGTCGTGATTTTCGATAGATAGGTAGCAAGACCATTTTTTAGCGCGAAACCATTCTGGAAATCTTGGAATTCTCTCTCTTTCGAGATCATACAGATTGCAGCTGGTGAAGATTGATCTTGGATCAATTCTTAGAGCATTTTGCTTATGTTTGAAGCTTGGAAAAGGTGTTTGTGGTAGGCAGGGTTGTGTTACCGTTGAGGTTTGATCTTTCTCAAGCTTTGTGTGTGTGCCTGGTGGTTTTCCAGGTCTTCAAAAGGTGTCTTGCTGTGCTGTTGTGATTCTTGTGTGATTCAAGAGTCTTTTGTGTGTGTTTTTGCTTATTTTAAAAGTGTAAGAGTGTAAACTTTGTAAATCTTTTGAAATAGTGCAAAGTCAGGCTCGGGTTGCTTTGACAAACTGGATGTAGCTCAAGTTTGAGTGAACCAATATAAAAATATTGTGCATCAATCTTTTCTCTAACCCTTCTCTCTTACATTATCATTCAAAGTTTAAAGAATTTTGATTTAAACCATCTTTTTTATATTTTTGAGTGTTTTGGTGACATCTTTAGCATTGAGCATGTTTGTATAACTCATTGGAACATGTCTTGATTCATCTTTTACATTGTTCTTGCTTTAAATCCCAAATCTGCATTTCTGTATTTTTCTTAGTATTTCAGTTGACTATTTTTCTGATTCAATCGATTAATTATACCAGTACAACATCTGTTTAATAAATTCAATCGACTAACTCTATTTTTGATCGGTTGAAAGTATACTATCCAGAGGTGTTTGCATCCAAACTTGTGATCGAATTGATTCAAATTAAAACAATTTTAAACCTTCAAAAGACATCCTATTTTTTAACTAGCTAATTCAACCCCCCTTCTTGGCATTTCAATTATTTCAAAACTTACAGTTTCGAGCCGAATCGACTTGTTTTTCAATCCAAGTTGACTTGACTTTCAACCCAGGTCAACTCGATCGAGTCTTCAATCTGAGCCTCGACTAAACTTTCTGGTCGAGTCAACTTGACTGGACTTTTAGCCTGAATTAACACAACTCAACCTTCGTGAGTAGAATAAAAGAGTGAAATTTCAAATTTCTTACATTTTTAAAGTATTTCTAATTCTTTTATTTCTTGCATTTGAAATATGTTTAAAAAACTTTAAATTTCAATTTCTTACTAATTAGTTTATCCAAACAAATTATTTTAGTGTAAAGAATTTTAAATTCTTCAAATAAATGAATTATCATTCTAAATTACCTCGTCCAAACACAACCTATTACTTTTAATTTTCATGTTCTATTTTATTTTAAATTACGATACAATTTTAAATATTATAATATTTTCTCTCCTATATTCAATAATTATTTAATTACGAAGAAAATATTATGAAAATCTATCATAACTAGAAATTAATATTTAAAAAAACTAATTTTAAAAAAAATCTTACCTTATTTTATAAAATGTGAACATTTTAATCAAATATAATCATGTTATATTTATTTTAAAATTTAATCGTAATTTTCGTCCAGATAAAAATTAATTATAATAATACTATGATTAAATAATATTATTTACAGTAGTTAGACATGAAAGTTTAACATAATAATATCAGTTTATTAAAATTATTAACGTTTGTAATTTTTTATTTATATTTTAATAATCACTTTCTTTCACAATCTAAAATTTAATTCTTTAAAACACTAATTAGTTGTTTTATAAATAATTATAATAATTAATAAATATAATTTTGTATTCATGCTTTTTTGTAAAAGATAAAAAAAAGCATAATAAAAATAATAATGGTAGCATCCCTATTTAGCATATTTACCCTAATTATCAAGTTAGGTGTTAAGCAATAAACAAACACCCGGGCATACAATTGGTATTTATGGTCCTCATTGATAATATAGATAAACTTTAAGAGGATGTATATATAATTTTCAACAAATGGAGGATCTATACAACTCGAACATTAATACCTATATAACAACTACACTCTAATCCATAGTCTTACTGATTCTCAACTCTCTTATCTACATTCTCTTTTGTTTATGTGTAACATATGATCATTTGGATAAACCACAAATATAAAATTTAAATAAAGTTAAGACATTATAAGTTTATATAGGTTCAGAGAAGAGAAGTACTAAAAGACAAAGGAAAGTGACATTGAGTTCATAATTGTAACTTTGACACGTAATTTTACTTTTTAAATTTGGTTTTTTTCCCAAAGTGGGCCAATTTTTTTTCCAATTTTCTAAAATGGTGCAGATTTTTTTTTTAATTCTCGGCAGAGGTAAGTCGTGAGAAGATGGAGCGACTTCATCTTAAAGAAGTCGTGCCAAATTAAGGCGACTTTGGTTAATTTGAGCTGAAGTCGTCTCAAATTGAAGAGACTTCAATATTTTTCATGAAGTCGTGCCAATCGGAGACAACTTCACTTAAATTAATTACGAGAATAATCAAAGTCGTCCTATAATGGGACGACTTCATAACAAGGAAAGTCTTGCCATATTGGCACGACTTCAGTAATGGGTTTTTAAGAAAGTCTTCCCATAATGGCACGACTTCAGTAATGGGTTTTAAGAAAGTCTTCCCATAATGGCACGACTTCAGTATTAGGGTTTTAAGAAAGTCTTGCCATATTGGCACGACTTCACTATTGGGTTATTAAGAAAGTCTTGCCATAATGGCACGACTTCAGTATTAGGTTTCAAGAAAGTCTTGCCATTATGGCACGACTTTAGTGTTTTCGGTATAAAGGAAGTCTGGTCATAATGGCACGACTTCATAGTTGTAAGAAGAAAAATTGAAAAGAGAAAAAATATTGAATTATGATAAAATTAAATTGAATAAAAAAGTTAAAATTTGTATTGTACCGAGATATAAAAAAGTAAAGAAAAGAAAAAAAAAGAGTTTCTTAATAACAAATATATAAGATCCAATAATTTTTTAGTTGATATATATTAAAATAAAAGTGAACAACAAAGTTGGTAAACCAAAGATACGAGAGTTACATAAAATAAAATTTCACTATTTATTTGGGCAGTTGCTTCTATTATGACCAATACTTCTGCAAAAAGAACATTTCTTTGGTTTATTTGGCAACGAATGGTCCATTTCGTTGTGGATACGAGTTGTAGTTCGTCTTCCTGGTTTGTTGTGTCGCATGTGAGGGCCAGGCATTAAACTTGGACCAGTATAAGTAGACCAATAATCTTCATTTTGAACAGGCTGAAATTGCTCCTCATAGGCCTTGAAAATATTTTGGAGACTATAGACAGGGTCCACGAATGTTGAAGGCTGTAAATGGAAGGATGAGCAAATAACCATTACATGAGTACAAGGTAGGTGAACTTAATATTTTAATTTTATATTACAGTACGATATGCCACAAGAGTCTACCCAACCTCCACCACACACTCCTTATCAGCATGTTGGGTCTTCTTCATATGTTCAACAACCTCAATACCAGTCCTTTGGTCAACTGGGTTTTCAACCACTTCCTTTTCCACCATACTTGGATGCATCACAACCAATGTCTTCACATACTCCATTCCAGCAAGTTCCATACACATACAACATGTTTCCTCAACAACCAGACACTTTTTCTGGT